>Ga0265339_10000045_pt1 | contig 115884 bp, 101 predicted proteins | sample 4CB219metaG_FD_202085 | JGI IMG/M metagenome (GOLD analysis project Ga0265339, IMG submission 202085) | Rhizosphere microbial communities from Carex aquatilis grown in University of Washington, Seatle, WA, United States - 4-CB2-19 metaG | ecosystem: Host-associated > Plants > Roots >...
ATGGCTTCGAGTGCGACCTGCGCCTTGAATGCTGCTGAATGCTTCTGTCGGTTCTTCATCGTGTCCTGCCTCGTCGTTGAGGCGGACTACACCTTAGCCCATGGTCCTATTTTCGGGGTCCACTTCATCCAATCCCACCTACGCTGGCGCTCTAGCCCTGGCGGTCTCGCGACTGCGAGAAGGCCTGTTCGAGGGGACAGCCTCCACGCTCTCGTCAAGGCCCTCGGCGATGAACGGCGGAGACGTAGATTTGAAGCGTCCCGTCGTCGCGCTCCGAGGCGAAATAGAATTCCGTCTGGTCGGGACTCATCCATGGATCGCTTTCCAGGGCGGTCGAGTTGAGCTCGGAAAGCGGCACGGCGGGACCGAAGGGCGACGTCAAGGAAAGGCGCTGTGCGACGTACAAATCGCCAGGGTCACTCCGTGAGAAAAAGAGAAAAAGACCGTCGTCGGTCAGACAGCCGTCGACAGTCGGCCCATTTCCTTCCAGCTCGGGGATGCGGATCGGCGCCGAGAATTCAGCGGATACCGTCGGTCGCGTGGCCATCATCGTCTGGTACACCCCGGGAGCACCTCCCGATGCGGGAAATCGCGGCGATGTTGAAAATCCCGCCTGGAACCGTCGCTTCGCGGCTGCGCCGAGCCCGCGAAGCGTTTCGCGAGGAAGCGGCACGTCTCGAACGCACCATCTTCAATCGGAGAAATCATGGATCCGCGACGGTTTGACGAAGGTGAGGCGACGGAGTTCGAGCGGCGGCTGCTCGAGGCCGCGCAGAAACGGGTTCCGAGCATTGCCCTGAAGGAACGGATGCAGCTCGGGCTCGGTCTTGCTGCCGCACCGATGGCCGTCCCGGTCGCCGCGAAGTCTCTGGCGCTGGCTTGGAAGCTTGGGGCCTTCTTGGGATTGGCTGCCATCGGAGCTGTGGCGATCGTGTCCTCGGTCGAGCGGAAAGAGCGCCAGCCGCGCTCGGCCGAGGTGTCGCCGTTCTCTTCCCGACCGTCGTCGGCCGGGTTGCCGGCGGAGTCGCCCGCTTCAAGGGACGAATCGACGAAGCCGGACAGTGTGGTGCCCAGCGAGGACAGCTCGTTCATGGCCGAGATTCATTTGCTTGATCGCGCCCGCGCGGCGATCTCGAACGGAGATCCCCGTCGTGCATTGGACGTGCTCGATGGGTACGACCAGCAACACGCGCGAGGAAGGTTTCATCCCGAAGCCGTCGCGCTTCGAATCCAGGCTTTGTTTGCCGCGGGCGATGCTGCGTCTGCACGGGCGCTCGGTGAGAAGTTCCTGAGGGACTACCCGACGAACCCACTCGCCGAGCGCATGACAAGGCTCCTTCGCCGCTAGCAAAGAGAATCTTAGAAGACACTCTCGACCGCAAACGAAAGGGTTTGGCTGAATTTTCCGGGGGCAAAGCCAACGCCCTGATGGATGCTGAGCGCGTACTGATCGAGAACGAGGAAGTGCAAACTAGGCCCGAACGCGTCCATCATGCGTACGGTTGGCGGTGACGAGATCCGGTCTTCGAAGACTGACAGATCGTGAAAGACGCCCAGTTCAAACCAGTCGCGCCAAAGGTTGATGTGGTAAGCGATTTCGATCTGTGCGGCTTGGTGCACCCAGTAGAGATCGCCGAAGAAGACGCGCTGGTAGTTGCCGGCCAACTCGACGTCGTCCCAGAAGGGCACGTTGCCCGCGAGTGTGACGACCCGTCCGCGCGTGAACAGGCGATTGCGGCCCGCGACCAACGTGTACTGTCCCCAAAGACTAGCTCGCACTTCCACAGGCGCACAGAGCTCGATTTGTAGGTTGGCCAAGGTTCTCTGGTCGCGGCGAACCCACGGTAGATCCGAAGTCCACTGGACGGCGGTGCGGACGAGCGCACGGGCCGAGTACACGTTGTTCGGAGGGACGACCGGCAGATCACCGGTTGGCGTGAAGACCGTTCGCAGAAAAAACACCCGAGCGAGATCGGCGCCAAGGCCGAAGGAGAGCTCGACGTCGGACCAAGACGAAACCATGTTCGCAACCGTAACATCGCGCAGGAGATAGAAGCTGGTGAGCTTCAAGTCCGAACGTGCGTATTGAGAAAGATAGACGCTCGAGTCCAGGCGGGGCGCGAAGCCATGGAACTCCATCGAATGAGGCCCGAAGTGCGGCAGCCGATACCACAGAGAGAGCCCGCCGTGTACCCAGGTGGCCTGCGGCGAGGCGTCGAAGATATAGCGCCGGTAAGGAACGGCGATCTCGAGATCGGCGCTCAGTCGATCGTCCTGCCACAGCACATTGGAAGCGCTGTACTTCAGACTCGGCACAACTCCCCAGGCCGCGCTTACGGCGATGTCCAAAGCCCAGCCGTAGGATTCACGACGGGCGACGTAGATTTGCAATGTCCGCGAGGGGACAGCCTCGCCGAAGACGGTCATTTCGTCGCCCTCCAACTCGTGTACGCGGTAGTCGACGCCCGTCAGCTGGAATGACCTCTTTTGCTCCGCGAGGGACTTTTCAAGGTCGTCTTTCTGAAACACTCCGCCTGGCATGTTGAGTCGCAATCGAAACAGGGAAGCGCTGATGCTGCCCATTCCGACAAACGAGACGCGCATGCGACCTTCGTCGACGTCGAACCACAGAACGCCGGGTTGTTTGTTGTCACTGAACCACGCTCTCGCGTAGCGGTAGTCGCGACTTCGATACGCCTCCACAACCCGTTCGGTGGCCGCTCGTCCCCAAGCGTGAATATTCTCGCCGGGACTCGGAGGCGAGCCGACGGCAACTCTGGCGATTTCCTCTGGGAGAACGGCCGTCCCGGTAATGCGAATCAGCGGCGGTTGTTGCCGCGCAGGCTCGGGCGACGGGGCTTTTCCATCTGCTCCTGCATCGGCCGATGACACGCCGGCGTCTGCCTCAATGGCTTGTTCTGCAGCGCTTGCCTCGGCGGCAAGTGAAAGGTTGCCAAGTGCGACCAGCACAAGCACCGTCCATCGAAACAAGTGGCGGGTTCCCGAGCCATCCACAGGCGCTACCCGAGGCCATCAATGGTCTGCATGTTTGACACGTAAGGAACCACTATTCGCTCACTCTAACGGCAGCCGTTACTGGCCCTGCATCGTCGATGCCAGGATCCTTTCTGCTGTCTCAGTGCGAGTGAGGCTATATTCACTGAGTCGCATGAGGGTTGAACGGAGTACGGGCTGGCACAAGGTATGCTCACCTTAGGTGCATGCGTTCAAGGTCAGTGGTGTCACTGGGGGCCATCGCTGTGCTCGTTCTCTGCGCGGGCGCGGGTGCAGCATGGGGCACGAGCCTTCTCAGTTGGCAAAAGCCTCCAGGGCCGATTGCCGGGCGCTGGGCAGTTCCCTGCCCTGAGATGTCCGAGATGAGTGTGGAGATTACCGTCGAAGGAACGAAGGCAGTGGGTCGCATCGCACAACTCGGCCGGGGCGTCGCGAGAACCTATCGCGAAGGTGAAGAAATTCTTCGCTTGGCCGCTGATGATTACGGCGACTGGGCGGGGCAGCTTCACGTGCGTGGCGTCTCGGGTGCGGAACACTGGGACTCCGTTCGCTTCGTGGCGACGCCGACTCTTCTGGATGCTCCGATGACGACCGACAGCTGCTTCAATCATATGGCGCGCATCCAATGAGGTAACGTTCTTGGACTCGAAGGGGCGATCGGGGTGGACCAGGGATCTGTCTCTCCAGCGTCCGGAATGTCGCCGCTGGTCTGAAGATGTGGCAGAAGAGTAACGATGGTAGCGATAAAGTGGTCCGGTCTCGCCTTGTTCCTGGCGCTCGACTCGATGCTGGGGTGCAGTTCCTGCTCGGGCGGAGGCACGCCGGTGTCTAGTGGATCGCCGGGCGGGGCCGGCGGGCAGGGTTCGGGTGGCACGGACGGCAGCGGGTTAGGCGGCGGGACAGAGGGCACCGGTGGTATTGCAGGTGCCGGCGGGAGAAGGGTGGGCTCGGGCGGGATTTCTACGTCGACCGGCGGCAGCGCTACCGGTGGCGCACGGTCCGGCGGTGGCTCGGTCGGCTCGAGCGGCGTCCAGTACTCGGCGGAGACTGGCCAGAATCACGGCAGCGTGCGCTTCAGCATCAACTCCGGACCGCCCTCCAATTATTTCATTGGCGCCTGGACGCACGTGCGACCACCCATGGGCAGTGGTACCAAGGGAAATGACTACCCTTTCGAGATGTATTGCCAGGAAGGCCAGGTCAGCTTCGTCAGTGGCAACTTCAATGCCCCGTACAAGTACAACGCCAACATCATGACGTTCGATGGGCGCGGTAACTACATTGCCGACTACACGACGCTGGTCGATTCGACGACGACTGAGAGCATCTGCCGCGATTGGGTCTACGTGGGCTGGCACAGCCGGCGAAACGGCGCCAATACCACCGTAACCCAATACGTGAAGTACGTTGGATCCTCGAACCTCGTGGACAGCACGGTCACGGGGAACGTGTCGGGCAACTGGACTCCGACCCATCTCAATGTCGGTGGCGATCCCGAGCGTTACCCCGAAACGTCCATGTACATCATGTACGCCAGGATCTACGCCATGGATACAGCTCCGAGCGCGGCGCAGGTGAACGCCATCTACATGCACTCGACCACGCCAGATTCTTCGGCCTGGGCCGATTGGCCTCTTGTCAGCGGCAGCCCCACCGACGTTTCCGGTCACGGTCGAAACTTGACCGTCAACGGCGCGGTCACCGCAGGCGTCGCGGGTCCGCCCCAGAGTGCTCCGTGAATCGGTCGACGACGACTCCTAGCGGCCGAGCTCTTCGTCGATCCAGTCCTTCAGGCTAGCGATATCCAGATCGTCGCTGTAGTGGCGGCCGTTGATGAAAATGGCGGGTGTTCGGCGGATTTCCAGGCTGCGTCCCTCGCTCCTGTCTCTTTGGACGTGGGTCCGGATAGCCTCCGAACCGACGTCGCCATACCAGCGAGAAAAGTCGAGACCAATTTCTTTGGCGATGCCTTCCAACACGGCTGGCGCCAGGCGCTCGGAGTTTTCCCAGACTTTGTCGCTAAATTGCCAGAACTTGCCCTGGTTCTGCGCCGCCGCGGCGCCCAGGGCAGCATTGAGCGAGTTGATGTGTCCACCCAGCGGAAAATGCTTGAAATAGAGAGTGACGTCGTTGGCGTACTCGGCCAAGAGCGTGTGCATCAGCGGCTGCGCTTTTTTGCAATGCTCGCACTCGTAGTCGGCGAACTCCACGATGGTCACGCGCCCGGACAGGCTGCCCTTGCTGGGCGCCTGCGATACATCAATGTACGGAACGTGGGGCGCGCGAAAACGCTGTTCCACTTTCTCGTCGATTTCGGACTCCGATGCTCCCGAATCGGCCAAGCGCGCGATGTAGCGGACGGCATAGAACGAAGTCCGGCAGGCTCGGTCGTGCTCTACCGAGTAGAGTAGGCTGTGGCCCTTGCCGCACGCCGAGGATTGGCGGCCAACCTCCTGGTCGAAGACCTTGCGTTTGACCTCATCCAGCTTGCTCAGGTCGATGCTTGTAGGAAGGGAATCGCCGGCAGCGGACGGATTCGCGGCCTTGTCCGCAGCGGGGGTTGCAGCCGGAACCGGAGCGGCCGACTGGGGCTGCGAGGTTTTCCTTGAGCACGAGGTTGTTACCGCGAGTGCGCCGAGTATCAGAACGACGACCAAGCCGACGACAGGGACGCTTGGCGGGAGTCCGAGCGGTCGTTTGTTCTTCATGGTTTGGGGGCCTTCCGCAGTGTCCACGGAGGGACCATAGCCGACACGGGGCCGGCTCTGCCACTGCTTCCGGCGTCGTTCAGGCTTCGCGACCTTGAATGATCGGCTAGCGATTGAGGAAGGTCATGAGCCAGGTCAAGGCCGGGCGTTTGGTCCCGCTGCTCGACATGAGGCCGGTGTTCGCTCTCCAGGTGTCGCCGGTGATGTAGCCCCAGTAGGTGAAGCCCTTGACATTGGGGTTCGCCCACAGCGGTGTGACGATGTCCTGCATGATTTGGGACTGCTGAGTGTCGTCGGCGATCCCGATGTCCATTTCCGTGATGTAGATAGGCAAGCCGGTCGAGCTGATGATCGTGTTGACGTACGAAGTCACCGTGCTCGCCGAAACCTTGGCCACGTCGTGGCCCTGACAACCCACACCGTCGATGGGCGCGCCAGCGGCCTTGATCGCATTGACCAGTTTGATGACACCTGCGTTTTCGCTTGCGTACTCGATGGTGTTGTAGTCGTTGTAAAGCAGGATGGCATTGGGACACGCTTCCCGCGCCCACTTGAAGGCGTTGACGATCCAATCGTAGCCACTCGTCCCAGTACCACCCATGCCATCCTTGTACGCCGGTGAGTTGTGCAGCGACTCGTTGAAGACGTCGATCATCGCGACCTTCGGATAGCGATCGCAGTACGCCTTCATCCAGGCTTTGACCGCCGTCTCGGCGTTGCTGTTGTTCACCCAACCCGGTTGCTGGGCGCCCCAGCAGAAGCAGTGCTCTTTGAAAAGAATGCCGTTGTCCTGCGTGTACTTGTACATCGTGTCGAGGCTGTTCCAGTTGAACGACCCTTGCGAGCCCTGGACCGAGCCCCATTTTCCGGCATTCTCCGGGCTGAACTGATCCCACATGGTTTTGAAATCCGACCGGATCGAACCTTGCGTATCGATGTTGCCGAAGTACTTCTTGACCGCGCTGCCCGTGGTGATCGTTGTCGAGCCGCCAATGCCGCCATCGATGCCTGTTACGCCTCCGGTGCTCTTCGCGCCACCGGTGCCTTGCAGGCCACCCGTACTTTGCGCTCCGCCAGTGTTTTGCGCTCCGCCGGTGCTTTGCGCACCGCCTGTACCCTGCGTCCCGCCCGCGGCTTGGGAGCCACCAGAATCTTGCGCACCGCCCGTATCAACCGTACCGCCCGTTCCCTTCGCGCCGCCGCTTCCGGACTTACCGCCGCTTCCGACCTGGCCACCAACGCTGGTGGTACCGCCGGTGCTGGCAGGAGTGGGAGTCGTAGAACTCTCGCAACCAAGGGTGGAAAGAAGGAGCCCGCTCGCCGCAATGCTAAGAATCAGTCTCGAGGGAAAATGCATGGTGTTGCCTCCTAGCTGGTGGAGCCTGATCAGGCTGATCCGTCCGACCCGTCGATACCAATCCCCGAAGCACAGTCGCCACGACGTCAAGAATCGGCTCAAGTGCGCCAAGACTTCATTTCCGGATGAAGTCGCTTGGCCGTACTTGCCGTCCTATTCTGGTAGCCAGCGGGGCGCGTGACGCGATAGGAATCGCCCCATGCGAAAACTTCTGTTGGCCGGACTCACGGCGCTCGCGACAGGTATCGCGGCATGCGGCAGCGATGCGGTTCCACGCGGCAGCGACGGGAGTCCGCCGTCCGACGCCGGTCTAGACCGGCCGCTCGGACAGTCCGTTGACGATAGCGTCGGCGAATACCTCGATGCCGGTGTGGCGCTCGTCCCGACCTGGGCCGACGATCGTGTGCGCGATCTCATCGGCCAGATGACCGTGGCAGAAAAGATCGCGCAACTTCAGAACTCGGCGCCGTCCATCGATCGCCTAAAGCTGCCGGCTTACCAGTACTGGAACGAAGCATTGCACGGCGTGGTCACCGGCGGGGCCACGTCGTTCCCCCAGGCCATCGCTCTTGGCAGCACCTGGGATCCGGACTTGGTACACGAAGTGGCGTCCGCCATTTCGGACGAGGCGCGCGGCTTTGGCGCGCGCGACGGAAAAGGCCTGACCTATTGGGCGCCCGTCATCAACATGCTTCGCGATCCGCGCTGGGGCCGATACGAGGAGTCCTACAGCGAAGATCCGTGGTTGATGTCCCGCATGGGCGTGGCCTTCGTGCGCGGCATGCAGGGCGACGATTCCAGGTATCTCAAGACCGTGGCCACGCCCAAGCATTACGCCGGCAACAATTCCGAGTTCAACCGTCACACCGGATCATCGGACATCGACGAACAGTTGCTGCACGAGTACTACCTTCCGGCATTCGAAGCGACGGTGCGCGAGGCGGGAGCGTTTTCCGTAATGGCGGCCTACAACAGCGTGAACGGTGTTCCGGCCTCGGCCAACCCTCTCTTGCTGCAGAGTCTTCTGCGCGACAGTTGGGGCTTTTCGGGTTACGTGGTGTCGGATTGCGACGCGATCGCCGACATCGTCAACGGCCATCACTGGGTGTCGACGCTGGCCCAAGCGTCTGCCAAAGCGCTGCTCGCCGGCACGGATTTGAATTGCGGCTCGACCTATCCCGAGCAGCTGCAGTCGGCGCTCGATCAACAGCTCATAGCCGAGGCTGACATCGATCGGGCCCTCGGCCGCGCGTTGCGCGCTCGCTTCCTGCTCGGTGAGTTCGACTCGGCAGACACCGTGCCCTATCGAGCAATCGATGCGGACGTCATCGCGTCCGATGCTCACGCCGCGCTGGCACGCAAGGCCGCCCAGGAGGCCATCGTGCTGCTCAAGAACGACGGGCTCTTGCCGCTCGACCGCAACACCGTTCGCTCCATTGCGGTCATTGGTCCCCACGGCAACGACGTGACTTTGGGCGGCTACAGCGGCACGCCCACTCACACGGTGAGCGTGCTCGCCGGTATCTACGCCAAAGTTGCTGGCGACGGCGGGAGCTCCGTCGCGTACGAGCCAGGCTGTTCGATCACGGACGCCAAGGACCAAACAGCCATCGATGCGGCGGCTGCACTGGCCGCGAAATCCGACGTCGCCATCGTTGTCGTCGGTACCAGCCAAAGCGTCCTGCGCGAGGAAATGGATCGTCCGGATTGGAGTCTTCCCGGTGCGCAGGGCGATCTGATTTCGGCCGTGCAGGCTGCCAATCCTCGCACTGTCGTCGTCCTAGTCACCGCGGGCCCCGTTGCCATCGATTGGGCGAAGGCCCACGTGCCGGCCATCTTGACCGCGTTCTACGATGGGCAAGAGCAGGGCACGGCCATCGCCGACGCCTTGTTTGGCGACATCAACCCGGGCGGCAAGCTGACGACAACCTGGTACACGGGCGATGCGACCTTGCCGCCCATCGATGACTATGACTTACGCAAAGGCCGGACCTACCTCTACTACGACGAGCCGCCGCTTTATCCATTCGGGCACGGGCTGTCGTACACCTCGTTTGGCTATGCGAATTTGACCGTCAGTCCCAGCGCGATGGATTCGACCGGCCATGCGACGGTCAGCGTGGATGTCACGAACACAGGCGCGCGCGCGGGCGACGAGGTCGTTCAGCTTTATGTGCACGATGCTGCGGCAAGCGTGCAGCGGCCGATCCAGCAGTTACGCGGTTTCCAGCGCGTGCATCTGGAACCCGGTCAGGAGAAAACCCTCACGTTTGCCCTTGCCGCACGCGATCTGGCGTTCTGGGACGCGACCTCGCACGGTTGGCGTGTCGCCGATGGCGTCTTCGAGCTTGCCGTCGGTTCGTCGTCTCTCGACATTCGGGCGCGGAGCCACTTGGCGGTGCAATCGACTGCGGATGCGGGCCGACCCTGAGCCGGCTGTCAGACGTTTTCTAGATCGAACCCGATGCGCAGGCGGAGCTGATGCCAGCCTTCGTTCATGAGTAGAAAATAGCCGAATTGGCCGTACCGGTATGCTTCCGGCGGTAGCGTCGGATCGTAGGGCTTGAGCCAGTCGGTGGCGTACATGAGCTGCCCCAAGAACAACCCGTCCGCAATCTCGACGATTTCATCGATACAATAGCGATCGGGAACAATGGTCTTCAGTTTGGGCCAGCGATAGTTGAATTGATAGATGCGCTTGCCGCGATTGGCAGGGTTAAGCGATGTTCCCGGGTGACCGATAAAGAAGAAGTTCTTGAGGTCGTAGCCGAATTGCATCGCCTCGTCTTTGCTGGCGGGCTCGCCCCAGATTTGTGCGAGCTCCATGGCTTTGCCTAGCTCTCTTTCGCGAAGGGTGCGGAGCGACTGAGTGTTCGAGCCCCAGGTGGTCGGCAGGACGCCTTTTTCGAAACCGTCGGTGATGTCGGCCAAACGTTCGGCGCTGATCGGATCGAACCGCTTGCCGGTCCACGTGGAGTAGCGAGCGGAAAAGCCCCATGCCTTGTCCAGGGCGTTCGTCTTGAAAAGCTTGAACAAACCGTCGCCGTGCCACGAGACGAGGGCGCCGCGGTAGAAGCCTTTCATTTCTTGCACCGGCGCCCCGCGATTGAAGAGCTCTTGCAGGCGCAGGAAATAGGGCGACGAATTGTCCAGCTTGTCTTGCAGCTCATTCGAGTAGGCCTGGCACAACTGCAAGACTGTCTGGTGCTTGGCGAGGTCAGCCTTGACCTCGGCGAAGACTGTGTCGTTGCACACGCCGGGCGCTGGTGTCTCGCACTTGAGCGTGGAGAAGGTCGGTCCCGACTGTACGTTCACTTCGGAAACCAAGCCGGGGGCATTGACTGGAATCTCCAGGAAGGCGAACAGCCTGCGCGCCTCTGCGTTCCAACGATTGTCCCACAAGGCGAAGTACCCCATGTGGTCGTAGCCGTAGTCCGCCGTTGTGCGTTTCGGATCATAAGTCGATAGAAGTCGGTGCGTGGCGAACAGCAGTTGCCCGAGGTAAAGGCCATCGGCAATCTCGACCACCTCATCGACCAGCCAGGACAGCGGCGGCCGATTGTGCATGCTGGGCCAGCGGTAGTTGAGCGAGAAAACCTCGCGTGGATTTTCCGAATACACCGACGGTCCAAGCTGGGCGATGAAGTTGCCGCCGTTGCGGTCGTAGCCGTAGCTTTCGCGTTCGTTTTCAGGCGCGTCGTGCAAGTTCAGCCAGAAGGAGAGGGCGTGGTAGGTGACCAGGTTGGCAGGGTGCCAATCGAGCCGGTTGAAATGGTTGATACCGAGAAAAGCCGGCTGGCTGGCATCGGAGGTTTGTCCGGTCAGGCCCTGCATTCGTGCCGCGTCCAACCGCTGGAAACTCTTGCCTACCCACGGGCTCTCTTCTTCGAGGGTGGCGCCCCAGAGCAAGCCGATGACATTGTCCAGGTGAACCAGCGCGTGCTTTTCCGGGCTCGTGCGCAAGCCGAGCGCAACCCCGTAGCAATGGCCGTTGATTTCGCGCGGAGCAGGCGCCAGAGAAAAGAGCTTTGCCATCTTCACGAAGGCTGGCGCTAGATTGTCCGGGCTCTTGCGCAGACTGCGCATGTAGCTCGCGAGCAACTCGATGAGCGAGCCTGCTTGGCTGCGGTCCTTTTCGATTTCCGCGAACACGAGATCGTCCTTGGGTACGGCGAACTTGAAGCTCGACGGAAGGCTCGACGTGCCTGGTGAGCGCATCTCGGAGGGCAGTTGGTCGCTGCTCAGGACGCCGGCCTCGACGAGCTTGTAGCACGAGATGGGAACGTCGATGACCACGTCGTGCTCGATGTCCCGTAAGTAGGACTTTCGCGTCGACTTCAGAATGTGGCCGCTTTTGTCCTTGAGCACGACGTAGGCGTCGGGACGCTCGTGGAAGATGCCGATGCGTGCTTTTGTGGTGATGTCGTATCGGCCATTTCCGTCGGTTGCCGAGCGACCCAGCAGATCGTCGTGGAGCGTGTCGGCGTCGTACGCCTCCACCGTCAGCCCCGCCACGGGACGCCCAGTTTCCGATTCCGAAACCTTGCCAGAGATATGTAGGATCATGCTTCCTCGTCCCCCTTCGTGCGACCTGGGGGCGCTCGGACCGCCCAGGGTGCGCGTGCTTGGATGAAGACTTGAAGCTGTTGGGTTCACGTGCTTCTCGGCGCAGATGCAGAGTCGCCGCAAGAGCGCCCGCCCTAAATGCGAAAAGGCCTCCTGGCTGTTCGCCAGAAGGCCTCTTGCGCTAGCGAGGCGGGGATCGCCTCGACGGTTTACTTCTTCTCGGCCGGCTTCTCGGCCTTGGCGGGCTTTTCGGCTTTCTCAGCCTTGGCTTCGGCCTTCTCCTTGGCCTTGGCTTCCTTCTCTTCCTTGGCCTTGGCGGCCTTCTCGGCCTTCTCGGCCTTGGCAGCTTCGGCCTTCTCCTTGGCTTCCTTGGCCTTGGCTTCCTTGTCTTCCTTGGCCTTGGCGGCCTTCTCGGCCTTCTCGGCCTTGGCAGCTTCGGCCTTCTCCTTGTCTTCCTTGGCCTTGGCTTCCTTGTCTTCCTTGGCCTTGGCGGCCTTGGCTTCCTTGTCTTCCTTGGCCTTGGCAGCCTTCTCGGCCTTCTCGGCCTTGGCAGCTTCGGCCTTCTCGGCCTTTTCTGCCTTCGCATCCTTCGCCTTTTCCTCGGCCGCTGGCTTTTCCGCAGCCGCTACCGGCTTGGCGGCTGCCGCAGCAGGAGCTGCTGGAGCTGCCTTGGCCGCTGGCGCGGGCGCCGCCGCGGGCTTGCTTTGCGCGAACGCAACACCCGAAAGGGGCAATGCCGCTGACACTGAAAGAACCATGAGTAGACGCTTCATTTCGATTGTCCTCCACAAGTCTGACGTTGGACTGCGGGCGCATCATACAGGCGCCGGAAACTATTTCCAGCCCCCTGACGCGGTAAAGTACATCGTCGCCGATCCTTTGGAAGCGCCGTGGCGATCCGTCGAGAAAACGGATCCACGAGGATGGGAAGTCGGTTCGCTTCGCCTCCGCTCGCTTGAGCGCAGCGCCACCTTCTGCGACCATGCTCATCGCTATGTTCAAAGAGGTAGGCGATGCGCAAGGTTAAGATCGTTTGTACGCTGGGTCCTGCAACGGCAGGCGTTCCCCGTCTGGTCGAGCTGATGAACGCCGGCATGGATGTGGCACGGCTCAATTTCTCGCACGGCGACTACGACGCCCATCGAGCCATGTACAGCGACGTTCGCATCGCCGCGAAACAAGTCGGTCGGCCGATTACCGTTTTCGCCGACCTTTGCGGCCCGAAGATTCGCGTCGGCAAAATGCAGGGCGGACAGGTGCTGCTCGAAAAGGGCAAGGCGATCGTTCTTTCGGCGGCGGATTTTCTCGGAACGGCCGAGCGCATCCCCCATACCTATTTGCCGCTCGCCCGCGACGTGAAGGCTGGCGATCCGATTCTCCTCGACGATGGGCTCTTGCAACTGCGGGTCGAGTCGGTGAGCGGCGACGATGTCCTTTGTCGTGTGGTCGATGGCGGCGTGCTGAAAGACAAGAAGGGCATGAATCTGCCGGGATCGAAGCTGTCCGTGCCGGCGCTGACCGAAAAAGACAAAAGGGACATCGTGTTCGGTCGCGAGCTAGGCGTGGACTGGTTCGCGCTGTCGTTCGTGCGCAACGCAAGTGACATCGAAGAGGCGAGGGCGCTATCGGGCGGGACTCCGATCATCGCCAAGATCGAAAAGCCCGAAGCCGTGACGAACCTCGAGACGATTCTCGACGTTTCGGACGGCGTGATGGTGGCGCGCGGCGATTTGGGCGTCGAGGCCGGGCACGAAAAGGTACCCCTCGTTCAGAAACGCATCCTGCGAGAGATCAAGCTGCGGGCAAAACCGGCCATCACGGCGACGCAGATGCTCGATTCGATGGTGAAGAACCCGCGGCCGACGCGTGCCGAAGTGTCGGACGTCGCCAACGCCGTCCTCGATGGAACCGACGCCGTCATGTTGTCCGCCGAGACGTCGGTGGGCGACTATCCCGTCGAGGCGGTCAAGGTACTCGGCACCATCATCGACGAGATCGAGCGCAACGAGAACTACCTGACCGAAGGCAAGGATCGGCCCGACGTCAGCGAGCGGACCTTTTCCAGCTCGATCGCGGATGCGGCGGCGGAAATCGCCGAGGACTTGCAGCTGGCGGCGATTGCGGTGTACACGGAGAGCGGTCGTTCTGCGAACCTGCTCTCGGCGCAACGGCCGCTGGCGGCCATCGTTGCGTTCTCGCGACACGAAAGAGTCCTGAATCGCCTGGGCCTTTTGTGGGGTGTTCGGCCCTTGCACGGCGAATGGGTGCAAGGCGTGGCCGGCGTCGTCGAGCAAACCGAGCGCGAGCTTCTGCGCCATCAATTGGCCGCCACCGGCGACAACGTCGTGATTACCTTCGGCATGGTGATGGGCCAGGAACCGTTTCAGACCAACATGCTTCGACTGCACCGGCTCAAGGGATCGTCGTAGCGGCGTACCGAGGCTGTCTTCAGCTATTGCGGGTCAGGCTGGCGGCCAGAATCTCCATGGCGGCAGCTTGGCCGTCAGGCGTAAGCGCCCAGGTCTGGCGTTCTTGGCCGCTGCGCTTATCCGTCGAGCCTGCTTTCGACTCGACCAAGGCCTTCTTTTGCAAATCGGCGATCGCTGCTTGGAATCCGGCTTCGTCGAGATCGATAGCACCATCCGTCCAGTCGCGAACCTTGCGAATGAGCTCCGCGCCGTCGCACTCGCCGTTGATGAGCACACGCAAGAGCGCGGTCTCGGCGGTAACGGATGGCTGCTGTCCCATGAACCCTTCCCGCCTCCTCCTCTTAATCCTCGTCGTCTTCCGTCGACTGCAGACGCAGCATCTCGAAGGTCACCGTGCTTTCGATGGACGATTGCACGGGAACCGTGATTTCTTCGTCGACGACTTCGCGGGGAGCCGCGGCGCCGTCGGGTTCTTCGGGCTCAAGCTCGCGAGTTCGGTCGAGTGGCTGAGCCTCGACGACAATCGGAACGCCATCACTGGTCACGGGCACTTGGACGGTCTTCTTCATCGTCATGGTGTTGCTACTTCTGCACGGCCAATGCCACCATTCTACTACGTATCCGCGCGAAACGTCGGTAATCCGCTTGGCTCGGAAGCTGGAAGGTCGGGTCGCAACTCGGGCGCAAAGGACGCGTGCATGGCCCGCGCGGAACGAGTATGAAGGTCGCATGAACGAGAAGGAACAGGACTTTGCTTCGCTACTGGCCGAGTTTGAAAAGCGCGACGCTGGCGTCCGCCACGCGAGCGTCGGTGACACCGTCCGCGGCCGCGTGGCGCAGATCGGACGCGAATCAGCGGTCGTCGAGATTGTCGGCGGCGGCGAAGGCATCATCGAGCTCGACCAATTACGCGACGCCGACGGCAACGTCACCGTGAAGCTGGGCGACGAGATCGAAGCACGCGTGACCGAGACCATGGACAAGCAGGGCTGCGTGGTCCTGCGACGGTCGATGGCGCGCGGACCGGAGGCCAAAGCCGAGCTTCAGCAAGCCGCGGAGTTGGGCCTGGCGGTCGAGGGAACCGTTATGGCGGTGAACAAAGGCGGCGTCGAGGTCCTGGTGGCCGGCGTGCGCGGTTTCTGTCCCATCTCTCAGCTCGATATCCGCCACGTGGCGGATCCGGCGGAATTCATGGGGCACAAATACTCGTTCCGCATCACGCGTTACGAGAACGATCGGCGCGGCGCCAATCTCGTGCTCTCGCGGCGCGCCCTCCTCGAAGAAGAAGCTCGCGGCCGAGCCGAGAAAATCCGATCGAAGCTGGTGGTAGGAGCCGTCCTGCACGGCGTGGTTGCCTCGATGAAGGACTTCGGCGCCTTTGTCGATTTGGGCGGCATCGAGGGAATGCTCCACGTCTCCGAGCTGGGCTACTCGCGCACCTCGAAGCCAAGCGAAGTTCTCGCCGTCGGGCAAGAGCTGGAGGTCCAGATCATTCGTATCGAAAAGACCGACGATCCTCGGCGGCCCGAGCGGATCGCCCTGTCGTTGAAGTCCCTGGCGCGCGATCCTTGGGATGATGTTCGCACGCGCTTTCCGTCGGGAACGCAGGTGGTTGGTACGGTCATGCGGGTCGAGCCGTTCGGTGCCTTCGTCGAGCTTGCGCCCGGCATCGACGGGCTCGTGCACTCGTCTGAGCTGTCGGGCGGCAAGCAGATTCGCCACGCGCGCGAGCTTTGCAAAGTCGGCGATCGCCTCGCGGTGACCGTGCTGGCACTGGATCACGAGCGCCGTCGCATTTCGCTTGGCGTGGGCGAACGAACGGACGTGGTTACGGACGAGGATCTCGACCGCGCGCGCGCGGTGGCTGGCCCGGGCCGCCTGGGAACCCTCGGCGACTTGCTGCGCGCGAAGAAACCTTGACCGCCGGGCGTCCGACTGCGGTCGTGGCGCGGGGCGAATGGGCATTCGCGCCAGATGTTGTAGAATAGCTAGGCGATGCGGCGCTCTCGTCGACGATTCAGGCAACGAGTCTACGCCGCAGAGCGGAGTTGTTGAATGCTGTCTGGTTACGATCCTCAGCTGGCGAAGATCACCGTTGAAGGATACCTGACTCTCTCCGCAACGATCAATTGGCACCTCTCGGCGCGCAAAATCGATTTGCGTGCACTCTTGCGCGTCATCCTGGGGCCGGTCAAGGTGGCAGATCAGGCACCACTTCTCGAGGCGCTCAGTTACCTGCACCATGCGTACGGCGACCGTCGGCGCAAGAATGGTCCGGCAGCGGTCCTGCATTGTTTGCGCATCGCCGCCATGCTCGCACGCGTGATGCCCGAGCCGACGACCCTCGACCTGCTCGGCGCACTTCTGCACGACAAAGAGGAGGACCTCACGCGCGAAGAGCTGGGCGATGCGGAATGGGATCGCGTGCAGACCGAGTTCGCGCGCGTGCTCGACAAGATCGATTCGAATCACCGCTGGTTCTTGGGCGAGCGCATCGCGCTCCTTTGGCGGCAAAACACCCAGTCGTACTACGACTACGTTGGTACGGTCTTGGCGAAGGTGCGGACGATGCCCGACCTTCTGCACTGCAAGCTGGCCGACCGCCTGGACAACACCCTAGATATTGCGGTCCAGCGCGCTCCGGTCGATCAAAGCGCCTTTTTCGAGCTCGCGTTCGGTACGCTTTTCCTGCCCGACTATCAGCCCGGTCCGAGCGAAGGATCCGTGGTTCCTGACCTGGAAGCGTGTGTGTTGCTAGTATCGCAGCTCTTCAAGAATGTGATCGTGCTTAGCATGCTCCGGCAGCAGCAACTCGCGGATCTCGACCAGACAACGTCGCGGCTCTTCCACGCTCTTGCCGCTACCAGCAGTGAGCAGGCGCAGTGGGCAGTGGCCGGCCTGCTGTCATCGCCCAGTCTGACTTGGCAGGATCGGCGCAAATTGCTGCGCGAGATGATGGACTACTGCGCGGGCGGCGGCATGGCGGCGATCCATCGCAAAGAAAAGGGCGGCCTGCTCGATGGCAGCTTTCTCGAACATTTTGCGACGCCCGACGATCGCGCCCGCAAGAAGCAGCTCGAAGTGCTGTACCACGATCGCCCCCTCTTCATTCGGGTGCTGATTCTCTACATTGGCATGTTCACCAGCTTCGTCGTGGATCCGCGCTACTACCTGCACGGCATCGATCGCAACGGCCTGCACGCGCTGGACTAGGGGCTGTCCCTAGTTCTTGAGACGCAAGAGGTGGCATTGGGGATGGCGGCGTTCGGCTTCTGCGGGCTTGCGCCGGGGTTCCCCCTCGGCGGCCGCACGCCATAGGCCGCGCTTCGCGCGTCCGTGGCGCGCTCGGCTTCCGGGTCCTTACGCGACCGGCAGCGAAGTAGGGATTGACAGCAACGCCCCGCAAGCCGGTCGCGGGCCCCTGTCCCGACTCGCTGGCGCGCGAGCGCGGACGCCCGCGGCGCTCGTCTACGCCGCCTCGGAGGAATCCCCGGCCGCCCGCACGCCGACCTTGGCTTCAGCGAAGCCACAGCCACGCACAAGCGAGCTGGACGAGCGCTAGATAATTACGCGAGGTCTTCTCGTCGCGAGTTGCGATAGCGCGAAACCGCTTGAGCCGGTGAAAGAAAACCTCGACGAGATAGCGCTAACCATAGAGCGCTCGATCCAGCCGATGCTTCTTCTTTCGCTCGGGCTTCGAATGAATGACGGGCTTCATGCCGTGGCCGCGTACCGCGCGCACGAAGTCGTTCGAATCGTAGCCGGTGTCGCCGATCAGTGCCTTACCATTGGCCTGCGCGAGCAACTCGTTGGCGGCCACCATCTCGTGCCGCTGGCCCGGCGTTAGCGTGACGTAGAGCGGGCGGCCTTTCGTGTCGACGACAGCATGGAGCTTGGTCGAAAAACCTCCTCGAGAGCGGCCCAAAGCATTGCGTTCGATCCCCCTTTTCCGCCGGAGGAATCCTGGTGCGCACGAATCACGGAACCGTCGACGATGGAGCCAGTCTCATCGACCTCGAACTTCAGCTCACGAAAAATCGCGGCCCAGTGGTCCTTGCGGGCCCAGTTTGCGAATCGGTTGTAGGCGCTTTTTCAAGGCCCGAAGCACTCGGGCAGGTCGCGCCAAGGAAGGCCGGTTTTTGCCCTGAACAAGACGGCCTCGATGAATAGGCGGTCGCCGCGAAGCGCGCGCAGTCCGCTCGTTTGAGGCGGAAGCACTTCCTGTAATCGAGCCCATTGACGGTCGGTCAGCGCATGGTGATGCACGACCCTTTTTGATCACAGTGTTGCCAGAAGCCGCAAAAAAAACTCTGCTATGCGCCTCGTCCAAGGACGAACCGAGCTGAGGTCAAGCTCGGCGCGGGCGGCCGGGAGCGCACCCGACGGGACGTGCGTAGGCGCTCCGCGAGCGCAGCGAGCGGATGCCAGCCGAAGTCCGAGGAAGTCATGGACGCGCACAGCGCGGCCGTTGACTTCCGTTCCCGGCGGGGGCGTCCCGGCGCAAGCCCGCACAAGCCGAGCGCCGCCTTCTCCGATTTCCCCCTTTCCCTCGGAGAATTAGGGACAGCCCTTAGCCGCCGAGTCGCCGTCGGAATTCAGCTTCGTCGATGACTTCGACACCGAGGCTTTCCGCTTTGGCGAGCTTGGAGCCGGGCTCTGCTCCTGCAACAACGAAGCTCGTCTTCTTCGATACGCTCGAGGTCACGCGGGCGCCGGCTTTCTCCGCTGCTTGCGTCGCATCCTCGCGGGACAGGCCTTCCAGGGTACCCGTGATGACCACGATCTTTCCGGCCAGGGGCAGCGGCCCGGCAGGCGCTTCGGTGGCCTCGTCTTCGAGCCGTAGCCCGGCCTGCTTCAGCTTCTCGATGAGTGCAACATTCTCGCCGGCGCGGAACCAGTCGTGGACATTGCCGGCGATCTCGGGCCCGATGCCGTCCACACTTTCGAGTGCTTCCTGGCTAGCGCCGGCCAGCTCGTCGATCGCGCGGAAACGCTTGGCCAGCAGCTGAGCCACGTGCGAGCCCACGTGCGGGATCGACAAGCCGACGAGCAATCGCCACAGCGGCCGGTCTTTGGACGCGGCGATGGCTTGGGTGAGGTTGCTCGCCGATTTCTCGCCGAAGCCGGGCAGGGTGGATAGCTTCGCGACGTCGAGGCGATAGAGATCCGATGGATCGCTCACCCAACCGCGCTCCATGAGCGCGACCACGGTTTGATAGCCCAGGTGCTCGATGTCGAGCGCGTCCGGCGAGCCGTAGTGGAAGAGCCAGCGCGCGCCTTGCGCGGGACAATTGCCCTTATTCGGACATCGCCAGTCCGATTCATCGGCTTTGCGTACGAGCGGGGCGTGGCAGGCGGGGCATTCGCTCGGAAAACGCCAAGGCTGGCTGCCCTGCGGACGCTTGTCGAGCACCGGTCCAACCACCTCGGGGATGACGTCGCCGGCGCGCCGCACGACAACCGTGTCGCCTTCGCGGACGTCCCGACGGCGAACTTCGTTTTCGTTGTGCAGGGTCGCCGTCGTCACCGTCACGCCCCCGACGTGAACGGGTTCGAGCTCGACGAAAGGCGTGACTCGCCCGGTACGGCCGGTATTGACGGCAATGCGCACGACCAGCGCCGTCTTCTCTTCGGGCGGATATTTGTAGGCGATGGCCCAACGAGGTGCGCGGCTGGTCGAACCGAGGTCTGCGCGTTGGTCGTAGCGGTCGACTTTGATGACGATACCGTCGATTTGATAGTCGACGGTGTGGCGCTGGCGCTGCCACTTCTCGATGAAGGCGGACACGTCCGCCAACGAATGGGCAGGCTCGATGGTGGGATTGACCGGCAAGCCCCAGGCCCGCAGCCGTTCCAACTCTTGAGAGTGGCAGGTCACGCGCAGCCCGTCCACGGCTTCTCCGGGAGTCCCCATGCCGTAACACCAGATGGCAAGTCCGCGACCCGCCGTGATGCTCGCGTCTTTCTGCCGAAGACTGCCGGCCGCGGCGTTGCGCGGATTGACCAGCAGCTTTTCGCCACGATTGCCGTGCTCGCGATTGAGCCGTTCGAAGGTGGAGAGCGGTAAGTACACTTCCCCGCGAATCTCCAGCAGCGAAGGAAATCGCGTGCCCGGCAGTCGTTTCGGAATCGCGGCGATGGTGCGCAGGTTGGGCGTGATATCTTCACCGACGCGTCCGTCGCCGCGAGTCGCCCCGCGTACGAATTCGCCCCGCTCGTAGGTGAGCGACACCGCCAAGCCATCAATCTTCAGCTCGCACACGTAGTCGATGCGGCCCTCGGCGGTGCGATCGAGCCGCCGAACCCACGCGGCAAGCTCCTCGGCGGAAAAGACGTTGTCGATCGAAAGCATGGGCGTGGCGTGCGCGGCGGGAGCGAAGAGCGCGGACGCTTTGCCACCCACGCGCTGGGTGGGACTGTCGGGGGCAACCAGCTCTGGGAACCGCGCTTCGAGCGCTCGCAGCGCCCTGAGTAACTCGTCATACTCGGCGTCGCTGATCGATGGTTGGTCGAGGACGTAGTAGCGGCGATCGTGTTCGAGAATCTCTGCGCGCAGCTCTTCGACGCGCTGGCGGGCGGCGGCGTATTCTTTGGTCTCAGAATCGACGGGCTGGGTCATGGCAAAGCAGAGCGCGGGCCGAATAGGACCGACGCAACGGACGTTTTAGCTTGGACGGCCTAAGCCTGACCTTCGTTGAGCGCTCGTTCCAGATCGGCTTCCACCGATTCGCGATTGGCCGAGCGAGCCACGGACAGTTCTTGAATGACAAGTCCACGGGCGGTGTCGAGCATGCGCCGCTCGCCAAAGGAGAGCGCCTTGGTCCTCTTCAGTCGATGAAGATCGCGGAAGACCTCGGCCACCTCGAACAGAGATCCCGATTTGATCTTGTCCATGAAGGCGCGGTAGCGGCGATTCCAGGTGTGCCGCTCGAATTGAACGACCTTTTCCCGGAGGATTTGCAGAACCTCTTCGGCGTCTGCCTTTCCAGCCACCGGCCGCAGTCCGACTTGCTCTGCCTTGTCTACGTGGACGAGGATTTTCAAGTCACTGGTGCTGAGTCGCAGGACGTAAAACTCCTGCGCCTTGCCGCCGATTTCCTTGGTTTCGATTTCCACGACCTCGGCGATGCCGCGGGATGGGTAGACAGCTTTTTGGCCGATCGTCAGGGTGAGTGCCAAGAGCATGCTCCTTGTTGGTGCGGCCCAGCGACCGCTCGAGACGTTCTTTCTGTAAGGACTCTAGCGCATCCTTATCTCCGTGATGCAAGCGATTCCAGTTGTCCCAACGATTCTTGGATGCGCGGCACAGCTGTCGGATATCCGTCGCTGAGGGTGGCCCAAGCGCGCGCGGCTTCTGGCGTTCGGCGTCGATTGGTGACTACAATCGAAGGACCATGGGCAAGCGTGCGCAGGCGACGTTGGGGATGACGATCGTCGAGTTGATGATCGTGGTTGTGATTATCGGCATCTTGGCCGCAATTTCGGCAGTCGGGTACCGCAAATACATTGCACGGGCTCGGCTTTCCGAGGCAAACGCCATGCTAGCCGAGTTCGCCGCCAAGGAGCAGCTCTACTTTCTCGACAACGGGCAATACATGGAAGCTCACAACGACAGTGTGGCCGCGCAGTATCCGAGCCAGAGCGAAGAGGCGAGCGAGTTTTGGCCGCAAACCCCGAATCCATCGAATCCGCGTGCTTTCGATTCCGCCCGAACCCCGGCCCTTATTTACGATTCGGGGGGCAACATGCCGATATCCTGGCGGCGGCTTGGCCTCCGGCCTCGCTGGCAATCCCTCTACTGCACGTATATGGCCAACGCCGGCGCCCCTGGTAGCCGCTTGCCGGGCACGGTCGGGCCGACCTTGTGGCCGGCTGCGCCCCAGGTCCCGTGGTTCTACGCCATGGCCGTGTGCAACCTGAGTGGTGATGCGGGCTGGCCCAACGCCGGCAACGCCATCAAGGTGACAGTATTGGTCCTGACCCACGACTCTCCAGCGCTCCGCACCACGGACGAGAACCAGTAGGAGCTTGCCCGTCCTCCGACTGACCAATTCGGTCACTTTCTCTTACGGCTTAGAACCCAGGCTCGGGGTGAGAGTGCGATTTCTCGTTGCGGATCAGGCGATTGCACTCGCGTGCGCGGGACCGTCGCCCAATGGCACGCAGGCTGCATCGGAGCCTGACAGGAGGCGCACAATGATTGGAGCACGTAAGAAGAGCGGAGGTTTCACCCTCGTGGAGTTGATGATCGTCGTGGCGATCATCGGCATCTTGGCCGCAGTGGCTATTCCGGCTTTCACCAGGTACGTGAAGAAGTCCCGTACCACCGAAGCCGTGGGGCATTTGAACAAAGAGTGGGCTGGCTCCCTGACCTATTATGAAACCGACCATATGTCGGCGGGCGGCATTCCGTTGGCGAAGCAATTCCCTGGACCGACGGGTGGTTGGGCCAACGGCGGAGTTGATTGTGGATGCTCGACGGGCGGTCGTTGCGCAGGCGGGGACGCCGTTTGGGGAACCGATCTCATTTGGCAGGCGCTCAACTTCTCGCTGGCCGATCCACACAACTACCTACCCGGCTACACCGGCAGCGGCGTAGGCGCAGCCGCTACGTTCACCGCTTTTGCCAAGGGCGACCTGAACTGCAACGGCACGAGATCGACGTTCGTGCGTACGGGCGGAATCAATTCCAACGGCGACGTGACCGGCAGCTATCAGCCGATCATCACGAACGAGCTGGAATAGTAAGCCGCATATTCGTCTGAAAGAACAAAGCCCCGGCGGAGAACCCTGCTGGGGCTTTTGTCTTTTCGGATCGCATTCCTCCGACTGACCAATTCGGTCACTTTCTCCGGCAGTTTGAGGCTGAGTCTGCGATGGTGCGCTCAAGATTGTCAGTTGCGAAAGCCTTGGCAACATCGGCGAAAATGGCATTTCCCCGTTGCAGATCATGCGGTTATGGCGTTTCGCAGTCGGATAACATCAAATGGCATGAACGCTGCACCAGAGCGCGGCAGGAGGCGAACAATGATTAGAGCACGCAAGAAGAGCGGAGGTTTCACCCTCGTGGAGCTGATGATCGTCGTGGCGATCATCGGCATCTTGGCCGCAGTGGCTATTCCGGCTTTCACCAGGTACGTGAAGAAGTCCCGTACCACCGAAGCCGTGGGCCATTTGAACAAAGAGTGGGCCGGCTCCCTCACCTACTACGAAACCGACCATATGTCGGCAGGTGGCATTCCATTGGCGAAGCAATTCCCTGGACCGACGGGTGGTTGGGCCAACGGCGGAGTTGATTGTGGATGCTCGACGGGCGGTCGCTGCGCAGGCGGGGACGCCGTTTGGGGAACCGATCTCATTTGGCAGGCGCTCAACTTCTCGCTGGCCGATCCACACAACTACCTGCCCGGCTACACCGGCAGCGGGGTAGGCGCGGCCGCCAAGTTCACGGCCTTTGCCAAGGGCGACCTGAACTGCAACGGCACGAGATCGACGTTCGAGCGCACGGGCGGAATCAATTCCAACGGCGACGTGACCGGCAGTTATCAGCCGATCATCTCGAACGAGCTGGAATAGTAAGCCGCGTAATCGACCGAAAACAAAAACCCCGGTGGAGACCCCGCCGGGGTTTTTGTTGGTGCAGATCGGGCTTCTACACCGACGGCCCGTCGCCGCGGGCCAGGATCGTATCCCGCGCCAGGCGCTGCTCGTGCTCGGGATGGTCGAGGTTGAAGTGCAAACCGCGGCTCTCCGGCCGCCGGCGGGCGCTTTCGATGATGAGCTCGGCGACGAGGGCGATGTTGCGTAGCTCGAGCAGATCGCCGCTGACTTGGAAATTCCAGTAGTACTCGCGGATCTCCTCGCGAATCAGCTGCATGCGCCGACGTGCTCGTTCCAAGCGCTTGTCCGAGCGGACGATGCCCACGTAGTTCCACATGAGCCGCCGAATTTCGTCCCAGGTGTGGCTGATGACGACCGCCTCGTCCGTGACCGTGGCGTCGCCTGCGTACCACGGCGCCACTTGCATGGGACGGTTGACCGAGACGTCTCGCACGTCGTCGGCAGTGCGAGCGGCGTAGACCAACGCTTCGAGCAGCGAGTTCGAGGCGAGGCGGCACGCGCCGTGAAGACCGGTCATGGATGCTTCGCCGACGGCGTAGAGGTTGCGCACGTTGGTGCGGCCGTTGCCGTCCACCAAGATACCTCCGCAGCTGTAGTGGGCGGCGGGCACCACGGGAATGGGTGTCGTGCGCATGTCGATGCCTAGCTCGAGGCAGCGACGGTGGATGTTGGGGAAGTGCTCGACGAGAAAATCGCCCGGCAGGTGAGTCATATCGAGCAGCACGTGGTCGTCGCCGGTTCGTTTCATTTCGGCGTCGATGGCGCGGGCCACGACGTCGCGCGAGGCGAGATCCTTCATTTCGTGGTAGCGGCTCATGAACGCCGAGCCGTCGCGCAGGCGCAAGATGCCCCCTTCGCCACGCAGTGCCTCGCTGATCAGGAAGGACTTTGCGGCAGGGTGATAGAGAATGGTCGGGTGGAATTGGAAGAACTCCATGTTGGCCACCCGCGCGCCCACCCGATAGGCCATCGCCACGCCGTCTCCGGTCGCGACGTCGGGATTGGACGTGTAGAGGTAGACTTTGCCGGCACCGCCGGTCGCGATGATGACGGCGCGCGCGGTGATGGTTTTCACCTCGCCGGTGTTTTGGTCGTAGACGTAGGCACCGAAGACCGCGTTGGGGCCGCCGTACTTGGCGGTGGTCAGCAGATCGACCGCCATGTGGTTGGGCAGCAAGGTGATGCTGTCCGAGTACGCGCGCACCGTTTCGAGCAAGGCGTTGTGGATGGCGGCGCCGGTCATGTCGCGCACGTGGACGATTCGCCTTGCGGAGTGCCCGCCTTCGCGACCCAGGCTGAAGTCGCCGTTCTTGTCGCGGTCGAAGTCGACGCCTATCTGGTTGGCCAGATAAAGGATGTGCTCGGGCCCCTGGCGCACGCAGGTTTCGACAGCTTCGCGCGAGCACAAGCCGTCGCCGACGCGCAAGGTGTCTTCGATGTGTTGCTCCGCGGTGTCGTCCGTGCCGATCACGCCCGCCACGCCGCCCTGGGCGTACTGCGTGTTGGCGTCGGTCAAGTCGCGCTTCGAGACCAGGACCACGCGACCGTGCGCGCACGCGCGAAGCGCGAAATAGAGGCCCGCCAGGCCCGAACCAAGAACCAGATAGTCAGCTTCCAAGGTACTGGCGAATCTAGCACTTTTGGGACGTCCCGAGCCGTGGCCACTGCATCTTTGGACGCCGCCCTGCTCGGGGGCGCGGCCGCTCGGTTGTGTTACGATCAGCTGCAATGACGATTCGGATCGTCGTGTCTCTGCTTCTGCTGACCGTGCCGGCTCGGGTGGCCGATGCGCGCGTGTGGAAGCATACGCACGCGGACGGCACGGTCGAGTACAGCAGTGCTCCGCGGCGCGACAAGGGTTGGGACCACGTGGCCGCCTTCGACCGTCCTGCGCACGTCGAGCCGCGGCCGGACGTCATTTCGCTGCCTCTCGAAAGACCGGCGAACGTCGTTTGGACGCGCGAACGCGACGATGGCACCGTCGAATTTACGAACTTGCAGCCGGTGGGAAAACGCTGGAAGGTGCTTTTTCGCTTCGGGCCCGGCAAGGCATCAGTGCTTCGCGGCTCGTCCGATATCGTTCCGGCGCGCGACACCTCGGCCGCGCGCTATACGCGCTACGATGACCACATTCGCGATCAGCAGGCGTGCTACGGGATCCCGCAGGCGCTCATTCGTGCAGTGGTTCGCACCGAGTCCGATTTCGACCCGAATGTCGTTTCCAGCGCGGGGGCCCAAGGTCTCATGCAACTCATGCCGGCCACCGCGCGCGGCATGGGCGTGACCAACGTGTGGGATCCGCGCCAGAACATCATGGGCGGCGCGCGCTATCTGCAGCTTCTGGCCAGACGCTACTGTCACACGCAAGCGGTGCCGGGCTCGGAAGGCCATGGCGCGGGTTTCGTGTGCTCCCTCGACGAGAAAATCAAGGTTCTCGCGGGCTACCACGCCGGTCCTGGGGCGGTCGACAAGTATGGAGGCATGCCGCCCTACGAGACCACGCGCGCCTACGTCACGTCGGTGCTTGCGCGCTACGAAGAGTATAGAAGGCGGGAAGCAGCACTTTCAGAATGGTCTGGACCGCCGGTGGCAAAAGCGCGTTAGACTGTTGTCTCCGACGTGGAAAACGATTCATCACAAACCAGCCCTGCCGCGCCGACTGGCAGTCCTGCGCCGATTGCGCCGATTGCGCCAATTGCGCCAATTGCGCAGACTGCGCCGATGGCAGCGGCGTCCGAGGACCAGGCCCTGCTTGCCCAACTTCGGCACGTGAGCGAGCTGATTACGGTTCAGCAGCTCGCCGAGGCCGAGGCCGAACTCGAGCGTGCACAGAAGACTTCACCGCGCGATTTGCGCGTGCTCAAGCTGCTTGCTTTGGTTCGTTTCAAGCTCGGCCATCTGGCGGAGGCGCGCGAAGTCTATCGCCAGGCCTGCGAAGTGGCGCCCGAGGATCCGACGGTTCGCCTCAACTTGGGTCTTATTGCTCTCAAGCTCGACTCTTTTCGTGAGGCAGCGGTAGAGCTTGAATCTGCGGTTCGCCTCCAGCCCGACGATCGCAGGGCGTGGAGCTACCTGGGCTACGCGTACGCACGCAGCTCTTCCCCGACGCAGGCTGCGACGGCTTTTCGGCGCGCCGGTCAGCACGAGCTGGCCGCCGAGATGGAGCGGACAGCGTCGCCCGTCGCGCCCGCCGACAGCGCGGTGGTGGAAGGCGCGGGTGTCGGCGGCGCCGTCGTCGAAGGCGCCGTCGTCGAACGATCGGCGAGTGCGCAATCCGAGCGTGCTCCGTCGGCCATGCCCACGCCACGCCCGGCGACCAGCCTGGAAGCGACGCCAAAGCCGGAGCTCGCGGGTGACGACGACGCGAACGTCGCTTCATCGCCCAGTCCGATGACCACCTTGGCCAGCTTTACGACGGCTCGATTGCTGTCCCTGGCGGTTGCGCCCGGGCCGGTCGAATCCTTGGGCAAAGGCGTGCTGCGCTTCTCCGCCGGCGCGGAGACGCATGTTCGTCAGTCGTGTTTGCTGGCGGCGCTCGGCGGTCAGAGCCTGTCGCTGGCTCGGCGGCGAGAGCGCGGGCACCTGAGCGACGAGACTCTTTCCGGCGAGCGAGATTGTTTCTTTCGCGTCGATGGCGGCGGTGATCTGCTGCTTTGCTCGGGCGATACGGCGCGCGGCCTGACTGCTCTCGCCCTCGATCGAGACGTGCTCTATTTCGACGAGGCACGCGTAGCAGCCTGGGGCGACGAGGTGGTCTGGGAATCGGGAACCGTGCCCGGCGGCAACAAAGCCATGCTGCAATTCCGCGGCAGCGGCCGGGTGGTCCTGCTGGCAAACGCGGACGAAATTGTCTCGGTTCGCCTCGGCGAAGGGGAGCGCATGGCCGTGCCCACGACACGCTTGCTCGGCTGGCTTGGGCGAATTGTCGTGCAGGGGCAGGTGGGCAGCGCCGCCGCGGGGGCGGCGCCTGGCCTTCACCACGTAACCTGCGAAGGCGAGGGAGTGCTATTGCTAGCGAGACATGTCGAACATCCGTAACCAACTCACCAATCTGCCGAACCTCGTCACGATGGGGCGGGTCCTGTTCGTTCCGGGTGTCCTTTATTTCATGGACAACTACAGCCCGGTGCGCAGCCTGATCGCCGCCTTGCTCTACCTCGTCGCTTCCATCGGCGACGGCATCGATGGTTATTTGGCACGTAGTCGCAACGAGGTAAGCGTTCTCGGCAAGTTCCTCGATCCCGTCGCGGACAAGCTGATGGTGACTGCCGTGATGGTGTTCATGGTGGCGCTCGGGCGCGTGCCGGCGTGGCTGGTGGTGGTGCTCATCGCGCGCGATTTGGCCATTACCGCTTTACGCAGCATCGCCTCCAGCGAAGGCATCGTGATCGCGGCCAGCCGAGGTGGAAAAATCAAGACAGCGCTTCAGCTCGTCGGATTGATCATGCTGCTGGTCCATTTCCGTTATCCGCTCCTTGGCCTCGGCGTCAACATCGACTACAACACCGCTGGGCTAGGGGTTCTTTACCTGTCCCTCGGCGCTTCGCTGGTGTCCGGCGTCGACTACGTGCTCGGCTTCTTCCGTGCCATCGGCGAGTCGAAGCGAGAGCTTCCGCCAGCGGCGTAAAGGTCGGATTAAAATTCTGCTAGCCGCGCGCTCGGTTCGCGTTGATCTCGGCGCGCAGCCCGGCGATGGCGGCCAGCGCGCGGTCGTGAACCGGGCCGTTCGATGCGACAATTCCGCGGGAATTTAGCAGAGCCAAGTCGGTGTAGCAGAGCTCTTTCCCGTCGCTGTCGGTGAGACGGCCACCGGCCGCCGTCAGAATGGCCTCGGGTGCGCAGCTATCCCAAATTTTGGTTTGGCCGCCCGGGTACGCGTAAAGGTCGCGGCTGCCCTCCGCGATGAGCGCCACCTTGAGTCCGACGCTGCCGAGGCGCATTTCGTCGATGCGGCCGCCCAGCGCCTGAGCGAAGCGCTCATAGTACTCGGTCCGGTGGGACTTCGACGACACCAGGCGAATGCGCGTGGGATCGGACGTCGCCACGCGGATGGGCGTGCGTTTTGCCGTCGGCGTCTCTTTCCACGCACCCATTCCAACCGCGCCCGACCAGATGGTTCGCGTGCTCGGCTGCACCACGGCGCCGACCCTGGGGCGCCCCTCGATGACGAGACCGAGCATGACCACGTAGCCAGGCTCGCCACGAACGAAGTCACGGGTGCCATCGATGGGATCGATCATCCAAACCCGCGACGTGGTCAGGCGTTCGGGATTGTCGGGCAGCTCTTCGGATAAGATCGCGTCGCGGGGAAACTCCTGTCGCAGGCGCGCGACGATGAGGTTGTTCGACGCGATATCGGCGAGGGAGACGGGCTCGCCGCCCGCCTTGTGCTCGACCCCGAGCGGCCGGCCGTGAAAAGACGCGACCACTCCCGCGGCCTCCAGAGCCACAGCGCGCGCAACGTCGAGCTCTCGCGAAAGATCGGTCGCCATTCCTGCTAACGATAGCAGGTCAAACGCCAGTCGTAGTGCTGGCGGTGGCGCCTACGATACCGAAGCTGCCTCGAGATCTCGCACCAGGGAGCGGCGGCCGGCAAGAAGAAGCAGTCCGGCCAGGCCCACCAGGCAGCCCGTACACAAGACGGGAAGGCGCAGGCCCATGGCGTCCGACGCCAACCCGATCAGGACGGGCGAGCAGGCATCGCCGAGCAGATGAATCGCCGTGGTGTGCAGGCCGACGCCGCGGGCGCGCGCCGAGCTGGGCAGCACGTTCACCATCGCCGCGTTGAGCGGACCGTAGTTGAGAAACAGGCAAAACAGCGTAATCCCCATGGCTGGCCAGTACACCGACGGTGATGGCGAGAGAATTGCCACGACGACGAAAGGGATCGCTGCTACGAGTGTCAGGCCGGAGAACGTGAAATGCGCACCGGGAAAGCGCTTGGTCAGTCGGTCTCCAATCGGACCGCCGAGCAGCGTCCCCACGAAGCCCGTGCCGAGCAGGAGGGCGCCGAAGATGGTGCTGGCTTGGGCGACGCCCAGGTGGCGTTCGCGCACGAAGTAGGTCGGCATCCACACGCCCAATCCGCCCATGGTGAACGTGTAGATGGTCTGCGCCCCCATGTTGACGAAATAGCTCGGACGGCTGCGCAGGGTGCGCAGGAACGCGCGGAAAGGCAGTTGGTCGCTGGTTTCCTTGCCGGCATCGAAGCGTCCTCGCGGGGGATCCCTCAAAAAGAGGAGGGCGAGGGCGCATGCGAGGCCTGGCCCTCCGGCGATGAAGAATGCGGGCCGCCAGCCGTAGCGAGCCCCGATCTGGCCACCCAGCAAGTAGCCGAGAAAAATCCCGAACGGCATGGCAGCGTAGAAGATCGACAGGGCTCGCGCCCGGCGCGAGGGCGGATAGTGGTCGGCGAGAAGGGACGGTGTGATGACCGTGTAGGTGGCTTCTCCGATTCCTACCAATGCCCGGGCCAGCAAGAGCCAAGCGAAGGTCGGCGCCAGGCCCGAGACAAAGGTGGCAATACTCCACAGGACGACGCCCAAAGCTGCAACTCGCAGACGCGACATTCGGTCGCCGAGCCAACCCGCCACCGGGCAAATGACCGCATAGACCAGAATGAACGCCGACTGTAGCGAGCCAGCTTGGCCATCGCTGAGCCGCAACCCGACAATAATGAGTGGAAGCAGAGGCGAGAGGAGAAATCGATCGAGGTAGTTGAGGGCGTTGATTCCGGTAAGGACGGAGAGCGTCGCCGCCGGACGGCTGGAAACCGGATCCTCAAGTTGCGAATGCACGGTAAGCATGGGGTACCACGAAAGATGCTGTCAGGGTAAAGTGGTCGCCATGAGCACGCCAAGAGAAATATTGTCCCGTCCTGGAGCACGGCCCCAGGTGATTCGTGATTGCGAACAAATTGTCGACGAGGAAGTGGCGTCGAAGGGCCTGACCGGCTTTCCCATCAAGGCTGCGTACGCAGTCGTCAAAGCGATCAAGCCTGGTTTCATCGCCGAGGTCATCGACGGCTTGCTCGATGATTTTGCCGACCGGCTCGATCCGCTTTACCAAGCTGCCAAGACCAAGAATGAACCTGTCACCACCTATTTCGGCAGTCATGCGGGCGAGGCGGCCGAAGCTCTCCTTGGTATTACCGACCAGCGCGCGCAGAAGGCGAAGAACCAGGTGGTCAGGACCGCCTACGAGAAGCTGCGCCCCATGGCGAAGAAGCACACCGAGGCGGCCATCCCGCGCGTGGCGAAGATGATCGCCAAGCACGAGGCCAGCATGCCCGCCTCGTAGGGGACGGGTTCGCTATCGTTCGAAGTCGGGTGGGGGCGCGACCCCGCGTACATGCTCGACGAAGTGCCGCGGCGGAAGAAAGAGCATCATCAACCGACCGAGCGTGATGATTTCTCCGCCCACCAGCCGCCACGGCGTCATCTTGCCGATGTCGACTTCGTTGATCAGCGTGCCGTTGGCCGAGCCCCAGTCGGTAATTCGGTACTCGCTGTCCACGCTGGAGACAAAGCAGTGCTTGCGGGACACCGAGTACTCAGGAATGACCACATCGTTATCCGCGGTTCGCCCGATGGTGATCGGACCTTTGGGCGAATAGCGACCTTTCACGAGGGGAAACACGCGGCCGGCGATGCGGCCACGCTCGAGAACGCCGTCGTTGACGTTGATGATGCTCGTCCCCGAGCCGTGCGATTCGGCAAGGTCGCCGGCCATACCGAGCGTAAGCAGAAATGCCGAAGGATAGAGTCGCTTGAACGACTCTTCTCCGACTTGGCGAAACTGCTCCGAGAATTGCTCTAGATACGAAAACACGGTGTTTGCTTTGCCAGACAAAGCGTCAGGCTCAGGGGCTCCAACTCTAACATCGGCGGATGGTGCCGAGGCCTAGAGCGCCTTGTGCCACTACGCGAGGGACGAATAGAAGCTGAGCCAGGCGCGTTCCGTGTTCTGGTCGGCCGCGAACAGCTTGGCTTCCATGCGATGCCTGGTCCCTTCGGTCGAGCAGCGAGCGACGACTCCGATGGCGTCGATGGCGCCTTTGGCCGTCTCGATGCGCATGCGGATCATGCTGTTCTCTCGGAGCTTGCTTGGACCGCTGAAGGCGACGCCGTCCCGGGCAAAATAATCGGTCTCGTATTCGGCGTTGCCGGTCGAGCGAAGGATCTGTAGGCGTATGGTCGCTGATTTCGTAGGCTCGGAAAGGCAGGTGGGCGCTGATAGCACGCGATTGCCGACGTGGAAGATGCCCGTGTCCTTGCCCGGCGTAATATCGTCCAGAGAGGCGACGGCCTCGGCGATCTTGGGCAAGATCGACACCATGTACGCGGATTCGCCAGCGAGAAGACCGCCTAGCTTGTCCAAGGTTTCCGCCGTCGGACTGCTCTCGCGGTCGAGCATCTCGGCGATGGCGTCGCAGGTGTTCACGATGTGGAGCATCGGTCGATGCTCGGGATCGGAAGCCGGATCGTGGTGTGCGCTAATGATCGACAGCAGGAGCGGAGGGAGATTCCAACGCGCGGCAGTGACGAGCCCGAGCTCGACGTGAAACCGATCGACGCACGTAGCCCACACCTCTTCGGTGAGAACGCGAGCATCACGCGTACGTGCGATGACCTCTTCGAAACACGCGGTAGCCACGACCCGTCCGAAGTCGTGAAGCAGCCCGCAGATGAACGCCTCCTCAGGATTGTGCTTGCGAAAATTGGCGAGGGCGCGGCACAGCAGGGCGCTCGTCATGGCCAATCGCCAGTAGCGCCGACGCAGCGTGGACAGGCAGCCCGTCACAATGGCGTGGGCACCGACGCTGGTCGCAATGGCGATTTTGCAGACTTCCTTGGCGCCGATGCGCGTGACGGCTGCTTCGAGCGTGGACGTCGCCGTGACCCCGCGAAAGGCGGCCGAGTTGGCATAGCGAAGGATGGTCGCCGCAAGGACTGGATCGCCGCCGATCACGCGCTGGAGATCCGACATCCCGAAGTTCTCCTCGCCGACCAAGCGCTGCAGGCGCATCGCCACGACGGGGTAGGGGGGGATGTTGACGTTGTCTCTCTTGATCAGATCAACGACGAGAGCTTCGAGATCCTTCGCGTCCTCCATCTCCCTCAGTCTATATCCGGACCGGCGCCAGCGGTAGAATTGCTACCTCAAAGGTTCGGGTCTACGAATCCCTTGGCCGGCCTGGCGAACAAGTAACCCTGCAGAAGATCGACGCCGAGCTCGACCAACGTGTCGCGTTCGGCTACGGTTTCGACGCCCTCGGCGACGACGTGCATATCCATATCGGCAAAGAGCGCGGTCATCGCGTGGATGACCTTCCGACGCGTGGGAGAGCTATCGACGCCTCGGACGAGAGACATGTCGTACTTGACGACCTCGGGCTGGAGCGGCGCAAAGCTGGCCAAGCCCGAATAGCCGGCGCCCAGATCATCGAGGGCAATACGATAGCCGAGCTCGCGCAGCTGCTGGACGCGGCTCTCGATGCCGTCCACCGTCGACAGCGATGCGCGCTCGGTGACTTCCAGGACCACGCGCTCGGCAACTTTCGACAGAGGTGATGCTGGGTCGTAGAGGTGATCGTCGAGAAGATCGTGGCTGTGAAGGTTCACGAAGACGAACTGGCTCGGCGCATGGGGGACATCCCTTGCGACGTGATCGCGCACGATGCGGCCGATCTCCGTGACGCGATTGAGCCGCTCCGCCGCCGAGAGCAATGCACAGGGATTGCTCAGCGTTGCTTCCGTGCTACGGAGAAGCGCCTCGTAGGCGAGCACGCTACGTCTTTTCCATGAGACGACGGGCTGAAAGGCGATCCATACCGACTGCAGCGCGCGCTCGAATATCTGCTCGAGGCTCGGACGATCTTCTGCCGGGCTCCACTGTTCGCTCGCCGACGAGATGGCCATTCGCCGCAGCATCGCCAGGCGATGCATCTGCGCACAATAGATGACCGTGTCTTGCAGTTGGGCTGGCGTGAGGGGCTTGATGAGGTAACGGAAAGCGGCGTGCTCGACGGCTGCGACGGCCGTGTCTAGGCGAGGCGTACCGGTGATGAGCACGACCGGCATGTCGGGATCGCGCTGATGTGCAGCCTGCAGCACACCGACACCGTCGACGCAGGGGAGGGTGATGTCGGAGACCACGGCGTCGTAGGTCCCTGAAAGCAGCATGTTGACCGCTGTTTCTCCGTTGTCGGCGCGGTCGACCTCGAAGCCCACCGCGCGCAAGGCGCGCGCGTAGGCACGAAGTTGGAGATGATCGTCCTCGGCGATGAGCACGCGCGATCCCGTCGGTGCAGCACGTATTTCGGGTGCAGGCGTATCGGTCAGGACAGACGAGGGCACAGAAATCGAAGCCATGGTGGCCATCATCGCAAAGTCCGTGCCCTGTCCGTCGGCAACTGCATCGTGAAAATACTCAGTGGTTTCAACGTCGCCGCGTGACGGGTGACTTGGCACGCGGCGCGACCGTCGTATTTCCGCTCGCGATTCCCTCGTTCGCCGTCGGTGATCCGACGACTTCGGGCGGCTGGCCCCGACCGCTGGCCTTATTGGTCCGAACGTCACTCGAATGTCGATCGCCAGGTTCGCCGTGCGCCAAAGCGACAGCGGTCGCGCGAAAACGCTTGCAATTCACGCCAGCCGGCAGCGGCCCAGCTTTTGCTCATGCCAGATCGTAACCGAATGTCCGATGGGCGGTTTCGATCGATGGCAGCTGGAGGGGAAGGTGCGCGCCGACTGCGCACGGTAGATGATCTGCGCACCGGCGACGACAGCTGCTTCATCTACAACGATGAGCAGGATTACGAGGCCGTCATGGTTCCGTTTGTTCGTTCCGGTCTGCAAGAACGGCAGCGCGTCCTCTATGTTCACGATGCACGCTCCCCTGAAGCGGTCCGTACAATGCTCCGGCGTGCTGAGATCGATGTCGATCACGCGGAGTTTCGCGAGCAACTCCTCTTCGTTTCGGCACGCCAGCTCTTCTGTCGAAGCGCCGACAATTCCATCGAGCGAGTGCTCGACCAATTGCATGCCATGACCGCCATGGCCTTGGCGGATGGCTGGAGCGCACTGCGAGTGACCACGGAGATGACGTGGGTCTTGCGGCAAAGCCAAGGCATCGACCGCTTGTTTGCCCAGGAAGGAAGAATCGCCGCGTTCTTTCGCGAGAGCGCGGCGCTTGGTTTGAGCCAATACGATCGCAGAAAATTTCCGCCAGGCGCGCTGATCGACGTGTTGCTGGCGCATCCTCTGGCGGTCGTCGGCACCGAGGCGGTGCACAACTTCTACTACACACCCGAAGAAGATGGGACCGGTGGCTGGCGGTCGCAAGCCACGCTCGATCGCTGGCTGTCGAATCTCAAGGAGCGCAAGCGCGCCGCCGAGAGTTTGCGGGAAGCCCTTCAGCTTCACCGCGAGGTCGTCGACAACCTTGGCTCCGGCATCGTGGTCATGGACCGGTGTGGCGCATCGTGCAATGCAATCCGTTCGTCGAACGATTCGTGGGACTGCCCAGCTTGGAAATCCTGGGGCGACACTTGGCCGAATTCCTGCCCGACCTTGGTAACGACCGTTTCGAGGGAGCGCTGGCCAGAGTGTTGGCCGGCGAGATTGTCCTCTCGTCGGACTTGAACGTCGTACGCCCGGGCGGTGGTGCCGCTTGCTGGGTCATCGCGACGCTTGCTCCGTACCGCGATGCCGACGGGCAGATTATCGGTGCGATTGCAGCCGTCAGTGATATCACCAGCCCAAAGTCGGTGGAGACGGCGTTGCGGGCGAGTGAAGAACAGCTTCGACAGACGCAAAAGCTGGAAGCCGTCGGCCGCCTCGCCGGCGGTGTGGCGCACGACATGAACAATGCGCTGAACGCCATCATTGCGTTTGCCGACCTCGCCTTGCAGGAGGCCGGCGATGACGAAGGCCTGTGCGATGACATCGGCGAAATCCGAGCAGCGGCGGATCGCGCCGCCGGAATCACCCGTCGCTTGCTAGCCTTTTCGCGCCGGCAAGTCCTGCAGCCGCAAGTCATTCAAGTGAGCACCATCGTCAGCAATGTCGAGGCGATGCTACGCCGGCTCATGGGCAACGGCATCGCACTGTCGATACGACTTGCGCCTGACGCCGGATGGGTGAAGTCGGATCCGGCGCAGATCGAGCAGGCCATCATCAACTTGGCCCTGAACGCTCGCGATGCGATGCCGAGCGGCGGCACGCTCAGCATCGAGACCGACATCTGCTGCGTGCAGCAGGAAGAATCATCCTCCATCGACCCCATCCCGTCGGGCGACTACGCTGTGATCCGCATTTCTGATTCGGGCTGCGGCATGTCGGAGGAAATCCTGGCGCACGTCTTCGAACCATTCTTCACGACCAAGACGCTCGCGCGAGGAAGCGGGCTGGGCCTGCCGGTCGTCTACGGCATCGTCAAACAGAGCGGTGGACAAATTCGCATTCAAAGCGAGATTGACAAGGGAACGCGTGTCGAGGTTCTGCTGGTGCGCGCCGAGCCGCCGGACGCGGCGGAAACCCTCCGCGATGGCACGACAGTCGACGCAACCGTGTTGCTCGTCGAAGATGAGGACGTGGTACGCAAGGTCGTCGCACGCATTCTCGAGCGGGCAGGCTATCGGGTGCTGGTCGCAAGCTGCGGCGCCGAGGCGTTGGCGCTCTGTGAGAGCACGCCCAGCCCCATCGATGCGCTGATCAGCGACGTTGTGATGCCAGGCATGAGCGGAAGAGAGCTGGCCGACCATCTCGTCCGGCGTTGCCCGAGTCTCAAGGTGTTGCTCATGACCGGCTATACGGACGACGAGGGGCTGCGCCGGGGCATTCTGGAGGAGGGCCGAACCATGGTGCTCAAGCCGTTCTCGCCACGCGATTTGCTGCAAGCGCTGCGGGATCTGCTGCGGACGTAGCTTCAAGATTCGTGCTGTCTCTGCCGATGCTTGGATGGCAGAGGCAATGAAGGAAGTCTCATTTTCGGGGAAGTCGGCGCTCATCGCTGATGATGACGATGTTCTGCGCTCGACCCTGGGCAGACTCCTGCGTCATCTCGACATCGATGTCGCGGATGCCGCGGACGGCGCTGAAGCTGTGCGCGCGGTGGCGCAACGTAGCTTCGACCTGGTCATCTCCGATCTGTCGATGCCTCAGGCGGATGGTTTCGCGGTTCTGCAGTCGGTTCGCGTCCGCCAGCCGCATGCCCAGGTAATCATTCTTACCGGCGCCGGTGGCGTTCGGGATTCGGTGCGCGCCATGCGCGAGGGCGCCTTCGACTTCCTCACCAAGCCGTTTCACCCGACCGCGCTCACCGACGCGGTTCGCGCCGCGCTCACCGCGGGCGAGACCGGCAAGCCTCGGCTTTCGGCCGTCACGCCATCACCGACCCCTACCTTGGCAGGGAATGGCGCCGTGCTCCTCGGCAAGTCGGCCGTGCTCCAGGAGCTCTTGGCCTTGGTCCAGCAGGTCGGCCCCACCGACGCGACGGTACTCATCTCAGGCGAGACCGGCAGCGGGAAGGAAGTGATTGCCCGTCTCCTTCATGCCGTTTCGCCACGCGCCGGGCAGCGTTTGATCGCGGTCAATTGCGCGGCGATTCCCGAGAGCCTCATCGAGAGCGAGCTCTTCGGCCACGTCAAAGGCGCCTTTACGAATGCGCACGAAAACCGTCTCGGACGGCTGCGCGAAGCCGATGGTGGAACCGTGTTGCTTGACGAGATAGGTGAGCTGCCACTGGCCATGCAGGCTCGGCTCTTGCGTGTCCTGCAGGATCAGTCCGTCACTCCCGTCGGGTCGGAGAAGTCCTATCAAATCAGCGTGCGATTTCTCGCGGCGACCAACCGGGATCTCCAGGCCATGGTGAGCGGCGGTCTGTTTCGCCACGATCTCTTCTTTCGCATCAACGTCGTTCCCATCCAAGTGCCGCCGCTGCGCGATCGGTTGGAGGACGTACCGGTGCTGGCCGAGCACTTCTTGCAGCAATCGTCCCGCCGCTTGGACCGCACGCTTACCCTTTCCGAAAAGGCGATGGCGACGCTGCAGCTTTACAGTTGGCCGGGCAACGTGCGCGAGCTCGAGAATCTGGTGGAGCGCATGGCCATCCTCGACCGCGATGGGGTGATCGACAGCGACGACATTCCGCCAGCGCTCGGCGGCGAAGCTGGCGAGGCGGTATCGCGAACTCTTTGGGATATCACGGAAAACGGCGTGGATTTGCCGACCGCGGTGGCTCGCTTCGAGCGCGCGCTCATCGGAACGGCCATGCGTCGCTCGAACAGCAACAAATCCAAGGCAGCGATGTTGCTCGGAATCGGCCGCACCACGCTCATCGACAAGTTACGCAAGCTCGGGATGTAAGACGCCCCTGACCGTCGACGCTAGTCGGAGACCGGGTGCATGAGCAAATGGTCGTGCACGAGCTTCTTGAGCGTTGCCATGTCGAAGGGCTTTTCCAGGCGTTCGTTGCTCACGCTTGCCAAGAATGTGCGCGCCTTGGGCGTGAAGGCGCCTCCCGTCATGAAGACGATCTCGCCTGCGCGCGTTGGCGAAAGCTCTTTGAATTCGGCGTAGAAATCCGCGCCTGTCATGTCAGGCATCATGAGGTCGCACAGGATGAGGTCGAAGTGCTCGCCACCCCGAATGCGGTCGAGGGCTTTTCGTGCGCTATTTTCGGCAACGACCTCATTGGTCTTGCCCAGCACGCGCTTGAGGGCGGTCCCGACGATGGGCTCGTCGTCGATGACCAAGATCCGCGCTGACAGGGCGGCGATGGGCCGCCGCACCCGTCCCGCTCGCGGCGAAGACTCCACCCTCTGCGCGGGCGGAAGGTAGATGTGAAAGCAGCTGCCTTTTCCGATTTCGCTCTCGACGGTGATCTCGCCGCCCAGCGCCTGGACGATGCGACTGCAAATCGACAGCCCGAGCCCGGTGCCGACGCCGACCGGCTTGGTCGTATAAAAAGGCGTGAAGACATGGCTGAGAACTTCCTGCGACATACCGCAGCCGGTGTCGCGGACCTCGACCTCGACCCGACCGCGGGCATCGACCGCCGTCGAGATGGTGATGGTGTTGCGATCCGCGTGTCCTTCCTCCATCGCCTGCACGGCATTGACGATGAGGTTCAGGAACACTTGTCCCAAGCGCGATTCATCGCCATGTACGGATGGCACGGGTTCGAATTTTCGGACGATGCGCGCGCGATGCTTCAGCTCGTTCCAAGCCATTCGCAGCGAGGAGTCCAAGATGCGATGAATATCCACGGGGCCCATCGCCGCTTCGGGCGTTCGTGAGAAGATCTTCAGGTCGCGGACGATGTCGCGCAATCGCTCCGACGCCTCCAGGGCATCGTGCAATTCTTCCTCCAACTCGGATTGGTCGCTCTTGCTGTCGGCGTCGATCTTCAGCGACGGCAGAGTCTCGACCGCCATGTGGAGGTTGGTCAGGATCGCTGCGAGCGGGTTGTTGATCTCGTGTGCCACGCCCGCGGCCAGAATGCCCACCGAGGCCATGCGATCGGAGACCATGAGCTGCTCTTGCAGCCGATGGTGCTCGGTCACGTCGAAGATCGTGGCCAGATGGCCGAAGCACACGCCGTGATCGTCGACCATCGAGCTTAGCGCCAAAAGGCCCCACAGGGCCGAGCCGTCCTCGCGGCGCAGTCGACACTGGCCACTGAAACCGCTGCTGTCGCCGCGCAGGCAGGCCGACACCGCCTCGCTGACTTTTGCGTCGACCGGGAACCGGCTCAGATCGGCCTGGGCCGTATCGCTCTCGCCCATCCCTAGCATGTCGGCCATACGCCGGTTCATGTAAGTCGTATGGCCATCGCGGTCGAGCATCCAGATGCCTTCGTGAGCCGTCTCGACGATGCGGCGGAATTTGATTTCGCTGGCGGCTAAGTTCTTCTCGGCCTCACGGCGCGCGCGGCGTTCGGCGGCGTCGCGTATCTCGCGCTCGACGGCGGGGACCAAGCGCGCGAGATTGCTCTTGATCAGCACATCATGCGCGCCCGACTTCAGGACCTCGACGGCGGTTTCCTCACCCACTGCGCCCGACACGACCAGAAAGGGAATATCCGCGCCGCACTCCCTGAAAATGGCGATGGCAGAAAGCGCGTTCAGGCCCGGCAACGAATAGTCGCTAAGCACGACGTCCCAAGCGCCATTGCGAAGGGCCGCGCGAAAGGCATCGGGCGTGTCGACCCGCTTCGATTCGACGGTGTAGCCACCGCGGGTGAGGTGGCGCTCGATGAGTAAGACGTCGTCTTCCGAGTCTTCGAGAAACAGGACCCTGATGGTGCGATTCATGGCAGGCGCGGTCCGGACGCGGGAAGCTCATTGAGCGACAACCAATAAGTGCCCAGCGATTCGATCGTCTTGATGAACTCGTCGAAATCGACGGGCTTGCGTAGATAGCTGTTGGCACCGAGATCGTAGCTGGCAGTGATGTCGGCTTCCTCGGTGCTACAGCTCATTACGACGACCGGGATGTGCCGGCCCTTCGGGCTGTCGCGCAATGCTCTGAGCACATCCAGGCCGCTTACGCACGGCAGTTTCAGGTCGAGCAAGATGAGGCCGAGTGGAACGTTGCGGTCGCGGCCGGCATCATCGAAGACGTAATCGAGCGCCTGGCGGCCGTCGCGCACCAGCACGATTTTGCAGTCGAGGCCGCCGTTGCGAAATGCCCGTAGCGTCAGGTCGGCATCGTCTTCGTTGTCCTCGACAAGCAAAATCATTCGCATTGATCGGGCCCATTCCGCGATTACCGGTGCCTCTACACGCAGTGTATCGCGAGGTCCGGGCCGCCGCTAGTTGACGGCGTCGCCAAGGCCTAGAAGTCAATGGACAGCACGGGGCCGTTGGCGGTTGCCGCGATCTGCGACAGTGGCAAGGTGACGGTCTCAGCGGCCGTCTGCCCCGACCGTCCCAAGCTGGGCTTGGCGCCCGGACTGCAGCGCGCTTTCACCTCGACGCCGGACGCCTGCAGGGTGCCGATTTCCACGCGGCAGCTTTCGACGACGCGCGCGGAAACCGTGACGGTGGCGCTCGTGTTTCCGGCCGTGGCCGTGGGCGGAACCAGAAGCAAGAACGCAAGAGCTGCCAGCCGCGCCAAGGAGCGCGCTATCTGGACCCTTCGTTCGGCAGGTGGCATCCGTCGAGCCATGCTGTTTGGTAGAGCAGCATCCGTGCCTCTGCCCACGCGACGGCGAACTGTCGATTAGTATTTGGTAATTCATATTACTCATATTGTAAGTGTCGTAAGTCCGACGATCTTGGTCGAAAAGGCACCGTCGGCAATCCGTCAGAAATTGATTGTTGTCGCCACGGTGTCGAAATAGGTACCCGCCGCGACGTCTTGTCCGGCCGGAATGAGGGCGTAGATCGTGAGGGTAACGTCGGCCTTGTTGGGCGGATTCCGCGTGTCGTAATGATAGGGCGAGGGATCGCCCCAGACCTGGGTGTAGGCGCTGTCGAGATAGAGGTTGTAGTTGAGCCGGTCGCCACCGTTCGACATCTGTCGCGGCGAATTCGTGGGCGCGAAGGCCCCTTTGCTCAGGTCCACCGTAACCTGCAGCGGTCCATGGCGAGAACAGGCGTAAGTCACCGTCGCGGTCGAAACGAGAGCGGTCGTGGCGAACACATCGTAGGTGCCGAACGAAAGCGGCGTCGTTCGGATGGTGCAAGAGTCCTGCGCCCTTGCCGAGCCTTCCGCCGAGGCCAGGGCGGCTAGCACGACCGCGAGCAAAAGCAGGTACGCTCTCAGGATGCTCATGGTGGCGATTCCTCCTTGGCAAGGCTACACGTGATTGAGCCCAGGTTGACGATGACGGCGCCGCCCGACGGGACGACTAGAGCCAATCGGCAGATCCCGGCCTCGAATTCAACCTCGGCTTGGTAGGCGCCGGAACTCTCGCTGGGAGTCTCGATCTCCAGGTAGAAGGCGCCGGCCTCGTCGATGGGCGAGTCGACCTTCTTGCCGCCGACTTGGACGGTAATGCGACCGTAGGCGGGAATCACCGAGACACCGCCGCGTGCGATGGCAAGCGTGCCGGTTACGCGCTGGACGAAGCGGATAGGAAAGGTTGCGACGGCGCCTCCGCGGTAGGGAGGCGCGACGGTCATCTCGGTCGCATCGATGGCGAAGTCGAGCGGGATGTCTTTGTCGTCGATCCCGAGGCGGTTGCCGTAGTAGGGCAGAAGATTGGGCACCAGCAAATTGCCCTTGGCGTTCGTCGTGCCGACCACTTGATTACTGAGCGTGCCTTGGACGCCGGGCACGCCTGGCACGTTGATGAGCGCGTAGCTGTCTTGCACGGGGCGTGTGAAGAAGATGTCGCGGTGGATGAAGACCAGCCCGCCGGCTGCCGTCAGGGTGGCATGGCCGCGTTCGTCGGCGCGAAGTCCGTCGCGCCGGTAGTCGGCTTCGAGTCGGCCGTGCGTCCCTTGAACTTGGGCGGTGGCTTCCTCGATGGCATTGTCGCCTTGCTCGGCAACCACACGGTAGCCGTAGCCAGGCCCGATGGGCAGGGACCGCTGCAGCTCGACGTGGCTCGTCCCGGCGTGGTCGGCCGCGTCGGCGTAGTCGCCTCTGCTGAAACGGTCGCTGCGGGTTGCGCTGGCCGTCGTTCGCTCGCCGACGAAATAGGCAAGGCCGGCGAACGTGTCGTATTCCGGAGCGGCCTGGTCGGAGAACGAACTGCCGAGGGTGACGAAAGCGTGGAGCCTTCCGGTGAGGTTGCGGTTGGCAAGCAGCATGAGTCGGTGGAGCCAACCGCGGTCGCGCCAATCGGCTCCATCATACTGGAGCGATACCATTGCAATCGAGGTTAGCGTCAGCGCGACCGTGGACGTCATATCGATCCGTTTGCGGTCGGATTCGAGATTCATGGCGAGGTTGACGTAGCGATCACTTTGCACGGTCGCGCCAACTTGGACGTTGAGCGGGCGGCCAACGTAGCTGTACGAGAGCATGGCAGCTGCGCCGGGGCCGGCGGTGAACGTGTGCAGGTCGCCGCCCGAGCTGGAGCTGCTCACTGGGGACACCACGGTTCGGTCGCGGTCGGTCGCGCTGGCGGCCAGGAGGAGGGCGAGCTCGCCGAACGGCAAGCGTGCCGACGCACTTGGACCGCCGCTCAGCAGCTGGTCAGTCGCCTCGACGCGTGCACCGACGGTAAGCCAGTCGGTCACCCCAAAGCGGTGGCGGAGGAGCACGGCGGGGCCTCCGTAATCGAAGCTGGCCGAGGTGATCTGGTTGCGCACGAGCCCCACGTTGTAGCTGAAATCGGAGAGGCCCTTGGCCAGGGTACCGAGGGCCAGGTAGTACGGGCTCACCATCGTGCGCTCGCCGCCGAAGGCGTCACGTACGACGACTCGCGTTTCGCCGCTCCCGGTGGTGATCGGAACGTTTTGCAGGTTGAATTGCCCTGGTGCGAGCGTTTCCCGACGGACGAGCTGCCCGTTGACGTACACGTCGACCGTCGAAGGGGTGAGAGCGGTTCCTCCGAGCTGCATGGACGGAAACATCACGAAGTACGGATCCAGCGCGAAGCTGCGCGAGGCGCTGAGCCCCGCCATGGTCAGGGGGCCACCCAGCATGTCACTCGTGCTGACCGAATCGCCGCCGACGATGCGCACCAGCTTCTCGCGCCAGTCGTAGGTGATATTACTCTGACCACGCAGCCACGAGCCTTGGGGCGTGTGCTGGCCACTGCTGTAAAGCAAGGCGCCGCGAAGGCTAAAGCCCGCCTCGGCGAAGCCATTCCATCGGTAGTCCGAAGGACTCTGCAGCTCGTATAGGCTGGCTGCGTAATTCACGAATAGGCTTGGCTCGGAGGCGTACTGGATTCCCTCGGGACGCTTGGCGCGCAGATCGACGACGCTTGGTGAAAACAGCGATGGATCCGCGCTGATGGTCAGGCTCAGGGCCAGCTCGTCGAAGACGAAGGCGACTTTGGGCGCAAGCGAAGCGAGCCAGACGAAGGTTTCGTGCTCTCGCATCTCCTGGTGGCCGCTCTCTACCCGGAGGCCGGCATGGGTGAGGTCTGCCCTCCTCACCGCGACGTCGCCAGCGCGAATCACCACGAGAAGCTCGCCGAGGTTTGTTCCATTGAGTGTCGCACCCAGAATGGCCGGTTGCCCTTGCTCTGGCGTCCCTCCGTCCGGCAGAGTCGCGTCCACATCCGCATCCGCATCCGCGTCCGATGCTGCCGGCCCGGCATCTGGTTGCATAGCTCCGCCGTCCATCGCGCTCTCGGCGAGAGCAAGTTTCGCGAAAGCCATCGCAAGCGCCAGGCTTGCGCCGAAGCTCGACGGTGAGCGCCAGGCAGGCACCGTGGCGGCCGGTTCAGGGACCGCAGCCCGCTGCGGGCATCGTCATGCGGCCGTTGAATGTGGTCTCGACCGCTTGCACGTCGACCGAGACGGCCTTGGTTTTTGCGCACGTGCCTGTCGGCATCTCGACCTTCCAGACTCGGGTTCCGCCAGCCAGCACGTACCACCCTTCGAGCTTCTTCTCGAAGACCGCGGCGCCAGCCGCATCCAGCCCCCGAACCAAAATCGTCTGCGCCAGAAAGTGGACACTGCCGGTGTTCTTAAGAGTGAAGGCGAGCTTGCCTTTGCCGACCGCCATTCCGTCGACGACCCCCGCGACCGTCGGCTTGCCGGGGGCGATGAAAATTGGAATGCCCATCTTGGTCAAGACGCGCACCTCCGATTTGTCGGCTTTGGGTGATTTCAAGGGCGGCAACTCTTCGACGAACACGCGGTAGTTTTTTTCGACGTCGCCGGGTGCAGTGGTGATGCCGACGCGCAGCTTGCGCATTTGTTTCGGACCCAGGGTGAGCAACGTCGGAAAGACCACCACGTCTTTGGTGTCCCGCAGCTGCATCTCACCGTCGGGGCTTTGCTGCCACGCTTGCGGCACGATCTTGAAGCGGATCTCCTCGTCGCTTTGATTCTGCAGACCGAGGAGGGCGCTCTGCTCCTTGCCCGACAGAGTGATCTTGACCGGATTGACGGTGAACGAGCTGGCTTCGGCTCTGCTGCCGAGGCCTAGGTCGGCCCCGAGCAGCAGAAACACCAGGAGCGTGAATTTCCCCATTGCCAGTCAGAATACGCCCGAAGAAACACTTGGAAAGTTTGCCGGCCTTGGCTCTAGAAGTTGATGGTGGCTTGAATGTCCTGGGCGAAGGAGCCGGCGGCGAGGCCGGTCTGGGCGCGGGGAATGCGGCCGAACATATCGACGGTGGCCGAGGCGCCAGTACCCGTCACGCTGACCGAGTTCGTGCCCCACACGGTGCTACGCGCGGTGCTCGTGTAAATCTCGTAAAGCAGCGAGGCTCCGCCCGCGGGATTGGTCATCGCGCGCGATCCCACGTTGCCTAGACTGATGGTCGCGGGCAGGGCGCCCGTGCACGCATAGGTGAGAGGCGCTTGTGCGTCGAGGTCGGCGGTGAGGTTCGCGCCGAGTGGGTCGTACGTGCCGAAGGCGAGCGGCGAGTTGGTGATGGTGCAGGCGGCGGCGACATTCGCCGTGACGTGCACCGTGGCCGACGCACTGGCCGCAGTCGCTGGTGCGGGCTTGCCAACGAAGAGCGCGAAGACCAAAGCGGAGCCGGTGGCAGCGAGTACGAGCTTCGACGTCTTGTTCATCTTCATCATGGGCATTCTCCTTCTGCGACGGGTTGAGGGGCTCGGCGAATTGTCAAAGCGGCCCGGGCGGGCCGGCTAGTAGTTCAAGGTCGCCGTCACGGTATCGGCGTAGCTGCCGACCGAGACGTCTTGTCCCCCTGGAATGCGGGCATAGACCGGGAAGCTTTGGGTGGCCTTGCTGATCGCTGCAGGAATACCGCGGGTAACGCCACTCCAGGCCGTGGTGCGGCCGGAATCCGAATACAGCATGTAGGCGAGGTAGTCGCTGCCGGGGCCCTTCATGCGCGGCTGGGTACCGCTGGCATTCGACCCGAGGTTGAGTGCGATGCTGGTACCGGCGCCTTTGGTGCAGGTGACGGCAATCGTCCCAGTCCCGTCGGCCGGCGCGGTGGCGTTGGTGCCAATGGGATCGTACGCGGCCGGGAACGTCACGGCCGTCGTCGTAATCGAGCAGTTGGCACTCACCGTGGCGTTCACGGTCATGCTGGACGTCGCCGTCGCCGCCGAGAGCATCGGGGCCGACGCCAAGACGAGTGCAAGGCTCGCCAGCGACAGGAAGGAAAGGGAAGAGACTTTCATTTGCGTGAACAATGCCAAGATTCTAATTTTATAAAATGAAATGTGCAATACAAATTATCACACAATAAGATTCTCATGCCTGTCGCACTGTTGCGAGCTACACCGGGACCGCGGTCTCGCCGAGATTCGCCCAACCAGGGAGCGCGACCGGCTGGACTTCGTCGGGTCTCCGGCGTCACTCGCCGGATTTCGGTGTCGCGTCTCCGACGGCAAGAGCGGTTGCTAGGCGAGGGGGCCGGGCCTAGCACGCCCGCATTCCGGGCCGGCGGCCTACTTGCGGTTGGGCTTCTTGCCGACGCCGTTTTTCCCGGCGGGAGCGTCGAGATCGGCGAAGGACTCACTGCCGTCGACCTTGTACAGATCGGCTTCGCGAGCAAAGAAGTCCTTTTCGATCGGGGAAAAATGACCGCTCTGCTGACGGCCAGAAGCCGACGCGCCTGTGCGGCTCGGGGGTGCCTGCTCGGCGGCTGGCACGGTAATCGGTGCGGCGGCCAGGGTCGGGGGATGGCTCTCTTGAGCCGCTGGCTTTGCGGCGGAGGCATCGCTCAAAACGGCGTCGAGCTGGATCGAGACTCGCCCGGCGGGCGTGCTCTTGCGTCGCCCGCGCGACGGCGCGCTCTGGATTTCTCCGGTGATGCGGACAGTGGCACTCTCGCTGGGAGGCGGTGCTTCGTTCGCGACAGCTTCCGACCCGCTATTCGTGACGGACTCCGTGACGGATTCCATGACGGCGTCGATCACCACCGAGCTTCGCGAAGGCAAGGTGCGAATACTCGACTGGGCTTTCCGTGAGCGGAGCTCGATGGTTCCGCTCGTCTGGGATGTCGCGGTCGAGGCTACGGGCGCGTTGGGGATGGCGGATGCGGGGGATGCGTCCGCCAGTGCCGCGGGCAGGCTTCCCGAGGACGCGGCCGATGGAACGGCGATCTCCAGCGTTTTTCGTCGCGGCCGCTCGACGGGCGCGGGCGGACTCGGCGGAGTTTCGGCAACGGTCGGGAGAACGGTGACCAGCTCGGATTGAGCAGGAGCAAACGGAGCAACCGGAAGAACCCCACTGGAAGCTGCCGACGGTAGGGTCGCAAACGTTCCACTGCCCGCGGAGGACATGCCGGGGGCAGGGACACTCTCGGAACCAACGATGCGTGCGGTTCGCCAGAAAGTCTCCAGTTGCTCCTGGGAAGTCGTCGGAGCAGCCGCTTGTGTGAAAGCGAGACGTGCGAGAATGCCGAGCTCCACCAGCCTCGCCAAAATGCGCACGGTATCGAGCACAGGGAACGGGCTCTCGTCGAGAATGTCGGAAAGCGAGCGCTGTCCGTCGCACAGACGCACGACGGGCGTGACTTCGGCCGGAACGTCGCTGCTCGACTGGCGCAAACGCTGCTCGTCGCATGCATAGATGCTGGCCAGCGGACCGATGTCTTTGAGCCCGTAGGCGAGATCGCGCTGGAAGCAGTCGATCTCGTCGACGAAATCGCGGCCGCTCCGGTTGACCTGGCCCCTTTGAGGCACCGGCCGGAGGTGCAGCGTTGCCTCCTGGTCCCAGATGAGCACGCGCTGGACGGCCGGCATGCCCTCCAGTTGTGCCACCTGGGCCGCGGCCACCTCGCCCTCGTGGAAGTTGATTTCTGCCTGTCGGCCGTTGCGCTCCAAGCGCAACTGGCCCGATCGCTCGAGGCCGGCCATGGTTCGCATCAGCGATGCCGTCGAGGTCGTGCCTGCCGCAAACCATATCGATGGATAGCCGGGTGCTAGCGCCGCCGCCCCGTCGCTGGCCTCGATGAGAATTTTGCTGGCCGTCAGGACGTCGCGCACCAGGACCGGCAGCGGCAAAAAGTCGGCGCCACTTTCCATGAGCGACTTGCGCAGCTCCTCGGGGCCAAGCACCAGAACGGGTAGCCTGCGATTGCTTCCGTTGGCGCGCAGCTGCGAAATGAGTGTTTGCGCTTTGCCGTGATCGCTGCGCGAAACCACGATCGCGATTTCCGCGCCCGAGGCCTTCGCCAAAAGCGATGCGTTTTCCGGAGTCGGGCAGGCGGTCGTTCGCCAGTCGGCCTCGCGAAAACCGTAGACCAAGGATTCAAGCCCATTCACATCGGCATCGACGATCAGGGCGGCGTGCTGGCTAGACATGATGGTGATGCAAACAACCCGAACTACGGACGGGTAAAGTGGAGGTGCCGCCCGGATTTGAACCGGGGAATGAGGGTTTTGCAGACCCTTGCCTTACCACTTGGCCACGGCACCGTTTTGTCCCCTTTATGTAGCACATCGCTCACCTCGGGGGTCAACTACTCGCATGAAAAAACCGGGACATTTCCGGGGGCTGCCTCGCTTTGTTAGTGCCCTTCGAGTTCGGAATTCTTGCCGTCATCAGATCGTCTCTTCAGATCGTCTCTTCTCGGTTTGGAACTCCCGGCCGGACCGACGCGCCCGTGCGCAAGTAACGTGACGCCATTTCGAATTCGAAGAACGACATCATCTTCGTCTCGACGACCTTGCTCCACAGCGCGTGCGCTTCCTCTCGTTTGCCGTTCGATAGTCGGCGCATGGCCTCGTAGAAATAGGCTTCGGCGCGTTTGCCATTGGTATCGGCTTTCGCCAACAAGGCCGCATAGTCGAGCTGCCCAACGGCGTATCTAGCGAGCTCGGTGTACCAGCTTGCGGCGCGGGGCGGGCGTAGCATGATTTTGCGGCCTGCGAGGCCGCGTAGGTAGGCCGTGGCACCGGCGTCTGCGACGTTCGAGCTGCGGCGGGTGAGATCGGCAATCCACAGGGATGCGTACACCTTCACATACTCCGATACTGCGTGCGTCGACTTCGACAAGGCCCGCCGGTAGATGTCGAGTGCGGGCTCGCTATCGCCCCGCTGCACGAGAAAGGCGATGGAATCGAGATAGCTCTGATCTCGGTCTTCGTCTTGCGCGATGGCCTCGTCGAATTTACGCAATCCCTCATCGCGCCTGCCGAGCAGATAGTAAAGACGGCCGACTTCGAAGGTTGCCTCCGCCGAGTACGACAGATTTTTCCGCCGGATCTGCTCCAGCATGAGGCGCTCCCAACCGCGCGCGGCCATGCCCCAGGCCTTGCGGGCCTCGTCGAGATTGCCGGCGACGTCGTTCGCGTTGCCGAGAAGAAAGGCCAGCTTTGCTTGTCCTTCGACGTAGGGGATGGTGTCTTCGGTGGGCGCGTGATGCTCGCGCGTGTCCAGCGTCTGGCGCAAGAGGCCGATCGCGGCCTGAGGATCGCCCCGTTTGATCGCGATGCTGGCCAGCTGCCGCGTGACCTCCACGTTCGCGTCGCTCTGGTCCCGGATGCGGCTCAGCATGGGGATCGCCTTGTCGATTTCCCCAGCGTCGACCAATCCCGAGGCGAGAACGTAGTCGATGTCGTTATCGTCGATCTTGAACCGGGACGCGCCAAAGCGCGCCCGAGCCTCGGCGAGCTGGCTATGCAAGCGCGTCGCTTCCCGTTCGGCGTGGTCAATACGATCGGGATCCACGCGCATTTTCAGGCGCACGAAGGCCAGGTCGATGCGCTCGGAAGCAAGATCCGCCAGCGCATCCTGGTCGGCGTGGCGGGCATCCAGCACGGCAATCGCGTCGTCGAGGTAGCGCAGCGACAAAAGCGGTTGTCCGATCATGCGCGCCACGCGCGACGCTGTAAGGAGCAGCTCGGTATCGCTAGGGAAGGAGAGCATGCCTTCGTGCAGGACGCCCATGGCAGAAACCGGATCGATGCGGTCGGTGGACGTGCCGTGCAGCATCTCGTTACGCGGCAAAAAACGCCGAGCGAGCGTCAGGTAATCGTTGGCTCTGGCCTGAGGCGACGCCACAGCCAGCGTCATCTGGCGGAACTCCGGGTCATCGCCTGGCTTTCCCGCAAAATGGTCCGCCACCTGATTGGCTTTCGCCAGTTGCCCGCAGCGCAGGTAGATAGCCGCGTCCGAGACCGACATGGCCGAGAGCGACTCGGTGTCGAGAAGCATTTCGCTAAGCAGACCGCGTGCAGCGTCGGCCCCACCGAGCGGCCGGCGCAGAATGCCCGCGACCTTGTCCTGTCGCTCGAAGATGAGTCGCGACAAGCGATCGAGAACCACGGGGGCCGGCCACACGGTAGCGACGTTCTCGAGGATGTCGGCCGTGCTCACCGTGCGCCGAGGCCCACTCGATCCGGGTCCAAGCTGGGTGGCACTGTCGAGCCAGGCGAAGAGCTGATCGAGCCGCGAGAGCCATTCCTTGTTGCCAGCGTCGGCCGACTGCAGCACGAATAGTGCCGTCGCCACCGGCAGCTCGTTCCCGCGTGGCGAATAGGCCGCGACCAAGAGCTTGGCCGAGCCCTGCAGGAGCGCGCGCTCGCGTTCGCCAATACGCAAGCCGCCCTTTTCCCAAAGTGCTTTGGGCGAGAAGAGATCGAGGGCGCTGCGAAACGAGTCCTGGAGGCGATCGAAGTCGTCTTCGTTTCCGAGCACGGCGGGATTACGGCGCAGCTCGTTCGCGTCGAGGGCGGCGATGGGGCCGAGCAAATACTCGAGCAGCTTGCTGCGCAAGCCGAGTCGTTGGACCGCTTCCTCGGGCAGCGCCTCGTAGAGCAGCTTCGCCTCGAAATAGTCCTCTTCGCAGGTGATCGGGGCGAGGGCATTGACCTCGTCGGAGAGGGCGCGGCTCGCCGGTGTTACGGGAACGCGTTTTCGGGTGCCGTGGGCGCAGCCAAGCAGGAGGGCGAGGCAGGCGAAGGAGACCAGGCCGCGCCTGTTTGGCAATGACTTTAACATCGGCGAAGTTTAGCGCGGAGAGGCTGCCGCGCGCTATAAACCAGGAGCGCAATGGTGTGTCCGTCCTCCGGAACGAGCCTCTTTTGCCCAAAGCAGGGCGCGCCGCCGCTCGTGTTCGGTCATCGCGGCGCCAGTGCCATCGAGACGGAGAATACCGTGGTGGCCTTCACCCGCGCCATGGCGGACGGCGCGGACGGTGTTGAGCTTGACGTCCAACGTTGTGCATCCGGCGAGGTGGTGGTGTTTCATGACGGCGACCTGGCGCGGTTGGCGGGCCGCAGTGGACGCATCAGCGAGACGCCCTGGCGCCTCCTGCAGAAAGTGCAGCTGCGCGGAGGCGGGACCATTCCGACGCTGAACGAGGTCCTGGCGGCGCTCCCTCCGCCCGCGCTCGTCAATGTCGAGCTCAAGTGCGAGGGTCTTCTTCCCGAGGGTTGCCGCGCGCTGATCGAAGCCGTGGCCGACGTTGTGGACCAAGCGGATGCGCGGGGCCGGGTCCTGGTTTCGTCCTTCCATCCGGCCGCGCTCTGGTACTGGAAGCAAATCCGTCCGATGGAGCCGGTCGGCTTGTTGTTCGAGCGGGCGCGTCGCTTTTCCCGTCCGTGGCCGCTGCGTACGTCGTGGCTGGCGCCGCTCCTCCGTCCGCTTGCGCTTCATCCCGAGGATGTGCTGTGCAGTCCGGAAAACGTTGCATTTTGGCGCAGTCAGGGCTTTGCACTGAACGTGTGGACCGTCGACCATCCGCAGCGCATGGCTGGGCTGGCGGCCATGGGGGTTGCGGGCATCATCACCAACAATCCGGCCGTGGCCTGCTCCGCGTTGACCTTGACCCTGCGATCCTCGGGTGGCTAACATCTCACGATCATGAGACCACTGGCGTTGTCGGCCTTGCTTGTGTTCGCACTTTCGGCTTGCGAGAGCGCTTCGTCTGAGCGAATTGAGGCGTGGAAAGGGACGCAGAAGGGCCCAGAGAAGATCGAGGCGGCATTGCGCGGCGGAAATGTTCCGGCCAGCCTGCGCGCGGAAGCAGCCGCTGCCTTGGTCGATATAGGTCGGCCGGAAAAGGTCGACGAAATCATGGCTTCTTTGGAAGCTGGTGAGCGCTCGGAAATCCTCAAGACGCTCATCGACATCGAGATCAAGGGCATGTCCAGCCCACAGGTGCCGAAGGTTCGCGAGGCGAGGGACACGCTTTTCAGCGTCCGGCAGTACGCGCCGCCCGAGGAACAGAAGCGGATCGACGGCGTTCTTTTGGCCTCGATTGAAAAGGATCTATCGCAGGGACGCTTTGCTGGCGGCCGCCATTCGCTCGAGAAGATGCTCACCGGGATAGGTCCGGCCGCAGGCCCGATGCTGGTCAAGCTGCTCGCGGATCCAAAGACGCCGTACAAAGGCGTCGCTGAATTGCTAGTCAAGGTGTGCGACGAGCCCACGCGAGACAAGGGCGGTGCGGCGCTCCTGTCGCGAATTCCGCAGGGCCAGATGCCCATCGACCTGTGGCTGTCGCTGGGCACCCTCGGCGGCTCGCAAGTCGCCGAGTTCCTGTCCACCAAAATGCAGAAGGGCAGCACCGACGACGCCATCGCAGCGGCCAAGGCGCTGCAACAGTCGCGCTTCCCGACCTTGCTGCCAGTCGCGCTGAAGATCGCGGGTGATGCCAAGGCCAACAAGGAGCTGCGCGGGGAAGCGTTCGGTGTCATCGAGAAGATCGGAGGTCCCGAGGCCGAAAAGGGGCTCTTGCGCATCATTGCCGAGGATAAGAACGACATCGTCCGCTACCGCGCGCACGAGGCCGCCCTGGAGGTCGGCAAGGAAGCGGCTATTGTTCCAGCGCTGCAGGCGTTCTCCTCCAAACTTGCGTTGAAGCGCGACGACGTCGTCGACTTTCTGGTCAAGGACATCACCAAGGTCGGCCCCAAGGCGAAGCCGCAGGTGCTGGCGGCGTTGACGTCGCCATCGCCGTTGGCGCGCATGGCGGCCGTGTTGGCGCTGGAGGCTCCCCCTCCGTCGAAGCCCAACGGTCATGTGGGCGTACCGGAGGATGCGCTGGCCTTGCTGAAACTTGCGGACGACAAGGCGACGATCAAAGGATTCCCGTCGGGCGTTACGGTTGGCTCGGAGGCCAAGCGGGTCGCGTCCCTTTTGCAAGCTAAGTAGGCTAGAGTTGCCGCCACAGAGAAGGATCGATTGATGGCCACAGATCCCAATCGTAAAACGCTTCGTCATTTCTATTGCACGGACGGCATCTGGCAGATTTTCGAACAGATGTCCGAGTCGCTCGATCGCGGTGTGGACGAGCTCGTCAATGAGGCGATGCGCACGTTTGCCGAGTCGAAGGGCTACTTCGCCGGGCCGGATACCGACGCACAGGCGTCGGGGCTGTTCGTACCGGAGGCCGGGCGGTCACCTGCGATGCCGACGCCTGCGATGCCGCCGCCTTTGCCGGCTGCTCGCATGACGGCGCACTTCGCTGGGCGGCCGATGTCTCCGGCGGCGCAATCGTCGCCCCTCCCGGCGGCCGGTCCTGGTGATATTCCGATGCCGCCGCTCTACCTCGTCTTCGGCAACCAGAAATACATCATCGACAAAGATCAGTTCATCATCGGCCGCGGCGCCAAGACCTCGGATCTTCCCATTCGCGACGGCAACATTTCTCGCAAGCACGCCGCGGTGATTCGCCGTGCCGGTTCGTACTACATCAAGGATCTCGGTTCGACCAACGGCATCGACTTCAACGGCGAGCGCATCGAAGCGCGGAAGATCGAAGAGGGTGACGTCTATTCGATCTGCGACTACCAGCTCAAGTTCACGTTCAACTAGCTCGGCCCTGACCGCCGACGGCCCCGTCGCCGCGCTGGCCGGCGCTGGACCGATCACGGCCGGACGCCTAGCCGAGCGAGGCCTGCACTGTATTCGCGACGTTCTGTATTTCTTTCCGACGGAGTATGACGACTACCGTCGCGTCTTCGGCGTGGCCGAGCTGTCGGGCCTGCCAGAGGGAACTGCGGTGGTGGTGCGCGGCAGGGTCGTTCGCGTGCACCGATTCTTTCGTCGCTTGCTGGACGTCTTCATCGAAGACGGCGGCGCCATGTTGCGCGCGCGCTGGTTTCGCCCCCATGCCGGCATGGCCAAGTCTTACGAGAAGGGCAAGCAAGTTGCCTTGGCGGGCAAGCTGCGGCGAAACGACAAGGGCGAAGGCGAGCTGATTCATCCCAGCAACGTGACGGCTCGGCTCGACGAAGTCGGCAGCGTTGGCATTCGGGCGCGCTATCCGCGGATCGAGGGCGTTCCTGGCCGCACCGTCGAGAAAATCGTGGCCGCTGCCGTGGCGGCCGTGGGGATCCGTGCCGAGGACTGTTTGCCTTCCGAAGTGCGCGCTCGGCTGAAGCTTCCCGATGCGGCAGCTGCCTTTGCGTTCTTGCATCAGCCGCCGGCATCGCTCGGCGAAAGCGAAATCGCGGACCTCGTCGCGGGCACGTCGTCAGCCCATCGGCGCTTTGCCTTTGAAGAGCTCTTCATCTTGCAGGCGGGACTCGCTCTCGAGCGGCGGCGTATTGCCAAACGGCAGGCACCCGCGACGATGGTCGATCGGCATCGTGTCCTGGTCGAGTTGGCCTCGGCCCTGCCGTTCGTGCTCACGGGCGCGCAAGAGCGCGCGGTGGGTACGATCTTCGCGTCGTTGGAAGCGGGCGAGCCCATGCAGTGTCTGCTTCAGGGCGACGTGGGGAGCGGAAAGACCGCGGTGGCCTTCGCGGCCAGTCTCCATGCCGCTCGCGGTGGCGGACAAACGCTGCTCATGGCGCCAACGTCAGTGCTTGCCGAGCAGCACTTTCAGACTCTCTCGGCGTGGAGCGCGCGCGTCGGCTTACGCTGCGGCTTGCTTCATTCCGCCCTGGATTCGGCGTCGCGCCGTCGCGTTCTCGATGCGGCAGAGGCCGGTGAGCTGGATCTCATCGTTGGCACGCACGCCCTTTTGGAAGACCGTTTGCGACTTTCATGCCTGGCGCTGGCTATCGTCGACGAACAGCATCGCTTCGGCGTTCGTCAGCGAGCCCGCCTTCGCCGGATGCAAGAGGCCGAGCAAGACACCGAGCAAAACACCTGGCAAATCGCCGCGCAAAACGGCATGGTCCCGCACCTGCTCGTGCTTTCCGCTACGCCTATCCCGCGATCCCTCGCCCTGACTCTCTACGGTGACCTGGACCTCGTCACCCTGGATGCTTTGCCGCCTGGTCGCAAGCCGGTGCTCTCCGAGGTTTGCGTCGGCTCGGATCTGCGCAAACGTTCGTATGAGATGGTGAGCGACGCCCTCGGAGCGGGAGGTCAGGCCTTGGTCGTTTGCCCGGCCATCGTCGAGCGCGACGAAGACGAGGAGCCAAAGGATGCCGACGTCGTCCGCGCCTCCGTGTCAGCGTTGTCCCGCGAGCTGCGCGCGACGCTGGCCCCGGCTCGCATCGGCGTCCTGCACGGCCAGCTTTCGCCCGAGAGGCAGCGTGCCGTGCTCGATGCTTTTCGCGCGCATTCCCTGGATGTCCTGGTGTCGACCACGGTGGTCGAGGTGGGCGTCGACTTGCCCGGCGCGAACCTCATGATTGTCGAAGACGCCGAGCACTTCGGTCTGGCCCAGCTTCATCAATTGCGCGGCCGGGTGGGACGGGGGAGCGCGCAGGCGCACTGTTTTTTCCTCACGTCCTCGGTGGATACTGCGGTCGTGGATCGGCTGCGAATGCTGGCCGGCACGACCGATGGCTTTCGCATCGCCGAGGAAGACCTGCGCAGGCGCGGCTCGGGCGATCTGCAGGGCGTTCGCCAAAGCGGTGTTCCGGAGCTGCGCTTTGCGGACGTGTCCAGCTATCTTGATCTCGTCGAGAGTGCGCGCGCCGAGGCGCAGGCCGTGCTTGCAAACGATCCGGAACTGAACCTCCCCGAGCACGCGGCGTTGCGACGGGCGGTGACCGAGCGCTTCGAAACCCGGCGTCCCATCGCCGAGGAGGCTGGCTGAGATGCAGAGGGCATGGCGAGCCATTTTTGCCGGGTTCTGGGGCGGCATGCTGGCCGGTGTGCTGGATGCGCTGGCGACGCTTCTCGGAGCAGGACACGTGCTCGACGTGGGCAATGGCGCCAACCTCGTGGCCATCGAGGCCGGCCTTGGCGCGATGGCTGGCGCCGCGCTGGCCGTCGTCTACGTGGGCTGGACCTTGGCTTTGCAGCGCCACCTGTCGCGCTCGCGTTGGCTTTCGGCGGGACACGTGGTGACGTTTGTGCTGACGTTACCCGTGGTCGTTTACGATGCCATCGCTTTGTTCCGCGGTCCGCAAGCGGCGCGTATTCCGGCGCATCGGCTGCTTTCTGCGGCGCTGATTCTCGTCGGAGCCGGCCTGATTTGGGTTGCGGTAACCTTGTGGGGCCGGCTCCTGGCGCGAGCCGAGCCGTCGCCGAATGCGCCTTTGGGGAAGGCAGCGCGAAAGGGCTGGAGCCTGACGTGCGGCCTGGCGTTGCTGGCGCTGGCGGCTGTTCTGGATCATGCCAATCGCCACATCTTGCCCAGGCTCTACCCTTGGTTCCACCTCACCCTTTCCTTGGCTACACTCCTCGTCTGTGTGCTGGCCGCGCGTGTCTTGCTCGGCCTTGGCCGCAACTTTCTCGGCAAGCGTCGAGCCTGGCTTTTCACCAGCGTCGCCCTGGCGGCTCTGGCGGCCGGCACCAGCATCGAGCGCCCCAGGTTGGCGCGCAGCCAAAGCCTGCGCTACTTCGTCTACGAGAAGACCCGGATCGCCAGCTTGTTCGTGCGCGTGTTGCCGGCCGCGAAGACGGCGCAAGGCACACTTCCGACGTCGACCGCGGCAGATGCAGATCTGCCGCCCCTTGCGGCCGGACCGCATCGGCCGGGTTCGGACATCGTCGTGATTACCATCGATGCTTTGCGCGCCGACCATCTCGGGTGTTACGGCTATGCACGCCCGACGACGCCGAACATCGATGCGCTCGCGGCCCGGGGCGTGCGTTTTGCCCACGCGTACACCCAGGCACCGCACACGTCGTTCTCGCTGGCGTCCGTGATGATCGGCAAGTACTACCCGACGCTGGCCCGACTGGCTGCCTCGGAGGGCCACGAGACCTTGGCCAAGATCATGCGCCGCTACGGTTGGAAGACGGCCGCGTTTTTTCCGCCGGCGGTGTTCTACATCGACGCGCACAAGATGAAGGCCTTCGAATCGAGCAACTTCGATTTCGAATACGTCAAGTACGAGTACCTCTCGGCCGAGGAGCGCATCGGGCAAATCCAGACGTTTCTCGAGGCCGAGCACCCGCAGAAGCTTTTCCTGTGGTTGCATCTGTTCGAGCCGCACGAGCCGTACGACCGGCACGCCGGCTTCGATTTCGGAGCGGGCGACGTCGACCGCTACGATAGCGAGATTGCCTATGCGGATTCCGTCGTCGGCAAAGTCGTGCGGCTTGTCGAACGCCAGCGGCCGGGCGCCATCATCGTCGTCGCGGCCGATCACGGCGAGGAGTTCGGCGAGCACGGTGGGCGCTACCACGGCACGACCCTGTTCGAAGAACAGGTGCACGTGCCGCTCATCGTGGTCGTACCCGGCCTTGTCCCACACGTCGTCTCCGGCCCTGTGCAGCTCATCGATATTCCGGAGACGCTCCTCGGGCTGCTGGACTTTCCCTCGCCAGCGCGCATGCGCGGCACGGATCTCGGCCCGTGGTTGGCCGATTCGCCAGCGCCTGAGAATCGCTTGCCGCCTGCGTTTGCCGAGCTGGAGGACAAGCGCATGGTCGTTCGTGGCCACGAAAAGCTGGTGTGCGACGTCAGCAAGGATTACTGCTCGTACTTCGACCTCGCTGCGGATCCGCGCGAGCAGCATGATCTCGCGGATCAGCGGCCCGAGCAACTCGGCCTTCTTCGCAAGGCGCTCGACCGCTGGCTTGGGGAGCAGGCCCGCTACGAGACGAAGCTGCCCGGCGCTGCCGGTGGTGACGAACTGGCGCGCGCCATCGAGCGTGGCCGCTTGGGCGACGTGAGCGTAGCGCCGACGCTCGCGGAACTGCTGACCGGAGCGTCTCCCGTCGAGGCTCGTCGCGAGGCCGCCAGCTTGCTCGTGACCGTGTTGCCCGCGAAGCAAGGCTTGCTGCCCGTGCTTCTGCGCGCGGCCCAAGGCAGTGACGACGAAGAGACGCGCGATTGGGCCGCGGTGGCCGCCACGCGCCTCGGCTCGACCGAGGCACGCGATCGGGTGCGCGCTGCCATCGCCAAAGGCCCGTCGACCTCCGAGCCTCTTCGCCTGCATGCGGCTCTCGTCCTGGCGGAGCGAGGCGATGGCGCCGGTCTGGAGGTGCTTTCGTCGTCTCTCGAAGGCTGCGACCGCGACGTTGCCCTGTGCAAGCGGGTCGTGGCCGCGCTCGGCTCGCTCAAGGATTCACGCGCCACCAAGGCGCTGGTGGACCACTTGGAGTTCGTGCAAACCCGGCGCGAAACCGTCGAGGCGCTTGCGGCCATCGGCGATCCCGGCAGCGTTCCATCTCTCGTGGAGCTACTCCAAGCCGACGCCTACGTGCCCGTGCGTGCCGCCGCAGCTACCGCCTTGGGGCACTTAGGTGGCGCCCGAGCCACACAGGCTTTGCGGTCGGCCTCGTCACGCGAGCACGAGAGCACGGTTCTAGCGGCGATTCGCGCCGCCCTAGCAGCCCACGGCCGACGATAGCTTTTCGCCGGCGACGGTTACCAGCGCTCGGCTAGATGGACCCCGGGAGCTTCGTCCTCTGAACCTTGCGAACCTTGCGAGTCTGTTGAGGCAGACGGAGCGTTCTTGGCGGTCGTGACAGCAAGGCGCTTCGGTGCCACCGCCGACGCAACCATGGCTCGTTTCGCCGACGGAGCGCCCAAGAGTGGGACTTTCTCGACCGTCGGAGTGGGCGTCGAGGGAAACGCTCGTGGCGCATTGGTGGACGGCCTTTCGGGCTTTACTGTCTCGGGAGGGGATGCGGCCTGGGTGCTCGGCGGGGGAGACGGGAGCACGATCGGCTGTGCGGGTGGGGCCGGCGGCGCTGCGACCACGATGGTGCGAGGCTCGCCCGGATGGCGGAAGAGTGCAATCACACTCACGCTGGCCAGGACGACGTTCAGACCCAACATCACCGCCGTCAGCTTGAAGTAACGGGAAATCAAGGCGGTCGACAGCGGTTCACCGTCGAGCCAATCCGTCGTGGGAAGGCGATCGGTGCTTCGGCAGGGCGCCTCCGACGACGGTTCGGACGCTTCGTCGGTGTCGCCTTCGCCGTCACGGGCCAGCGTGTTCATCTCGACGGCCGTTGCCTCCGGCGCATGGTCGGGGACGGAGACACCAGCTGGCTCCGGTGCGCGGTCCATCTTGGTGGGCGTGCGGCGACGACGGCGACGTTGGGACATAGCGCCAAATATCCCGCCCTTTCCCGCCAAGGTCAAGGGTCGGGTGAAAAGCGAGTCACCGAGATCACAGCCGAATCGACATGCCCGCTAGCGGTGTCAGTCCAAGTTGGCGCGTACTCCCTCGGAGATCCGGCACTTGGGTTACAATGCGGGAAATTTCCCTCGGAGAACATGATGATGGATGGGTGCTCTTGTCGTCTGGTTCGAACCGCACAACTGCTGGTGCTGGTCGGAGCGAGTACGGTCGCCGGCGCAGCGTCGGCTAATTCGTGGCAACCCGCAGGCGTCGGCGATTGCCCTGCCCGAGATGTTGCGGGATCGCGCGGCCCGGTTCCGGAAGCCGCGAAGTGCGATTCCAACTTCGTTGGCTACACGGCCGTGTGCTGGCCCAATGGCTGCACGTACAAGAAGGTTGCGACGGGCTCGTGCACGGGCGGCATGAATCCAGGCCAGATGTACACTTGTGCGGCGGCGACGCCGGTTGCGAAGCCAGCAGGGAATTGGCAAGCCGTGGGCTTGGGCGATTGCTCGGGTCGCGACGTCGCAGGCACGCCCGGGCCAAGTCCCGATCCATCGAAGTGCAACGCGAGCTTCGCGGGCCAGACCGCTGTCTGCTGGACCACGGGCTGTACCTACAAGAAGGTCGCGACGAACGCGTGCACGGGCGGCGCGAATCCCGGACAGATGTACACGTGTGCCGCGGCTCAGGCCGCGCCCGCTGTCGCGCCTGCCGCCGCGCCCGCGCCGGCGATAGGAGCCAGCTGGCAACCGGTCGGCGTCGGCGACTGTCCCGGCCGCGATGTCGCCGGTAGTGCCGGACCGAATCCCGATCCCGGCAAGTGCAACGCGAGTTTTGCGGGGCAGACGGCGGTGTGCTGGAACACCGGCTGCACCTACAAGACCGTCGCGACCGGCTCGTGCACCGGCGGGGCGAATCCGGGCCAAATGTACACGTGCGCCGCTCCAGGGGCGGCCGCGACGCCTGCTCCCGAGCCGGCGCCGTCGGGGTGGCAAGGGGTGGGCGTGGGCGACTGTCCCGGCCGCGACGTTTCCGGCAGCGCGGGTTCCGTTCCCGATCCGGCGAAATGCGACAGCGGCTTTGCTGGCCAGACAGCCGTTTGCTGGGCCACCGGTTGCACGTACAAGAGCGTGGCCACCAAGGCGTGCACCGGCGGGGCGAATCCTGGCCAAATGTACACGTGCGCCCCGCCCGCTGCGCCGCCAGCCCCGCCGAAGCTGAAGGGCAAGCACTACGCGGTGGTGAATTACACGGGCGACAAGCAGAACGCGCATAACTTCATCGTGGACTGGCGAGCGTGCAAGGTCGCCGAGCTCACACCGGACTTCGAGCACGGGCAGGAGGACATCACGGTTCTCGCGTGCCGGCCGGGCAGTCGGCTGGTGTTCAAGACCGACTTTCGTTCGAACGGGTACTTCATTCAGTACGACTGGGTGATGCTGGACAACGGCAGCACGGTAGCCGGTTCCTATCGGGATCCGACGAGCTGTGGCCCGTCGGCGGGCAAGGCCGCGAAGTAAGCGTCACCGTGCATGCATGGTCGCGTCGACCTTGGCGCGACGGCGACGCCACAGCAGCGCGACCATGTATGCGACGACGATCAGATTGACGAGTAGTGAAGCGCCCCGAAGCACGCTCAGCTTCTTTGCCACTTCGACGATTTCGAACGGTACGTAGATGCCGCCGCTGATGGCGGCCAGCCACTCTGCCCAGGCGCGCCCGTGCCAGAGCCCGTAGGACTCGGCGAAGCGCAGCGCCGAATACCCCACCGATCCGAGCGCGAAGGCCCAAAGCCAGCCGTCGGTAATTCGAGCCGTGAGCGCGAGGAAGATGCGCGGGTAATGCGACGAGGGACTGAGGTGAAAATGGCGGACCATCTCTTCGGCAATCTCCTGGACATCGCGGTGAATGAACCTGAGCATGCCCATCCCGACCAGCAGAACCAGGGTGCCCTTCAGCGCTTCGAAGGCGGCGATGGTGCGCACCGCGGCCGGCGTCTGGGATTGCAAAGTCGCTGCCGCTCTCACGGGTTTGGCGTCTCGGTTTCGTGTTGCAGCCACGCCAGGTAAGGTGCGCTACCGTCGCTTATCGGCAGCGCGATGATTTCCGGAACCTCGTACGGGTGAAGCGCCGTCACGCGATCGCGGAGCGCGGAAAAGAGCGCTCGGCGGGTCTTGACGATGCACAAGACCTCGGTGTCGTCGCAGAGTTTGCCTTGCCAGGCATAGATCGACCGAAGGCCCGGCACGATGTTCACGCAAGCGGCGAGCTTTTCGCCGACGACTGCGTGGGCGATAGTCGTGGCGACTTCGGCGGTCGGCGCGGTGACGAGCACGACGACGAATGCGTCGTCGGGCGCGGCGGTGACTGGGCTTGAGGGCATGGAAGGACAATCTAGCCTGCATTATTCATCAGAGCCAAGCGCTCGCCCTCACGCTAAGATGGGCCGTCTTTCCGGACCCCATCGCCTATGCACGAGCTCTCCATCGCCCAGACGATTGTCGATCGCGCCAGCACGGTTTCCGCACAAAACAGTGGCGCGCGTGTAACGAAGATCGGTCTGCGCATCGGTGCCATCTCGGGCGTCGAACCCGACGCGCTTCGCTTCGGCCTGGAGGCGCTGACCAAGGATTCGCCTTTCGAGGGCGTCACTGTCGACATCGAGCTGTGCAAGCGAAAGCAGCGCTGCGCGAGTTGCGCCCATGAGTTCGAACCCGAGGGCTTCCATTCCGCCTGTCCGATGTGCCAGAGCAACGAGAGCACGTGCGTTGCCGGGAACGAGCTCGACGTGACCTATTTCGAGCTAGAGGATTCCCCATGCGCGTAAACGTGGAAGAGAAGGTTTTGAGCGAAAACGACAAGCTGGCCCAGACGCTGCGCGAGCGCTTCCGCAAGCACAAGGTGTTTTGCGTGAACCTCATCAGCGCGCCCGGCTCGGGCAAGACGGCGCTGCTGGAACGGACGCTCGAGGCTTTGCCCAAGTCGGCGAAGGTGGCGCTGCTGACCGGCGACCTGCAAACCGAGAACGACGCCAAGCGCCTGGCCAAGGCGGGCTTTCCGGTCAAGCAGATCACGACCGGAGACACGTGTCACCTCGACGCCAAGATGGTGATCAAGGCGCTGGCCGATTGGGATTTGGACGCCGTCGACATCCTCTTCGTCGAGAATGTGGGCAATTTGGTTTGTCCGACCAGCTACGATCTTGGCGAGCACGCGAAGATCGTTCTGCTCAGCGTGACCGAGGGTGAAGACAAGCCGCTCAAGTATCCGTCAATTTTTGCGGCCGCCGAGGTGTGCGTGATCAACAAGGTCGATCTGCTGCCGTACGTGCCGTTCAACCTGAAGCAAGCCATCGCCAATGCACGCCACGTGCACCCGGGCATCGACGTGATCGAAACGAGCTGCACGCGAGTGCAGGGTCTGGAGGCGTGGCTTGCGTGGATTGAGAGCCGTCGGCAAGCGGCGATGCAAGACTAGGGGGACCTCATGGCTCGAACGGAAAAGACGGCGCTCATCACCGGCGCATCGGCTGGAATCGGACGCGAGCTGGCGCGCCTTTTCGGGAAAGACGGACACGACGTCATCTTGGTGGCGCGGCGGCGTGATCGCCTGGAAGAGCTGGCGAAAGAGCTGGCGGCGGAAAACGGCGTGAAAGCTACCGTGATTGCTGCCGACCTTGGCGACCGGGCAGCGCCCTCGGCCATCGCCGACGAGGTGCAAGCCAAGGGCATCGCCGTTGATTTTCTCGTCAACAACGCGGGCTTCGGCACCTGCGGCTCGTTCGTGCACAGCGACCTTTCGCGCGAGCTGGAAATGGTCGAAGTGAACATTCGCGCGCTCATGCAACTCACCCGGCTCTTCCTGCCCGACATGATCGCCCGCAAGCGCGGGCGCATCCTGAACACGGCCTCGGTCGCCGGTTTCGTTCCCGGGCCGTACATGGCAGCGTATTACGCCAGCAAAGCCTTCGTGCTCAGCTTCACGGAAGCCCTGGCGTCCGAGCTTACAGGCACGGGCGTGACTATCACGGCGTCGTGTCCCGGCCCGACCGAAACGGAATTCACCGCGGTGGCCGGCAACAAGAAGACCAAGCTGTACCAGCAAAACGTTGCCCAGGCGTCGCTCGTGGCGCGGCATGCGTACCACGCCATGAACGCCGGCAAGATCGTCGCTGTGCCTGGCCTCGTGAACAAGATGATCACCTGGTCCGTGCGCATCTCGCCCCGCTCGACCCTGCGTGCAATCACCGCCGGCCTCAACCGCAAGCGTAAAGCCGGCCCCTAAGCCCAGCAGATTCCGCGAAGCACGCGATTCAGCAAATTCGCGGTAGCTGTTCGCCGCTGTGCATGTCGAGGACGCGCCTTGTGCCGATGCGACTTTGCAGGGTCACGAGCGCAGCGGGCGATTCGGAGACAGTACCGATGGCCGTGGCCTGCGACGAGACCGAATGGGTGCGCAGAATTTCTAGCGCTTGCTGGCTTTGGGCTGCCGGCACGAAGGCGACGAAGCGTCCTTCGTTGGCGAGATAGAGCGGGTCGAGTCCCAGGATTTCGCAGGCGCCGTTCACGCTCTCTTCGACGGCGATGTCGCGCTCGCGCACCTCCACGTGCAGACGGCTGGACTCTGCGATTTCGATGAGTGTGGTCGCTAGCCCGCCGCGGGTGAGGTCGCGCAGACAGTGCACGCGAATGCCTGCCCGCAAGAGCGCAAGCACCGGTTCTGCCAAGGGCGCGCAGTCGGTCTCGATGGTGGTCTCGAATTGCAGGCCCTCGCGCACCGCCATGATGGCCACGCCGTGGCGGCCGACGTCACCACTTACCAGAATGGCGTCGCCGGGGCGAACGCTGGTGGGGCCAATCACCAAGTCGTGCTCGATCACGCCGATGCCCGCCGTGTTGACGAACAGTCCATCGCCCTTGCCGCGATCCACGACTTTGGTGTCGCCGGTGACGATGCGGACGTTCGCGGCCTGCGCGATTCTTGCCATCGACGCGACCACGCGTTCGAGCGTGGCGACGGGCAAGCCTTCCTCGAGGATGAAGCCGGCGGAAAGATAGAGCGGCCGCGCGCCGCACATGGCGAGGTCGTTCACCGTGCCGGTCACGGCCAGCGTGCCGATGTCGCCGCCGGGAAAGAAGAGGGGATGGACGACGTACGAATCGGTCGTGAAGGCGAGCTTGCCTTGCCCGAGCGGCAGCACGGCGCCGTCGTGGCGCGATTCGATGGGCTGGTTGCCGAACGCGGGGATGACCACGCGCTCGAGCAGCGAATGCATCAAGCGGCCGCCGCCGCCGTGCCCGAGCGTAACGACGTCGTGGTGGGCGGTGGGCAACGGGCAGGCGAGGTCGAACGACGGCTTGTCAGGCATTCTCGGCTCCCTGGCGTGCGCCCTCGGCGACGCGAGAAGTTTCCGCGTGGCGACGGTAGAGGTAGTAGGCGGCGCACGCGCCTTCGCTCGATACCATCGTCGCGCCCAGCGGTCGTTCGGGCGTGCAGCGCGTGCCGAACGCCGGGCACTCGTGCGGCTTCTTCACGCCGCGGAGCACTTGCCCACTGATGCACTCGGAATCTTCTTCGACACTGTAGTCGACGAGCCCGAACCTCTTTTCGGCGTCGAACGCGGCGAATGCCTCGCGCAGGCCGAAACCGCTTTGTGGGATCTCGCCGACGCCGCGCCACTTGCGGTGGACGACGCGAAAGACCTTCGCCATCAGCTCTCGTGCCGGACGATTGCCCTCGCGCTGTACCGAACGTGCGTATTGATTCTCCACCTCGGCGCGGCCGTGTTCGAGCTGCTCTACGCACATCAAAATGCCCTGCAAAATGTCGAGCGGCTCGAAACCGGTGACGACGATCGGCACGCGGAATTTCTTGGCCAGAGGGAGATACTCCTCGAAGCCCATCACCGTGCAGACGTGGCCGGCCGCGAGAAATCCCTGGGTGCGATTGTCGGGGGCGCTCAGGATGGCTTCGATGGCCGGCGGCACGAGCACGTGCGACACCAGCACGGAGAAGTTCGGGAGCTTCTGCGCTTGCGCCTGAAACACGGCCATCGCGTTGGCCGGCGCCGTGGTTTCGAAACCGACGGCAAAAAACACGACCTCGCGCTGGGGATTTTCGCGTGCGACTTTCACGGCGTCGAGCGGCGAATAGACGATGCGCACATCGGCGCCTTTGGCTTTGACCGAGAAGAGGTCGCCGCCGCTGCCCGGCACCCGCAGCATGTCGCCGAACGAGCAGAAGATGACCTCGGGGCGCGCCGCGATCTGCAGCGCTTTGTCGATGAGCTCGAGCGGCGTCACGCACACCGGACAGCCGGGACCGTGAAGGAGCGTGATCTGCGGCGGCAGCAGCTCGTCGATGCCGTACTTGACGATGCTGTGGGTTTGGCCGCCGCACACTTCCATGATGGACCATGGTTTGGTGGTGATGCGCCTGATGGCTTCGGCCAGTCTCTGCGCACTCTCTTGGTTGCGGTACTCGTCGACGTATTTCACGCTTTCTTCTCCGCATTCTCCGCCTCTTGCAGCTCAGCCAGATCGCCCATCTGTCGGAAATACTCCAGCGTCTGCTGCGCCTCGGTTTCGTCGACGATGCTGATGGCAAAGCCCGCGTGCACCAGAACGTAGTCACCTACCTGGGCCTCGGGCACGAATGCCAGCGACGCTTCCTTGCTGATGCCGCCAAAGCTGACCGTGCCGGTCCGCGTAAGCTCTTCGCTCGCGCTGCCCTCGATGATGCTCAGGATCTTTCCTGGAACTGCCAGACACATGAATCAATCCTTTCGCCGCTGTGCCGCCATGATTTGACCCAGCGCCAGACCGCCGTCGTTGGGCGGCACACGCTGATGCCAGAGTGGACGATAACCCGCGCCACGGAGACCGCCAATCATTCCCTCGGTGAGCCTCCGGTTCTGAAAGCAGCCGCCGCTCAGCACGACGTTCTCTTCGCCGACGCGCTTGGCGACGTCGACCGCCATCGCCACCAGCATCGCGTGGAAGCGGGCGGATGCGATTGCCGGCGTCGTCGGTTCGGTCAGAAGCGCACGTACCGCCGGCTCCCAATCGAGCCAGAGGACATTTTCCTTGGGACAGACCTTATACGGATAGGGTTGCTCCTCATTCGTGCTGACACGCGCGTTCTCGAGCGCCATGGCTGCCTGACCTTCGAAGCTTGTGACCTGACGCAATCCCGTCAGCGAGGCGAACGCATCGAAGAGTCGACCCGCGCTGGTGGTGACGGGTGCGTTCACCCGGCGGCGGAGCATGGTCAGAAGGGCAGTGAGCTCGGTTGGTGTAAACGCTCGGAGGGCAGGTGAATCGACCTCGACGACCTCGTCGCCGAAAATTTCGTAGAGGATCGCCAGCGCGACCCGGCGCGGCTCGCGCACCGCCTTGTCATTGCCGGGCAGGCGGAACGGGCGCAGGTGGGCCACTCGACGAATGTCGGTATTGGTGACGTGAAGGACTTCGCCGCCCCAAAGGGTTCCGTCGCTCCCCATGCCGCTGCCGTCCCAGGCGATGCCCAGGACGGGCGGCCCTATTTGGTTCTCGGCCATGCACGCGAGCACGTGGGCGGCGTGGTGCTGGACTCTCTCGACGGAGATTCCGCTGTGCTCGGCGTATTGTGTGGAGTGGTAATCGGGATGCAGATCGCAAGCGACCGTCTGCGGCTTGAAGTCGTAGAGGCTTTGCATTGCGGTGGTGACGGATGCGAAGGCACGCTGCGATTCTTCGCTCTCCAAGTCGCCGACGTGTTGACTGAGGAAAATCTGCGACCCGACGGCGATGGCGACCGTGTTTTTCTGATGGCCGCCCACGGCCAGAATCGGTGGCAGGTCGCCGCCGACGGAAATTGGCAGCGGCGCAAAGCCCCGGGCGCGGCGTAGGACCAATTCGCGACCCGCGATTTCGCGTACGATGGAATCGTCGACATGGCGAAAAATTGGGCGGTCGTGGACCAGGAAGAAGTCGGCCAGGCCTGCGAGGCGCGCAAGCGCTTCGTGCTCATCGGTACAGAGGGGCTCTTCCGAGAGGTTCCCGCTGGTCGCGACGACGGGAGCGTCGAGAGCGCGCAACAGAAGATGGTGCAGGGGATTGCCGGGAAGCATGATCCCGAGCGTGGGATTGTCGGGAGCGATGCTCGGTGCAAGATCGCTGGGGCCCCGGCGGCGTAGCAAGACAATCGGGCACTCCGGCGAACGGAGCAACCGAGTCTCGGTCTCGCTGGCGGAGCAGTACAGGCGTGCTTGGTCGAAATTCGGCAGCAGGAGCGCGAACGGCTTTTCTTCGCGATGTTTGCGCGCCCGTAGCGTCCGCACCGCATCTTCGTTGCGAGCGTCGACCATCAAGTGGAAGCCGCCGATTCCCTTGACGGCGACGACTTTGCCGTCGCGAATGGCCTCGGCCGTGGCGAGCAGTGCCGCGTGCCGGGTCGCGACCACGTCGCCTTTCTCGTTCCACAGCGCGAGCTGCGGACCGCAGGCCGGGCACGCATTGGGCTGGGCGTGAAAACGGCGATCGCTCGGGTCGTGGTACTCGCGCGCACAATCCGGGCACATCACGAAGCGATTCATGGTCGTCGCCGCGCGGTCGTACGGCAGGGAGGCGATGATGCTGAAGCGCGGGCCACAGTTTGTGCAATTGGTGAACGGATAGCGGTAGCGCCGATTCGCCGGATCGAAGATGTCGGCCAGACATGCAGGGCAGGTCGCAAAGTCGGGCAGAACGAAAGCGCGCTTCTCGCCATCGGTGCTGGCCCGGATCTGGAAATCGACATAACCGACAGGATTCAGAAAGGTCGCTTCAAGGCTTTGAATGAGCGCCATCGCGGGTTTGTCCGATTCCAATCGGCGAACGAAGGTGCGCACAGTCTCTTCATTGCCCTCGACTTCCAGGAAGACGCCGGCGGCACCGTTGTGAACCCAGCCGTGCAGGCCCATCTCTTGTGCCAGGCGATACACGAACGGGCGGAATCCGACGCCTTGAACAGCGCCGGCAATGGCGACGTGCACGCGCGTAGTGATGGAGGTGGCGACCGGCACGCGCAGACTCTACCTCAACGGGGACTGTCTCGCTGGATGGCCGCTCGACGCTGGCGGCCGCTGACCTGAGAGCCGTGGTCGCGGCCTTCCGTCGGAAATCCTCGCAATTGGCCCTTGCCAACTGTCGCTCAATTCGTTACTTTTTTCACGTGCGCAGCGCTTGCGCCGCGAATCGCGGTTCCGCAGTACCAGTGTTGGGTTTGTGTAGTTCCCGTAGTTTGAGCAACTAGCCCGGATCGCGAACGCAGCAGGTCGCCTGTTTCGGCGAGGTTTGGGCCGAAGTCCGACTCGACGAGAGTCAGAAGCAGGGAAGGGCCATGGCAGACAATTCTGGTCTCTGTGCGCAGATCTGCGCGAAGTTCGGCAACGAGAAGCACCGGCTCATGGACATTCTGTTGGCGGTTCAAGCGCAGGCGGGCTGTATCGACGCGAATGCACTCGACGCGATTGCGGAGTCGCTGTCGATGAGCCGCGTGGAGGTCGAGAGCGCCTCGACGTTCTATGCCTTCTTCTCGCCAAAGCCGCGTGGCCGCTTCGTCATCCGCCTATGCAACGACATTATTGATCAGCTCGCCGGTATGGACCGCATTGCGGCTGCGCTGCGGACCGAGCTTGGCATCGACTTCGGTGAAACCACCTCGGACGGCCTCTTCTCGTTGGAATTCACCCCTTGTATCGGCATGGGCGACCAAGCTCCCGCCATGTTGGTCGGGGACAAGGTGATTACCCGCGTCTCGACGGACACGGTGCGGGAAATCGTGCATACCCTGCGCGCCACCAAGGGCCTCGATCAGTTCAAGTACGCGCTCGGCGACGGCAACAATGGACATCCTTTGGTGCGTTCCATGGTCGTGAACAACCTGCGCGAGAAGGGCGCTGTGGTGTTCGCGCCGTACGTGCCGGCCGTGGCGCTTCAGCGCGCCTTGTCCGAGCAGCCGGTCGAGCTCATCAAGATTATCAAGGCCTCGCGCCTGCGCGGGCGCGGCGGTGCCGGGTTCCCGACGGGAATGAAGTGGGAATTCACGCGTGCGGCGCCCGGCGACCGCAAGTTCGTGTTTTGCAATGCCGACGAGGGCGAGCCGGGAACGTTCAAGGACCGCGTGATCCTCACCGAGGCCGCCGGCCTGATGTTCGAAGGCATGACCATCGCCGGATACGCGATCGGCGCGTGCGAAGGCATCCTCTACCTGCGCGGCGAGTACGCGTACTTGTTGCCATACCTCGAAGACATTCTCGCCAAACGGCGAGAGGCCGGCCTGCTTGGCCGCGAGGTGCTCGGCAAGTCGGGGTTCAAGTTCGACATTCGCATTCAGCTCGGAGCCGGGGCCTACGTGTGCGGCGAAGAAACGGCCCTGCTCAGCTCCTGCGAAGGCAAGGCGGGCGATCCCAAAACGCGTCCACCGTTTCCCGCGCAGAAGGGCTATCTCGGAATGCCCACCGTCATCAACAACGTCGAGACGTATTGCGCTGCCGCTCGCATTGTTGAGAACGGCCCCGGCTGGTTTACGTCGATGGGCACGCAGGCCAGCGCGGGCACCAAAGTGTTCAGTGTGTCCGGCGATTGTCGCATTCCTGGCGTCTACGAGCTTCCCTTCGGTCTCACGGTCGCGCAGCTGCTCGCCAAGGTCGGCGCCTCGGATACGGCCGCAGTTCAGGTGGGTGGCGCTGCTGGACGGATGATTGGACCGTCCGAATTTGCCCGCAAGCTCTGCTTCGACGACTTGGCCACGGGCGGGTCCATCATGGTGTTCAGTGGACAGCGGAACGTGCTGGCCATCGCGCACGCCTTCATGGACTTTTTCGTCGACGAAAGCTGTGGCTACTGCACGCCCTGTCGCGTGGGTACGACACTGTTGCGCGAGCGGCTGGGGCGATTCCTCGACGGCAAGGCCGAGCTTGCGGATATTGTGTACCTCGAAAAGACCGGTCAGTGCATGAAGGTTGCGAGCCGCTGTGGCTTGGGGCAGACCGCCGCCAACCCGGTGCTCAGCACGATTCAAAGCTTCAGGGGCGAGTACGAGCGCCGAGTGAAAGCGAATGGAAGTGTGTTGCGTTCGTCCTTCGATCCGGACCGCGCAGTCGCGGTTGCGGCCGGCATCGCGGGCCGTCCCTCGGAATACTTCGGAAATCAGAAAGGCATGGTGTTGTGATGGCCGGGCAGATTGTATTCACCATCGACGGCAAGGAAGTCTGCAGCGAGCAGGGACAGACCGTTCTGCAAGCTGCCGCGATCGCGGGAGTCTACATTCCGCATTTGTGTGCGATGGAGGGACTGTCGCCGTGGGGAAGCTGTCGAGTGTGTACGGTGCTAGTCAACGGCAGGCCGCAGGCGGCATGCACGATGCCGGTTGGCGAAGGCATGGTGGTCGAAAACGACACCGCGGACTTGCGCGACTTGCGCAGCAACCTCGTCGAGATGTTGTTCGTGGAAGGCAACCACTTCTGTATGTTCTGCGAGAAGAGCGGTAACTGCGAACTGCAGGCCATGGGCTATCGGCTGGGCATTTTGTCGTCGCGCCATCCGTATCTCTTCCCCAAGCGCAGGGTCGACGCCAGTCACCCCGACGTCTTGCTCGACTTCAATCGCTGCATTCTGTGCGGACGCTGCATGCGCGCTTCGCAAGAACTAGACGGCAAGCACGTCTTCCAATTCATCTCGCGCGGCCACCAGAAGCACATCGGTATCAATGCCAAGGACGGGGTTGGCACAAGCAATCTCAGCGTTACGGATAAAGCGGTCGAGGCCTGTCCCGTCGGTTGCATCGTGAAGAAGCGCGTGGGATTCGCCGTTCCGGTCGGCGAGCGTCTTTACGACAAGAAACCCATCGGCAGCGACATCGAGTCTCGTCCGGCGGGCTCACGGTAGGTCTCACCATGGCAAACAAACCCAAGTTGGCGACGGTATCTCTCGCAGGCTGCTTCGGCTGTCACATGTCAGTGCTCGACATCGACGAACGCATCCTGAAGCTGATCGAGCTGGTCGATTTCGATCGCTCCCCCCTCGACGATATCAAGAAGATCGAAGGCCGCTGCGCCGTGGGCATTGTCGAGGGCGGTTGCTGCAACGAAGAGAACGTGCACGTGCTCCAGCATTTCCGCGAGCACTGCGACATCCTGGTTTCGACCGGAGATTGCGCGACCATGGGTGGCATCCCGGCTCTGCGCAATACGATTCCCCTCAAGGAATGCTTGGAAGAGGCCTATCTCAAGGGCCCGACGGTCTACAATCCGCGTGGCAAAATTCCCGCGGATCCCGAATTGCCGCTGCTCCTCGACAAGGTTTATCCGTGCCACGAGGTCGTCAGGATCGACTACCACCTGCCGGGCTGTCCGCCGTCGGCCGAGACGATCTGGCAAGCGCTGCTCGCCCTGTTGGGTGGCAAGCCCATGGCGCTGGCCTACGACCTGATCAAATACGACTGAGCAAGATGGAAGGAGAAGGTACTGCGATGAGCGTTGCTAAGCGAATCGTTATCGAGCCGGTAACCCGCGTGGAGGGACACGGCAAGGTCACCATCCTGCTCGACGAGAATCAGAAGGTCATTCAAGCGCGCCTGCACGTCGTCGAGTTCCGTGGCTTCGAGCGCTTCATCCAGGGCCGACCGTTTTGGGAAGTGCCGGTCCTGGTGCAGCGCCTCTGCGGCATCTGTCCGGTCAGCCATCACTTGGCTGCCGCCAAGGCCATGGACCGCATCGTCGGCGGCGAAAAGCTGACGCCGACGGCGGAGAAAGTGCGTCGGCTGATGCACTACGGGCAAACGTTCCAGTCGCACGCGCTGCACTTTTTCTATCTCGCCTCGCCGGACTTGCTATTCGGCTTCGATTCCGACGTCGCGATTCGCAACGTGATCGGAGTGGCCGGAAAATACCCCGAGCTCGCTGTGCAAGCCGTGCTGATGCGCAAGTACGGCCAGGAAATCATCAAGGCCACGGCGGGCAAGAAGATCCACGGCACGGGCGCCATCCCCGGCGGCGTGAACAAGAATCTCAGCATCGCCGAGCGCGACGTTTTCCTGAAAGACGTCGAGCAGCAGACCGCCTGGGCCAAAGCCGCGGTGAAAATCGCCAAGGACTACACGGTCGCGAACCTGGCGAAGCTCGCGCCCTTCGGATCGTTCGAGTCAAACCACCTCTCGCTGGTGCGCGCCGACGGCGCCATGGATCTGTACGACGGCAATCTGCGCGCCATCAACGCGGAAGGCGAGGTCGTCTTCGACCAAGTCGACTACCAGCGGTATGTCGATTTCATCGCCGAGGAAGTGCGGGATTGGTCGTACATGAAATTCCCCTTTATCCGCTCGGTCGGGCCGGAAAAAGGCTGGTACCGGGTGGGGCCGCTCGCCCGGCTCAACACCGCGAGCTTCATCGACACGCCCCTTGCCGAGGCCGCCCGTCGAGAATTCCGCGCGGTCACCTCGGACAAGCCCAACAACATCACCATGGCCTACCACTGGGCGCGCATGATCGAGCTGCTGCATTCCATCGAAAAGATCCGTATGTTGCTCGACGAGCGCGACCTGCAGGGCACCGACCTCGTGACCAAAGGCGAGCGGCGCGAGGTGGGCATCGGGCTCATCGAAGCACCACGGGGGACGCTCTTCCACCATTACAAGGTCGACCAGAACGACCAGGTCGTCTCGGCGAATCTCATCGTCTCGACGACCAACAACAACGAGCCCATGAACCGCGCCGTCGCCAAGGTGGCGCGGGACCATTTGCAGGGCGTCGAAATCACCGAAGGCTTGCTCAATCACGTGGAGGTGGCCATTCGCGCCTACGACCCGTGCCTGTCCTGCGCCACACACGCGCTCGGCCAGATGCCGATGGAGATCACCCTCGTCGATGCCAACGGACACATCCTCGATCAAAAGAGCAGGGACTGAGAGACGGCGTGGAAAAAGTACTGCTCTACGGCTTCGGCAATCCGGCTCGCGGCGACGACGGGCTGGGGCCGGCGCTCGCGGCCGCCATTGATGGTCTGGCGCTACCAGGAGTCGTGGTGGACGCCAACTATCAATTGACAGTTGAAGATGCGGCGGAAATTGCGGAATATGCGGCAGTCGTGTTCGTCGATGCCGTCGCCGTGGGTCCCGCTCCGTTCTGGTTTTCCCGGATCGACGATGGCTCCATTCAATCCGCGAGTGCTCTTGGATGGTCGAGCCACAGTGTAAGTCCCACGCAGGTGGTATCCCTGGCGCGCGACTTGTTCCAAAGCCGCGTACCCGCCTACATCCTGGCCATCCGCGGCTATGCCTTCGGCGATCTCGAGGAGTCGCTCTCGCCCGGGGCGCAGACGAACCTGACCGAAGCAGTCCGTTTTGCTCGCAAGGCGCTGGTCGAAGGCGCTTTCGATGCGTATGTGCAGGAACATGGACATTCCGCTACCGGAATACCTCAGGCGGCCTAACTGGAAGGCGTAACCATGAAAGATGGAAAACACCTCATCCTCTGTGTGGACGATGATGCCGATCTGCTCGATCTCTTGCGCATGCAGCTTGAAAAGGGCGGCTACACCGTCGAGGCCGCTTTTTCGGCCGAAGAGGGGCTGTCCAAGTTCAAGGAAGTGAAGCCAGATCTCATCATTTTGGATTTGATGATGGAGGAAATCGACGCCGGGACGAACCTGGTCAAAGATCTGAAGCTTTCCGGCAACCAGGCGCCGATCCTTCTGCTCAGCTCGATGGGCGACCAGCTGAACCTGTCCACGGGATACCGCGAGCTCGGGCTGGACGCCGTCTTTCAAAAGCCGGTCAACGCCGAGGCGCTCCTGCGCACCATCAAGGCCAAGCTCACGAAGTAACGTTGTCGTGGGGCCTGCGGGGAGGGCTCTAGGATGCAAATCAGGACCGGTCAGGACCTGATTCTTACGCACAGCCTGCTGCTCGGCGAACGTTTGCTCTTGTTCGCTCTTCGCCACTTACATTGTTGGGATTCGCGAGCTCAACGTGGGGGCTCTTACCGCCGCGGCGGCTTTCTTGGCCGTCTCCAGATCTCGAGACGGAGCCGCTGGCGACGTTGATGGCGTCCGTCGACGTCAACGCCCTGCTGCGAGATCTGGCGGACGAAAATCAGGAGGCGGCTGTTCAGCACGGTCGGCGCTTAGAGCTGCGTATACCGTCCGCCCTGGCACCCGTGCGCGCGGTCGATCGTCTGCTTCGCGAGGCCATCGCCAACTATTTGTCGAATGCGTTCAAGTACGCGGTGAACCCGGCACGGTTGTGCTCGCTGCTCGCCAAGTAGCGGGCATGGTCCGCATCGAGGTGATCGACGATGGCCCTGGAATCGACGTGGACCAACAAGGTCGCCTTTTTCGCGAGTTCAGTCGGCCAAGGAAATCCGCCTCTGGTCCAGGCGGCATCGGGCTTGGACTCTCCATCGTTCGCCGGATAACGGAAGCTCACGGCGGCCGAGCCGGCGTCGAAAGCGCGGTCGGGCAGGGGAGTGTTTTCTTTCTCGATCTACCCGCCGAATGACGGCAGCGAGAAGCGGTCTTCGGCGCACTCGCCGCACTGGTCGGGTTGCGGTATAGAGGCAGCCGAAATGTCCAGGAATTTGCTGGTCAAGACCGCTGCTGTCGCCCTCGCGCTCTCGGGCTGCGTGAGCCTCACGCCCCCGCGGTCCGATCAGATGCCCGATGGCGGCGAAAATGGAGGCGGTGGCAGCGGCGCCAAGGACGCTCACCGGCGGGCGATACGACGGTTACGGTCATCGCGAGGGGGCGACTCCTACGCGGGCGCCTGGCCGAGCATGGACGTGTCGGCGGAAGGCAACGTGATCGATTAGCCCCCGTTCAGGTCATCGCGGCGGACCGGACCCTGCGGGGCGTTCCTCCCTCGCGACTTAGGGCGATTTTTGGGGCCTCAGCGCGTTGCTCTTGGCGCGGTTGTAGCTGTGAGAAGAGAGACGACAGCGTCTCGCGTCGCTCTTTCGGCGATCAGAGTCGACCACCTCGAGAAATGTCTGGTGCGCGAGCCTGTCTTGTAACTTGCGGTAATTGCGGATGAAGTCTCCAACTACCTGAGCGCAGTTGCAACTCGTAGTCGCGCTATCGCTGCGGACGAAGCTTGACTTGAGGAGCCGGTATGTCGTAATGCTAGTCGTGATGTAATTCACAGCGTGACTTCATGCACAGCGGTGGAGGCGGACGATGAACAGGCGAAAGATTCCCGGCCGATGTGTAGAGCGGCTCTCGATCTACCGTCGTGCTCTGCTTCAAGATGGGCGGCTGCACGGCCCGAGCATCTTTTCGCATGAGCTAGCCTTTGCCTGCCGGTTGACCGCCGCTCAGGTCCGGCGCGACCTGATGCTCATCGGCTACAGCGGCAGCCCAACCACTGGCTACGAGGTGAAGCGACTGCTGTCATCGCTCGGCACTCTACTCGACCCACCGCAGATGCGGGAGGTGGCCATCCTGGGCATGGGTCATCTCGGACGATCCATTGCCGCCTATCTGGTCAATCGGTCGCCGAAGATTCGTTTGACGGCCGCGTTCGACGTCAACCCAGGCAAGATCGGCGCGACCTTCAGCGGCGTGCCCTGCTACGCCGTCGAGCGCCTGGCGGACGTCGTCGCGGAAAAGAACATCGCCATCGGCATCGTGGCCGTGCCGCCCGAGCACGCGCAGGAAGCTGCCGAGCAGCTAGTGCGCGCCGGCGTAACCGGCATTCTCAATTTCGCGCCCGCCTGTTTGCACATCCCCGAAAAGATTCATGTCGAGAACATCGACATGACGGTTGCCCTCGAGAAAGTCGCGTTTTTCGCGTGTGGAAGAAGCCATAGAAAAGGAACTAGCGATGACCACAGCAGTACGAGCAACATCAACCAAACCGCTCCTTAAGGAGTTCGGCGAGGCCAAGCGAGACAGTCTGATCCCGATCCTGCAAAAGGCGCAGGAGGCCCACGGGTACCTCTCGGAAGAGGCGATCGCCGAGATTGGCCGTCATCTGAAATTGCCCGCCAGCAAGGTCTACGGTGTGGCGACGTTCTACAACCAGTTCCGGTTCACCCCAAAGGGCAAGTACCACATCATGCTGTGCCGTGGAACGGCCTGTCACGTGAAGGGCTCGCTCAAGCTGCTCGACGCGGTCACGCGCACGCTCAAGCTGCAAGCGGGACAAACCACGCGCGACGGAATGTTCAGCCTGGAAGTCGTCGCTTGCATGGGCGCCTGCGGGTTGGCGCCGGCGATGAGCATCAACGGCGAAATGTACGCGAAAGTCACGCCCAAGAAAGTCGGCAAGATCATCGAGGAATGCCGCGCCAAGGAGCACGCCCATGTCAGCGCCTGAGACGAATGCCAAGACTTCCTGCTGGGCCGAGCCTTCGCGCCCCAGCGCTGAATTGCTTGCCAAGCTTCCCGCCGGCACGCTGTCTGCCAAAGCGGGCGGCGACATCAAAGAGCGCATTTCGCTGCTTCGGCGCGAGAAGGTGGAAAAGCCGATCATCTTCATCGGCACCGGGACCTGCGGCCTCGGCGCTGGCGCGGCCAAAACCATGGAAGCCGCAAAGGCCTATCTCGCTGAGAAGAAGATCGTGGCCGATGTCGTCGAGGTCGGCTGCCTCGGCATGTGCTCGGAAGAGCCCATGCTCGACGTGCAGCTGCCGGGCAGGGCGCGCGTCAGCTTCACGCGAGTGACCTCCGACAAGGTAGCCTCGGTGCTCGACACCGCCCTGGCTGGCAAGATCGGCGAAGGCGCCGCGCTTGGGCAGTTCCGCACGCCGAACGCCGAGGCGTGGCCGAAAGTGCCGTTCCTCGACAATCACCCGTTTTTTGCGCCGCAGTTGCGCTGGGTGCTTGCCAACTCGGGCATCATTGATCCGGGCAACATCGACGAGTACATCGCCCGCGGTGGCTATTCGGCGCTTGAAAGCGCGCTGCGAACCAAGAAGCCGGAAGAGGTCTGCGAGATTGTCACCCGTGGCGGCTTGCGTGGGCGTGGCGGTGGCGGCTTTCCGTCGGGCGTGAAGTGGAAGTTCGCGCGCGATACCCAAGCCGATCACAAGTACCTCATCTGCAACGCCGACGAAGGCGATCCCGGCGCGTTCATGGACAGAGCCGTCGCCGAGAGCGATCCTTACCGATTGCTTGAAGGCATGGTCATCGCGGCCTACGCCATCGGCGCCAGCAAGGCGTACATCTACATCCGGGCCGAGTATCCGCTCGCCATCGAGCGCCTGAAGGCGGCGATCCCCAAGGCCACCGAATACGGCCTGCTCGGCAAGAACATCTTGGGCAGCGGCTTGGATCTCGAAATCGTGCTCAAGCTGGGCGCCGGCGCCTTCGTGTGCGGCGAAGAAACCGCGCTCATGCAGAGTATCGAAGGCAAACGCGGCATGCCGCGACCTCGTCCGCCGTTCCCGGCGGTGCAGGGCCTCTTCGGCATGCCGACGGTCATCAACAACGTCGAGACGCTGGCTTGCGTGCCGGCCCTGATGGAAATGGGCGGCGACGCCTTCGCGGCCGTCGGCACAGCCAAGAGCAAGGGCACCAAGGTGTTCGCGCTCTCGGGCATGGTCAGCCGCACGGGGCTCGTCGAGGTTCCCATGGGCACCACCATTCGCGAGATCGTCTTCGCGGTCGGCGGCGGCATTCCCAACGGCAAGAAGTGCAAGGCCGTGCAAATCGGCGGTCCGTCGGGCGGCTGTATCCCCGAGCCGAAGATGGACATCATCGTCGACTACGACGCCATCAAGGAGCTCGGCGCCATCATGGGCTCGGGCGGTCTGGTCGTCCTCGACGAGAACACCTGCATGGTGGACTTGGCCAAGTTCTTCATGGAGTTTATCGGCAACGAGAGCTGTGGCAAGTGCATTCCGTGCCGTGAAGGCACCAAGCGCATGCTGGAGATCTTGCAGGCCATCACGCGCCCGCGCCGCCGCGAGAACGGCAGCGATGCGCTGTTGCGCTTCCAGGGCGTCATGCAGCTCAAGCAGCTCGCCGAAACCATTCGGGTAAGCTCCCTGTGCGGCCTCGGCCAGACGGCGCCCAACCCGGTGCTTTCGACCATGCGCTGGTTCCGCGACGAGTACGAAGCGCACATCTTCGATCGCGCGTGTCCGGCCGGCACTTGCAAGGATCTGGTCGGTGCGCCTTGCCAGACCGGCTGCCCGGTCGGCACCGAGGTGTGGCGCTACGTCGCGCACGTGGCCCGCGGCGAGACCGCGCTGGCCTACCAGGCCATTCGCGACGCCAACCCGTTCCCGTCGGTGTGCGCGCGCGTGTGCAGCCACCCCTGCGAGGACGTCTGCCGTTGCGGCGCCACGGGCGGCGAGCCCATCGCGGTTCGCGCGCTCAAGCGCTACGTGGTCGACCACATCGACCCGAGCTCGTACACCGTGACCATCAAGCCGGCCACCGACAAGTCGAAGAAGGTGGCGGTCATCGGCGCGGGTCCGTCGGGCCTGACCGCGGCCCACTACCTGTCGCAGAAGGGCCACAAGGTCACCGTTTTCGAAAAAGAAAGCGAGCCAGGCGGAATGCTCTTCAACGGCATCCCTGCGTACCGTCTGCCGCGCGACGTGGTCCGCAAGGAAATCGCGTCGCTGCTCAACGCCAACATCGAGCTCAAGTGCAAGATTGCGCTTGGCCAAGGTGTTAACGACGTGACGGTCGACGGTCTGCTCGCCAGCGGCTTCGATGCGGTCTATGTCTCGATTGGTGCCTACAAGAGCCAGCGCCTGGGTATCGACGGTGAAGACGTTGCCGGCGTGATTCCGGGCATGGCCTTCTTGAAGGCGAACAACCTGCGCGACGAAAAGCTGGCCAGGGGCAAGGTGGGCGTCATCGGTGGCGGCAATACCGCCATGGACGCCGCCCGCGTGGCTTTGCGCCAACCCGGCGTCGAGAAGGTGACCATCCTCTACCGCCGCACGCGCGACGAGATGCCTGCGTTCGAAGAGGAAGTGCACGCAGCGCTCGAAGAGGGCATCGAGATCAAAGAATTGGTAGCGCCGGTTGCCGTGCTTTCCAAAGACGGCAAGCTGAGCGGCGTTCGCCTGATTCGCAACGAGCTCGGCGCCCAGGACGCCAGCGGTCGCCCGAAGCCCGTGCCGGTGACGGGCAGCGAATTCGACATCGCGCTCGACACGCTCATCGTGGCCATCAGCGAGCAGCCCGAGGCCGAAAGCTTCCAGGGCCTGCGGACGACGAAGTGGGGCACCATCGAGAACAATCCCGAGTCGCTTGCGGCCGGCAAGCCCGGCGTGTTCAGCGGTGGCGACGTGGCGCGCGGCCCGACCGGCGTCATCGAGGCCATCGCTGACGGCAAGCGGGCAGCGCTGATGATCGACCGCTACCTCACCGGGCGGCAGATGAAGATGATCAAGAAGGTGAAGTTGCCTTCGATCTACATCGAGGCGCTCGTAACCGACGAAGACGACGAGTCCGAGTCCACCTTGGCGCGAGCCGTGGAGGAGATGGTGCCCGCGGCCAAGCGGCGCACGAGCTTCGTCGAAGTCGAGATGGGTCTGTCGCTGCAGGCGGCGACGGATGAAGCGAGAAGGTGCCTGCGCTGCGACTTGGACTTCACCCGACCCCTTTGATGGCGGCGGCTATTTAGGAAGAAATGAACATGCTGACCATCGAAATCAACGGAAAGAAACTGGAAGCCAGCAAGGGCGAGACCATTCTCACGGTCGCACGCCGCAATGGCATCGACATTCCGACTCTGTGCCACATGGAAGGGCTCATGCCGAGCGGCGCGTGCCGCATGTGCGTGGTCGACGTGGAGGGGTTCCCGAACCTCCTCACGGCGTGCTCCTATCCGGTGAACGACGGGATGAAGGTGAAGACCCATTCACCGCGCGCCCTCGAAACGCGGCGGACCATCGTCCAGCTTCTCCTGGCCAATCACCCCGATGACTGCCTTTACTGCGCGCGCAGCTCGAGCTGCGATCTGCAGGAATTGGCACGCGATCTGGGAATCTCGCGCCGCGAATACCACGGGTTCCGCGCCAAGAAGAACCTCGACGTGTCGGGGCCATCGCTGGTTCGCGATCCTGAAAAGTGCATCCTGTGCGGCAAATGCGTACGCGTCTGCGAGGACGTTCAGTCGGTGTCTGCCATCGATTTCGTCGGGCGCGGTAGCAAGACGGTGATTGGGACGGCCTTTCAGCGCGGTCTCGCCACTTCGAGCTGCATCAACTGCGGTCAGTGCGCGGTGGTGTGCCCGACGGGTGCTCTGGTCGAGCACAACTATGTAGCCGAGGTGCTGGCGGCCCTGCGCGACCCCGACAAGTACGTGGTCGTCCAGCACGCGCCCGCCGTCTCGGTCACCTTGGCCGAGGAGTTCGGCGTTCCGCCGGGCTCCGATTGCGACGGCCAAATGGTCGCCGCCCTTCGGCGCGCCGGCTTCAAGCGGGTCTTCGACACCAGCTTCAGCGCCGACCTCACCATCATGGAGGAAGGCTCCGAGCTGGTTCACCGGATCACGAACGGCGGCGTGCTGCCTATGTTCACCAGCTGCTCGCCCGGCTGGATCAAGTTCGTGGAGACCTTCTACCCGGACATGCTGCCGCACCTGTCCACCTGCAAGAGCCCGCAGCAAATGCTCGGCGCCATCGTGAAGAGCTACTTCGCCGAGCGGGAGAAGATCGACCCGGCGAAGATCGTCAGCGTGTCCATCATGCCTTGCACGGCGAAGAAATTCGAAGCCGGCCGGCCGGAGATGTCGCAGAACTATGTGCAAGACGTGGACTACGTGCTGACCACGCGGGAAGCCGGATTGCTCCTGCGCATGTCGGGCGTCGGCATGATGGGCCTCGAACCCGAAGCCCCGGACACACCCTTTGGTGAGCGTTCCACCGCTGGCAAGATCTTCGGTGCCTCGGGCGGCGTGATGGAAGCCGCAGTTCGCAGCGCGCATTTCCTCATCACCGGCAAGGAGCTGCCTAGCCTGGACATTCAGCCACTGCGCGGTCTCGAGGGCGCCAAGGAGCTCAAGGCCAACATCGGCGGCGTCGAGGTCGGCGCTGCGGTGGTCAGCGGCCTCGGCAACGCCCGCGCGCTGCTCGAGCAGATCCGCGCCGGTCGCAAGGATCTTCACTTCGTCGAAGTGATGACCTGTCCCGGTGGCTGTATCAACGGTGGCGGTCAGCCGCTGCATTCGAACAAGAGCGCGGTGCTCGCGCGCATGAAGAAGCTGTACAATCTGGACAAGGACAGCAGCTTGCGCGTCAGCCACGCCAATCAATCGGTCAACCGGCTCTACAAAGAGTACCTGGGCGCGCCGCTGGGCGAAAAGAGCCATCACCTTCTGCACACGCATTACGCTCCGAGAGAGGTCCTGGTGTAACTATGAGCGAAGCAAAGACGATTCTCATCGTTGACGACGACGTCGACATCCTCGAACAGTACGCGCTGATGCTGAAAGCCGGCGGTCACAAGGTCGTGCAGGCCAGCAGCTTGGCCGAAGCCGAGGAGACCATTCTCACGGTTCGCCCCGACCTGGCTATCTTGGATCTGATGATGGACGAGAAGGACACTGGCTTCGTGCTGTGCAATCAGCTCAAGCGGCTGTATGCCGACTTGCCGGTCATCATCGTGTCGAACGTCACGCCCATCACCGGACTCGACTTCCAACCGCGGAATCCAGAGGAACGGTCCTGGGTGCGCGCCGACGCCATGCTGGCCAAGCCGGTCTTGGCCGAGAGACTGCGAGCGGAGGTCAGCCGATTGCTGAAGCTGGAACCATTGAAGGCGGCAGCAGCACATTAGGGAGAGGTGACCTTCTCGTGAAGCATCGAGGTGCAAAGTCGGAGCTGTCATGACGACGGTGCAGCCGAGATGCTTTACGAAGACGGTCAAAGATCGCTGCCACGTCTGTTACACGTGCGTGCGCGGCTGCCCAGCCAAGGCGATTCGCATTCTCGACCGACAGGCCGAGATCGTTGCGGATCGCTGCATCGGCTGCGGCAACTGCGTCCGCGTGTGCGGACGCGGCGCCAAGAAGGTGGTCAACACCGTTCCCGACGTCGAGTCCCTGATTGCGTCGGGAGCGAAGGTCGCGGCGCTGGTGGCGCCCAGCTTTGCGGCCGAGTTTTTCGATCTGGTCGACTCGCCCGATCCGCAGGTGCTGGTCGGAATGTTGCGCAAGCTGGGCTTCGCGCTGGTCACCGAGGTCGGCTTCGGGGCCGACCTCGTGGCGGATCGCTACCGCGACTTGCTGAGCAAGCGGGCCGCCGGCCAACGCTACATCGCGACCACGTGCCCTGCGGTGGTGGGCTACGTCGAGCGCTATTGGCCGAGCCTGGTCGAGCACCTGGCGCCCATCGTGTCGCCCATGGTTGCGATGGCGCGGGTCCTGCACGCGCTGCATGGGCCTTCCCTGCGCACGGTTTTCATCGGTCCCTGCCTGGCGAAGAAGGTCGAAGCCAGCATGGCCGAGGTCGCCGACGAGGTCGACGCCGTCATCACCTTCGCCGAGTTGCGCACGATGTTCCTGGCGCACGGGATCGCGCCGGCTTCGGTGCAAGGCAGCGATTTCGATCCGCCGCATGCCGGTCTTGGAACGCTTTTCCCGCTCAACCGCGGACTCTTTCAGACGGCCGGAATTAGCGAGGATCTGGCCACCACCGAAGCAGTGGCTGCGTCTGGCGGTCCGTCGGCGATGGTCAATGCCGTCGAGGAGTTTGCCGGCGGCGATATCGATTTTGGCTTGGTGGAAGTGCTCTGTTGCAACGGCTGCGTGTCCGGGCCGGGCATGACCAGTAGCGAGAAGTCTTTCCGGCGGCGCGCCCGGGTTGCCAAGTACGCCAACGACAGCAAGCGCACGCGCGATGCCACGGTCTGGTACGACGACATGGAACGATTCGCGTCGCTCGACCTGTCGCGCACCTTCTTGCCGTTCGACCAGCGCACGGCAACGCCGTCCGAAGAGGAAATTCGTCAGATTCTTCACAGCATGGGCAAAGACAATCCCGCCGACGAGCTCGATTGCAAAGCCTGCGGCTATGCCACCTGTCGCGAGCACGCCATCGCCATCTACCGCGGCCTCGCGGAGACGCAGATGTGCCTTCCCTACGTCATCGAGCGCTTCGACCAGACGGTTCGCGATCTTTCCGAGTCCAATCGCCAACTGGAAAGTACGCAGGAGCAGCTCATGCATTCCGAACGGCTGGCCAGCATGGGCCAGCTCGCCGCGGGCGTCGCGCACGAGTTGAACAATCCGCTCGGGGTCGTGTTGCTTTACGCGCATCTTTTGCGTGAGGAAGCGGGCGAAAGCTCGGCGATGCACAAAGAGCTCAGCCTCATCAGTGACCAGGCCACGCGCTGCAAGCGGATCGTTTCCGATTTGCTGGATTTCGCCCGGGAAAACAAGCTGCTGCTGGAGCAGATCAGCGTCGAGGAGCTGATCAAGCGCAGCCTGGCCGGGTTGCCGCTGCCTCCGGAAATCAGAATCGTATTCCAGCTTGGTCACAAGCATCCAGAGTGCGAGGTGGATCCGGCTCAAATGATTCAGGTGCTGACCAACCTCTACAGCAACGCCTTTGCCGCTATGCCCGACGGTGGCACACTGACCATCGCAACCCACGAGGAAGGCGACCGTCTGATCATCGACGTACACGACACCGGCACCGGGATCCTGGCCGAAAACATGAAACGTATCTTTCAACCGTTCTTCACGACGAAGCAGATCGGTAAAGGCACGGGGCTGGGCTTGGCCGTGGTCTACGGCATCGTCAAGATGCACCGGGGCGACATCACGCTCGATTCGAACGCCGATCCAGCGCGTGGGCCGACCTGGACACGATTCAAAGTTTCGATTCCCCATAACCAGGCGACTGGCTCGGCCCTGAGGATTGGGTGATGGTAGAGCGTCTCCGGGTCCTGGTCGTCGACGACGAGGAGGGCATCCGTCTCGGCGTCGGTCGCGTGCTCGAAAGATTCGTGGCGAGCTTTCCCGATATCGCAGCGGAGATCAGCTACGAGGTCGAGACCGCGGCGACGGGCGAAGAGGCCGTCGAGCGGTTGCGCCAGACACCGCCGGATATTCTGCTGCTCGATCTGAAGCTGCCCGGTATCGGCGGCCTGGATGTGCTCAAAGAGGCGCGCAGCCTGGAGCCGCCGGTTCTGACCGTCATGATCACGGCGTATGCGTCGGTGACCGCGGCGGTCGAGGCGACCCGGGCCGGCACCTTCGATTTCCTGCCCAAGCCATTCACGCCGACCGAGATCAAGTCGGCGGTTCGGCGGGCGAGTCGCGATCTCATCCTCAGTCGTCAGGCGAAGAAGCTGGCCGCCGAGCAGCGGCGGACGCGCTTTGAGCTGATTCGCGTCTTGGTCCACGAGCTGAAAGCGCCTCTTGGCGCGGTGGAGGGCTATCTGTCATCCATTCTCGACGGCGTCGTCAGCGACGAAGAGACGTTGCGACGGGTCGTTACGCGCTCGATTGCCCGCATCCAGGGCATGCGCCAGCTCATTTTGGATTTGCTCGACGTGACTCGGCTCGAAGCCGGAATGAAGGCGCGCGAATTCACCACGGTCGCCTTGGCCGACGTCGCGCGCGAGTGCATGGATGCTTTGCGGCCGCAAGCCGAAGCGAAAAATGTGACGCTGGAATTGACCGGCGCGCCGGATCTGCAGATGGTTGCCGTGCGCGCGGAGATCGAGATTGTTCTCAACAATTTGCTGACGAACGCCATCAAGTACAACCGCGACGGAGGCCAGGTTCAGGTTTTGCTTGGTCGCCACGAAGACACGTTCGACATCTCTGTGAAGGACACTGGATTTGGTCTTGCGCCCGAGGACGCGGCGAAGTTGTTCAATGATTTCGTGCGCATCAAGAACGCCAAGACGCGAGGGATCGAAGGCTCGGGCCTCGGTCTTGCGACGGTGAAGCGAATTGCCGGGCTCTACCACGGCGATGCTGCGGTATCTTCGGCGCTAGAACAAGGAAGCACCTTCACCGTAACTCTCAAGGCACCCACGCCAGAAAAGAACTCGCCCTCATGAAAGATCATCGCATCGTTGGCATCCACATCACCGACCGCGCCACTCACGCCGGCGAGGTGCAGACGGTTCTCAGCAAGTACGGCAAGAACATTCGCACGCGACTGGGCTTGCACGACGTCAACGAAGACTCCGCCTCGCCCAATGGACTCATCATTCTGGAGGCGGTTGGCTCGAATCAGGAAATCGACGCGCTTTCCGACGAGCTACGACGCCTCAAGGGTATCCAGGTCCAGAGCATGTTTTTCTCACACCCCGAATAGACAATCTCTGGCATCGCCCCGTCGGTGCGCTACGTTTGGAGCAACGAGGAGTACCCATGTTACCGCTGTCGCAGACGCTGAGTGAGCACGCTGAGGACTTTATCGACGATGCCTACCTGGAAGGCCTTCTTGGCGGCGCCGATCTCGTGGACGTCGGTCGGCTGCGCGAGGTGATCGCCAAGGCGCTCGACAAACAGGCGCTCACCGTCGAGGAGACCGCGGTCCTCTTGCGCGCGCGCAGCCCCGAGTTGCGCGAGGAGATTTTTGCCGCCGCCCGCGATCTCAAGCAGCGCGTGTACGGCAATCGCATCGTGCTCTTCGCGCCGCTCTATCTCGGCAACCTGTGCGTGAACAACTGTGCCTACTGCGGTTTCCAGAACAAGAACAAGGACGTGGTCCGCCGCACGCTGAGCATGGATGAGATCCGCCAGCAGGTTGTGGCGATGGAAAAGCAAGGGCACAAGCGCCTCATCGTCGTATTCGGCGAGCACCCACGCTACGACGCCGACTTCATCGCGACCTGTATTCGAGACATCTACGACGTGAAGAGCGGACACGGCGAAATCCGTCGCGTGAACGTCAACGCCGCGCCGCTGGATCACGCTGGGTTCCGCACCGTGAAGGCGGCCGGCATCGGGACGTACCAAATCTTCATGGAGACGTACCACCACAAGACCTACGAGCGCGTGCATCCGCGCGACACGCTCAAGGGCAACTACTTGTGGCGCCTCGACGCCCTCAGCCGCGCCTTCGAAGTGGGCCAGGATGACCTTGGCATTGGTGCTCTCTTCGGCTTGGCAGATTGGCGCTTCGATGTCCTTGGCCTGGTCAGCCACGCAGTTTTTCTCAAGGATCGCTACGGCTGTGGTCCGCACACCATCAGCTTTCCGCGCTTGCGTCCCGCCTCGGGCGTCGATCTCGGCGACGGCCACTTGGTGGGTGACGAGGACTTCAAGTTCCTCATCGCCGTCCTGCGCTTGTCGGTGCCCTACACCGGCCTCATCCTTACGGCGCGCGAAACCGCCGAGTTGCGCCGTTCGGCGATGGAATTCGGTGTCTCGCAAATCGACGCCGGCTCGTGCATCGAACTCGGCGGTTACACCGAGCAAACCTGTGGGCAGCGCATGGAACGCGAGCAGTTCACGCTCGGTGATACGCGCTCGCTCGACACGGTCATTCGCGAGCTGACCGTGCAGGGCCATGTGCCGAGCTTCTGTACCGCTTGCTACCGCTTGGGTCGTACCGGCGAGCATTTCATGGAGTTCGCTATTCCGGGCTTCATCAAGCGCTTCTGCACGCCGAACGCGCTGACCACCTTCATGGAATATCTGGTCGACTACGCGACGCCCGAGACGGCCAAAGCCGGCTTGGCGCAGATTCAGGTCGAGCTCGACAAGCTGGAAGACTCGCCCATGAAGCAGACGCTGATCGAGCGGCTGGCGAAAGTGCGCGAAACCAACGAACGCGACATGGTCTTCTAGCGAATCGTCGCCCCGAGAGGGGTACGAACCACCGTTGTCGCGGCCCAGCATCAACCCGGTGTCGCTTTCCGCCGATAACGGGAACCGTGGTCGTAGCAGCGCAGGCAATCAATCCTGAGCGGTTCGGACGCTACGTCCTCCTCGACCGTATTGGCGAAGGAGGCATGGCGGAAGTCTTCCGCGCCATCATGCCCGGCGCCGAGGGCTTCAAGCGCACGCTGGTAGTCAAGCGCATCCTTGCGCCGCACAGTAATTCGGCATCGTTCGTGGACATGTTCGTACGCGAGGCGCGCATCGGAGCCATGCTCAGCCACCCGAACATCGTCCAGGTCTACGACTTCGGCAGCGTCGACGGACACTACTTCCTGGCCATGGAGTACCTGCGCGGGCGCGACGTCTTGGCCATCATCAAGCGACTTCGCGATACCAAGACGCCATTTCCCATTCCTGTCGCGGCGTTCATCGCCCACGAGGTCGCGACGTGCTTGGGCTATGCGCATACGCTGGCTGGTCCCGACGGTCGATGTCTGGACATCGTTCATCGCGACGTTAGCCCGTCGAACGTGATGTGCTTACGCGAAGGCGGCGTGAAGTTGCTCGACTTCGGAATTGCCAAGGCCGTCAACGAATGCGCGCCGGACAATACCGAACAAGGCATATTCAAGGGCAAGCTCGCCTACACCGCGCCCGAGCGCATGCGCAACGAAGACGCCGATGGCCGCTCGGATCTCTACGCGCTCGGCGTCGTCCTGTGGGAAATGCTCGTATGTCGGCGACTCTTCCGCGGCGCCAGTGACGTCGACACCTTCAAGAACATTCTGGAAATGAAGGTGCCACCACCGTCGGAGAAGCGCGGCGACGTGCCACCGAGTCTGGATGCGATTGTCATGCGGGCCATCGAACGCGATCCCGAGAAGCGCTATTCCAGCGGGAGAGCCATGGCCGAAGACCTGGAGGAAGTGCTGCGCGAGACGGGCTTCAAGACGCGCATGCTCCCGAAGCTGTTGCACGATCTGTTCGGGACGGGATTGCAGTCGAGCCAAGTCGTGCTCAGTCAATTGACTCCCGAGTTGCTGGCTTCTGCCGCCGATGGCACCAACGGTAGCTATAGAGCCGTGCCTTTGACCGGCACGATGAGGCGGTGGCCCGTGAAATCATGGCGCCTGTGGGCCGCAATTGCCGCGGCCGCCGCAGTTGCTCTTTTTACGACCTACTTCATGGTAAGAGGCGGAAAGAAGTACTCCCCGTCGACGCGCTCAACGCTCGTCGAGCGGCGACCCGTGGCGCCGGCCGCCGCCGTACCGTCGCAGGGGATCGCGCCGCAGATACCCCAAGTTCAGGCCGACTCCGTGCACCCGTTGCTCTTGGGAGCGAGCTCGGATCTGTCTTTCGATGCTGCCAAGAAGGTCAAGAAACCTACCGTTGGCAAGCGCGCGCCGGCGCCCAGTGCTACGCGAAACCTAATCGGTAGTGGACTCTCGATCGATCCATTCAAAGAGGCGGCATCGAGAGGAGTGCGATGACGAAGCGATGGCAGGTGGCTGTAGCTGTGGCCGTGGTGGCGACTCAATTGAGTGGGTTATCAGTATCCGTCGCAGCGCCAACCGAGGCTGAGCAGCAGTCTCGCCGCTCCTTCGAAAAGGCAGAGGCGCATTTTCGCGCGGGGCTCTTTGCCGAAGCTCTTTCCGAGTATCAGGAGGGCTACGACCTCGTACCTCTGCCGGGCTTTCTCATCAATATCGCGCAATGCCAACGGCGCCTCGGCGATTTGAATCAGGCGCTCATCACCTATCGGAAATTCATCATGGTCGCGCCCGATTCGCACTTCGTGCCCGACGTCAAGAAGCTCATCGAGGAATTACAGACTCTGGTTCAAGATGCGGAGAAGGCCTCCGCGAACCCATCCGGAAGCGCAGAAGCGGCACAAGAGACTTCGCCGAACCCAGAGGCGCCTTCGGCAGTACGTGAAGCAACGGCGAGGACGGACCTGGTGGCCGCGCCAACCCAGCCCCCGCTCAAGGAATCGAAGACGCGTTGGTGGTTGTGGGGCACGGTTGCGGCTACGGTTATCGTCGGCGTGACGGTTGCGGCGCTTGCGCTCAAGGACCCTGGAACAACGACCGTAAGCAGTGGCTCGCTGGGCACGCTGCGAAGGTAGGGCGGCGGTGGAGAGAGGTCTTCGGCGGGCGGTTCTGCTGGCAGTCTTCGTCGCCTGTCTGGGCGCTTGTCGCTCGCCCCAATCGCAAGTAGAGGCCGGTGCCGCGCTTTTGCATGTGAAAGACGCCCCTGGCGCGACGACGCCCGACGCGCTCGTCGTCTGGGCCTACGACGATACCGGCATCCTCTGGAACGGCGAGCGAGTTCCAAAGGATGGCGTTCTGTCGCCTGTGTCGAAGGACGACCTCGGGACCATCTTGATCCAGCCGGGCCAGCTGCGAGGAGCGCTTCGGATTCACATCATTGGCATGCAGGAAGGGAAAGCCGTCTCGGATGGTGTGCTTGCCATTGCCGCTCTCGGCGGGGGCCTTCGCACCTTCGATATCCTGCTTTCGTCGGATGAACAGGTGGATACGGACGGCGATGGCGTGCCTGACAGCATCGACAATTGTCCCACCGCCAATCCACGCCAACAGAACTGTCCGGAATCGCCGGACCACGACGGCGGCTCGGATGGATCCTCGGTTTCATCGGACGCCGTCTCGCGAGACGATGGGCGTCCGATGGCGGAGGTGTCGATGGTGGCCGACGGGCTTATGGACCAGACGGTCGGCGATGTGGCGGACGTTGGCGATGCCCCAGGCGAGCGCACCGGGGACATTCCTGAACCCGAGGTCGGCAATCGCGACAGCGCGACGGAGGAGGCCAATCGGAAGGACGTGCAGCCGGAGGTTGCCACGGTGCCGGATCTCCGCGGGGATTCTTCGACTTCCAACGATGTTGCACCGACTCTCGACACTGCGATCGGTTGCGACGACGCCGGCGCGTGTGGCAAGGCCCAGGGAGTTGCTTGCGCGAGGAATGACGAGTGTGCCTCTGGTCAGTGCGCAGACGGTGTCTGCTGCACCAACTCGTGCGTTGGCGCCTGTCGGTCGTGCAGCCAACCGAACGCGGTTGGGACGTGTCAAGGATACGCTTCTGGAACCGATCCGGAGCGCGAATGCGCGACGGGCGCGACGGGCGCGACCTGCAATGGTGCCGGCGCGTGTGGGGCGCCGCCCACGAATTTGGCGAATGGGCAGTTGTGCACGGGCGGCAGCCAATGCACTTCCCACATCTGCAAAGACGGCGTTTGTTGCAACACCGCATGTACCAATCCGTGCCAGACGTGCGGAAACGGGACGTGCACGGCGGTCAAGCGCACGGATGACGTTCCCGAGTGCACGGGTGCGATGACGTGCAACGGCCGCGGCGTCTGCGTCGGACGTTGATCGGTCGGCGTCGACAGTCACGGACTCACCGAACTGTTACCAGGTTTGTGCTAAAGCCTGAGAATGAGCGTTACGGCAATGGAGTTGGAGGACGAGGTCGTCCCGTTCTTCCAAAAGCTGCAGGATCGGATCGTGGCCGATTTGCAGGATCTCGACGGAAAGGCTTTTCACGAGGACGCGTGGCAGCGGCCGGGCGGTGGAGGAGGGCGCTCGCGCGTGATCGTGGATGGCAATCTGTTCGAGCAGGCCGGCGTGAATTTCTCCGACGTGTCCGGCACCATGCGACCCGAGCTGGCGACGAGTATGCCTGGCAAGGGCACCGATTTCCGCGCGACCGGTATTTCGCTGGTGCTGCACCCGCGCAGCCCGCGGATTCCCACGGTGCATGCCAACCTGCGCTTCATTCGCAAGGGCGACGCTGCTTGGTTCGGCGGGGGAACGGATCTGACGCCGTACTACGTGGTGCCGGAAGACGCGACGGCTTTCCACCGTGGCCTGAAGGCGATCTGCGATCGGCACGACGAAAGTCTGTTCCCGCGTTTCAAGCGCTGGTGCGACCGCTACTTTTTCTTGCCACACCGGAAGGAGCCGCGTGGCGTGGGCGGCATTTTCTTCGACTATCTCGGCGCCGGTGCGGAGGCAAACGCCGGCGAGCCGTCGCCCGCGCCGACGAGCGCGTGGGAGAAGAACCCCGGCAATGTCTTCGGCTTGGTGCGCGACCTGGGCGACCACATGCTGGAGCCGTACCTCGCCATCGCCAAAAGGCGACGCGACGAAGCCTGGGGCGAGCGGGAGCGGGAATGGCAGCTGCTCCGTCGAGGTCGCTACGTCGAATTCAATTTGGTCTATGACCGTGGGACTCTGTTTGGTCTGCGAACGGACGGTCGAACGGAGTCGATTCTGATGTCGTTGCCGCCGCAGGTGAAATGGCGCTACGGCTTTGCGCCCGAGCCGAATTCGCCCGAGGCCGAGTCACTGGCCGCCATCTGTGAACAGCGCGACTGGGCCGCGACACCAGCTCTTCCTTGACAGGGGCCGCGTCCCGTTGCACGCTAGAGCTGTTCATGCGATTCGCGTCTCAGCTTCTTTCTCTCTCGGGTCTGCTGCTTAGCAGCGCGAGAGAGGTCTGAGCGCAAGTCGCTTCACTAAAACCCTCTCTCGCGGAAAGCCGGAGAGGGTTTCGTGTATCTGGACCACGGCCATCTTCGGTCGACGCAACCAAGCGACAAAGGAGATCCCGATGTTCAATGCACGAAAGTACGAGCCATTCCCGGTCCCGCAGTTTTCCGAACGAACCTGGCCTGACCGAATCGTCACTAAGCCGCCGATTTGGTGCAGCGTCGACCTGCGCGATGGAAATCAGGCCCTCGTCGAGCCGATGGGGCACGAGCGCAAGCTGAAGATGTTCGAGAAATTGGTGGCGGTCGGTTTCAAGGAAATCGAGATCGGCTTTCCGGCAGCGTCGCAGACCGACTTCGATTTCGTCCGGTTTCTCATCGAGGAACAGCGTATTCCCGCCGATGTGACGGTGCAGGTGCTCACCCAAGCACGCCAGGGACTGATTCGCCGGACCATCGAGTCGTTGCGTGGCGTCCGCCGAGCCATCGTCCACTTGTACAACTCGACCAATCCGGCGCAGCGGAAGGTCGTTTTCGGGATGAGCCAGGCGCAGGTGCGCGATTTGGCGGTGCAAGGTACCCTTCTTGTCAAAGAGGCCGCGGCGGCGATTCCGGAAGCGGAGATTGCTTTCGAGTATTCGCCTGAGAGCTTCAGCGCCACCGAGCTGGAGTTTGCCGTCGAGGTTGTCGATGCTGTCGTCGACGCGTGGGATCCGAATCCGCAGCGCAAGATGATCGTCAACTTGCCCGCGACCGTTGAAGTAGCAACGCCGAACGTTTACGCCGACCAAATCGAATGGATGAGCAGTCATATTGCGCGGCGGAAGGATGTCGTGCTCAGCGTTCATACGCACAATGACCGCGGCTGCGCGGTGGCTGCCGCCGAGCTTGCGATGTTGGCGGGCGCAGAGCGGGTCGAGGGTACGCTGTTTGGCAACGGCGAACGCACCGGCAATGCGGACGTGGTCACCTTGGCGTTGAACCTCTTCGCACAAGGCATCTCGCCTGGCTTGGATCTCTCGGACTTGCCCAGCCTGGTTGAAACCTTCGAGACGTGCAATCAGATGCCGCTGCCGGCGCGGCACCCTTACGCGGGCGAGTTGGTGTTCACGGCTTTCTCGGGGTCCCACCAAGACGCTATTGCCAAAGGTCTGGCGGCGCGCTCGCGGGAAGATGCGCCGCTGTGGCAAGTGCCGTACTTGCCCATCGATCCGGCGGATGTAGGGCGAGCCTACCAGCCCTTGATTCGCATCAACAGTCAGTCGGGAAAGAGCGGCGTGAGCTTCGTTCTCGAGAGCACGCGCGGTTACCGAGTCCCCAAGGAGTTAGCGGTCGAGCTGAGTCGGGTCGTGCAAGCAGAAGCGGATAAGAGCGGCAAGGAGTTGATGCCGGCCGTGATCGCCGAATTGTTCGAGCGCACGTACCTGGGGAGCGAGCGGCGAATGAATCTCGTCGACTACGAAGTCGTCCATGCGAGCGCCGAGCGGGCCGTCGTGCGGGCGACGATTCGCGATGCAGCTGCCGGGGCTTCCGAGCGTCCAATTGAAGGCGAGGGCAAGGGCACCCTGGAGGCCTTCGTGCACGGCATGGAAACGCTCGTGGGCGAGCCGTTGCAAGTTGCGGACTATAGCGAGCACGCTCTTACCGCGGGCAGCGATGCCGAAGCCATGGCGTACGTGCGGCTGACTGTGCCGTCGGGTGCCCAGAGCTGGGGCGTCGGGCGCGATCGCGATATCGTGACCGCCTCGTTGCGCGCCGTCGTGGCAGCCTGCGAGGGCGTCCGCGGAGGATAGGCACCCTGCCAGCTCGCTCGGGATCCTCGACGGCTTGAGTCGAGGTCCCGCCCGGGATATACAGGGCGTCATGTTGGGCAAGCGAGGTTTGGGTCTTACGACGCGGATTCATCACCCAGCCGAGCGGCGGCTACAAGTCGGTCGACGTAACCGTGGGTCCGCACTTTTACATCGCGGTGGGAGTGGAATTCGGCCGAATCGGCAGCCGAATTAGTCCGCAGTTCCGGTTGCGCGGCGGTGGAGTGCCATGTGTCCGCGCTGGATGCCCTCGCCGGCAAGGGCTTTCAGCGCAGCAAGGTTTTGCGCGAGGCCCACGCTGCCGATGATTTGTGCCAGCTCGCGGGCGCCGGGATTGCCGAGAATGCGCAAGGCCAGGCGGGCGCCGGCATGGACCTGCAACGTTCCGCCGACCGTACCCAGCGCCATGGGCATGGCCAAGCGACCGACGAGCGCATCCGCTTCCACGCGCCAGGTGGCGAGCGGCCGGTAGCGTCCATCGCGGGCGGCAAACGCGTGCGCGCCGGCTTCCACACCACGCCAATCGTTTCCCGTGGCGATGACGACCGGATCCACGCCGTTCATGATGCCTTTGTTGTGCGTTGCCGCGCGGTAGATGTCGTCCTCGGCGAAGCGTGAAGCGGCTTCGATCTCGCGCGCGAGCGTGCCACCGTCGTCGGCAGGTTTGCTGCTGTCGCCTTTTTGCTTGCCGAGCGCCGCGAACGGCACCGCGCAGGCCACCCGCACGAGTCGCCGGTCGCACAGATTGCTGAGAATGCGCAGCCCGACACGTGCCGACGCCAATTCCGCCAAGCGCTCGGCGACGGCTTCGGCCACGGTGTTGACCATGTTGGCCCCCATGGCCTCCAGGCAATCGATGTACAGGTGAACGACCAACCGATGGTCGGGCAGGGCACGAACTTGGAGATCGCGACAGCCGCCGCCACGCTGACAGAGGCGCGGTAGCGCCCGATCCGCCAGCGCCATGACTTCGCTTCGTGCTGCCAGGACCGCGGTCGTCGCGCGCTCGACATCGGCCACCTCGCGCAGCTCGATTTGGGACGCCATCAGAGAGGCATCCGCCTCGGCCGTAAAGCCGCCGCCAGCGCGCACCATCCGGGCCGCGTTCGATGCCGCGGCGATGACCGACGGCTCTTCCACGGCCATGGGAATCAGGCGGTCGACACCGTTGATGAGGAAGTTCAGACCGAGTCCGAGCGGCAGCGCGTACACGGCCACGGCGTTTTCCACGACGCCACTGGCTTCTGTTGCAGTCATACCACCCGAAGCGAAGAGCGCGAGCTCGTCGGCGGAGAGACCAACTTGACGGGCCAACTCGGCCTGACGCTCGTCGAGAGAAAGTCGATAAAAGCTGGGCAGCCGAGAATTGGGCTGCGGGTCAGACATGGAACAATCCCGATTTTCCAGGCTCCGCATCGTCGAACGAACGGCGGTAGACGCCCCGCTGGTCGAGATCGATGTCCAGCGCGGCCAGCGGCTTCGGCAAGGCGCGCGCAAACAGGCGCGCGGTTTCCGGTGTCGCGAACAGAGCGATGCCAATATCGCCGCCGCCTGCGCCCGACGGTTTGGCGGCACCGCCCAGCTCTTTGGCCAGATCGGCGGGGCGTTTGAACACGTCGGTGACGATGGGTGCCTGCGCAGCAACACCGAGTTGCTCCAGCAATCGGCCATAGCGTCCAGCAGCAGCCACCATGGCGGTGGCGTTGCCTTCTTGCAGGCCGGCCAGGAACTTTTCGGCTGTGTTGCGCAGATTTCCAATCAATTCCTGGTAGGCGAGGCGATCCTTCCTGGCGAATTTCTGCACCGCCTGGATCATCCCGGTAGTCGCGACCGGCTTGCCGGTCCAAAAGACGACGGCATGAAGACTCGTCGGAATCGCCAAGGATTCGACCAAGGGTGCGCCTTCGCCTTGGCGCACGACCTTCACCAAGCCGCCGTAGGCTGCGGTTGCTACGTCGGCGCCCGAGCCGGCCCCGCCTTGGGCGGCGCGGTGGGCGGCGTAGGCCAGTGAAAAGATGCGGTCGCGGTTCTTCGCCACGGGCATTCCCACCGCCTCGAACACGGCGCCGACGGCGGCGACGGCAACCGCCGAGCTCGAGCCGAGGCCGATCTTTTTGCCGTCGTTTTCAAAGTCTTCGCTGCTGGCCAAGACCGAGCCCGCTGGCAATGCGGACGATGCTTCTCCGATTTCGGCGCGTGCCACGCGAACCGCTTCGTCCACCACCGGGGACATGGGGTCCAACCCGGGCAGGTATTGGGCTACTGCGCGGCGATTGACGGCAGCCAGCACGGCCGGACCGTCTTCGAGCACCGCGTATTCGCCGATGAGAAAGAGCTTTCCCGGTGCTGTGACGACCGGTGAGCCTACGAGGGTATTGCGTGTTGCGGGCATTAGGATTCGCTAACGATAGTCGCGCCGGGACCAGGGGCAAGTACGAGGACACGCAGCACGGCCGGAGTGGCTGCTAGCGCTGCCTGAACCTTGGCGGCATCGGCGGAAGCGCACAGGACCTTGACGTGCGGTCCGGCGTCGATGGTGAAGTAGGCAAGAAGACCGTCGGCACGCAGGCGCTTCACGGTGGCGATCGCGGCGAGCGTCGCGGGATTCCAATAGAGAATGTGCGGATCTGCCGCCATGGCCGAAGCGTGCATGCGTAGGGCGCTGCGTTCGGCCACCGCGCCAAGGGTGGCCAGATCGTGTGCCGCGAGCGCATCGCGGGCTGCGGCGAGATCGGCTGCGACCGACGCGATCCACGCAAGGTAGTAGGGCGACGTCGTCGCCGTGCGATCCATGGCTGTGGTGGAGGAAATTTCCTTTTCGCCCTGGGCGGTGATGGCCACGCACAGACGCACGTCCCAGGCGTGCTCGGCCAAAAGCTGGTGTGCCACGGCGTCGCTGCCGTCGGAGCGGGCGCCAGCATGCATTTCCGCGAAGCCACCGAAGATCGAACGGGCCGCCGAGCCGGAGCCTCGTCGGGCAAGCTCGGAAAGCTCGCTGGGGGAAAGCCGAAGGCCGGCGGCGCGCGAGGCGGCCAAAGCCAGCGCCGCGAAACCGGCTGCCGACGAAGCCAGCCCGGCAGCCGTAGGCACGGTGTTCGTCGTGGCAACGTCGGCCGGGAATGAAAGCCCGGCGCGCGCTCGAACCAGATCGAGGAAGCGTCGCACGCGCTCCGCGAATTTTGCGTCGGCAGGCGCGCCACCGAAAGCCACCCGATCGCGGCCGCTTTCGCCGGCATCCGCTGCAAAGCGCACGGTCGTCTCACTGCCGAAGTCGGCCAAGGTCAGTGAGAGGCTGCTGGCGGCGGGAAGATTGAGAGCCGCGTCGCGCTTGCCCCAGTATTTGACGAGGGCAATGTTGGTTCCGGCACGAGCCGTGACCGAGGCTGGGCGGGGTGAGCGTGTTGAAATTGTAGGATTAGTCATGACCGATGGTGGTGACGAACCCGTAGTACCCCTTGCCGCGCCACTTGCGCAAGACCTCGTCGGCGTGGTCGCCTGCGATCGCGATGACTGCGCCGCCGCCGCCGGCTCCGGTGAGCTTGGCGCCGAGCGCACCAGCGGCGCGGGCCGTGTGCACCATCTCGTCGAGGATCGGAGTGGAAACGCCCACGCCTGCCAGGAGCCCGTGGGCCATGTCGAAGAGGCGGGCCAGCGCAGGGACGTCGCCATTCGCCAGCGCCTCGGTGCCGGCGCGAGCCAGGTCGCCCATGGCGTGGATCAGCTTGTCTGCGACCGGGCTGCTGGCGCGTAGGGCTGCGACGCCCGAAACCAAGGCGCCCGTGTCGTGGGGCTCGCCGGAGACACCGATGCACACCTCGAACGCCCCCTGCAGCGCCACGTCGGTCCAACCGCCTTGCTTCGTGAACGTCCCCAAGCGTCCCCGGCTGGCCGCGGCGGCATCGATGCCGGAAGGCATGCGGTGGAACACCATCTCGGCCGCCGTCGCGGCTGCCAGCACGGCCGATTCGTTGGCGTCCGTGCGCGCGCCAACCGCGCGGGCGACGGCCACCGCCATAGCTGCCGAGCTGCCCAGCCCGGCTTGGGCAGGGACTTCCGATTCCAACCAGATGTCGACCGTCCGCCCGTCGACGCCGAGAGCATCGCAGAGACTGTGGACAGCCTGTCCCGGCAAGGAGTCATCGCCAATCCGCGCGTCCAGTTCCCAGCTCGGCGCCGACAAGTTGCCGCTGCCGGAACTCACGTGCGCACGGACCCCGGCCCGAATACCCGCGGCCAGGGCAGGGTGCCCGTAGACCACCGCGTGCTCGCCTAGCAATATGACTTTGCCGTGGCCAAAGCCGGTGGTGTTCTTTTCGGCCGTGACCATCATTCCAATTTTTCGCCTGCGGCCGGGTTCTGAGCGAGCCAATCACGCAGCTCCCCGGTAATCACCCGCGGCGCTCGGGCGAGATCCGAGGCGCGCGCCGCGCCGGCCAGCATGCAGGCCGTTCGCAAGGCATCGATGACCTCCGAAAGAAATTGCACGGCACCGTCGAGTCCGCCTTTTCCGGCGGCAGCCAGCACCGGTTGGGCCAGCCCCACGACATGCGCGCCGAGCGCAAGCGCGCGCGCCACGTCGAGACCCGTGCGCATTCCTCCCGAGGCGATAATCTCCGCGCGCAGCTTGCTTTGCGAAAGCCAGCCCACGCAGGCCGCGGTTGGAATTCCCCATTCATGGAAAAGCTCGCCACGCGCGGCTTGCTGACCCTTGGCGCGCAAGGCTTCGATGGCGATCCACGAGGTGCCACCCGCGCCCGAAACATCGATGGCCGCGACGCCCGCCTTGTCCAGGCTGCGCGCGGCATGGGGCGCGATGCCACAGCCGGTCTCCTTGACCACGACGGGTTTACCGAGTTGCTCAGCCACCCGGTGGATGGTGTCCATGCTCTGGCGAAAGTCGGTGTCGCCCCCCGGCTGGGCCAGTTCTTGGCCGACGTTCAGGTGAATCGCCAAGGCGTCCGCGGACACACGCTCGACGGCGGCGGCGATGGCGTCGGTGGTCATGCTAGCCAGTTGCACGACGCCGAAGTTGGCCAGCAAGAGCACGTCGGGCGCGACGTCGCGCACCTCGTAGGTCTTCGCCAGCTCGGGGCGGTCGAGCATGGGCCGTTGGCTGCCAAGGCCGAACGCGATTCCCAGCTTCTGTGCGGCCTGCGCCAGCGTGCGATTGATCGTGCGCCCTTCGGCCGTACCGCCCGTCATGCCCGTGATCAGGATGGGCGCCGCAAGCGCATGTCCTAAAAAAGTCGTGCGCAGATCGATGTCGGCGAAGGCCAGCTCGGGCAGCGCAGAGTGGACCAGATGCACGTGCTCGAGGAGCGTCGAGCGCCGATAGGCGCCGGCGCCCGAGCGGGCAATGTGAATGTGATCGGCCTTGCGGCGGGCGATATCGGTCGACGGTTTTCGCGGCATGAACGGCGATATTTGAGCACGCACGGGTGCTCCCGTCGAGTGGCCTTCAGGGCGCGTGGACCGTTTTCGCCGTGGTCAGAAACTCTTGCCACGGGACCAGGTGATCGATGCTCGCCAGGAGTTGCCCGTCCGGGCTGGCGATGCGAACCGCGGGGAGGGTCTCGACATGGTATTTGGCCTTGAGGACGGGCAACGATTCGTCTTCGTTCTCGCGGCTCAGGTCGATGCGCAGCAGAACGAAATCGGAAAGCGCCGGCGCTACGTCGGGATGGGCGAAGACCTTTACGTCCATCTCCTGGCAGGGCAAACACCAGTCAGCCATGAAATCCACCAGCAGCGGCTTGCTCTGGGCTTGTGCTGCGGCGACGGCAGCAGGCTCGGAGTGCAGCCACTCGATGTGAATGGCGGGGGTGAGCAAGTAGTTGATGAAGCCGAGCAGGCCGGCAACGCTGAGTACGATGCCCGCGGTTTTTCGTACGGCTTTGGTCGCGCCTGACGAAAACGATAGGTGGATAGCACCCAGCGCGATGCCGAGCGCGATCGCGGCCAGCGTACCGACAAGAAAGGCGCGGCTGTGCAGGGTGAAGTGCGCTAGGGCCGGCACGATGGGACGAAGGTAGTAAAGGCCGGCCACTACGAGCGCGACGCCGAACACGCTCTTGACCGAGCTCATCCACGGACCGGATCTCGGCAGCTGCATCGAGAATCCCGCAATGGCCCAGAACGGGACGCCGATGCCGACAGCGTAGGTCACCAGCAGCAAGAAGCCGTGGAGCGCGTCGCGGGTGGTGGCGACGTAGGCCAAGATGCCGGCGAGCGGCGGGCCCGTGCAGGGCGCCGCAATGAGCCCGCCCACCAGGCCCATCAAGAATGCTCCCGCATAGCCGCGTCCGCCGACCGTCGCAAAGCGCTGCTGCAGGGACGCGGGCAGGGCCAGATCGAAAGCGCCGAACATCGATGCCGCCATCGCGAAAAAGAAAAGCACCAGCGGAACGACCACGAAGGGGTTGGCAAGAAAGGTTCCGAAGGCCTTGCCCACCAGCGCGAAGGTGGTACCGAGCGCGCCGAACATGAGGGCGATGCCGGCCACGTACGCGGTGGCCAGTAGGAAGGCGCGGCCTCGCGACGTTCCGCCGCGCCCGCCGAACACACTGATGGTAATCGGAATCATCGGGTAGACGCAGGGGGTGAGGGAGGTCAGGAAGCCCGCGGTCAACGCGAAGGCGAAGGCGTGCAGGGTTCCTCGGCCAGCCGCCGTGGAAAAGTCGGCGGCGTTGGCGATTGCCGGCAACAGCAGTGTTGTAGCGGCGGCGAGCGGCGAAAGAGCGATTCGGTGCGTGCGTGCCACAGTACGGATCTAGCACAGCCGCAGGCTTGTGATTGGCCCGGGTAGCGCGGCGGTGGCCCGGCGGTCGTCACGGACCGACTTTCGGCCGAACAATCTGTCCTTGCTTGGGCTCGCCGTCGCCATCTTGCCAGCGATCTGGCGCAACCAACACCTCGTAGTCGGAAAATCGCAGGGGTCTCGTGGCGATGGGATCCGCCGATCCCAGGAAGCCGAAATGCAGGTGAGGCGTGATGGCATTGCCCGAGTTGCCACAGCGGCCGATGATTTGCCCCGCGCGCACGAAGTCGCCGACTCTCACGGCGACCGAGCCACGCTTCAAGTGTCGAAACTCGCTGAGCTCGTCGGAGACGTGCTCGAGGATGACGAAGTTGCCAGCTTCGTGCCTGCGCGAATCGTGAAAGGGCGGCAGCTCGCGCGCGCCATCGGTGGCCCAAATGACCCGGCCGTCTGCGGGGGCGAGAATTGGCCGGCCGTAGCAGGGATGGTCGCCGAGCCGCCGGCGACTGCGGAATTCGCGCTCGCTGACCGGCACGGCGGGAACGAAGTCCAGCGCGAAGGCCGCGTAGCCGCTGTGCGTGCTGGCCGTGTCCATGCCCTGCACCACGCCCCATGCTCCCGCGAAGGGCAGGCGCAACGTCGTCTTTTGGGCCGGAGCCGAGCGGAGGGCCACGGCCCCTGCCGGCGGTTCTTGCCGTGTCCTGGCTGTGCGTTGGGGGCGCGCCTCCGTTGCCGACGATGCGACCAGACCGAGCATGCCAATCCATGTCCGCCGCGCGAAACGCGGCAGTGCTTGACGCTGACGATGCTTCCGAAGCGGCATGTCCATCATCATAATCGCGATGGGCGTCTTCTTCGGGTCAATGGCGAGCCTTCGTTTCAGGATTCCGTCATGGCGGTAGCATGGTCTTTGTCCATGCACGCGGTTGCGATGCTGACCGCGCTCGGGGTGGCTGCCGTCTTGGGCGCCGCGTGGCCGTTGGCAATCGGAGCCGGTTTGTCTCTTTTGGGCGTCCTCGTTGCGGCGCGCGGCCGGTGGGGCCTGTCGGGTCTCTCCGGGCACTGGGGCGCCGCCAACGCCGTGACGGCTCTGCGACTCGGGCTGACACTCGGCATCTTGGCTCTGCACGGCTATCTGTGGCATTGGCTATCGGTCGCGGTTCTCGTGGTGGCATTCGCGCTCGACGCCGTGGATGGTGCGCTCGCACGGCGTAGGGCGACGGCCTCGGAATTTGGCGCCACCTTCGACATGGAGGTCGACGCCATCTTCGTCATGGCCGTTGGATTTATCATCTGGCAACGCAACGGCATGGCGCTTTGGGCGCTTCTTCCAGGGGTGCTTCGTTACGTGTACGTCGTTTGCCTCGATCTGATTCCGGCATCCGTCGCCCCTCGCCGCTCGCGCTTCGCGCGGTTGGCGTTTGTCTGCTCGACGTCGGCCCTGCTGGCGGGACTTGGCGCGCGCGGGCTGGCTGGCGGGCTGCTTGTTGGCCTTGGTGTGTTGGTGTCGACCGCCTCCTTTGGGCGTTCGTTCGTCGAGGCGTACCCGCGGTTGCTTTCGTTTTTGCGACACGAGCGCCTGCGACGATTCGTCTACCCGAGTCTGCTCTTCGTGCTCGCGTGGACCTGGCTGAACCTGGTCGTGAACGTCCGCTTTCCGGCGAGCGAACCCACGGGCTGGTACTTCCTGCCTGCGCTCGACGTGACCCTTCTCCTGGCAGCGTTCGGATTGCTCGGGCTCGTCGGCGCAAGACTGCCGTGGCCCGTGCGTCTCCTCGTCGTGCTGGCCTTGTTCCTCGTGCGCGCGCTCCGCATCGGCGACGGCGTGACCGGCCTCTACTTCGGCCAGGACTTCAACCTTTACATCAACGTCCCTCTCATTCCCGAGCTGATTCGCTTTACGCATTCGACGGTTGCGCCGGCGAAGTTCTACGCGGGCGCGGTCGGCGCGCTGGTGGTGGTCGCGCTCTTTGTCTTCGCCACCGATCGGGCCGTGAAGTACGCGGCGGCGTTCTTTCGAGTTCGTTGGCGCGTGGCTCTCTTCGCTGTCCTGGCATTGCCGTTTGTCATTGCGTCCCACTTCCTCGACCAAGATCCACGCTACAACCAGCGCTCTGCCGGCGCTTTCGGAGCAAGCGTGCTGCCGCGCCTTTCGCGTGAAGCCACCTTTTTGGTGAACGTCTACGACCACCGGGCTGCCATCGCGCGCACGATTTTCGAGATGCAAGAGCAATTGCGACGAACGCCGTCGCACCTCGAGCGTCTACATCACGCCAACGTGTATCTGTTTTTCGTGGAGTCCTACGGCGCGACGGTGATGAATCGACCCTTCTTCGCCGAAAAGGCCGTGCCGGTCCTGCGCAACGTGCAAGCGAGTCTTGGCCAGAAGGGCTTTTCCATGGCCTCGGGACGGCTCGACTCCGCCACGTACGGTGGGATGTCGTGGCTTGCACACGCAACTCTTCTGACCGGTGTGCGCACCGTCAATCAATTGCAGTACGACATTCTCGGCGTCAGTCGCCCGCGAAGTCTCGCGCGCATCATGCACGAGGCCGGCTATCGCACGCTGCTGGTTGCGCCGAACACCAACCGGGTTTCACCCGGCGCGGACTTCTACGATTTCGACGTTACCTACCGCAATTGGGACTTCGATTACGCCGGGCCACCCTTTGCCTGGGCGAGCATGCCCGACCAATACGTCGTGGACTTCGTGCGCCGCCACGTCATCGACGAAGCGACCGGGCCGATGTTTTCGACGTACGTCCTCGTCTCCAGTCACGCCCCGTGGAGCCACATTCCAACCATGGTGGAGGATTGGTCCGAGGTGGGCAACGGCGATATCTACAATCGCCATCCCTTCAAGCATACGCAAACCAACTGGCCCGATTTCTCGAACGCGTCGGAGCCCTACGTGACCAGCATCGCGTACGACCTTCGGGTCCTGCAGCGCTATCTCGTCGACTTCATCAAGGACGACTCGCTGGTCATCATCCTCGGCGATCACCAGCCGGTCTCGGAGCTCACCGGGAATTCGTCGTCGTGGGCCGTTCCTGTCCACGTGCTCAGTCGCGATCCTGCTTTGGTTGAGCCTTTCGTGACCCGCGGCTATGCTCGCGGCATGGTTCCGAGCGATGCAAGTGCGCCGATGGAGTCTTTCCTGGTCGGCTTCCTGAACGACTTTTCCGGCGGGGCGAGCTGACCAGGGCATTCGTTTGTCGGCCATGGCGCTTCCATCGTCCGAGAGTCGCCGATCCATGGGACGACGACAGTGCTTCGTGGTCCCTGACCTTTCTGGTCCAGTGACCGGCGGAACACTCTTCAATCGCATGCTCATCGGCGCGCTCAAGCGGATGGGCTGGACCTGTTCCGTAGCGACGCCGGCCGAGGCGCTGGAGATGCTTTCGTCTGCCGACGGTGTCGACGACGTCTGGATCGACACTCTTTACCTCGACGACTTTGCAAGGTTGGCTGCGCGGGCGGCGGCGGGCATTCGGGTGGGACTTCTCGTGCACTATTTGCCGTCGCTGGTCCGCTTTGGTGACGAGCTTCGTGCAGACGAGCTCTCGAGCACGGAAGCGCAAGCCTTGGCGTCTGCCGACCTCTTCCTGGTGCCGAGCGCCTTCATGCGCGAAATGCTTGGACGCTTGACCGGAACCCGACTGCCGATCCTTTGTGTCGAGCCGGGCAATTTGGCCCAAAAAGGCGACGTGATTGCCGGGCCGCCAGTCCGTGCCGCGTTGGTGGCGAATCTTGTCCCCGGCAAAGGCATCGAGCCTTTCCTGGCGAGTTTGGCCGGCAAAATTCGGCACCGCGACATCTTTCACCTCTCCATTGTTGGCGGCGCGAGCCTCGACCCAAAATACGCCGACCGCTGCATGGCGCTCGGGCAAGATTCTCGGCTGCGTGGCCGGGTACGCTTCCTTGGCGGCCTTTCGCCACTCGAGACCGTACGGCTGATGGCCGACTGTAATCTGGTGCTGTCGACGTCGACCATGGAAGCCTACGGCATGGCCATTGCCGAGGCCCGCACCCTCGGCCTTCCCGTCGTCGCGCGCGCCGGCGGCAACATCGCTCGATTGGTGGAAGCGTCGTCGGGCGGCGAGGTGGTGGCCAGTGCCGACGAGCTGGCCGAGGCCTTTCTCGTCGTCTGTCGCGACGCCCACGAGCACGCGCGCCGCCTGGACCAAGCGCGCGCCAACGCCTTATCCCCCCGTTCATGGACCGATGCTGCTTTGGATTTCGAGACCCAGGTGTTGGCGCCTTCGCTGTCGTCGTCGCGTGCGCAAGCCAGGCACGAAGGTGCGCATGAGGATTAGGCGACGCGAGTTGTGGTTCGTCGGACCGAAGAAGGTCGAGCTTCGCGAAGGCGCGCCCGGTCCGGCACTTGGCCCGGGACAGGTGAAGGCGCACGCGCTCTATTCGGCGATCAGTCAGGGCACCGAACTCTTGCTTTACCGGGGCGAAGGCCCGCAGGTTTTTGATTCGTCCCTGTTGTCCGAGGCGGTTCAAGGCTTTCCCTTGCGCTACGGCTACTGTTGGGTTGGTCAAATCGTGGAGAGTGGGGCAGCGGACGTTTCCATGGGTCAGCACGTCCTTGCGCTGCGGCCGCACGGCGACGAGCACGTGCTCGCCGCCGACGAAATGCGCGTGTTGCCGGATGCCGTTCCGCCGCTTCGGGCGACCTTGGCACCGATGCTCGAGACGGCGGTGAACATCGTTTGGGACTCGGGAGTAGGACTTGGCGATCGCGTGGTCGTGCTGGGCGGCGGAGTCGTCGGCTTGCTCGCGGCGATGTTGTGTAAACGCGCCGGTGCGTCCGTTGTCGCTATGGTCGAGCCGTCAGCGCGACGGCGACACTGTGCCCAGCTCTTGGGCGTCGACGAGGCTCGGCCGCCCGAAGAGGATGCTCCGGCCGCCGACGCTGACGTGGTCATCGAGGCGACCGGAAGCCCGGCGCTGCTCGACCGCGCCATCGCGCACGCGGCCTTCGAAGCGACCATCGTGGTTGCGTCGTTTTATGGCGAGCGGCGCACGCCGATCTCGCTCGGCGATGCCTTTCATCGCCGCCGCCTGCTGCTCAAGTCCAGCCAAGTCTCGCACCTGCCGGCGGCCAAGCTTGCGCGCTGGTCGCATGCGCGTCGCTTTGCCCTGGTACTGGAATTGCTGGTTGATTCCAGACTGGACGGGCTCATCGACCCTGCAGTTCCGTTCGACGTCGCTCCCGCCACCTACGCGCGACTGGATGCCGATCCAGGAACGGCCTTGCACACGGTCTTTGCCTACGACTTGCAGCAAAGGCGAGTTTGAGCCAGGGTAGTGGCATGTTCAGCGTTGGCGTTTCCGATCACATTATGGTGGCGCACAGCTTCGCCGATCCATTCTTCGGTCCCGCGCAGAGACTGCATGGAGCAACCTACGAGGTGGAGGTCGAGGTGCGCGCCGCAAGCCTCGGCAGCCATCACGTCGTCATGGACATCGGTGCTTTGCGGGCGATGGTGCGCGCCGCAGCCGCGGGTGTCGACTACAGCAATCTCGATGACCATCCGGCCTTTCCCGGCCGCACCTCGACGACCGAACGTCTTGCCGAGTTTTTTGCAGAGACTATCGCGGACGCCATCGCTGAGTTGCCCGCCGACGGCCGACCCATCGAACCCTCGGTCCTGCACGTGCGTCTGCGCGAGTCTCCCAATGCCTGGGCCGCCTTCGAACGACCAATTCCCTAGATAGGCAAGCCCTGGTGTTGCTACGCCGTGGGCCGAGTTTATGGCATACTCCGTCACATGCGAATCATCAGACGCTATTCCAACCGCAAGCTGTACGACACCAATGAGAGTCGCTACGTGACGCTCACCCAAGTCGCTGCGCTGGTTCGCGCTGGCGAAGAGATCAGGGTGATCGCCAAAGATACCAACAGCGACCTGACCGCTGCCACACTCGCCCTCATCATCTTCGAGGAGGAAAAGCGTGGCCCTCGGCTGCCCGTCCTGGGGCTTCGGCGGATCATCCAGACCGGCGAGATCTAGCGCGCTCGCTGTGCGCCCATGCGCACCAGGGCTTGGCGAAGGCTCGGCCAATTGTTCGGATCGTGGTAGCGCAAGAAAGCCTCGTGGAGTCTTCGGTAGGGCTCTCCTTTGACGACCGGCACGTCGGGGGGACTGTCCGGAGGCACGCCATGCCCTTTTCGTCCCGCATCGGTCCAGTAGTCGCGCGCGCGAGTGGGCAGGTTCTGATAATGTCGGCACTATGACGTTCGAAGACGAAGGCAAGAGTCTTGGGGCCGGCCAAGAGATCCCAGACGTTCTGCCTCTGCTTCCGGTTCGCGATCTGGTCGTGTTTCCGTACATGATCGCGCCACTGCGCGTGTCGCGCCCGGTGTCGCTCGATGCCGTGAATCAGGCGCTGGCCACCGAGCATCGCATGTGCTTCATCGTCGCCCAGCGCGATTCGAACGAGGAAGATCCCAAGGCCGGGTCGCTCTACCGCACGGGCACCGTCGGCATCGTCATGCGCATGCGCAAGCTTTCCGACGGTGGCATCAAGATTCTCGTGCAAGGGATCTGCCGCGCGCGCATTCAGCGGTTTTTGGCCGACGTGCCGAGCTACAAGGTTCGCCTCGACGTCATCGAAGAGCCGCAGATCAAGACTTCCGTCGAGGTAGAGGCGCTGGTGCGCACGGTGAAGCAAAATGTCGAGCGGGTGGCCGAGCTGGGCCGGACCGTGCAGCCCGAGCTGGCTCTGGTTCTGCAAAACGTCGACGAGCCGGGACGCATGTCCGATCTCGTGGCGTCGAATCTCACGCTGAAGCTGGAGGACGCGCAGTCTATTTTGGAAACTGAAGATCCGGTCGCGCGTCTCGGCAGGGTCAATCAGTGCCTGGAGAACGAAGTCGGCATCTTGGAGATGCAGAATCGCATCCAGAGCCGCGCCAAAGAGGAGATGTCGAAGACCCAGCGCGACTATTACCTGCGCGAACAGCTGCGCCAGATTCGTCACGAGCTGGGCGACGACAACTCCTTCCGCGACGAGGTCGATGACCTGCGCAACAAGATCGAGGCGGCTGGTTTGCCCCCGGAACCGCGCGCGGAAGCGAACAAACAACTCCGTCGTCTCGAGCAGATGAGCGCGGAAAGCGCCGAAGCGGCGGTAGTACGCAGCTTTCTCGATTTGATGGTCGAGCTGCCGTGGAAAGAGCCAGACATCGCGCCGGTGGATTTGGCGTCCGCGCGCAAGGTCCTCGACGAGGACCACTACGATCTCGAGCACATCAAAGACCGCATCCTGGACTATCTGGCGGTGTACAAGCTGCGCAAGGACGGGCGTGGACCGATTCTTTGTTTTCTCGGCCCGCCCGGCGTGGGCAAGACGTCGCTCGGTCGTTCGATCGCGCGCTCTCTCGGCCGCAAGTTCGTCCGCATTTCCTTGGGCGGCGTCCGCGATGAGGCGGAGATTCGTGGCCACCGCCGGACCTACGTCGGCGCGTTGCCGGGGCGAATTCTGCAAGGGCTGAAAACGGCCGGGACGCGCAATCCGGTGTTCATGCTCGACGAGGTCGACAAGCTCGGATCGGACTACCGCGGCGACCCGTCGGCCGCCTTGCTGGAAGTTCTCGATCCTGAGCAGAACCACGCTTTTCGCGATCACTACCTGGGCGTGCCGTTCGATTTGTCCAAGGTGCTCTTCATCGCCACGGCGAATCTTGCCGACACGATTCCGGCGCCCCTGCGAGATCGCATGGAAACCTTGCATTTGTCAGGCTACAGCGAAGAGGAGAAGCTGGTCATTGCCGAGCGCTACCTTCTTCCCAAGCAGATTCGAGAGGCCGGGCTTGGCGACAAAGCCTTACTGGTTGGCCGGCCCGTCTTGCGCAAGGTGATTTCCGAGTACACGCGAGAGGCGGGCCTGCGCGAGCTGGAGCGCCAAATCGCGCAGGTGGCGCGCAAAGTGGCCCGCCGGATCGTGGAGAAGGGCGGCCCGGAGGGCAAAGGCAAGAGCAAGAAGGCCGCTCCGCTATCGCTGGAGGAGCTCGGCAAGTTTTTGGGGCCGCCCAAGTACATTCCCGACGAGCGCCAGCGCGCCGACGAGGTCGGCATTGCCAACGGCCTTGCCTGGACCCAGGCCGGCGGTGAAGTGCTGCACGTCGAGGCGCAGATGATGGCGGGGAAGGGGACGCTGACCCTGACCGGGCAGCTTGGTGACGTGATGAAGGAGTCGGCGCAGGCCGCGCTGTCGTACGCACGCGCGCAAGCCGTGAATCTCGGCATCGAGGGCGACTTCCTCGCCGAGCGCCAAATTCACATTCACGTCCCCGCCGGTGCCGTTCCCAAGGATGGTCCCTCGGCGGGAATCACCATGGCGTGCGTCTTGGTGTCTCTGGCGACGGGCATTCCCATCCGTCGCGACGTAGCCATGACCGGCGAGCTGACCTTGCGTGGCCGCGTTCTGCCGGTGGGCGGGCTGAAGGAAAAACTGCTGGCCGCGGCGCGTGCTGGTATGCGCGTGGCCATCGTGCCGGCCGGCAATTTGGCCGAGCTGTCTGAAATTCCGGACTACTTGCGCCAGCGGATCAAGATCGAGCCGATCCAGTCCATGACTCAGGCGCTTGCCATCGCCCTCACTCGGCCGCTTCCGCAAGGCAAATGGAACTCCGTCAGGCCGGCGGCAGCGGCCGGGCGTCCTACCGGGAAGGCGCTTACGCATCGGAGAGGCGGGGCCGCGTAAAACGCTTGTCCCCCCACAAGGTACTGGACCAGGTCAGAGCGGATGGGCAAAATCTCGCCGCATGACGACTCCAGCTTTTCGCAAGACCTTGGTTGTGTTCGCGTGCCTCGGCCTTGCGGCCTGCGGACCCAGTATCGATAGCGCTTCGAAGAAGGACATCGATCAGCGGATCGGAGCGCTCGCGCACACGGGGCAGAGCTTCCCGGCGGTCGCGGCGGTAGTGCCCAAGCCTCTCGTGACGGGCCAGTGGACTCAGTACTTGATGATGAACGAGAAGGGCGAGCCGTCCTTGGTTACGCAGAAGATCGTCGGCGAAGACGGCGGAGCGTTCTGGTTCGAGGTGGCCAACGAGAATTACTACGGAAAGACCGTCAGCAAGATCCTCGTCTTTCCCGGCGACCGCGTGAATCCAGGCACGATGGAGATTAGGGCGGTCAAGCTGAAGGACAAGAGCGGCAAGATTTCCGAAGTCGACGGTGCGGCCCTGTCGCTCATGCGGTCCTTATGGCAGGGATCGATAAACATGCTGGCGGTATCCTGGCAGGGGCTACCCCAGGAATCGATGCCGGTCATCGCGGGAACGTTCAACGGCTGCTTCAAAGCTCGCACCGACGCAAGTTGGGGTGTCTGGCGCTCGGTCTCGACGACGTGGATGCACCCGCTGGTTCCCATCAGCGGGCTCGTAAAAAGCGCCGGCATCGACCACCCGACCAGCATGGAGCTCGTCGGGTTTGGCGAAACCGGCGCTACCAGCGAAATCCCGTAGGTCCGGTGCGCCCTAAAGGTTACCGATGATGCGGGTGGCGAACTCGGAGCACGAGACTTCCTTCGCGCCGTCGGTGAGGCGGGCGAAGTCGTAGGTCACCGTCTTCTGCGCGATGGTCTTCTCCATCGCGGCGACAATGCGGTTGGCGGCGCCCGTCCAGCCCAAGTACTCGAACATCATGATGCCCGAGAGAATGACCGAGCCAGGATTGACCTTGTCCAGATTGGCGTACTTGGGTGCCGTACCGTGCGTGGCCTCGAAAATGGCGTGGCCACTGAGGTAGTTGATGTTCCCGCCGGGGGCGATGCCGATGCCGCCCACCTGGGCCGCAAGCGCGTCCGACAGGTAGTCGCCGTTGAGATTCAAAGTGGCGATGACGTCGAACTCGCTGGGACGGGTCAGCACTTGTTGCAGCGTAATGTCCGCGATCGAATCCTTGAGCAGGATCTGTCCGGGCGCGGGGTTGCCGCCGCAGTCATCCCAGCCGACGACACGTCCCGCGTACTCTTTCTTGGCAAGCGCGTAGCCCCAGTCGCGGAAGGCGCCCTCGGTGAACTTCATGATGTTCCCCTTGTGCACCATGGTTACGCTCTTGCGGCCATGCCGGATGGCATAGTCGAACGCCGCCCGCAAGAGTCGTTCCGAGCCTTCGCGCGACACCGGCTTGATGCCAATGCCCGAAGTTCCGGGAAAACGAATCTTCTTTACGCCCATTTCGTTTTGGAGAAACGCAATGACCTTCTTTGCTGGCTCGGATTCTGCCGGCCATTCGATGCCCGCGTAGATGTCCTCGGTGTTCTCGCGGAAGATGACCATGTTGACCTTTTCCGGATGCTTGACCGGCGAGGGAACGCCGGTGAAATAGCGCACCGGTCGCAAGCACACGTAAAGGTCGAGCATTTGCCTAATCGCCACGTTGAGCGACGTGATGCCGCCGCCAACCGGCGTGGTCAGCGGGCCCTTGATACCGACCAGATAGGTTTTGAAGGCATCGAGCGTTTCGTCGGGTAGCCAGCTATCGAAAAGCTTCTTCGACTTCTCGCCAGCGTAGACCTCGGTCCAGGCAATCTTCTTTTTTCCACCGAATTCCTTCTCGACGGCCGCGTCGAGAACGCGCACCGAGGCGCGCCAGATATCGGGGCCCGTCCCATCGCCTTCGATGAAAGGAAGAATGGGGTGGTCAGGAACTTGGAGGGCTCCTTGGCCCACGAGAGTGATGGGCTCGCCGCCCGAGGGAATGACTGGTTTGGGTGAACTTACGGAGGTCATGGTGGGCGGACTTTAGCAGAAAACGCCATCTCGCCGATTGAGATTTCGGGGGTCTCGGCGCGACTTCACTTCGCGACGTCACCCGGTCCACACAAAAGAGGAGTCCTGAGGTATGATTAGGGCAACTACTGCGTGGAGGAGGGGACCATGACCATCGAAGAGGCGATCCAAACTGCTCTGGAATACGAAAGTAGGGTCCATGCCGCCTATCTTGTGGCTGCCAAGCGCGCCGAGGACGCTGCCGCCAAGCGGGTCTTCAGCGTGCTGGCCGACGAGGAGCGCGGCCACATAACGTACTTGCAGGGGAGACTCCTCGAATGGCAGCGCGAAGGCCATCTGTCGGCGCCCACCCTGCGTAGTGCCTTGCCGTCCGCCGAGCGGATCCAGTCCGGTATCAAACGATTACGCAGCAAGGTTCGGGGAAGCGAAACTTCGCCGACCGCTGTCATCGAAGCCCTGCGACAGGCCCTGGCCGCCGAGGATGAGACGTCGTCGTTCTATGGGCGGATGGTGGCCGAGTTACCGGGGGAGGGTCAGGCACTTTTTGCTCGCTTCCTCGAAATCGAGTCTGGCCATAGCGCCTTGGCGCAGGCCGAGCTGGACTGTCTGCTGAAGTCCGGCTTTTGCTTCGACGTAGAAGAGTTCGAGCTGGAGGCTGGCTAGACATCTTCCGCTAGATGGAAAGTGGATTGACGCGCTCCTCGTTAGAGCGGAGCCGGCGTGGGCGCCTTGCGCCCGGTCGCGAAGGACGAATTCACGGTCGACTCTGAAGGTGGGGGCTGCGGTTCTGCGCTGCTTCCAGCGCTTGCAAGTCGTCGCAATAATTAGAGAGTTTAGATTCGGCCTAGCGTGGGTGAGTCGCAGCTCGCGCGGGAACAGCCGCCCGTCCGCTGTCGCCAGGAAAACCAACATCGGAAAAGTGGTTCTTGCAGTCCGATTTATATTAAGGGAAAGAACATCTGAAATGATGTATTCAATGTGAGAAATTTCACAACTGAAGCATTTTTTCGTGTTACAAATAGGTGTTGGTCGCTAAGGACCAGAAAGACCACGAGGGAAGTCATGTCAGCAGTTCTTCAGCAATCCGATTATGCGATTCGATGCCTCCTCTTTCTCGTTGAGAACCGCGGTCGGCTCTCGACAAAGTCGGAGATTGCCACGGCCGTCGATGCGCCAGACCTGTTCGTTGCCAAGATCCTGCAGCGATTGGTCAAGGCCAACGTCCTCGTCTCGGTGCGCGGAATTCGCGGCGGATTCTCACTAGCGCGCGAGCCGTCGGCGATCTCGCTCCTCGATGTGCTGGGTGCCTCGCAGGCGTCGCTGGCCTTTCGGCCATGCGTGCTCAATCCCAAGGCGTGCGCGCTCCAGGATACCTGCCCCTCGCGTCCGATTTGGGTGAAAATCTACGAGAGCACGGTTCGCGATCTTCGCCAGGTGACCTTCGACAAGCTCAGTCGCGATCACAAGGCCAAGGTGCGATCCAGCTCTCGCAGACTGTCGCCTCACCACTAGCCATCGGCTCGTGGCCGCGACCATTTCGCGGGCCTCCCAAAAGATCCTCGACAAGTCTTTTTTTGGTCAGTAGCATCAGAAGACCAAATAGGACCGGATTGGGAGGTTTTATGTCGCACGTCGCTGAGCTCAAGATCAATGGTAAGACCCTGGAATTGCCTATTGTCGTAGGCAGCGAAGGCGAGAAGGCGCTGGACATCCGTCAGCTGCGGGCGCAGACGGGCTACGTGACCCTGGATCAGGGCTTCATGAACACGGGCGCCGTCACTAGCAAGATCGCCTTCATCGACGGCGACGCGGGTGTCCTTCGCTACCGAGGAATTCCCATCGAGGTTTTGGCGGAGAAGTCGACTTTCGTCGAGGTCTCTTATCTGCTGATCTACGGCAAGCTGCCCACGGCCGACGAGTTGCACCGCTTCTCGTCGCTTTTGACCAGGAACTCGGCGTTGCACGAGGACATGAGGCACTTCTTCGACCGCTATCCTTTTACCGCGCACCCGATGGCGATTCTCTCGGCGATGGTGTGCTCGCTTTCGAGCTTTTATCCCGAGTCGCTCAAGGTCAACGATTCCGAACGCAATGAAGAGGTAATCACGCACCTCTTAGCGAAAATGCGCACCATTGCTGCCTACTCCTACAAGAAATCGGTCGGTGAACCGTTCGTCTACCCGCAGGATAACCTGAGTTACTGCGCGAACTTCCTGAACATGATGTTCTCGGTGCCGTCGCGGCCGTACGAAGTCGACGAGGAAATCGTCAAGGTCCTTAACCAAATTCTCATCTTGCATGCTGACCACGAGCAGAACTGCAGCACTTCGACGGTTCGTCTCGTCGGCAGCTCGCAAGCCAACGTGTTCGCCGTCGTTTCGGCCGGCATTTGTGCTTTGTGGGGACCGCTGCACGGTGGCGCCAACGAGAGCGTGCTCGACATGCTGGAAGAGATCCGGCGGGACGGCGGTGGTTCGCAAAAGTTCATCGAGCTGGCAAAGAAGAAGGACTCCGGTTTCAAGCTGATGGGCTTTGGCCACCGGGTGTACAAGAACTACGATCCGCGCGCCAAGATCATCAAAGCGGCCTGCGATAAGGTCTTGAGCCGGCTCAAGATCAACGATCCGCTGCTCGACATCGCTCGTCGCATGGAAGAGGCGGCACTGAAGGATACCTACTTCGTCGAGCGCAAGCTCTATCCCAACGTCGACTTCTACAGCGGCATCATCTACCGCGCGCTCGGCATTCCCACCAACATGTTCACGGTGATGTTTGCCATCGGCCGCTTGCCGGGCTGGCTTGCGCATTGGAAAGAGATGCACGAGGATCCGGCGACGAAGATTGGCCGGCCTCGCCAAATCTATGTTGGCCCGGCGCAAGCCGACTATGTTCCCATCGAAAAGCGCAGCTAGGAAAGAATCGATGAAGATCCACGAGTACCAGGCCAAATGGTTGTTGGCCAAGTTCGGGCTACCTGTGCCTTCGGGCACGCCCGTACTTGCATTGGCGGACGTTGCCGCCGCTGCCGAAAAGCTGATTCAGTCGACCTCGAATGAAACCGTCGTGGTCAAAGCCCAGATCCACGCGGGTGGCCGCGGTAAAGGCGGCGGCGTGAAGGTCGTGAAGGGCGCTGCGGCCGCTAGCGATGCGGCTGCTAAGATTTTCGGCCGGCCGCTCATCACGCACCAGACAGGACCGGAAGGCCGCATCGTCAAACGTCTGCTCATCGAGCAGGGCGTTTCGATCTCGCGCGAGCTTTACGCGTCGATCTTAGTGGATCGCGCCCGCAGTCGAGTTGTGGTCATGGTCTCGGCGGCAGGTGGCATGGACATCGAGGAGGTTGCGGCCAAGTCGCCCGAGAAGATCCTCATCGAACACGTGGATCCGGCGGTCGGTTTGGCTGCCTACCAGGCACGCAATCTGGCCTACGCGCTCGGACTGAAGGCCGAAGCAGCCAAGGGCGTGACGGGCTTTCTGCTCAAACTTTATTCTGCCTTCATGGCGCTCGATGCCTCGTTGCTTGAGATCAATCCTCTCGTCATTACGTCAAGCGACCAGGTGCTGGCTCTCGATTGCAAGATGACCTTCGACGACAACGCGCTCGAACGACACAAGGACGTGGCCGAGATGCGCGATCTCGACGAGGAGGACCCGACCGAGAGCGAGGCGCGCAAGTTCGATCTCAACTTCATCAAGCTCGAAGGCAACATCGGTTGCATGGTCAACGGCGCAGGCTTGGCCATGGCGACCATGGACATCATCAAGTACTTCGGCGCTACGCCAGCAAACTTCCTCGACGTCGGCGGTGGCGCCACGAAGGAGAAGGTCACGGCGGCCTTCAAGATCCTTACGTCGGACGCATCGGTCAAAGGCATCTTCGTCAACATCTTCGGCGGCATCATGAAGTGCGACGTGATCGCGGGCGGCGTTATCGCCGCGGTGGCGGAAATCGGACTGCGCGTGCCTCTTGTTGTCCGCTTGGCGGGGACGAACGTGGAGCTGGGCACTAAGATGCTCGCCGAGTCGGGCTTGCCGATCACCACGGCATCGGACATGGCGGACGGCGCGCGCAAAATCGTCGAGCTTGTCGGGAGGTCGCAGTAGTTATGGCAATTCTCGCAAGCAAGCAGACCCGCGTGGTCGTGCAGGGCCTTACCGGATCGGCAGGTACCTTTCATGCCAAGCAGATGCGCGACTACGGCACCTCGGTCGTGGGCGGCGTAACGCCGGGCAAGGGCGGCAGTGTTCACGAGGGCTTCCCGATTTACGACACCGTCGGCCAGGCTGTCGCCGCGACAGGTGCCAACACCAGTGTCATCTTCGTTCCGCCCTTTGGTGCGGCAGACTCCATCCTCGAAGCTGCCGGCGCAGGTATCGAGCTTGTCGTCTGCATTACCGAGGGGATTCCGGTCCTCGACATGGTCCGCGTGAAGCGCGCTCTGGACGGTAAGGCCTGTCGGCTGGTGGGTCCCAACTGCCCGGGCGTGATTACTCCCGGCGCAGCTAAGTTGGGCATCATGCCGGGTTACATTCATAAGCCGGGATCGGTGGGCATCGTGTCCCGCTCGGGCACGCTGACGTACGAAGCCGCTTTTCAGCTCACCGAGCTTGGCCTGGGGCAGAGCACGGCGGTGGGTATCGGCGGCGATCCCGTCAAGGGCCTCGACTTCATCGACTGCCTGAAGCTGTTCGACGCCGACGCGGACACCAAGGCGATCTTGCTCATCGGCGAGATCGGCGGCACGTCCGAAGAAGACGCGGCCGCCTTCGTCAAGGCCAACATCAAGAAGCCCGTGGCTGCCTTCGTGGCGGGCCTGACTGCTCCTCCCGGCCGCCGCATGGGACATGCGGGCGCCATCATCAGCGGTGGCAAAGGCAAGGCTTCCGACAAGATCGCGGCGCTCAAAGATGCTGGCATCGCCATCGCACCGACGCCCTCCGACCTGGGCAAGACGCTAGCGTCCGTGTATCGCTAGGAGGTCAGCGTATCGCGCGGTCGGGGCGGAAATCGCTGCCTAGGAGCGTGTTGCACATAAGGCATCTGGCGCTCCTCGCTTCGCTCGGGACGCCAGATGCACAAAGGGGATCGACAGCGACGGCGGTTTATGATCTTTTAAGGGCGTGACGAAACCGTACCGGC
>Ga0265339_10000046_pt1 | contig 114399 bp, 89 predicted proteins | sample 4CB219metaG_FD_202085 | JGI IMG/M metagenome (GOLD analysis project Ga0265339, IMG submission 202085) | Rhizosphere microbial communities from Carex aquatilis grown in University of Washington, Seatle, WA, United States - 4-CB2-19 metaG | ecosystem: Host-associated > Plants > Roots >...
GTGTCAAATTCAGCGGTCACGGCTTCGTACTGTTTAGCAATAAGTAGATCCTGCAATGACGACATCATGTCGCACATGCGCTCCACCTGCTTGGCCGACATTTCAAGATAGCGAGCGCGGTCCACCTCAACGTCTCTGCGCATCGTCAGCGCTCCCAGAGCTCCGCGCAAAATGGTCAAGGGTTGCGCCATCGCATGCAGACCATTCGACAGGCTCAAATAGAGCCTGCCTGGATCTTCAGGCTGCGCCGCGTCTGAGAGCGAATCTGCAGGATTATTGTTCATGGCGCAGCTCATAGCCGAACCCGCGAACCGTGTGGGTCAGCCTCGGCTCTCCCGGCCGGTCAATCTTGTCGCGCACATATTTCACGTACACATCAACGATGTTGGTGGTGGGTTCTGACGCTGTGTTCCATACTTCAGCCAGCAAGGTCGCCCGCGACACCGGTCGCCCCGCATGCCGCATCATGACTTCGAGAATGGCGTACTCGCGTGGAGTCAGTTCAATGCGGCGGCCGTTTCGCTCCACGCGCCGCTCGTCGCGATAAATCGTCAGATCCCCGACTGTCGTCGAATTGGGAATCAGGCCCGTATTTCGGCGCATCAGGGCTCGCACTCGCGCCAAAAGTTCAATGAGGGAAAAGGGCTTCGTCAGGCAGTCGTCGGCCCCGCTATGCAGCGCTTGCACTTTGTCTTCAACCCGGCTGCGCGCCGTCAAAACCAGAATCGGTAGTCGGGGATGCTCCGGCCGCAAGCGCTCCAGCACCGCGATTCCATCAAGTTTCGGCAGGTTGAGGTCGAGAATCAGAAGATCGTAGCGTCGTTCTTCCTCAATGGTCCGAAGAGCCTCCTCGCCGTCGAAGGCCTTTTCCACGACGAAGCCTTGCGCCTCAAGCTCCAAGCCTAAGAAAGTGGTCAGCGACGCATCATCTTCGACAATAAGGATGCGTTGGCCACTGAAGCTGTTCGACTTAAGCGTGCCTTTTGCCCGCTTTGCACTTTCGGCGCCTTCCGATGTAACCGTATTCTCAGATGCGTCCTTGGCAACTGGTACTTGCAAATCGTTCAAGTCTTTCCCCTTCGGCTCTTAAAAGGTGCACACCTCAGTTCTCTTCAGCTCAGACCGCGCGCGAGAACTCTCGTAAGTTGTGGTAGTTACTGTTCTTGTTTGTGGAGCCAGTATAGGGTCGCAATGCAATCTATGAGAACGAAAGGGTGTTACCGGAACCAGTCTCATAAATACCTCATAAGCGACATTCAACACAGATGCGCCGCCACAAGAATCGCAGTTATGCCCTTTTAAACAAACGACCTATGGCTTACCATCGAAAATTCCCTACTCCAGCCCCTGGATTGGTTTCTCCAATTACCTTCATCTTCGGGTAATAGTCAGAACCGTGACCCGGAAGACGATAGTGCCTTCAAAATAGCGAATATGATGTGACGGAGGTCACTCAGCTGATGCTTGGAATTGCCGCTTTGTGCCGGGCGGACAGTCTCGTTTGCCTCTTCTCTTCGTTGCCCGGAACGACTTTAGCCCGCCTTGGTACCCTCATACCGAGCACAGCGGTAACATGCAAAATTACAACAATTCACGGATCTAGCCATGATCTTTTCCCCTGAAACTGCCGATAGTGTCCTCGCAGCGCAAGCTGCGCCGCTGGCTCCGTGTATCCTCACAATCATCGAGCGACTATGCAAAAATTCGATTATCGTGCTCCCCGATTTGCCGTTGATCTTCCCGTCCGGTTCTCCCTCGAGAACTTGACCCGCGTGGCACGTTGCAAGGACATCAGCGTCGAGGGAATGAAGCTTGAATTGCGGGATCCCCTCCCGCTTAACTCGGTCGGCACCATTTCGGTGAGCTACGAAGGCCTGGCTCTCGATATCTCCGCGCGCGTCACGCATTGCCAGCCAAATTGCGATGGCTTGCGCTTCATCTACGAAACGGATGAACAGCGTAATCAGGTAGCCCGCCTCGTCGCTCGTTTGGCAGCTGATCATTCCAAGCCTGGACCGGTCTTGCTGACCTAGCCCCAAACAACGCGCAGCTTCTCCCACTTCGCCGCAGAACCGTTCGATTCCTAATGGATTTAGTTCTTGCTGCTCACCACAGGGGAGTGTGTGATTGCGGACGGAAGAGCTGTCTCGGCCTCATTCTTGATCAGATATTGGACGATCAGCGAGATCCTGCGGTTCGAAGGATCTTCCGGCAGTTTGGGCAGCCGCAGGCGCTGGTCCGCAAAGCCGCGCACTTGGGAGATCTGGTCCGCTCGAATGCCTTCGCCTTGCATCATGCGCCGCGCTGCGTTTGCCCGGTCAGTCGACAAGTCCCAGTTATCGTATTCGCGGTTGCCCGAGTAGGGCTTCGAATCGGTGTGCCCTTCAATGGAGATGTTGTTCGGCAGTTGGCCCAGTTCCGTCGCCAGCAGTTGTAACAGCTCCTTGAGCGCGGGAGTCGGCTTCGCGCTTCCCAGTTCAAAGAATGTGCCTTTGGCTGACTCCATCAACTCAATGCGCAGCCCCTCTTGGGTAATTGTGATTTCGATCTGGTTCTTAAGCTTGTCCAGCGGATCGAGGTGGTGAATCGAGCGTAGAAGCTCTTCCTTAAGCTTCTCCATGTCTTCCTTTTTCAACGCCACAAATTCTCCCGCACCATTCTTGTTGGTGCCCACCATCTTGGCCACACCTCTCGGGTCCTTGAAGTAGCCGCCGACCGCCTCCTGCACCTGCTTACTGGCATTCATCATCCACAGGACTATGAACAGCGCCATCATCGCCGTTACAAAATCGGCATAGGCCACTTTCCAGGCGCCCCCGTGGTGCCCTCCATGACCTGCCTTCTTCCTGATGATGATGATTTCGTGCGCTTCGGCCACGACGTTTTCCCTTCCTCGAACCCGTTATGCCGCTACCGCAGCCGCGGTTTCGTCCTTCTGGCGACAGGCTTTTTCTACTTCCTGGAAGCTCGGGCGCACATGCTCCGGTATCGCACGCCGCGCCATTTCAATCACCAGGGACGTCGACATGCCCTTGATAAAGGCCAGCATCGCCACGCGCATTACGTGATAGTAAGCATGTTCGTCGTCTATCAGCTTGGCAAGGTTCGAGGCGAGCGGTCCCACCATTCCGTAACAAAGCAGGATGCCGAGAAACGTTCCAACCAGTGCCGCGGCCACTTTGTGGCCAATTTCCTCCGGCGGTCCGCCCAGTGCGCTCATCGTCACGACTACGCCCAAAACAGCAGCAACAATCCCCAGGCCAGGAAGAGAGTCGGCCATGGTGCTCAAAGCCGATACCGGCTGAGTCGCACCGGCATGATGCACTTCCATATCCAGTTCCATCATCTGGTCCAGGTCAAATGAACTCGCGCCGCCCGTGATCGCCATGCGCATCGTATCGCACACGAAATCCCGAATATGATGGCTCTTGAGAAATGCCGGATATTTGGTAAATACCGTGCTCTTTTCCGGATCTTCAATGTCCGTCTCAATGCCGGCCAGTCCGTCGCGGCGCGCCTTGTTAAAGAGGGTGAACAACATCTTCAACGAGTCGGTATAGCGCTGCTTCGAAAACTTCGATCCTCCCAGGATCAGCATCAATCCGCTGAAGATCTTTTTCAGCACGTGCATCGGGTTCGCCGACAATAGAGTCCCTAACGCCGCCCCACCAATGATCAGGAACTCCGAAGGCTGCATCAGAACAGCCACCGGTCCCTTCTCCATCAGGAACCCGCCTAACACCGCGCCGAAAACAACGATTATGCCAATGATTGAAAACATGTACCTGGTTCCTCGGGGAATCGCCTGCAGGAACGACGCTCTCGCTCATCCCGGTCCCGCCACCACTTCGCTTCCTGTGGTTGCATTGCCAACTCTCTATCGGCATCCGGTCCGCATTTTTCCAGAGTCAAATACTGGGGAATTTGCGGCCCGTCGAACAATCCTGCCGCCCAATGGCAACATTCTATGGCTCCGTCGCGCTTCGGGCGCAAACGAAGTCATTCGACCGCGATTTTGTCCTGCTGAATGAATCCGCTGCGCAACCGTTCGACAATCTCCTCCACCTCAACTGGCCGGCTGAAGTAGAAGCCCTGAATGGTGTAGCACTGTTGCGCGCGCAGGAACGATAGTTGGGCTTCGTTTTCGACACCCTCGGCGAGCACTGCAAGATTCAGCGCCTTGGCCATATTGATGATCGCCGTAGTAATGGCAACGTCGTCGGCGTTCACCGGCACGTCCTGCACAAACGAGCGGGCGATCTTTAGCCGATTCACTTTGAACTGCCGCAAATACCCAAGGCTGGAGTAGCCCGTGCCAAAATCGTCGATGGCCAGCATGACGCCCAGGGCTCTCAATTCCTCAATGATCGAAAACATCACGTCGGCATTGTTCAGCAGCACGCTCTCCGTCAGTTCCAGTTCGAGATATTTGGGCTCCAGGCCCGTCTCCTGCAGAATCTGCCGGATCAGTTCTCTAAAACCCTGGCGCCGAAACTGGATCGCGGAAACATTCACGGCCACCGGCACGGGGGGCAGACCCTGGTCCTGCCACTTGCGCGCCTGGGCGCAGGCGGTACGCAACACCCATTCTCCAATGGGCACAATCAACCCGCTGTTTTCAGCCACTCCAATGAATCGGGTCGGTGGCACAAGTCCCAGCTCCGGATGCTGCCATCGCAGCAAGGCCTCGAGACCCACCACGGCTCCCGTTCGAATATCCACCTGCGGCTGGTAAACCAGAAAGAGCTCGTTGCGTGCAAGCGCCACTCGAAGGCCATTTTCCAGTCGCAACTGATCCAGCATCTGGGAGTTCATTTCTTCCGTGAAGAACCGGAAGTTGTTGGCTCCCTCCTCCCTGGCGGAGCACAATGCCACATCGGCGCACTTCATCAATGCCTCAGCATCTCGCCCGTCGTCGGGAAAGAGACTTATACCGACATGACAAAACACGCTGAGCGAATGGCCCAGGAATGAGAATTCCGTATTGAGTCGCGTGACTACATTCTCAGCTGCGGCTCCGGCCTCGCGAACATCCTCAATATGGGGCAGAATAATCGCAAATTCAGTGCCCGCAACCCGCGCCACAAGTCCCTTCTCTCCTACTCCGGTCGCGATCCGCTCAGTCACTTCCTTCAGCAGATGATCGCCAATCTGATCTCCCAGCGAATCGTTGATCATCTTGAATCGGTCGATCTTAAGCAGAAGCAGCGCCGCCCGCCTGTCGCTCCATTTCGCTGCGACGACTACCTCTTCGAGGCGTTGATTAAACAAGCGGCGATTCGGCAACCCCGTGAGAGAGTCGTAATATGCCAGCCGTTGGTTCCTGATCTCCGTGTGCTTCCGATCGGTGATGTCCTCCGCCGTGCCTTCGTAGTAGAGAATCCGTTCGCCTTCGCGCGCCGTTCTCACATTCACCCGAATCCATCGACTTTCGCCATTCCGGCAGCGAACCTGCACCTCGATGCCGCACCGTACGCCCGCCTCTTCAATCGAGGCCGTCCAATCCTGCCAGCACCCAGGAAGTATCAACAACGGCGCTACATCGCTGGATACACATGCGAGAAACTCTTCTGATGACTCATAGCCAAGGATGCAGGCCATTGCTCGATTGATGTTTAGCGGTCGCCCTTCAGCATCTACCCGAAACAACCCCACCAGCGCTTCTTCGAAGATGCTCCTGTACTTGTCTTCTTCGGCCTTGAGTTGTTCGTTCGCCTTTTCGTAACCGAGCACAACGCGGTGCAGGCAGTCGAGCGCCTCTTGCCACGATCCCTCGATCGCGCGCCGTCGCCTGCGTTCGACAAAAGGCTTGCGCGGAACATCGTCTGGATCTCGGTTGGCCTCGGCGATGGCCAGAGGCTTTGCGATCTCACGGTCCGGCGCAGCAGCCGGCGACGGCACACGTGAGGAACTGGTCGATTGCATGCACTCTCATCGGCCAATCCCAGAAAAATTCCAGCTTTGCCGCGCCGCTACTTCCCTATGAGCGAGATTCGCCAGTTCTTCCCTGCGCCGCGCAACGGGCATCCCTAAATCCTTAAGTTCCAATCTCATCGAACTCTCATGCGCATCGCGCCGGAACCCATTTGGACACGCTTCTGATTCTGCCAGGCCAGATCCAAATGCGGTCAGAGCCCGCATTCTGTGCCTGAAAATCTCATCGCCAACTGCCGATAGATGCTCATCCTGTCGGTCGAAAGTGCGCGAGTAGAGCGGCCGGCGCATCTCTCCGCCGCAATGGCATACAGGAAGAACAGGGTGAGGCGGTCATCGGAATCTTTGCCAACCGGCCAGATTTCGCAATTCCGCTCGGCAAACAATGATGGAGCGTTCTGTGGACAAGAGCACTTTCGGCGGAATTGTCGTTGCGCTACTCGGCCTCGTCATCGGCCTATTCCTCGAGGGGGGCAAGTTTGCGCAAGTCATTCAGCCTACCGCGGCGCTCATCGTGATCGGTGGCACTATCGGCGCCGTGATGGTCCAGTTTCCCCTCCCGGTTGTAGTGCAAGCGCTCATGCATCTGAAAGATGTCTTCTTCAATCCCGAATCCGAATCGGATGCCGTGATTCAGAACTTGCTGCGCTATGCCTACAAGGCGCGAAAGGAAGGTCTGCTCTCGCTCGATGCCGAGCTGGCCAAAATACAGGATCCCTTTTTGAAAGAGAGCCTGATGCTCGCAGTCGACGGGGTGAGCGCCGCGGACCTCCGCAAAATGATGGAACTGCAACTGGAGTATCGCGGAGAAAAGGACGATCGCATTCCCCGCGTCTATGAGGCCGCCGCCGGCTTCGCCCCAACCATCGGAATCATCGGCGCGGTTCTCGGGCTCATCCAGGTCATGCAGCATTTGCAGGACATCTCCGAGGTTGGCAGGGGCATCGCGGTCGCGTTTGTCGCCACCATCTACGGCGTTGCCTCAGCAAACCTCTTGTTTCTGCCCTGGGCGGGAAAACTGAAGATCCGCATTCGCGAAAAACAGGTCATGCAGGAAATGATGCTCGAAGCTGTTCTCTCCATCATCGAAGGCGTCAATCCCCGTGCGCTCGAACTGCAACTCGGCAGGTTCGTTGGGCCCTCGCCAAGACGCGGATTATCCAAGGTGGCCTCGCGATGAGAAAACGCCTGCGCGCCCAGGAACAAGTCAGTCATGAGCGGTGGCTGGTCTCCTATTCCGACTTCATGACGCTGCTCTTCGCCTTCTTTGTCGTGCTGTTTGCCGCGACCTATCGCGACAACCAATCGATTCGAAAACTTGCGCGAGCCATTCACAATGGCTTTCAAACTCTCGGCGCCTTCAGCGCGGATGAAAGCGGGAGCGGCGGCGCCTACTCGACTCCGTCTTCTGATGAAGAGATTTCACGGGTTAAGCCCCCCAACCCCGCAAAGGATCCGATACCGGCGAACTCCACAATCGACATCGTCGATCTGCGCCGGCAACTCCAAGCAGCCATGGGCAAGGAACTCGCCGATCACGAAGTCGTGATGCAAATGACGCCCGAAGGCTTTGTCATCAGCCTCAAGGAACTAGGCTTCTTCAACAGTGGCCAGGCGGTCCTTCTGCCTGGTGCAGCAGGCAAGATCGAGAAGATTGCAAAGATTCTTGCGAAACCAGGATTGGAGCTTCGTGTTGAAGGTCATTCCGACGATCAACCGATCCACACGGCCCTATTTCGCTCGAACTGGGAGTTATCGACGGCCCGCGCTATGGCCGTCCTCACTTTGCTCGTCGACGACGCGGGCTTTGACCCGACCAGAATCTCCGCTTCAGGGTACGGTCAATATCGCCCGGTTGCCGACAACACCACCCCAGATGGCCGCAGAATGAATCGACGCGTCGATCTGGTTGTCGTTGAAAGACGAGAGACCAAGCCCTTTGCAGGCACACACTAGATCTTCAGGCGGCTGGGCATGCGGCGGCGCTGCGGCCTCTCAGAGCTTGCCATGGCCGCGGCCTTGCGCCTCGGCGATCATCTTTGTCACTTTATCTTTTCCTTCGTAGTTGGGGTTGGCCTTCAACAGCTTCTCCCAATCCGCCACCGCGCCCGCGTTGTCCCCTTTGCCCTGCGATTTCACGAGTCCCAGGTTAAACAGCGTATTCGGATTGTTCGGTTCGTAGGTGAGAGCCTTATTGAACTCCGCAATCGCCTCATCGGCGTTGCCCATGTACCAATAAGCTGTCCCACGATCCGTGCGTACTGCCACATTCCCAGGCTGCCCCTGCAGAACGCGCTCGTAATAGTCCACAGCGACTGGATATTGCTTCGCATCGTAATAGAGGTTCCCCAGCGCTGTCAGCACCTCTGGATTGTTGGGCTGCACCTTAAGCTGGGTAAGCAATGGCGCTGCCTGTGCATCGGCCTGGTTTTTCAAATTCACCGGCCCGGCAACTGCATTTCCCGCCTGCACCGCCACCGGAACGTTGGTCGTCTTCGCTGACGCGGCTGTCGACGAATTTCGCCAACCACCGATCCACCAACCGCCCGCGATTCCCAACAGCAGGCAGGCAACCGCCAGCAACGTGGCTCGTTCGCGCGTCCATTGTCGAGTGTGAGTTAGAAGCGTGTCCGTCATGGCTGTTTTCCTCTGGTCGCTTCTTGTTCGCCCAGCGAGGTCATCACATTGGCCATCAACTCCTGCACCTGGGCTTTGCGGTCCGCGCTCAATTGCGGATTGGTCTTCAACAATCGCTGCCATGCGGCCACTGCACCCTTACCGTCTTTCTTGCCTTCAAGCCGAATGATGCCCAGGTTGAACAACGCATTGGCGTCTTTCGGGTCGTAATGCAGAGCCTGATCCAGTTGCGCAAGGGCTCCGTCCACATCGCCCGCGCGGTACAAGCTCGTCGCCAGTTTAGTGCGGGCAGTCACATTTTTGGGGTCGGCCTGCGCTGCCTTCCCGTAGTAGTCCGCCGCCTCTTTGAATTGGTGCGTGGAGTGGTACATGGCGCCCACCTGCATTAGCAGGGCGCTGTTGTTCGGATCGCTTTTCAGCTTCTCCAGCAGCGGTGCCGCCTGCGTGTCCGCCATCTGCTTCATCTCGCCAAGGGTCGGCATGTGACCGGGCCTCATCCCCTGTCCGGCAGGGGACGCCGCCCCGGCACCGAAAACAGGGTGCACAGACGCCCCTTCCACCTGCGTTCCCCGCCACAGGAATCCAATGGCCAGCCCCGCCAAAAGGAGGGTGGCTGCCATGGCGTAAACATACTTTGGCGGCAACACGGCACTCACTGCCAACGCTCCGCCCGATGCCGTTGTCGATTCGTTTGCCATTCTCTGTGCTCCTCCTGGCCTTTAAAGCTGGCCGCCCGGAGGTCCTCTCCATCCCGGCCTGCTTGGCAAGCACTGGAACGGTGATCCAGAAACAGTTGAGCACGGCCTATCTCGGCCGAGTGTGACTGTGATCACACGAAAATCTGCACATATACCGATCTGGCTCTATAGCTGTGACAGTAGTCACATCGAGACATGTGATTTCAATGGTGACATAGCAACGTTGCTGTGGGGCAATTCACCAGGCTGATTGGGCGGGAAGGCCTGAAACCGTTTGGTGATCACTGGCACGGGCCAAATCCATGAAGTCGGCGCAAGTCGAAGCCTCCGTTTTGCAGGTTGCGCACTGAAGCCGAAGACAGAACCCGCCCCACGGCACGGCTTGACTCGGGAGCAGGTTTGTTCAGTCGCTGACCTGCAAGCTCAGTTTCACGGTTCAGGCAAGCAGATGTAGAGAGTGCACGAGGAGGCTTTACGCAATGAAACGCAATTTTTTGATCTCGATGCTGTTCTTGGGTGCTGCGGGTTTCGCAGCTGCCCAGCTCGGCGCGCCGGCGACCGACGTTCTCGGCGCACACCTTAACTATGGTCGCGGTTGCGCGGCCTGTCACGCACCGCATAGTGGCTCATGGGGCAACGGCAAGTCATCCACAGACACAACCACCGGCAACGTCGCCCTGTGGGGCGAGGATGTCGGCCCACTGGTAGGCAAGGTTCTCGTGTTTGGCGGCACGGGCAAAGCCACCGGCAACGGCTACTCTGAGACGCTGCCCAGCTTTGCGGCGACCACGCCGGATGTAGCTGGTGTGCTCACCTGCCTCAGCTGCCATGACGGCAACTATGCACAAGGCGCCATGATGAAAAACTCTGTGTATGAAAAGCTGCCTTCGACCTATGGCCCGGCCGCCATTCCGACGTTGCTTGGCAATGACGGAACCACCGGTGGCAACTACCTGAACGATCACCCGGTTGGCTTGGCTGCGACCTTCGGTTGCAACACGGCTCCGACAGGCCAGACCTACGGCGGTGAAAGTGGCTACAACTGGGACTGCGGTCTCGTGAGTGAACCGGCCACCGGCTCGATCACGGTGACTCCTGGCCCCAATATGGCCAAGTTCATCAACAACTACGGCTTCTTCGTCAGCCTGGGCAACAACGGTGGAACGCCTGTGGTTCTGTGCACGACCTGCCACAACCAGCACGTGATGAACGTGGTTAACATCGGCACGCAGTCCGTCGCTGCAGCCGGCACGGCTTACAAGGGTGGAGTATCGGGACTCGCTACGGGAAGCTATCAGACGATGTTCTTCCTGCGTGGACCGTACAACCCGGCAAGCGGCACCGCGGGCAGCAACCAGACCGCTCAGTTCTGCCGTCAGTGCCATGGTGGCGAATCGAACGAAATGAACGGCGGAACCGCCGGCACAACGTTCTAATTCTGTATGCAACGAGGGGAGGGGCTTTTACACCTCCCCTCATTTTTTAACCCGGGGGTCCCCCATGAGTTTCAGATTTGCATCCATCACGCTTCTACTAATGGCAACCTCTGTCTCCGCGCAGGTTGCGTCACATGCGCCCACAAATTTCCCTTCTGTCCCTGCCCCGATTCCCACGGACATCAACAGGCCGGTTGTGCGGGTCAACGGGTCAATTCTGACCAATGCCGACCTGACTCGCGAAGAATACGCAATTTTCCCGTACGCGCGGCAACATGGAGGTCTCCCCAAAGATCTGGAGCCACAAATTCGCGACGGCGCCATGAAGATGATCATCTTCGAAGAACTCGTCTACCAGGAAGCCGTGCGCCGCAAGATGACAATTCCCGCGGCAAAGTTACAGAAAGCGGAATCGGATTTCCGCAAGCAGTTTGCCAATCCGAACGAGTTCAACGCGCTCATGCAGAGCGAGTTTCACTCATCGCCGCAACTTCTCGAAGAAAAGATTCGGCGATCGCTACTGATCGATACGCTCTTGAAGTCTGAAGTCGAAGCCAGAAGTTCCGTGACGCCGGCAGAAATCCGCGCCTTCTATGACAAGAATCCGGCGCGCTTTACCCACCCTGAGACCTACGCCTTTCAAACCATCTCGGTTCTGCCACCCGCCCATGCCACCGCAGAGCAGTTAAAAGAAGGACGCACACGCGCTGAAAAAGCCCTTGTACAGGCCAAGGCCACAAAGAACGTCGAGGAGTTTGGCCTTCTTGCGGAAAAAATCTCGGATGACGACTATCGCGTGATGATGGGCGAACACAAGCCGGTTGCCGCAAATCAACTTGCGCCGCAGGTATTGCAGGCATTCGTTTCAATGCACCCCGGCGATGTCAGCAACCTGATTCAGCTGGACCAGGCCTACACCATCGTGCGACTTGAAGCGCACACGCCCGCGGGGAAAGCCAAGTTCGAGGAAGTAAGACCTGCGCTCGAAAAAGAACTGCAGCAAAGCAAGAAAAATCAGCTCCGAAGCGCGCTCGATCATAAATTGCAGCAAAACGCAAAGATCGAAGTGATGTAAGGCCGCATCGACGGGCGGGAGAAGTTGACCAAATTCACGACGGAGCAGCGATCGGGGTCGAGCCAGCCAGGAGATTCGATCGCAGGCACGGGAAAAGAGATTCTTGGCATGCACGGACGCTGAGAGATTGAGGAGGGCAGAACGTGGTGGGTTCGCGGCGAACCAGATGGATGCTTCAGGCAGGCCTGCTATTGTTGTCCTGGCCAGCCGCCGCACAGCTTCATCTGGGCGAGACCAGCACGAACATGAATGGGACTGTGTCCTCCGGCTATGCCGCGGATTTCGGCAACATGACCAATTCAGACCATGGCTTGACGGTCGGCGGAGTGACCAATCTTTCTGGCTCGTTTCATAACCCCAATTTTCTTTCATACAACGGTACCGTCTATTTGAATCAGTCGCGCGCGGATTCAAACTTTCAGTCGATCTCCAATGCAAGCGGCTTCAGTATCAACACAAATATTTTCAATGGCAGCCGTTTTCCGGGCTCAATCAGCTACTCCAGGTCATACGATAGCGAAGGAAGCTATGACATTCCGGGCATCACGAATTTCGTGACCCACGGAAACAACGATGCCCTGAATGTCAGTTGGACCGAGAGTCTGGCCCGCATTCCGACCGTGACGGCGAGCTATCTGATGGGCAACAGCAATTACACCGTCTATGGGACGAACAATGAGGGGAATAACCACTTCCACTCGCTCAATCTCCATTCCTCCTACAACATCGACGGATTCAATATGGGCGCCTTCTACACCCTGGGCGGAAGCCACGCTCTGGTTCCCGAGGTCGCCGCGAGTGTACCCAATCTCATTACACAGACTGAAAGCAGCAGCCTGGGGTTCAACGTATCCCACCCGCTTCCCTTGCGGGGCGAAACTTCCACGTCATTTACGCGCTCATCGTGGACGACCGATTTCCTGAATGCACACTCCAACGGCACGATCGATCTGGTTAACAGCGTGGCATCCGTCCACCCAAAAGACCGCCTTTCGTTTTCTCTGTCGGCGAACTATTCGGACAATCTGAGCGGACAACTGGAAGAGTCGGTCCTTGCCACCGGTGTTGTCGTGCCGATCCTCAACTCCAACGAGTCCTCCGATTCCCTTGACTTGCTGGCCGTTGGTTCTTATACGCCGATCCCGAACCTCCAGACCTCCGTGGAGGTTGAACGACGCTCGCAGCTATTCCTCGGGGAGACGTACGGAGTCACTTCTTACGGGGGAGCCGCGACCTACGCGCATACGGTGCCGACTGGCAGTTTCAACGCCTCTGTAAGCGCCATGGGAAATACCGACGACAAGACCGGGGACAACTCGCTGAGCTTTTCGACAACGGAAAACTACACGGGAATCGTTCTGGGGTGGCATGTGAACGGGCTGTTTAGCTATTCGCAGAACGTGCAGACACTGCTGGTCAGCTATATGAATTCGTACTACAGCTTCTCAGGTAACGTTCGTCATAAGTGGGGAAGGTTCAACCTGAGTGCCGGTGCGGGCGGATCACGCACAGGGATTACCGATCAACCCGGCACCGAGAGCAATTCGCAGAGCTATAACGTCGGTATGGGATATGGAACTCTATTTACAGCGAACGGGAATTATTCAAAATCATCCGGTGAGGCTTTGGCGACGGGCGCAGGCCTCGTCACTGTTACCGTTCCTCCTCCGACGCTGCCTTCCGACCTGATCACACTGTATGGTGGAGAAGGTGAATCCGCTTCGGTCTCCAGTGCACCAGTGCACGGGCTTACACTCACTGCGTCCTGGGCCCGATCGCGCAGCAACACGACCACCGAAGGTACCCCTTCTTCAAATACGAATGATCAGTTCAACACATTCATTCAGTACCAGGTTCGCAAGCTGAGTTTCAACAGTGGGTATTCGAGGTTGTCGCAGGATTTCGGCGGTACCGGCACGAATCCACAGACTCTATCCACCTTTTACATTGGAGTGTCGCGGTGGTTCAGCTTCTTCTAATCCGATGCCGGGCACAATTGCTCCGCGCCATTGTCCTCATTTCTGGGATGATGCTCTCGTTGCTGCCCATTTCGGCGATGCCCAAGGAGAAGCCGGAAAAGGGGATGCCGGAGTTGTGGCAGTTATCGCTCGAGGGAGGGCGAAAACTTTCGTGGCAGCGGAGCTTTCAGTCCGAAGCGGACGTCAAGCCAAATCGAGGCTTCTGGACTAAGGTCGTGGACGTCATCGCCGGAGCGCCCGATTATCACTTCCTTGTGCGGCCCTACAGTGTGGCGACTGATTCCCGAGGACGCATTATCGTGACGGACCCGGGAGCCGAAGGCGTGCATATCTTCGACTTCGCCGAGCGCAAATACAAGTTCATCCAGCGCGCGGACAAAAGCAAGTACCCGATGCGGACACCGCAGTGCGTGGCAGTCGATTCGCAAGACAACATCTACGTGACCGACTCCGATGCCGGCGTCATCTTCGTCTTTGAACCGAGCGGGAAATTCGTGCGTTCGATCGGCAGCCTGAAGGGCGGCGAAGGATACTTCAAGCGACCTACCGGAATCGCTGTGGACTCCGCCGCCCAGCGTATCTATGTAACCGACACCTTGCGCAATGAAGTCTTCGTTCTCGACATGAAGGGAACCGTGCTTCAGACCATCGGCAAAGAAGGACAGGCAGAGGGCGAATTCAATTACCCGACTGAACTGCTGTTGGACGGACCAAATCTCCTGGTCGTCGACGCAATGAACTTCAGACTGCAGGCTTTTGATCGGTCAGGAAGATTCGAATTCGCCTTTGGAAAGCCGGGAGACCAACCAGGTGCAATGTTCCGTGCCAAGGCCGTTAGCGTTGACTCTGAAGACGACATCTATATGGTCGATTCCCTGTGGAGTATGGTGCAGGTGTTCAATCGCCAGGGGCAACTTCTTTACTATTTCGGCCAGCAGGGCGTTCATGCCGGGCAGTTTCAAAGCCCGACAGGTCTCTTCATTGACCGGGAGGACCGCGTCTTTGTCGTCGATTCCTTCAATCACCGCATCCAGGAATTTCAATACTCAGGTTTGAAGACTCCAGCGGTTGGAGTGGGCCAATGAGGCGCGCTCTGACCATGGCTTGTCTCGCGCTCGCGCTGTCGAAAGGCGGTCTACAGGCGCAGATTCCAGGCGATGTGCTGGGTTCGCATAATCTTGGTCCGGGCACCACTTCGCCGATCAGTGGAACGCGCCCAGACTCCTGCTCCTATTGCCATGCGCCACACTCTGGCCTGAACGTCGGGCTGTGGAATCAGAAGCTGACGACGCAAACTTACACGACCTACGCGAGCAACACCGAGAAGAACACCGGGAAGCAGCCGACTCTGGGTTACTCGACCAACCAGTGTCTCAGTTGCCACGACGGGACTGTGGCCGTCGGCACGACCGTCGTCTACGGGCAGTTGCTCACCCACGGTTCGATGTATTCGCAAGACGTGTTCGGCGGCAACATGCAGACCTCCCATCCATTCAGCATGACGCTGCCGCTGAAAGACAATGTCGACCTCGTCGCCACACTCACATCCAGCGGTAAGACAGCGGATGCCAGTGGGGCAGTCAAACTGATTCATGGCAACGTCGAGTGCACCTCTTGTCACAATCCACACGTCCAGGCGAGGGACATTTTGTCCCAGAATTTCCTCGTAAAGGACAGTTCCTCAGGCCAACTCTGCCTTGCCTGCCATGACCCGACCCGGCAGGTGACAGGCCAAGTGAACCCGCTGCAAGACTGGTCGACAAGTGCCCATGCGCTATCGACAGCAAAGGTCGTGGCACAAGCACAAACCGGAAGCTATACGACCGTATCTGCAAACGCCTGCAGTTCCTGCCACGCGTCGCACAATGCGGGCAGCGCGGTGCGTCTGTTGCGCGGAGCGAATGAGCAGGCCTGCATCGCTTGCCACAACGGCGGATCGAATGTCTCTCCGATGCCGGCCTACGCCAATGTATTCGCAGAATATGCCACGCCCAAAGTTGGCCACCCGTTCCCAACGTCAACCAATCCGCATGATGCTTCAGAGAACACGCTTCTCAACAACAACCGGCATGCAACGTGCGTCGATTGCCACAGTGCGCATGGATCCCAGCCGGTTGGCGTCTTCCCCCAACCACCACTTGTCCGCATCTCGCAAAAAAATGTTGCAGGCATCAGCGCAACCGATGGAACGTCCATCCTGACGCCGGCCGTTAACGAGTTTGAAAACTGCCTGAGATGTCACGGCACAAGCGCCGGTAAACAGGTGCTGCCGATCTATGGCTATTTCCCGGTACGCGCGGTCTCTTCCGGCGATCCCTTGAACCTGATTTCGCAATTCGCGTCAACCGCGACATCGAGTCATCCGGTCATGCACGTCAGCAACAGCGCTCTTCCTCAGCCAAGCCTGCTGGCCAACATGCTGCAATTGGATGGCACGACGCAGGGACGTGCAATGGGAACGCAGATCCTTTGCACCGACTGCCACAACAGCGACGACAATCGCGAGTTCGGCGGCACCGGCGCCAATGGTCCGCACGGATCGAAGTGGACACACATCCTGGAACGACGCTACGAGTTCAGCCAGACGCCTACGCCGGGCCAGTTGATTACGAATCTCTTCCCCAATCCGGATGTCAGTATTGCAGGACCCTACGCGATGTGCGGGAAGTGCCACGACATTGCCAACCAGATATTGAAGAACACAAGTTGGAGCCAGCACGGCACTCATGTCAATGCGGGCTTCAGCTGCTCCACCTGTCACACGGCACACGGAATGGGTGCGACGAGCGGAGCCCTCTCGGGTGAACGGATGATCAACTTCGATCTGAATGTCGTGGCGCCCAATGGCGGCCTGCCCATCTCGTATAACCGCGCCGCAAACACATGCGTCATGGTCTGCCACCAGGCAGCGCACAATTCTGACGGAACGGTAACCGTGGTGAGTGCGCGCCGGATGCCGATCACCCGGCGCTAAACGCAAAAAGGCAACAATCCTAGAGAATCGTGGTTGCGGTGCTGCCGTTCATTTCGTTCGATTTGTCAGCATGGCACTGGCGGCAGAACTGGGCGCTTTGATTCGACAGAGGATTCCGATCGTTGAGATTGTACGGCGCCCTCAGAAAGAACATGGTTGCGTAGTTGCCAACCGGCAGGCCGGAGTTTGAGTTCTTATCGATCGTGACCACACTCATCACGTGTGGGTCATGGCAGGTAGTACAAACCACGACGGCAGTGTTGTTGTAGTTTCCAAGCTTTACAAAGAAACCGTAATTGGAGACGAATCGGCTCGAATGGGCTCCTTGCATTTTGATCACACCGCTGGACTCGCTGCAATCCCAACCCGTGCGCCCTCCGCAACTGACCGCTGCGTTCAAACCCATTGGGTGCTGATTAACATAGCTTCCCATACCGCTGCCGCTGCTGCCGAAAAGGGTCGGAACGGAGGTTGAGGTGCCGTACGACGAGGGTAAAGTCTCGTACAACCTGTTCCTCATCATGGCGCTTTGGGCATAGTTGCCGTCATGGCAGCTGAGACAGGTCAGCATCCCTTCCACATCCGGCGTCCCGGCCGACATGCTTGCCGGCAAAACCTCGACATACTTGCCACCCCCTGTAGTAATCGTCTTGCCAAGCAAACCGCTGACATCCTCCCCCCAAAGCATGGTTCCTTGCCCGTTCTGTGCCGCAAACCTGGTGTTCCCGTTGCCGCTTGCCCCGCTGTGGGGGGCATGGCAGGCAGCGCAGCCACGGCCGTAATTCAGGTGGGCGCCCAACACGTCGGTTGATGCCGTGGTGATCTGTGCCGCCGCAAAACCCGTTCCCGCCAAAAACATTAATCCAATACACAAGACCCGCTTCATAGAGGCTCCTGGTGCGCTTTTCGACCGTCGGATGCCCCTCCATTAACTGTGCACTTTTTCGAAACGGATTCGGCTGTCTCCAAAACGAGCACTTCCGTAGATTCATGCCGAGGGAAATATGAATGGGCCAACTCCGCTGGAAACGGCTCCTCATGTGATCTGAATCACCGTTATTACCCCCAGTTCCGTATCTAATATCCCTGCAAACCTGTTTTTGCTCAGTTGAATGCCGGTGCCTTACGGCTCGCACCAGCTCTCCGATTCCAGGTCCCTGGTTTGCAGAATTTCACTTGTGTCGGCCTATGAAAATGCTTCTTCAGCGCTTCCGGTTCCGCCAGAGAGTCGCCCATCAAGGCTGCCCCCGCCCGGTCATGCACCTGTTCACCGGTGTGGCTCTTGCTCTTGTTCTGGCATCCCGCGCCGGCGCCGCAGTCCATCCCGTCCCGCTCGATCCGAAAGTCGACGCCGCCAAGTGCCTTGAGTGCCACGAAGACAAGACCAAGGGCAAGTCTGTCCATTCCGCCATGGCCACAGGCTGTCTGAGCTGCCATGAGGTTCGGGTCAACAAAGACGTCACACGGGTCAAGCTGATCACGGCCACTCCCGTTTCGCTCTGCATTACCTGCCACGCCGACAAAAAGGCAGCGGATATCAAGGGCACGGTGCATCCCCCGGCGGTGCGCGACTGCCTCACCTGCCACGATCCGCACGTCAGCGACAACAAGAATCAGCTACTGAAGCCGGCCTCAGGCGAGCAGAAAGAAAACCTCTGTCTCAGTTGCCACCAGACGGGCCTGCACGTATCCGACAAAGGCAGCCGCCATGCCGCTCTCGACATGGGCTGCGACACCTGCCACGTCACCCACAAGACCGGTGCCGACCCCACTCCCGAGAACCACTTCCATCTCGCCAAGCCTGCTCCAGCGCTCTGCCTCGATTGCCACGACGCAAAGGACGCCGGCCTGCAAAAGGCGCACAATAACCAGCCATTCTCTACGGCCAATTGCCTCGAGTGCCACGATCCGCACCAGTCTGACTCGCCCAAGCTGATGGCGAAGTTCCAGCACGTGCCATTCCAGGGAGGCGGCTGCGATACCTGCCATGCGCCCGCCAAAGACGGCAAGATCGTGCTGACCCAGACCGACAGCAAGGCCCTCTGCCTTACCTGCCACGACGACAAGGGCAAGCAGATCGACGGGGCTAAGGTGCCGCATCCCGGCGCGATGGGCGATTGCACTGACTGCCACAGCCCGCACGCCAGCAAGCAGCCCGGCCTTCCCAAAACCGATGCAGTCAGCATCTGCCTCGGCTGCCACAGCGATATCGACGAACTGCGCAAAAAATCCGTGCACCACCAGCCCGCCTTCGAGCAAGGCTGCTCCACCTGCCACACTCCGCACGGCGGCGATAACGACCACCTGCTGCGTGCCAAGGGCAACGTTCTTTGCCTCGAGTGCCACGGTCCCGATTCTGCTCCGCAGCACGACGAGGCCAACCATCTTCTCACCCTTTTCAACGGAGAAGTCCGGCTGCCCGACGATTACTACCAAAAGAACAAGGTCCCGATCCTGCCGCTGCGTTTCGGTCTGGGACATCCAGTCGAGTACCACCCCGTCTCCGACGTGATGGATCCGACCGACCAGAGCAAGGTGAAGACGCCGCTCAGTTGCCTCTCCTGTCACCAGCCGCACGCTTCAACGAAGGCCGACTTGCTGGTGAAGGATCAGGAGAACAATATGGCCTTCTGCGATGACTGCCACAAGAATCGTCTCAACATGAAACAGACGGTTTTGCCGGGAAAGTAACTGGAGATTCAGATGTATCGCTTCCTCTTCAAGTCGAGACTCAACCGCGAGACAGCCGCCGTGCTGCTCCTTCTGGCGTTCGGCCTGGGCTTTTCCCTCTCGGCCAGCGCAAGCAAGAAAAAGAAAGCTGACACCACTGCTGCGCCCGAGGTTGGGCCGCGTAAATTTCCCTTTGACCCCAAGAAGCTTGTGTGGCCAAATCCACCAAGTATTGCGCGAGTCAAGTGGGTGGATTATTTCGCTGGCACAAAGATCGATTACACACCCGCCGCGACGGCAAAACCAAAAGCAAGCTGGATGGACCGTCTTGCCGGAGGGCAGACCCAGGCCGAAAAATTCAACCCCAAGACGTTCCCGTTCCAGCTCATTGGGCCATACGGCATTGCCGTCGATTCAAAGGGACTCGTGTACGTCGCAGATCAGCGTGTCGGGGCCGTCTTTATCTTCGACACCCAGACCCACAACACCCAAATGATCCGCAACGGAATGGAAGCCCATTTCGGCTGGATCAACGGTTTGGCAATCGATGACGACGATCGCCTGTTTGTCTCCGACGGCAAAATGCACCGCGTGTTGATCTTTAATGCGAAACACGAGATGGAGGGCCAGATCACGAACGGGATCACGGACCCAGTGGGACTCGCGATCGACACGACCAATCGGTTTCTCTATGTCGTCGATACGCAACAGGACCAGGTGCTCGTCTACGACGCCGATACCCTTAAACTTCTGCGGCGTATCGGCACCGGCGGCAAGAGTCACTTCCTCACCTCGCCCGGCGACTTTGGAGCACCGCAGGGTGTCGCGTTAGACGCCGACGGCAACGTCTATGTGACGGATACCCTCAACAATCGGGTTGAAATCTTTGACGCCGACGGAAACTTCATCAGCACGTTCGGCAAAAATGGCGATGGACCGGGTTACTTCGCCCGCCCCAAAGGCATCGCCGTGGATAGCGATGGACACATCTGGGTGGCAGACGAGATGCAGGACCGCCTCCAGGTATTCAATCGCGAAGGCCAGTTGCTCACCTACGTCGGAACCGGCCACGGAGAATTACCCGGCCAGTTCAAGACACTCATCGGAGTAGCAATCGACAAGCACAACAACGTCTACACCTCCGAGCAGGAGCCCGGACGCCTTCAGATGTTCCACTATGTCACCGATGAGGAAGCCACCGCCGAAAAAGCGAAGCACGACGAAGTACTGCAAAAAGCCGCTGAGCGGCGACACAAGGCCGCTGCGCCGGCACCCTCCGAGAAGCCGGCAGATGCATCTCCTGAAAAGCCCGCAGCGGCCCCGGACCAGAAGGCCGCCCCCGATGACAAGGCCACCACTGCCCCAAAGCCACCGCAATAGCTAGGTGCTCGGCCCGCCCCATCAACGACACGCTATACTCGTTTCGAGTTCTGGTGCGGATCCTTGATGACGAAACTCCGAATTACAGTGCTAGCCGCTAGTGCGCTGTGCGCGGCAACTTTTATGCAGGCTCAGTCAACCTCGATGCACCCCGGCATATCCAGCCCGATTCGCGTCCTGCTACTCGATGGCGAGAGCGGCGGTCCTTACCACAATTGGAAACTCACCACCCCTGTGCTGCGCGAAGAACTCGAAGAGACCGGACTGTTTCAGGTAACGGTCCTCACTGCGCCCACGCACGATGGCGACTTCAGCACTTTCAAACCGGAGTTCAGCCATTACCAGGTCATTGTGTCGAACTACGATGCGCCCGACTGGCCCGAAGAACTCCGTGCTCAATTTGAGCAATTCGTTCGCGAAGGTGGAGGGCTGGTGATCGTCCATGCCGCCGACAACGCCTTTCCCAATTGGCCAGAATACAACCTGATGATCGGCGTCGGAGGTTGGCGCGGTAGAAACGAACAGGCCGGTCCGCACTGGTACTTCGATAACGGCAAGCTCACGTCTGATGCATCGCCCGGTTCCGCTGGAAAGCATGGCAATCGACTTCCCTTCCAGATTGTGTCTCGCCAACCTGACCACCCGATTATGCGCGGCCTTCCGCCTGTGTGGATGCATACCGCCGACGAACTCTACGGTTCCATGCGCGGTCCGGGCCAAAACATGACCGTGCTGGCGACCGCCCACTCCGACCCGCAAAACAAGGGAACAGGGCGCGACGAGCCGATGATCATGGTCCTGCGCTACGGAAAAGGCAGAGTCTTCCACACCACGCTCGGGCATGACGTCGCCGCCCTGAGTTGCGTTGGATTGACGACGATCTTTCAGCGAGGCACGGAATGGGCCGCCACCGGTAAGGTGACACAGAAAGTTCCCGCGAACTTCCCCTCGGCCAACACCGTGAGTTATCGCGTCGATATCGCCTCGATGGATCCCGCGTTTCTTGGCAACGCCTCGCCCATTGTCGACCATCCAGCATCATCCGCAGACCTGACGCCACATTCTCACTAGCCAACAACTGCGATCAGCAAGGATCAAGACTCGATGAAAATAGTACAAATGGCCGACCCGGTCCGCTTCCCGACCATGACGACCGAGGAACTGCGCGCAACGTTTCTCGTACAAAACTTGTTCGAACTGGGCCAGATCAATCTCACTTACATAGATCTCGATCGAACCATCATCGGGTCTGCCGTTCCGCTCAAAGAGAAGCTCACTCTCGAAACCAACGATGCCTTGAAGGCCGGCTATTTCACGGAACGCCGCGAAATCGGCGTGCTCAACATCGGCGGCGCCGGCGCCGTCACCGTGAATGACGCCCGCTTCGAGTTGGCCAACATGGACGCCCTCTACATCGGACGCGGTAACGAATTCATCAACTTCGAAAGTGCCGATCCCGCGACACCCGCCGAGTTCTATCTGCTCAGCTATCCCGCGCATGCGGTCCATCCCACGCAGTTGATCGTCGCAGCAGATCTGGAAAGCACCACCATCGGCTCCCCTGAAACCGCAAATCGCCGCACCATTTCTCGGGTAATCCACCTTCAGGGCGCGCGCAGTTGTCAGCTTGTCATGGGATTCACGCAACTGGCTCAAGGCAGCGTGTGGAACACGATGCCGCCCCACACCCATATGCGCCGCTCTGAGATCTACCTTTACTTCAATCTCCCAACCAACGAACGCGTCGTGCATCTCATGGGCCCAGCCAACGAAACCCGCCATCTGCTCGTCGCTAATAAACAGGTCATCATTTCTCCCGGATGGTCCATTCATGCCGGCGTCGGCACCGCGAGTTATACGTTCTGCTGGGGAATGGGCGGCGAGAACCAGGCCTACGACGATATGGACAAGCTGACGATCGCCGAGCTGCTCTAGCCAATCGACGTGCGAGACTATCGCGGTGCTGGCGCAAGAGATTCAAGCGATCAATCACACTAGGGAGGTCCACGTGCGAATTCGAATCACTCTCTTCCTTGTCCTCGTCCTACTCGCTCCGCTCACGCACGCGCAGTCCCTCACGGTCGATCGCGCAACGCGCAGCGAACTACTTCTTAAGGCAAAAGACCTGAAGCAGTCCGCCGCCAGCGGCAACGGATCAGCAAGCGTCATCTTGGTAACCTATCCCAACCACTACACGATGCTCGCATACAGAAACCAGAGCGGCGGCGGCGAGGTTCATGAGCAATTCGCGGACATCTTTGTCGTTTTGCAGGGAAGCGCGACATTAATTACCGGCGGAAAGCTTGTGGATCCCTCAACAACAAAGCCAGGCGAACTACACGGCACTGCCGTCGAAGGCGGGACAGAAACCGCGCTTAGCGAAGGCGATGTCGTGCACATTCCCGCACATCTCCCGCACCAACTCCTCATCCAGAGTGGCCAGGACTTTATCTATTACGTCGTCAAGGTACACGAAGAATAGACGCTAACGAACTCACCTTCCGACAAACTCGGCTGCGCGCCGTCACAGCGCCTGCTTCTCTGCGCGACTTACACTCCTTATATTCGTCGTTTCGCCTGCAACAGGCGCGTCTCTGTTCCTGTGAAAGCCGAGAAACCAAAATGGAAGTGAAAGTCACCCATCTCGATCAAGTCCGATTCGCAATTCAATCTCGCTCGCATTCGATTGTCTGCGACCAGCCCGCCGAGAATGGTGGCGCCGACAGCGGAATGACGCCACCCGAGCTCTTGCTCGCCGCCCTGGGCTCCTGCGCCGCATTTTACGCCGTGCAATATCTCAAGACACGCAGCCTGAGCCTGCGCGGAATTGAAGTCTCGGTCACTGCCGAGAAGCTGAAACAACCCGCTCGCGTCGGTAAGTTCCGCGTGCATGTCCTCTATCCGGAACCACTAACACCGGAACAGCGCGAAGGTCTCATGCGGTCCGTACATCACTGCGTGATTCACAATACGCTCCTGGCCCCACCGCAAATCACGATCGAACTCAACGAAGCAGCGACGGAACCGCAAACCCGATAGCAAAGTGATCCCCCTGCATTCACGTTTCTCCGCTAGAAATTCGGATGCCCGGTCAACAATCGACCGGGCATCGGCGTGTGAGCGCACGTTCCTGAGGGAAAGAGGCTGCTTAGTTGTGATCGTGGTCGTGAACGTCGTTCAGGTGAGACATTGCCCGTTCATAGCCCTGCCGAAAACCTTCGCGGTAGTCAGCACGCAGCTCGTGAGCGACATGCGGATGACGGTAGTCGCCATGGTCCTCGATGTCCTTCCGATGGTGACTCTCAAAATCATGCCGGGCGGCTCCAATCCCATCATGGAATCCCTGCCGCTGCACATCGCGAAACTCCTGGGGAGGAGCGTCCCAACCGCCATGGTCCATTTCCTGTCCAATTCCAAGGGATGGAATTGCCGCGGGAGTTGCGTTGGCCTTGCCCGTGTTCGCGAGCATCATTGAAAGCGCAACCAGTGCGAGCCCCGTCCATTTGATCTTCATCCTCAAATTCGTCTCCTTCATCTCCGAAACCTCCGTTCCTCGCGATTCGATGGCGTGCGCCAAGGTCGCGTTGCCCGCCCCCACCCGATTTGCGCTGTTCCTCATGAAACCATTGCGGTAAGCCTTCGCCAAGTCTTCTGTTTGCGAGGACTTGAGCGCGGAAGTGAAGTCGATCAGCTACGATGGCAATATGCCGCCGCTGCTGAGCCTACGCGATCTACGCATCCGGTTTGGTGCAACTGAAGCAGTGCGCGGAGTGAGCCTCGACCTCGACGAAGGCGAAGTCCTGGGCCTCGTCGGCGAATCGGGCTCCGGCAAAAGTGCGACCGCGCTAGCGATCCCCGGTCTCCTCGGGCCAGCGGCCACGGTCTCCGGACACATCGTATGGACCGCTTCGAACCCTACGAGCGCCGCTTCCATTGCCCCCGCATCCATCGACCTGCTGCGGGAACCGGAACGCTCTCTGCGCCATTTGCGCGGTCGCGAAATTGCCATGATCTTCCAGGAGCCGATGACCGCGCTCAATCCAGTCATGTCCATCGGCCGTCAGGTCGCAGAATGCGCTGAAGCACACGCATCGTCGTGGACGGGAAGCAATGCAAAACGACGCGCAATCGAGGCTCTCGAAGAAGTCGCGATCCCCGATGCGGCTCGACGCTTCGGCGATTACCCGCACCAGTTTTCCGGCGGCCAGCGCCAACGCATCCTCATCGCCATGGCCCTCATGCACAAACCCCGCCTGCTCATTGCCGACGAGCCAACTACTGCCCTCGATGTCACGGTGCAGGCCCAGATCCTCGCGTTGCTCACCCGTTTGCAGCGAGAATACGGCTTGGCCATGTTGTTTATCTCCCACGATCTCGCCGTCGTGGGTGAAGTGGCAAGCCGCGTTGCCGTTATGCGCGCCGGGCAAATCGTCGAGTGCAACACGGTCAACGAAGTTCTAACACGGCCGCAACACCCCTATACGCGCAGTCTTCTTGTCGCCGTGCCTACATTACGTACGGACCGTAGCCGACCACTCGCGATGGTGGGGAACGCCCCGGCCTAACCGATATACTCTCCCCAACCGGAACTACGCAGGCAATGCTCAACAATCCGGGAGAGGTCAGCTCATGACGCATCTGGTACGCATCTGCGCCGCGGCGCTCATCGCAGTTCTGCCCGCGTGCTCCGCGCAAACCGCCAGCCACAAGAAGGCGCCTGAACCCAAGCCCGAACCCACCGAGCCTGAACTGGTCGAGTACATCCGAGGCTCGCTGCTGGCGCTCAGTCCGAACGACGGAATCGACGACAATATCGACGTCAATTTCGATTCCACCTCGAATGTGCTCACCGTGACCCAGCCCTCCGGCCACTGCGATTTTTTCCTCGGCTCACTCAACGCCAACAACGTCATCTGGGATGTCTATGACCCCAGCGACACGGATCGCACCCGCGAAAAGCTCTTGCGTCTCACCTTGGTGTCTGTCAGCGGGAAGGCAGCGCGCACCTGTTATGACGGCGCCAATCATGTGGATGCGACCATGCTCGTGAACCGCGCACGGTTTCTATTCTCATTGCCCAAAGCGGATGCAACGCCCGGCTTTCAGGACAAGATGGCCAAAGCCTTCAAGAAGCTGATTGCTTTCAGCGGCGGCAACCCGGAAAAAGATCTCTTCTAGATTGGTCAAAAACCGGCAGCGTCCAGAGACACCACCGCCTCCCGAATCCACCTGGCGGCGACTGGGAGGCGGCGAGTCTAAGTTCGAAGCAACTACTCAGCGACTGCGACTTCCGCGACGGGCTCAGTAGCTTCCGCCGCTACCTGAACCTTGATGTGCGCGGTCACTTCGCGATGCAGCTTGATGGCGACGGTGTAGTCGCCCAGGCTCTTCAGTGGTTCCGTCAGCTGAATCTTGCGGCGGTCCACTTCAAATCCCTTCGTCTCCAGATCGCTCGCGATATCCGCTGAGGTGACTGATCCGAAGAGCTGGCCATTTTCACCGGACTTGCGCGTGAAGCTGAGCACCACAGGCTGCAGTTTGGTCGATAACTCTTCGGCCTGAATCTTCTCAGTGGCCGAGCGGCGAGCTGCAGCTGCCTTCATCTGTTCAATTACGGCCTTGTTGGCCAGTGTGGCCTGCAGCGCCAGCTTGCGGGGCAGCAGGAAATTGCGGCCATAGCCGTCTGCCACCTTGACTACATCTCCGCGGTGGCCAAGATTGGCTACGTCTTCCTTCAGAATGACTTCCATTTCAAACTCTCCAATGTTACAGCCGGGCGCCGTGGGCGCTCTTGTCAATTGGACGAGAGCAACTACCCAAAAAGCGACGCACCGCGCAGGATTCTATAACGGCATCGAAGGCATTGTCTCCCTGCTTCTATAAAGTTCGAGTGACGACCCCGTGCAACTTTTGGGTCATTACCCGGACGATCGCCGGGAACCGTTGCCTTTAGTGCCGGGTTGCGAACGGCAGCAGGGCGATATTTCTGGCCTGCTTGATGGCGCGGGTCAGGCGGCGCTGGTGCGTCGTACAAACACCCGTGAGCCGGCGAGGCACAATCTTCCCGCGCTCGGCCACAAACCCTTGCAGCAGACGAACATCGCGGTAAGGAATCGCGTCGATTTTCTCGGTGCAGAACTTGCACACCTTCTTGCGGCGGAAGAACTTGCCGCGTCCGCCGGGACCGCCGCCGGGGCGTCCGCCGGGGCGTGGTCCAGAACCAGGGCCAGAACCCGAACCCGGGCCGGATGTGGATTGGGGTGCTGCAGATACGCCCGTCTCGGGCGCCTTGCCAGGTGTGTCTTCAGGCATTGTATTTCCTCATTACTCTCTTCGCTTCCTTCGCCCTTGTGGGATGCAGGAAGGCAGGATCGGGCCGCTGCCGTCAACCCACCTTTGGGCTCCGGCAAGGGCAAACTTTGTTAAAACTCAGGCGCCCGCGTGAATCGTTTCCGCCGCTTCGGCAGGCGGGGCCACCGGTGCGGCCACTGCCGGGGTCGGGGCCGCTTGAGTCGCAGGCTCAGCACTCAGCTTCCGCCGAACGCCACGCAATGCCTTTACCTTCGCAAGCCGCTTCTCTTCCTCATCGATGCGCACGGTGATGAACTTGATCACAGGCTCTGACACGCGCAGCCGGCGCTCCAGTTCCAGAACCACCGCGCCATTCGCTTCAACGGTCAGCAAAATATAGTTGCCGTCGTTAAACTTCCGCACCGTATAGGCGAGCTTGCGCCGGCCCATCTTCTCGATGTTCTTCACCACCCCGCCACCATTGGTGACGTTCGTGTTGAAGCCGGCAATCAGCTTATCGACATCTTCTTCGACCGCGTCGGGCCGAACAATGAACATAACCTCATACAAACGGGACATCCGGTTTCCTTTTCCGCTGGAGTCCCATGACCCCAGCCGCTGCCGCCGGTTTCAACCATAGCGGCCATCTCTTTATCACAGGGTTAAGAACTCGTCCCTGCTCTTCCTACTCCGCTGGGCTGTTTGGCTCGCGGCGGTTAAACTCATTCATCGCGGAGCCCGGTCCATCCTGGATAATGCGCCTGGTGGCCGTAGCCACCCGATCCAGCACTTCATCCAGCACCGTCAACTCCGCTTTGCGCATCGGTGAAAGTAGAAAATCCCTGCCCGGCCTCTTTGCCCCAGCCACTTTGGCTTCCGGAGGCAAATCAGCTCCTACTCCGATTCGCAGTCGCAACCACTCCTGGCTGCCCAGGGCCGAGGTCACGCTGCGGGCTCCGTTGTGTCCCGCCGGCGATCCGCGTTCCCTGATCTTGAAGGTCCCCAGCGTCAAGTCCAGCTCGTCGTAAATTACGAGAAGGTCCCGCGCCGGGTCTGCTTCAAACTCTCGAACCAGCGCGGCCACTGCAGTGCCGCTCAGGTTCATAAAGGTCTCCGGTTTGGCCAGGATCACTTCGCGCCCTGCAATGCGGCAGGTTGCTGTTGTGGCCCGGCAGCGCCGGTTCTGCACCACAACGCCTTCTTGCTCGGCGATGCGGTCAATTGCCATGAACCCCGCATTATGCGGCGTCCACAGATACTCCAGCCCGGGATTGCCAAGCCCCACCACAAGAAAGGGGCCTGACGATCTCGGATTCCCTGTGCCGATCTCGCTTGCGTCGGCCAAGGTCTACTTCTTTGCTCCGCCCTCAGGCTTCTTGGCGCCCGCGGCATCTGCCGGTGCGTCCGTCTTGCCCTTCTTGGCCACTTCCGGCTCTGTCGGTGCACCTTCCGCACCCGGCACAACCGCTACTTCGCCCTCAGGAGCTGCAACCACTTCTTCGCGAATCGAGACCACGTGGGCCACGGTCGCATCTTCGGCGTTCAGATACTTGATCTTGTCTGAGTGCGGCAGATCGCTCACACGCAGCGACCCAAACATCTCCAACTCGCTCACATCTACATCGACGTGGTTGGGAATATCCGCCGGCAAACATTCGATTTCAACTTCGCGCAATACCTGGTCCAGGATGCCGCCGGCGGTTCTGACGCCAATCGGAGTACCCAGCAGCTTCACGCGCACACTCACACGCAACAGCTTGTCCAGCGCAATGCGCTTCAGGTCGATGTGAATCAACTGATCCTTGATCGGCTCACGCTGCCAGTCAACGATCATGGCCTTGGTCGGGGTCTCGCTGCCCACTGCCACATCGAAAATCGTGTTGTGGCCGGTCTCGGAGAAAAGAATCCGCGAAATCTGCTTAGGATCAACTTCGACCGCGACTGCTTCATGGCCGCCGCCATACAACACGGCAGGAATCTTGCCAGCGACACGCACGCGGCGCGCGGCATTCTTGTTGAACTTGCCCTCGCGGGGCTTGGCTGTGACTACTTCAGGCATTCATCTCTCATTTCTGTATTCGGGCACAGGCCGCTGGGGTCCACTCCCTTTGTTGGAGCTAGTGATCAGTGGTCAGTGAAAAGTGATCAGTCCAAATGCAAACTGCCGCTCATTCAACGACTCTGTCAACTAACTGCATTTCCGCTCCGGTCACTGACCACTGACAACTGATCCCTGACCACTGTTACGAGAACAGCGTGCTCACGCTGGTCTCCATGTGAATGCTCTCAATCGCCGCACCCAGCAGGCCGGCTATCGAAAGCACTTTAATCTTGGGCAACTTCTGTGCCGCTTCGCGCAGAGGAATGGTGTTCGTTACCACCACCTGCTCCAGGCGCGAATTGGAAATGCGGTCGACCGCAGGACCCGAAAGCACCGCGTGGCTCGCGCATGCGTACACTGAAAGCGCGCCGCTCGCATACAACGCATCTACGGTCTTCACCAGGGTGCCGGCCGTATCGATAATGTCGTCGATGATGAGGCAAGTCTTGCCGTTCACATCGCCGACCACGTTCATCACTTCAGCGACGTTGAGATCAGTGCGTCGTTTGTCCACGATGGCTAACGGCGCTCCGACTTTCTGCGCGAAAAAGCGTGCGCGTTCCACGCCCCCTGCATCCGGTGACACCACAATCAAATTCGGCAGATGCAACTCGCGGAAGTAGCTCACCAGCACCGGGCTGGCAAAAAGATGATCCACCGGAATATTGAAGAACCCCTGAATCTGTGCGGCGTGCAAATCGACAAACAGCGCGCGATTGGCGCCAGCCGTGGTCAGCAAGTCGGCAATCAGCTTTGCGCTTATCGCCACGCGCGGACGGTCTTTGCGATCCTGGCGTGCGTACCCATAGTAGGGAACCACGACCGTGATCCGAGCCGCCGAGGCACGCTTAAGCGCGTCAATTATCACCAATAACTCCACCAGGTGCTGGTCCACCGGATAGCAGGTGGGCTGCACCACAAATACATCCACGCCACGCACGTTCTCGAGCAGTTGGAAGTAGACTTCGCCGTCCGCGAATCGCTGCAGTTTGGCCTCGCCCACCTTGACCCCGATGTGCGTGCCAATCTCCTCAGCCAGCGCCCTGTTCGCCGAGCCCGAGAAAAGCTTGAAGCGCTTGTCTTCGCTCAAGCTGCGAGTCCGCTTCCGCTCCGGAGCCGCCTTGGCGTCCTTGCCCTTCGAAGCATCGGGAACTCCGCCCTTACCAGCGTCCTTGCCTGCGCCGTCTTTCTGCGCCTCGGCGCCGCCCTGCTGCTTGTCGTCCACTGCCACCGTCACCGTTCCCACTTCCATGGTTCAAGAACCTCCAAGCTGGTTTGCTTTGGCTGCTCAACTCAAAATCAGTACCGCAAAACTTGGCTGGGCGACTAGGATTCGAACCTAGACAAATGCCTCCAAAGGGCATTGTCCTACCATTAGACGATCGCCCAACTCGACAGCCGCTCGCGAGTCTCTCGCGCGAAAGAATCCGCTGTCAACAACCTTTATGGAAGAAGCATTTCATCCCAGTACTTCTGTCGCGGCAACGTGCGCGTCAATTCATTCTCGACGCCTGCCGCGGTCAACCGGGCCTGGGCTGCTTCCGCATCTCCGCGGTTCAGGTACAACCCGAAGAGCGCCGAACCGGACCCCGACAACGAAGCATGAAGCGCGGCCTCCGGGGTGCCCGAAGCCGCAAGAAGACGCTTGATTTCTGCAAGGGAAGGATGCTGGCGAAACACGACCCGTTCAAAGTCGTTCTGGATCCAGCTACTGATCCCGGTGCGGACAAGCGCGGACTCTTGTGGTCCGGCCAGGTCCTCTCCCACAGAGAGGACACCGGAGGAACCGGCTCCCTGCCCAACCCGCGGAATTCCTCCCGCAAAGGCGCTGGCATAGGCGCGGCTCAACTCATTTAGTTTATCGGTACTTGCCTCGGCGGTCAAACCTTCCGCTGAACACAAGGCGTCCCAGTCGCGAAAGGCCTGCGGCGTCGAAACCCCCACGGCTGGCTTGGCCACCACACACCACACCGGCTCAATGTCCGGCAGGGGATATACCTCCTGTCCCCGATCGACCCCAAGCACGGTGCCTCCTATAAGGAAGAGCGGCACATCCGAACCCACCTTGGCGCCGATCGCCGTTCGCCGTGACAGCCAGCTTGCGGTTCTGATCGCCGAGGCTGATTCCCTAGTCGCTTGATTTAATTCAGCTTCCAGGCCCACCAGCGCCGCCACCGCATTCGCCGATCCAGCTCCCAGGCCCCCCTGCACCGGCAACCGCTTATCAATATGGATCTCAACCTCGGCCTTGGCTCCCAGCATCCCCAAGGCCAGTTCAACCATTTTCCAGGCAGTATTCCTGCTATCGAGCGGCACCCGCGCGTCGTTCGATGTCAACCGGATCGTTGTCCCCGTCGCCCTTCGCGCCGTAACCGTAACCACATCATGCAGTTCCAGCGTCTGGTACACAGTCGTGAGAGCATGAAACCCGTCCGGCCGCGGCGCACCAATCCCCAGTCCCAGGTTGATCTTCGCGTGCGAACGGACTTTGGTCGGCATACCGGTCTATTGTAGAACCGGTCCGGCTGGCAGCCACGCCGTCCGCTCGGTACAAAACAACTGATTTAGTTGGAACAGCGAATACCCGCTGCGCGTAGAATCCTGTGCAAGCAATCCGGGTGATTCCCCTGGCTCGTGGACTTCTGAGGCCCAGCCCCAGCAATTCCCCCGGACGGTTGCCGCCGCGGTCATTGTCCTTCGGCCCCTCGTCCAACGGAGATTCATGGCCGATCCACTACCGCGGGTAAGGAGGGACTATGCAAGTCTCAACCTGGCGCGGCATCGTCTGTTTCGTTCTCCTTGGTGCAGCATTTTCTTGTCTACCGCTCACGGCACAAGACCCTTCCGGAGAATTGACCAGCCCAATTCACCAGGCGCCCATGGTCGAGCGCTTTGGCAAACCCTATGTCATGGTCACCATCAACGGCCACGGTCCTTACCGTTTCGTCATCGACACCGGCACTGGCACCGACGCGATAGTGACACCCGAGTTGGCACATCAACTAGGCCTCCCTGCCGTTGGCCAGGCATCTCTGACCGATCCAAGCGGCCAGGGCAGCAGGAAAGCGCCTATCGTCCTCATCCAGTCCCTCGAGTTCGCAGGCGTGCAATTCCCTGCCGTTCGCGCCGTCAGTCACCCCTTCTTTTCCGAGGCCGGTACTTGTGACGGACTGCTCGGGTTCACTCTCTTTCGTGACTTCTTGCTTACTCTCGATTTTCCCAATCGCCTCGTCACCCTGGCTTCCGGTTCGCTTTCGCCCGACGGCGGAAAGTCCGTGCTACCCTTCCGCATGCCGAATGGCGTTCCACGCGCGATTCTCAAAGTCGATGGCTTGCAGCCCGTCGAAGCACAATTGGACTCCGGCGGCGGCGGACTCGTCATCCCCGAGAAACTTGCGGCCCAATTGAAATACGACGTCGACCCCACCGTCTACGCCTCGGGCCGCTCCGTTTCCACGCGGTTTCAATTGAAGACCGCGAAGCTTGCCTCTGACGTGAAGATCGGTCGCTACACTTTCACCCATCCGGTAATCGAGATCCATCCCGCGTTCCCGCTCGTCAATTTCGGATCCCCGCCGATGCAGATCTTCGCCATCACGTTTGATCAGAAGAATTTGCTCGTGCGGTTTACCGCGACGCAGAAACGTTTCAGCCTCTCCGCGCCGCCTTGCCCTACGCGGCTCACCAATGCGCCGGCCGATACTTCGCCTCCGCCAGACCTCGTACCCGTAGGCTGAATCAGGATTTCTTCCCGCCTTTGTGCCGCGGCGCGACCAAAGCGCGCTGCGATTTCCTTTGCAGATTCATGTCGCGCGCGATAAATTGATTGCGTTCTTCCCCCTCGCCGATCCCAAGCCGCATCTCTAACTTCGCTCTGCGGCGGGCCATCACTCACTCCATCGCAATTTCGGAGGTCCGATGCAACGTCGATCGTTTCTCAAAACTGCCGCAGCAATTCTTCCCGCAGCCTCGCTCCAGGCCTTTGCGCTCGATCAGCCCAGCTCCGCCTCGACCGAAGTGCACGTCATCCCCGGCGGCGAAGATCGCCTCGGTGAAGCCCATTCCCTCGGCTTCAGCACCATCTGCTTTAAAGTCCTGCCAAGTGAAACGTCAAACAGTCTTTTTGTGATCGAGCACATCCACCTCACCGGTGGTCCCGATCTCCACATCCATCCCCATCAGGAGGAATATTTCTATTTGCTCGAAGGAGAGGTCGTGTTCCAGGTCGGCGACGCCAGAAAACACCTGCATCCCGGCGATTCGGTGCTGGCGCCACGCGGCATTCCCCATTGTTTCGCAGCAACAAACGCCATCCCCAGCCGCATGATCATCGCCTTTACCCCCGCGGGCAAGATGGAACAGTTCTTCCGCGAGACCGCAAATCTAACCAAGGCGCAGATGACCCCGGAAATCTGGGCTCGCTATGACCTGACTTATGTCGGCCCCTCCCCGTTGAAGGACCTCAAAGCGTAGAAGAGAGCGCGCGATACCGAGTTCCTATACGACTGCCCGCGTCACACCTTCCTGCGCGACACGCAGGCTTTCCACGGCGTTCCCCGTCGGAAGAAACTCCATCGCGACTTTGTGGCGATAGCGCAGCTCTGCCAGCTTGCGATAAATGTTGCTGTAATTGATCTCGCCCGTCCCCGGCTCATGTCTTCCCGGCACATCGGCCACGTGGATCAGCCCGATCACGTCGATATGCTTTTCCAGCTTCTCAATTAACTGCCCAAAGCCCATCTGTTCGTGAAAAATGTCGTAGAGAAATTGCACCTGCGGATGATTCACTTCGCGCACAATTTCAATCGCCTCGGTTGCCGATTGTAGAAAATAGTGCGGACTCTCTTCAGCGTGAATGCACTCCAGCAACACACGCGCCGGCTCGCCACCAATCTGGCGCCTCTCCACCAACTCCGCCGCTCGCTTCAGTGTCTCCACGCAGCTCCTGTGTTGCTCCTCGCGCGAGAGCCTCTCCACCACACTCCCTGACAACACGATCATTGCCGGACATTCCAGTGTCTCCATCGTCATCAACGACTGCTTCAACTCCTCCAGAAATGGCGCGCGCTCCGCAGGATCGGCAATCCCCTTCGTGTGGGCTGCATGCTCCATGCCCGCCGTCGCGTCAAAACGAATGCCCAGCCGCTTCCGCGCTTCGTTCGCCCGAGCAAAGTCCCTCTCTGACCACTTCGCGTATTCGCCGACGAGCTCGACATTGCTGTAGCCCGCCTCCGCCACCCTCGCCAACCTCTCCTCAAATGGCAAATCGGCAAACACCGTCCACAGCATCACCGACAACTGAAAGGGGGTCGCAGTCGAAGCAACCGTTTCGGCCTTCGCCGTCGTCACCAGTGGCCCCGCAGCGGCACCCAGAGCGGTTGCGGCCATAGCTTGCGCAAAGACTCGGCGATTCATCCCATTCTCCTTCGATTCCAGTTACGCCTGCGGTTTCGTCTTGACCACGCGCCGCAGCGCCTGCCAGTCTTTTTCGGTTTGATCGGCATAGAGCGATCCAAACTTGGCGCAGGCTTCCGCGAATCCCCCGCCATTGCCGAGATAGCCCGCAATCACCAGCGGATCGCCGGAACGCGCATGGCCTCGCGCCAGCAACTCTCCGCAAATCTCCGCGAAAGCCGCAAGGCCTCCACCGGCCAGGTCCTCCAGCAGAATCGACCCCTTGTGATCGTTGAGCTGCCTTACCAGGTAGTCGCGCCCATCCATGTGCGTCCAGCCAAGAAAAGGATCCGACTGCAGTTGCATCGCACGCTGGCCTTCCACAGCGCGCTGTCCATTGTGGTGCGCCGGATGCGCATCCGGCAGATAGGGCGCATAAGCCGACTGCGCTTCCTCCTTGATCTGCAGGAAGAGCGGATCGTGCGGACCATTGCCCTCAAAATAGACGCAATAATCGCGCAGCCCCACCGAGCCCGTCCCCACCACCTTGAACGCCACGTCGATCGGCCGGTAGAGCGAAAGCAGGTGCTGCCGCTGCGGCTCAAGATTGTGCCGATACGGCCCAAGTGCAGCCAGCACCTTCACCGCTTGCGCGCCCGTTACGCGCGCCAACATCGGCTTGATCTCTCTAAACCGCCGCGCCGCGCCGGCTTTGCTGCTTGCGGGTTCGGTCAACAGTTCCAGGTTATGCAGCGGAGTCGCACGCTCCGCCTTCAACAGCGCATCGTGCACCGGCTCGACAGATCCAAGGCGATGCACCTGGTAGCGGCCCACGTCCAGCAGAGGCATCCGTGCGAAGACGCGCATCTGTGTGCAGTAACGCTCTATGCATTTCACCACCGCCGTCGTTGTCGCCAACTCCTTGTGCCCCGACTCACGTCCCGCCAGCACCAGCGACGCGGCCATTCGCTTCAAGTCCCACTCGAACGGCCCCCGAATCGTCTCATCGAAATCATTGATGTCGAAGACCAGCCGACCGTCCGGCGCCGCAAAGGCGCCCAGGTTGCGCACGTGCGCATCGCCACACAGCTGCGACAGTATGCCGGTATTCGGCAGTATGCTCAGGTCCGCGGCCATCACCGGCGCGGCCCCGCGAAAGTAGCTGAACGCCGACTGCGCCATCAGCTCGTGCTTCAGTTTCAACAGCGTCGGAATGCGCCCGCGCTCCACCCGCTCCAGCATTGACAGAGCTGGCGTTTTGCGCGCCTTGATATTGAGTTCGTTTTGGTGCTGGCGGCCGACTTGCTTGCGCCGCGCCTGGCCAAGACTGCGACGTTCTTCAGGAGTTGCCCAGTGCATGAGCCGGACAATACACCGTCAGACCTGCCCTTGCAAAACCGCTGCGCGTCGGAACGCAAAACCGCAACAGCCGTCTTACCCCGTGATTTAAACTGCTGACTGGCACCCCGAGACTCACTCTACCCCCGCCAACTTTTTCTAGGACGGGCTCTGACCCTGGAGGAACATCCTTTGATCCGCAGGCCCTCTCTCCTCTCTGCCTCTCTTGTCGTCTTCGCGTTGTCGGCCTTGCCTCTCGTTGCGCAAAATGCCGCGGTCCCGCTCACCGTGGAAAAGATCTTTGGCCACGGCTCCATCGTTGGCACGCCCCCCGAGGGGCTCACATGGTCGCCCGATGGACAGCACCTCACCTACCTCGATGGCGGCGAACTCGTGGACATCGATCCCGGTTCGGGCAAACCCCACGTCATGGTTAGCCGCGCCAAGGTCGCGTCGCTCCAGGGCTCCGGCGCCTCAGAGCAGGACCGCGATCATCGCAGCCGCTACGGCATGGCGAGCTACATCTGGGCACCCGACTCCAAACATCTTCTCTTCGATTCCAACGGCCGCCTCTGGATGTACGACCTGCGCAACGGCACGGGCCTCGAGATCGGGTTCACCGGAGAAGCTTCGGGCGACGATCCCAAGTTCTCCCCCAATGGCGAGATCATTTCCTTCGTCCGCAATCACAGCCTGGCTGTCGTCCGCCTCAAAGATCCCGGCACACCCACTTCGATCGTTGCTCCCACACCCAACGAGTCCATCTTGAACGGCGAAGTCGATTGGGTCTACGAAGAAGAGTTGGACGTACGCAGCAACTATTTCTGGTCGCCGGATTCAAAAAACCTGGCCTATTTGCAGATGAACGAGGCCGATGTGCCCCTCTATCCCCTCACCGACTGGATTCCCACGCACGCGGCCGTAGCCTTGCAACGCTATCCGCAGCCCGGCGATCCCAATCCCGCTGTCCGCGTGGGCGTGGTCAGCGCACAAGGCGGCAAAACAATTTGGGTCAAGCTGCCCATCGTCTCCGGGCAGGATTATATTCCGCGCTTCGGCTGGGTTGATCCCCGGACCCTTTGGATTGAAACCGTCACGCGCGATCACAAGCATCGATCAATCTACTTTGCCGACGCCCCCAGCGGGCAGTCCCACCAGGTGCTCGACCTGACCGATGAGAAATTCCTCGATGAGAACTACAGCGTGTCTGTGGCAGCCGGCAAAATCGTTTTTACCAACTGGAGCGACGGCCACAACCACATCTACCTCTACTCCTACGACAACAGCAGTCCTGCATCGACAACGGCCAAACTCGAACGCCAATTGACCAAGGGCGACTTTGAAGTGGGCGAAGTCTATCGCGTCGATCACGCGCACAAGCTCGTCTACTACTCCTCGAACGAAGGCAACGTATTCGAGCAGCAGATCTGGCAGGTCAGCTTCGATGGCGAGCACAAGCAATTAAGCACGGGCGACGGTTCCCATCAGGCGAACTTCTCTCCCACCAGTGGCACCTTCAGCGACAAGTTCTCATCCCGCATGCATCCCGCCGCGCTGCAACTCTGCCCCGAAACGGGCAAGTGCCAGGAATTCTGGTCCTCCCACAGTCTCGACCCCTACGGCCTTCATTCGCCCGAGCCGCTTGAAGTCAAAGCCCACGACGGTACCGCGCTCTACGCCACCCTGTTGCTGCCCGCGGGCACTACGAATCCGGCAAGCGTGCCCCTGATCGTGAATCCCTACGGAGGCCCCGGCCCCCAGGAAGTCGCCGATCGATGGGGCGACGGTTTGCTCTTCGATGAACTGCTTGCCGAGCATGGCTTCGCTGTTTTGCACGCCGATAACCGCGGCACCGGCATGCGCGGTCGCGACTTCGCCCAGGCCGCGTATCAGAACTTCGGTCCGGTGCAATTGGAAGATCAGCTCACTGTCGCCGACGCCACACTGGCAAAGTATCCGCAGCTCGATCCGAAGCGCCTCGGCTGGTGGGGTTGGAGCTGGGGCGGCACATTCACTCTCTACGCCATGACCCATTCCGATCGCTTCCGCGCCGGGGTCTGCGTCGCTCCCGTCACGGACTGGCACAACTACGACTCCATCTACACCGAACGCTACCTGGGTCTGCCCGCCGACTTCCCCACCGGCTACAAGGACTTTTCAGTGGTGAATTCAGCCGCGAATCTCAAAGGCCATCTCCTGCTTGTTCACGGCACCGGCGACGACAACGTCCACTTCGAAAACACCGTGCAGTTTGTGCAGCAGCTCATTGAAGCCCAGCGACCCTACGACCTTCAAATCTATCCGCGCAAAACGCACTCCATCTCCGGACCCGATGTGCGGACGCACTTGTACAACCGCATCCTCGCGCAATTCGAACAGTACCTGATGCCGGTCGCTCCATGAGCAAAGCTACCAAGGTCAGCAAGGAAATATCGTCGCAGCTTCTTCGCTGCGAACTGGAGCTGCTTACTCCCGAAATCCGGCGCAATCGCCGCAGTGTTTCCGCTCTGCTGGCTCCGGACTTTCAGGAAATCGGGGCTTCGGGCAGAGTCTGGTCGCTCAACGAAATTCTTGATCTGCTCGAGACTGAAGAATTCTCCCCACTCGTTATGGAGAACTTTGCCTGCCGATTGATCGACAAGAATGTTGTGCTGGTAACGTTTCGAACCGTGCGCACCCATCCCCACGGCGGCGAGCAGATCTTTGCGCTGCGCAGCTCCATCTGGACAAAAATATCTGGGAAATGGAAGCTGCGGTTTCATCAGGGAACCCGCAGCGTATAACCATCGGCCAAACCGGGCGTCACACTTCGTGGCGCTTGAAGAGGTCGTCTTTTTCGCGGCCGGGGCACTTCGTGCACTGCACGCAGCACACCAGCAACAGCGCCACCCCTATGGTGACAACAATCGCCAGGACGTTCGCATACGACGCCAGCCAATGGATCAGAACGTGCATAAGCCCCATCTGAGACATACGCCAAGTCCCGAAACTACGCCATATTACCGGCGTCACTCGAGCAATTTCGCGCTTGGTGCGCCGGTCCTCCGGCGACTTCAGTCTACCACCACAAAAAAGGACTGACACTTGAAGAAAATGGTTGCGAAAAAGAGAACAAAAAGCGAAAATAAATTGATGGCCGCCGCCCCTAATCCGCCGCGGGCTCCCCTCGAAGACGAATGGCCCGAGGAACTCCAGATCCCCGCCCGGTCCGCTCCCACCCCGCCGACCCCACCCGACTCCGGCCCCTGTCTCAACTGGCTCTTCGTTGACTTGAATTCCTACTTCGCCTCGGTCGAGCAGGAAGTCCGCCCCGAACTGCGTGGCTGCCCCATCGCTGTCGTTCCCATGATGGCCGACACCACCGTTTGCATCGCCGCCAGCTATGAAGCGAAAGCCTTCGGCGTCAAAACCGGAACCGTGGTCGGCGACGCCAAGCGCATGTGCCCCGATATCACCCTCGTCGAGGCCCGCCACGAAATCTACGTCGACTACCACCACCGCATCGTCGAAGCCGTGGAAACCTGTCTCCCAGTCGCCGCCGTCATGTCCATCGACGAAATGGCCTGCCGCCTCATGGGCCGCGAACGCCCGCTTCTCGCCGCGCTCGAACTCGGCCGCCGCGTCAAAGCCGCCATCACCGAGCGCGTCGGCCCGATGCTCCGCAGTTCCGTCGGCCTGGCCACCAATCGCTATCTCGCCAAGATCGCCAGCGACATGGAAAAGCCCGACGGCCTTATCGCTCTCCCTCTCGACATCCTCCCCGAAGCGCTCAGCCAGCTCACTCTCCGCGATCTGCCCGGCATCGGCGCCCGCACCGAAAAGCGTCTCAACGCCAAAGGCATCCAGACCATGCCCCAGTTGCTCGCGCTCAACTGCGAACAGGCCGGCGAACTGTGGGGTTCCGTCTGGGGTGAACGTCTCTGGCATTGGCTCCAGGGCGAGGACTTCGATATGTCGGACACCGAACACCTCAAATCCATCAGCCACTCCCACGTGCTCGCGCCCGAAATGCGCACCGCCGAGAAGGCCTGGGCCGTCGCCCACAAGCTCCTTCACAAGGCCGCCATGCGTCTCCGCACCAATCAGCTGTGGGCCAGCGGTATCGGTCTTGCAATTGGCTTCGCTGTACCGCGCGGGGAAAAGGCGCCCGTTAGCCGCTTCGGCGTACCCACCCGCGGCTGGCACAGCGAAATTCACTTAAGCGAGTGCCAGGACAACCAGACCCTCATTGCCGCCCTCAGCCGCCTCTGGGCCAATCGCCCCGCGGGCGCGGAATACGACCAGCCCTACTTCGTCGGCGTGCAGCTCAACAACCTCGTTCCCGACCGCCTTCACTCCCTCAATCTCTTCGATACGCTCGACAATGCCCAAAGCCGCGCCCGTCTGCTCGCCGCCATGGACGAGCTGAACCACAAATACGGCACCGGCGCCCTCGCCCCCGCCGCCATGCTCACTGCCTTTAAAGCCGCCCCCACCCGCATCGCCTTCCACAGCATTCCCGATCTCTTTTGACACCGGCACCCATCCGCACCGAGTTCTGAAATCGCGAATCCCTCCGGCCATTTGAGGGGCAGTGACCATGATCACATCGCATGAGTCAAATGACCGCTAGAGTTCGCACTATCCGGTCAATCCCTCACCGATATCTGAATACTCCAAGGCACTTGGCACCAGTACGGAGGTATTGACGATGTTCCTGACAGTTATCCTTGCGGTTGGACTCGACCCGTGGCAGCTAACCACACAAGGCCCGCGCTGGAAATCCGAGGGATATATCTCCATTGCCGTCACCTCGATTCGCGAGGCGATCAAGCACTTCAAGGCCGGTGATTTCGATCTCGTCCTGCTCGGCCAGTCCATCTCCCCCGAAGATAAAGAGAGACTGACTTATCTCATACGAACCTCGGGCGCTCAAACTCCCGTGGTTTGCATTGCCGACCCGTCTGGCGTCTCCTTCTCGTTTGCGGATGCGACGCTCGCGAACGAGGGAAACATCCTCTGCGCGGGAATGGGCGAGCTGTTGGCGAAAAGGGCGAATATGCGTGCACAGCAGTCGTTGTTTATCCGCAATATTGCCTGAGATCCCAGCAACCCGCTAGCTCCCGGCTCTCGCCGTGATTCTCCAATCGCATCCGCGGTCCCTCTTTTCGAATTGAAATAGCCATCCGACGGTAATTTGGACACCCGCCGCGCTAGCTGTTCTACTTGCAAATGAAGTCAGTGAATTGAAGAGAGCAATGGCGCGATTCGGAGTCTTTTGTTTTCCAGGAACCGGTCATCTCAATCCGATGACCGCACTGGCGCGCTCCTTGGAGCAAAGGGGCCACGAGGTAGTCATCTTTGGAATTGCCGACTCCGAAGCCCATGTCCGTGCCGCAGGCATTGAGTTCCACACAATTGGCGCCGAAGACTATCCGCCCGGCGCACTTCAAAAACTGGATGACCACCTGGCCCAATTGAAAGGCTTCGCAGCCCTTCGATTCACATTTGAGCGCGTGAAGAATTCGGCGCAAATGGAACTGCGCGACGGTCCGAACGCCGTGCGGGCCGCCAACGTTGACGTCCTGCTCGTCGACGAAGTCGACTTTGCTGGAAATGTCGCCGACTATCTAGGCCTGCCCTGGATCTCCATCGCCGTGATTCCTCCCATGGTTTCGGATGATCGGTTTCCACCCTTCTGGTTCGGATGGCCGGCGGGACAGGATCGGCTCAGCCGTTTGCGCAACCGCCTTGCCATGCGTGTGCTGTTGCGGCTGGGGTCCCCAATCTTCGCGGTGGTGAGCCAGAAGCGCAAATCATGGGGACTCGCGCCGTTCAAACGCCCCGAAGACATGCTTTCTCCACTCGGGCAAATTACCCAGCTGCCCGAGGCATTGGAATTCGAAATCGACGGCGAAAAGCCAGCGGGGCTTCACTATACCGGGCCTTTCGTCCACCCTGGCCAGCGCCCGGCGATCAATTTCCCCTGGCATAAACTCGACGGACGCCCCATCATCTATGCATCCTTGGGCACACTTCAGAACGGTTCAGAAGCGCTCTTCAGAACCATTGCAGAGGCCTGTGCCGGACTCGACGCACAATTGGTGATGTCGCTGGGAGGAAGACTCGATCCGGCAAGGCTGGGGAAGCTGGCGGGCGATCCTCTTGTGATGAATTTCGTTCCACAACTGGAAATCCTGAAGCGAGCCGCGCTCGTCATCACCCATGCCGGCATCAACACGGTGCTTGAGTCGCTTTGCGAAGGAGTGCCATTCGTCGCTATTCCCCTCGGCAATGACCAGCCCGGTATGGCGGCTCGGGTCAAGGCCCGCGGAGCATGTGTGGTGGTTCCCGCGCACAGGTTAAATGCGGTCCGACTTCGCAAAGCTCTCGTCCAGGTACTTCAGGATGTCAGTTACCGCGCAGCAGCCCAGGCCTTGCAGAAAAGCCTCATGCAGATCGACGGACCTGGGCGCGCGGCGGATCTCATCGAACAAGTGCTGAAACTCCGCTCGGCTACAGCATTTTCGGAATTGGTGTAGACCGAAATCGAGCACTCAAGTGGCCTTCTATCCAAGAAAAGGCCACCTTGCGCACCTCTCAAAAAGTCCACGTGTATTCCGAAAGTGCTCTAAACCCGTGGCCCCATCCGCCTCTTGAGTCCCAGTAATTGACCGCGCACAAGTCCGGGTGTTGTTACGGAACCATCCCTGGATACTTGCCTTGGATTGGCGGAGAAGGCCGCCGGCGACCCACTCAACCTACGGTGACCGCCACTTCAGAAGGCGCAGCTTCAACCGCCGTGGAAGCCGCCACCCTCTCCCGAATCGATTGAATCACCAACTCCGGCTCATCCAGATGAATCCAATGCGCGCTGGCTGGGGCGATCACCTGTTCCACCGTGTCCCCAATCTTCCGCACATAATCCTCTGAAAGAGGCGACGACTTACCCGGTGTCAGCAGCAAGACTGGAATCCCGCGAATGGGCTCTGCGTAATGCATTTCCCGCAAGGTCTCCGGCACTGCCTCAACATGGCTGCGCATCGCAGCGTAATAGCTCGGTCGCGACCAATGCGCGGCGACACTTGGCCATACCTCTTTTGGCATCTTGGCCACTTCGTCTTTCACTCGCCCGAGCACGTGCATACCTCCTTCGCCGGCAGCCCCCGCCAGTCGATCCGCGATCCGACCCGAACGGCACAAAAGTGAAGTCACCGCAAGCCGGGCCATTCCCAGTCGCGCAATTGGAATTGCCCAACCCGCGAGCCTTACACCGCGGTCCAGCTTCGCCTGCTTTGCCGGGTCCAGCGGAAACCACTCCTCGGGGCGCAATGGGTCTACCAGCACAATGCTGGTCACTTCTTCCGGATACAAAAGCGCAAACCGTCGTACGATCAGCCCGCCAAAGGAGTGACCCACCAGAATGAAGGGCGGCTTCAGGCCGGCTTCCCGCAGCAAATCGTGCAGTTCCGCTGCAAGGTTGGTAGGTGTGCGCGCGGTCCGTGAGGGGCTGCTCCACCCCAGGCCACTGCGATCGTACGACGCCGTAGCCGCAAACTGCGAAACCGACTCCTGGATGTGATGCCAGTTCAGATTGGTGGCCGCGATCCCCGATTCAAACAACACCGTGGCTTCGCCCGATCCCTTTTCCACCAGATAAATCCGTCGCCTGCCCCCGATGTCAATCCATCTTCCCCCGGCGGAGTAGCGCCACCGGTCATAATGTCCGCCCAGCCATTGATATAGAAAGCCTGCCGCAAAAAGAACCGCGACCAGGCAGGGAATCGATAAAAGGTAAACCATGAACCATCCTAGAAATGAGTAATTGATCCGGGGAAAAAACTCCAGCTCACAGCGCGCACTTACTTAGCCGTGGTCGCCGTGCCGCCCTGCTGAACCACCATGCCTGCGTACTGTTCGCCTTGCGCTTTCAATACTCTACTTCTCCTTGATCTCGCTGTCTCCCCGAAAATCGCGGCGACTCAAGGAAATTCTCGTATCTGACTCCATCGAAAGGGCAGCTATAGCGGAACCAGAGTCGATGTATCCCGAAACCGCACTTAAATCGACGCACTCCCCGGGGAGCGGCAGCCCTCAAGAAAACTCAAAAAGACACTGTTACTCTAGTTTCGCCCTAGTCATACCGCAGCGCCTCGACCGGCGACAGTTGCGCCGCACGCCACGCCGGCAGCGCCCCTGCGATCAACCCCGCCAGCACGCCTATGCCGATTGCCTCGGCCAGAACAAACGCCGGGAGCGACGTCGAGACGATGCTCGCGGTTTCTGGCAGCGCCGCCAAAAGGTGCAGGGCGCACCATCCAAAAGCGATTCCCAAAAAACCGCCGCCCACTCCGAGAATCGCCGCTTCAAGCTGGATGAGTATCAACACCAGCCCCCGATTCCATCCGAGCGCCCGCAAAATACCGATTTCTCGCGTACGTTCATAGACCGACATGGCCATCGTATTGGCGATCCCAAGGATTCCGATCAGCAATGCGATCGAAGTGGTGCCCCAGGCCGAGGCGTGCGCCAGTTGCACAAACTGATTGTTATGCGCGCGCTCCGCTGCGGGAATTGCACGCAGCCCGGGCAGCGCTGCCTCGATCTGCGCCTGCGCCCGCTTTAAATACTGTTCCGGGGACTCTCCAGTTGGAGCCGGACGCAAGCGAACGTCGAAGGTTGAGACCTTCCCCTGCAGGCTGCTCAAATCCTGCAACTGGTCAAGAGGCAGGATGACTGCATCCGCCTGTAATCCGGAGCCGCCATGATAAATCGCGCACACCGTGAACGGTGAGCTCTGAATCACCAGCGTGTCGCCCACCTTTTTCTTCAGATCTTCGGCCAACATGTCGCCCAGCATCACTTCGGGATGGCCGTCGCGAAAGCTCCGTCCTGAAAGTATCTTCAATGAAGCAAATTCGTAGGAGTCGGCTTTCCAGCCGTAGGCCAGAGCATTCACATCCGACGTGAGGTCCATCATGTTAAAGATGACGGGCGTCGCTTGCGCCACTACTGGCAACGACTTCAGCGTTGTTCCAACTGACTCATTCAATGAGGTACTTAAGAAGGTCTGTTCAATCACCGAAATGTCGGTGCCACTACTCGAGTAGATTCGCAGCCACTCACTTTCAAATGCATTCGAGAAACCCACCAGGCCCACAAATGCGCCAATGGCCATCGCAATTCCGAAGAGTGTCAGAACCGTCCTCAGCCGGCGGCGCCATAGATTCTTCCAGACAAAATCCGTGAGCGAAAGTGGGGAAGTCTTGAAGCGGAGGTTAGCCATGATCCTTTTCGGATTCGAAAGTATGAACTTTCAGTGTAACGACCGGCAATTGCTATGTCCAAACAAGTTCTAAAGCATCCAGATAACTTTCATACTCCGACACGCAGAATGCCGCGAACTCAGACCTTTCGGTTCGATCTGTCCCTCGTTGAAATGCGACCAACGCGATCAGAGGATTGATGTTGTGGCCTCACCGAGCTCGCCATTCATCGTCCCACGAGGACGAAGGCGCCCCAATAGTAAGGCAGATCCTGGCCGTCGTGACCTCTTCTCACCGTTTCTCGCACTCCGAGTTGAGCCTCCTTAAGGGCTTGGTGAACCTCCGTGCCCGAAAGCCACTTCTTATAGAAGATCTGCATCAGCTCCAGCGTTTCCTGGTCGGGCACCGACCATAGCGTCATGAGAACGGATTGCGCTCCAGCCTCCTCGAGGGCGCGCCGCAATCCGAAAACACCTTCGCCCGTCTTCACATCTCCTTGGCCGGTGTTGCATGCGCTCAGGACAACGAGCTGAGTCCCACGAAGGTCGAGACTGCCCGCTTCCAAGGCAGTCAACACACCGTTATCCAGGCCATCAGCCGGAGGCTTCCCCGCTAGAACACGATCCGCCCCAGCGAAATAAAGCCCTGAACGGAGCATCGGATCTTCAAGCCTCGACGGCAAGTTTCCACTCACGCCCGTCAGATCGCTTTTCACCTGCTGGTCTGGAAGGAAGAATCCATGCGTGGCCAGATGGAGCACGCGCGGACTGCTGGAGCGTTCCACCACGGTCTTCAATGCCAGGTCGTTGGTGTAGACATTCGTCTTCCACTGGTATTGCTTCATCAAGCCCGCAACCGCTGCAACTTCAGCACCGGTGCCAGGAAGTCGTGGCAGCACCTGGGATCCCAACCCGCTTCCCGCGTCGCGCGATAGCCGGCTTCGCGCCGGGGTCGCGACAGCCGAATGTGCCGCCGATTGCGGAAGCGCGAGCTTTTCCATCGCCGCACGTTGTTGCTGTTCGCTTAGATCGAAGACCGGATCCCCGACCAGCAGAGATGTCGCAGCAGCGATCGGGTGCACGGAGCGCAGTATATCTCGAGTGCTCGATAACAAACGAATGTCGTATCTCTCCATCAGCAACTTGTTGTCGGGCGCGGCAATCACTCCAAGAGGAAGCTGGTTCAACACGCCGTCCGGTGAAAGATAGACGCGGATCTTTCCAGCCAGCGACGCTTCCAGCGGCTTCCAAATCAATGCATACGCATCGGCGCCGGGAAGATTCGCCTCTTGCTCCGCCTGCAGTCCTCGCGTTTGCACGGATTGCTTGAAGCGGAGCATCGCCTCGCCTTCCATCTGTTTTTCGTTGCCCAGGAAGACGTATTCGGGATGATCCTTGGCGTCGTGCGTAACCACCAGCGCCACGTAATAGGTGTCAAAGGTCCAGTGCAGTTGGTGATAGTCTCTGTAGTGGATACATGCGAATTCGACCGCAGCTTCGCCGGGTTTGAGCGCGTCGCGCACTTGCTGCCAGGTGGCCCGTTCCAGTTGCTTCTGCTCGGCGAAGGCAGACGAGCGCGCAACAAGCGCCTTTTCAATGTCGCTTGCTTCCGTCTCCAGCTGCTCTACGTTCTTGCGCCACTGCTCGCGATCGCCCGGCGTTGAATTCAAAAGGGCCGCAAGCTGGGCCCGCTTGTCGTTGAGCTGGCCAAGCAGCTTCAGCGCCTCCGCGTCGCCGGAGGCTTCCACCTGGCGACGCATATTGGCCACACTGCCCGCCACAAATCCCTTCTCCCAAAGCAGCAAGTTGTACATGGAGCCAATGATCTGCGGATCCATCGCATGGTTGCGATGTACGAAGCTGAAGTAGGCCTGAAAGTTGGAGGTGACTTTGTCGAGAAAACTGAGCCTGTCCTTCTCGGTCATGTAGCTGAAGCTGTATTGAAACTGGTGGAAGAGATTGTCGTTGGCGCGAGTGTAGACCCGCTCGGCTTCAGGCACCTTGCCTTCGCGGTCATACATCAGTGCGAAGTTTTCAAGCGCCGTGCCAGTGTTCTCATGGTTAGGTCCGAAGGTGGCCTCCTCGATCTTGATCGCCCGCTGGAATAGCGGCTCCGCTTCATCGTATTTACCCAAGTAGCTGTCCACCAGGCCGATGCCGCTGAGGTTCGACCCCACCTCGGGATTGTCCGGGCCAAGGGCCTTCTCGTTGATCGTCAGAGACTGCTGGTAAAACTGTCCTGCCTGCGATAGCATGCCCTGCTCCATCAATAGCACAGCCACGTCTTGATAGATGGCGGCGAGAGTTGGGTTATTGGCTCCAAAGACCTTCGTATCGATGGCAATTGCACGCAGAAACAGAGGCTTCGCGTCGGCATACTTCAATTCGATCTCGTACAGCTTGCCGAGGTTGGCAAGAGCCGCCGCAACGTCTGGGTGATCCGGCCCCTCGTCCTTCTCGCGAATCGAAAGGCTGCGCTTGAAAAGCATCTCTGCATCAGTAGTCTTGCCCTCCTCCTCATAGAGCGATGCCAGGTTGTTCAGGTTATATGCCACATCCAGATGGTCCGGCCCCAGCTGAGTTTCATTGATGTGCAGCGAACGTTGAAAGAGCGGTTCGGCCTGCGCGTATTTGCCTTCGTGAACATACAGACTGGCGAGGTTGTTCAGGAAGGTGGCTAAATTACGGTCTTCCGGCAGATGCGCTTTCTCGCTCGTGTCGAGTATCTGCAGATACAACGATTCTGCCTTCGGATATTCGCCTTCGTCTCCGTAAAGACGAGCCATGTTGTTCAACGTGCGCAGAACCTGCGGGTCGTTCGGGCCCAGTGCCTTTACGCGAATCTGTAAGGCGCGCTGGTAAAGCGCATCCGCTTCGCTGTACCGGCCCTGGTCAGAATAAAGGTCAGCAAGATTGTTCACGGCCTGTGCCACATCGAGGTGATCGGGACCATCCGCCTTTTCGTAGATCGCCAGCGCCCTCTTGTACAACGCTTCCGACTCGGTATATTTCGCCAGGCGCAGTTCCACAAGTGCCAGCTCGCTCAGGTCATTCGTGATGGCGGGGTTGTCAGACCCAAACACTTTCTCGTACATGCCAAGCGCGCGCTGAGTATCCTGTTCTGCCTCGGCATACTTCTCCTCGCGCACATAAAGCTGGCCAAGATGCTCGAGGGCTCCTGCCACCTCCGGCCTGTCCGGGCCATTGGGTCCCTGCACCTTTTCATAAATATTCAGAATGCGCTCATAAAGCGGTTCCGCCTGTGCATCCTTATTCTCGTGCAGGTAAGTATCGGCCAGGCTTAGAAGAGTCATGGCAATCTCAGGTCTGTCTGGGCCAACGTCCTTTTCGAGAATGGCCACCACGCGCACGTAAAGCGGCTCGGCCTGCGCGTAGTGCGCCTCGCTGAAGTAAATCCCCGCTTCGCCGTTCAGCGCCATCGCGACTTTGAAGTTGTCAGGCCCCAACGCCTTTTCGTAAATGCTCGCAGCGCGTTGAAGCGCAGGAATCGCTTCAGCGTATTTCTTTTCCTTGGAATAGTTCAATGCAAGATTGCCAAGATCTGAGGCAAGATCGGCACTGTCCGGTCCGAGCGCTTTTTCGGCGATCGCCATCGCGCGCAGGAAGATAGGCTCCGCCTGCACATACTTGCCCTGGTAATAGTAGGCCAGACCCAGCGCGTTCAGTTCCGTGGCAACCATGGCGCTGTTCTGACCGTAGGTCGCGACCGCCACAATCACTGCTTCCGTCGCAAGCGGAACAGCCTCCGCGTATTTGCCTTGATGCGAAAGCTGCGCCACTTGCGTGTTCAGCTCCTGTAAACGGGCATCCTGCGACTCTGCCGGCGGCAAAACAGCCGCAGCAAGGACAAGGCCGAACCAGACGACGCAGGGATGCTTGAGCTTCATCCGTGATCTCCGGGGAAGGATACTGGCGGGGCTCAGGATCCTGGGGAAATACATCGCCACCCGAGCGAGATGCCCAGAAGCACGCCCGGCAGGCAGCTTTTCGTTACGAAAAACCACCCTGCTCGCGTCCGAGACTGGCGCTATTACTCGGATTCCGATCTATTGCGCGGAGTATAGCATCCCTGCTACCCAGGTTTGTCCACTCGCAGCAAGCAAGAGGACACGCACGCGCCTTCCCCCGTCACTTCCCTCATCGCTAAGAGAATCGCCGAGTTATTCCGTAATTACGCGATCGGCCCATTCCACGAGTGACACGAAAATGGTCGGATTCCCGAATTTCGCCCCCCACGGGTCCAAGTCTGTTTGCAGCACCGCCCGCGCACGGCTGCACGCGCCGCAGGCATAAATCTGGACATGTCTTTCAACAACTTTCGCGAGGGTTTGCTCCAACGGGGGCCAGCCTACCGGCACGACTGCCTCAGCAACCGATTTCCGCATCAGCGATACTGCTTCGCCGAGCAGGAAAATCTGCACCGAATGCCCCGCCTCAGAAAGCGCGAGGCCGTGGAGAAAAGGAAACGCCGCTTTGGTCGGGTCGTCCGATCCCCAGGCACTTTTCATCATGATATTCAGGGATTTGTGCGAATTCGCTTGACCGAACGCAGACACTGCACCAGCAAACGGTAACGCTACTAGTTGACGAAGAAATGACCGACGCGCCATGGAGACCTCCAGAGGGAAGCCGAGTATAGCATCCGGCCGGGCTGGGAAAAAGATCATCACTTTCACATCGCTCAGAGGTTCAAGTTTGCGCCACGCCCGCCTCAGCGAATTGTTGCTCCCCCAGTCGGCTAAACGAATGATCGAAGAATCATTTATACTTCTGCCACCACACCCGTTCCAGAGTTCTGCTGCAGAGCTGGCGGGCCGGGACATTCCCCTCAATTTCTCGAAACTCGCGAAGCGCGCTATGGATGAAGTTCCCTCGGACACCGACAAAACTCGAGTTCCAGGAAAAACGCCATCGGGCGGCGCGCCGGTAGGGCTTTCTTCGCAGGCGCCGGGCAGTTCGCTGCCCCCTGATCCCGACAAGCAGTCCGCGGACCTGCGCAATGCCGATGTAACCATCCTTGGTGCCGCACCAATTCGCCCCGATTCCGCCCCCGCGCCCGCTGACAAAGCACCGGCGCAAAATACGGATACAACATTGGCCGGCGTGCGGCCCCGCAAGAACAACGATGCGCCCACAATCGCATCCAGCGATGCCACCATCGTGGCCGGAACCTCGACTCGCCGCAGCCCATCTCCTGAAGGCGGGAACGGCCCCGGCGTAAACGCGATCTTGCTGCAAATCGGAACGGTTCTTGGCAACCGGTATGAAATTCTCGAACTCCTCGGCGAGGGCGGCATGGGAGCCGTGTACAGGGCCGCCGACCGCGAAGTCGATCGAATCGTGGCCTTGAAAGTCATCCGTCCCGAGATGGCCGCGAATCCCGAAATTCTGGCCCGCTTCAAGCAGGAACTCCTACTCTCGTCTCAGGTCACACACCGCAACGTGATCCGGATTTACGACCTCGGCGAAGCCCACGGCGTGAAGTTCATCACGATGGAATATCTGGAAGGCGAGAACCTCCACCAATTGCTGAAGCAGCGCGACAAGCTGGAAGTAGCCGAAGCCGTCGACATCATGGAGCAGGTGGCCAGCGGACTGGCTGCAGCTCACGGGGTTGGAATCATCCACCGCGATTTAAAACCAAGCAATATCATGCGCGACAAAAGCGGACGCGTGGTGGTGATGGATTTTGGTTTGGCTCGCACGTTCTCCGGCGATGGAATGACGCAAACTGGCGCCATGCTGGGGACCATCGAATACATGTCTCCCGAGCAGGCGCAAGGCTTGAACGTGAAGGCCAGCTCCGATATCTTCACCGTCGGACTCATCCTGTATGAGTTGCTCGCCGGGGTCACGCCCTTCTACGCGGAGAGTGCGATCGCAAGTTTGCTGAAGCGCACCCAGCAGCGCGCCGTTCCGCTGGCGGACGTAGACAGAAATATCCCTGGCACGCTGAGCAATATCGTCGCCAAATGTCTTGAGAAGGATCCGGCAAACCGCTACCAGAATGCCGAAGAACTGGATGCGGATCTTCGCGCGTGGCAAGGCAAGGGCGGGAAAAAGGTTTCAGCTTCTTCAACACGCCTGCGCATGATGCGCCTACGCGAGCTTCCATGGCCGCGTCTCGCGGTGACGGGCGTCCTGATTGTGGCAATTGCAGCCGGAGTAGCCTGGTACGTCGCCAAGCGGCAACAGGCCGCGAGGTCCTCCGCGGCGCATCCCCCGGTCTCGGTGTTGGTAGGCGATTTTGCGAATCATACCGGCGACCCCGTTTTGGACGACACATTGGAGCCGATGCTCGGTGTGGCCCTCGAAGGCGCTAGCTTTATCAATGCCTTCAGTCGCGGCGATGCGCACAAGCTCGCCAAAAAGCTTCCCAATCCGTCGGACACCCTCGACGAGCAAACGGCGCGCCTGGTCGCGGTAAACCAGGGTGTCAACGCGGTGATCACCGGCGACATCAGCCTGCGCGACGACCAATACGATATTTCCGCCATTGCGATGGATGCAGTCAGCGGCAAAGTGCTCGCAAAATCTGAAATCTCGGTTGCCAAAAAAGAGGAGATACTGAGCGATATTCCCAAGCTGGTGGCGCCGATTCGTAAAGCCCTGGGCGACACCACGCCCGCCTCGGTCCAGTTTGGTGAGGTCAGCGGAGGCTTTATCGCCGCGTCTCTTGAGGCGGTTCACCAGGACTCTCTTGGCGTGGATGAGCAGTTCGCCGGCAAGTTTCAGGAGGCGTTCGATTCGTTCCAGAAGGCTATGAAACTCGATCCGAATTTTGCCCGCGCCTACACCGGCATGGCAGCCATGGCCTTGAACCTGGGGAAACCCAACGACGCCGTAGCCTACATGAAACTGGCGATGCAGCACATGGACCGCATGACCGAGCGAGAACGCTACCGCAACCGCGGAATGTACTATTACGCCACCGGCGACTGGCAAAATTGCGTTCAGGAGTATACGCAGCTCGTGACTCGCTATCCCGCCGATCGCGTCGGCCAGAACAACCTCGCCAGTTGCTACGTGCAATTGCGCAACGCACCGAAGGCATTGGAAGCCGCGCAGCACGCAGTGGAAATTGTTCCCAAGGGAGTCGGTCCGCGGTTGAACCTGGCATTCATCAGTGCCTTTGCCGGAGATTTTGCCGAGAGTGAGAAACAGGCCCGCGCCGGGCTGGAGATAAGTCCGACCGCCGCACAGGGGTACTTGGCACTCGCCGAAGCGCAACTCGGCGAAGGGCAGATCGATAAGGCCACCGCTACCTACCATCAGCTCGAGAAACTCGGGGCGCTGGGAGCCTCCACCGCAAACGCTGGATTAGCCGATCTAGCAGCCTACCAGGGAAATTACGCAGAGGCGGCGCGCGTCCTGACGCAAGGCGTCACTGCCGATGACGCTGCCAAAATGGCCGACAATGCCTCAAGAAAATATGCGGCATTGGCGAATGTGGAAGAGTTGCAGGGTCACAACGCCGCCGCGCTCTCTGCCCTCGGCAAGGCCCTGGCGAACAGCCCGTCGATCCAAATTCAATTCCTGGCAGCAAGCAGCTACGTCGATGCTGGAGACTTGGCCAAAGCACAAAAACTCGCGACCAGCCTTTCTTCCGGACTGTCGAGCGAACCCCAGGCTTACGGAAAAATCATTACGGGCCTGATCGCACTGAAGCGAAAAAACACCAAGGATGCCGTTCAACAGATCACCGCCGCAAACAACTTGCTGGACACATGGATCGGCCGCTTCGAGCTTGGACGCGCCTACCTGGAAGCGGGTGCGTTTACCGAGGCTGACTCGGAATTCGATCAATGTGTGAAACGGCGGGGCGAAGCAATCGAACTCTTCATGGATAACGTGCCCACTTATGCCTATTTTCCACCCGTGTATTACTATCAGGGCCGCGTGCGCGAAGGAATGAAAAGTGCCGGGTTCGCGGACTTCTATAAGACCTATCTCAGCATCCGCGGGCAGTCGTCGGAAGATCCCTTGGTCCCCGAAATCCGCCATCGCATCGCACAATAACAGCAACTGACATCAGGAATCCATCGACTCGCCGCTACCCCGGAAAGACTTATAAAGGGACAATAAAAAGAGTGCCGGCATTTACCCGCACCCCTCTAACTCAGTCGCGTCTACCTGCCTTGCTACCGCTCGGTTCGGCGACAGCGGTTTCGATTCTGCTCTTTGCAGAAACGTAGAAGCGATCTTCAAATGGCGACACTAGAATCGAAACTGCTCTAGTTCCCCAAGAGCGCAACAGTCTGCGTGCCGGCCGAAGTGTTGTCAGTGACTGCAAGATTGGCGGTCGCTGTCATGCCTTGGGAATTGAACTTGACCGAGATGCTGCAACTCGCACCGGCAGCGAGCGAACTGGAGCACGAGTTAGTCTGCGCAAAGTTGCCTGGGTTTGTACCTGAAAAGCCAATGCTGCTGATGAGTAATAGCGTTGTTCCCGTGTTCTTGAGCGTCACCGTTTGCGATGCGCTGCTCTTCCCTGGATTTACCGATCCAAAATTCAGGCTCGCTGGACTTAGCGTCGCCAGAGAATAAGTTGCGCTCACAGTCTTCGTGACCTGCGTCGCTGCCGTGTAATTGGAATTCCCCGCCTGGTTAGCAATCACCGAGCAAGTTCCCGTTCCACTGGTCATCGTGAAGGTTGCGCCGGAATTGCTGCACGACCCGGAACTGGTGAAAGTTACCGCGTTCCCGCTGCCGCCGCCCGTGGCCGACACCGTAAAGCCGCTCTTGTAGGCAGCCGTCGCCGGTGGGTTAGTGGTGAACGCGATCGTCTGCGTGGCCAGAGTTGCCGATACGGTCTTCGTAACCTGCGCCGCAGCCGTGTAGTTCGAGTTACCCGCCTGGTTAGCGATCACCGAACACGTTCCCGTGCTCTTCGTCATCGTGTAGGTTGCGCCCGCATTGGTGCACGACCCGGAACTTGCGAACGTCACCGCGTTCCCGCTGCCGCCGCCCGTGGCCGCGACCGTAAAGCTGCTCTTGTAGGCAGCAGCCGCCGGTGGGGCCGTGGTGAATGTGATCGTCTGCGCAGCAAGAGTCGCGTAAACCGTCTTCGTAACCTGCGCCGCCGCCGTGTAGTTCGAGTTACCAGCCTGGCTAGCGATCACCGAACACGTGCCCGTGCTTTTCGTCATCGTGTAAGTCGCGCCCACATTGCTGCACGACCCGGAACTTGTGAACGTCACCGCGTTGCCACTGCCGCCGCCCGTGGCCGTCACTGTAAAGCTGCTCTTATAGGCGGCGCTCGCCGGTGGGTTGGGGTTGAATGTGATCGTCTGCGTGGCCAGAGTCGCGGAAACGGTCTTCGTAACCTGCGACGCCGCCGCATAGGTGGCATTGCCGGCCTGGTTCGCGATCACCGAGCACGTGCCCGTACCGCTGGTCATCGTGTATGTCGCGCCGGAATTGCTGCACGACCCGGAACTCGTAAAGCTCACTGCATTCCCGCTGCCGCCGCCCGTGGCCCCCACCGTAAAGCTGCCGCCGTATGCGGCGCTCGGCGGGGGATTGGTAGTGAACGTAATCGTCTGCGGGATCAGAACAAGTGCGCTTAGCGAAACTGCCTGCGGACTGCCGGGCGCATTGTCCATAATCTCCAGGGTTGCGGTTTGTTGCGTGTAGTACGGTCCCGCAACGAACGTGATCGTAATCGCGCAGCTCTTGCCAGCTGCCAATGACGACGGGCACAAATTGACCGCGACAAATTCGTTCGAGTTCCCTCCCTTAACGATCGAAATGAGGGGCTGATTGATAGTGAGTGGAACCGATCCACCGTTCGTCACCGTAACGGTCTTCGTTGTGATGCTTCCCTGGACGACTGTGCCGAAATTGATACTGGACGGAGATACCGTGATTACGGCTCCGGTTGCGGTCACGGACTGTGTAACCGTCGGTGCGGCAGCGTAGTCCGCGTTTCCCGCCTGGTTGGCGATCACCGAACACGTCCCCGTGCTGTTGTTCATCGTGTAAGTTGCTGTACCCGGCGAACTGTTTGTAATGCTGCACGAACCAGAACTGGTGAAGGCCACTGCGTTCCCGTTTATCGTCGCCGGGCTCCCGCTATAGGCCGATGCCGCCACCGTAAAGCTCGTGGTATAGGCGGCCGTGGGAGGAGCATTCGTAGTGAATCCGATCGTCTGCGCGGCTTGCTTAATGTTCAGCGTGCCGCTCACATAAAGGAAGGAGTAGTTCGCCGCAGCCAACGAGCCGGTCGACACCGTGATTGGATAGTTGCCGGGATCGCTGCTCGTGGTCGCAGTCGTCGACAGGGTGGGCGTGCCGCTCACCACTGCCGGGTTCGCCGTAGCATCGCCATTCACATATCCGCTCAAGGTATACGTCACGCCGAGGCTTGGCGTCAGCGACGGCAGCGGCTGACCATACGTGATCTGCGCATTACTTGCCGTCACCTTAAGCACCGCCGGGGAGATGGTGAACGATTGGTTCACCGATGCGGCGCTGTAGTTCACATTGTTTGCGCTGTATGCAGGCGACGACGCAGTAATCTTGCATAAACCGACCCCGCTGATGCTACCCGTCGCAATCGAGTTGCCGCCCGCAAGAGTGCTCCCGCTCGCTGTGCATGGCCCTGACGCCGTGAAGCTGACGGTCTGTCCGGATGGCAAGGTCGAGGCGCTCAGCGAGAACGTATTGTTGCCATATTGCGCATTCTGCAACTGCGTGAAATTGATTGTCTGCGACTGCGTCGTGGAACCCAGCGGCAAAATCGTGAATGTTCCTGATACAGAATTCGCCGCGTTGTAATAAGGCGGATTGGTCGCTTGCGAAGGGCCAATGCCCGCTTGCGACGCAGTGATGGTGCAGCTTCCAGGACTGGAGAGTGTCACCGTGGCCGTCGAGGCCCCGCCGTCCGCGACAGAGGCTACCGACTGGCTGCCGATTGCGCAGGTTCCCGTCGCGCTGAAGTTCACTTGCAGCCCATTTGCGACGCCGCCCGAAAGAGCCGTCGCAGTGACCGTAACAGCCGTGGACGGATTTGTGATCGCGACGGAACTCGGCAACGAGCCCATAGAGATGGTCTGGTCATTCTCAACCACCGCTGGCGGCGATGGTGCACTCTGGCGCGGTGTCGGATCGATCACGGGTATCGGAAGCAGGGTGGTCGATATCGTGTAGACCACGGTCTGCGAAGTCAGATCCGGGTTAGTGTCAATAAACTCCGTCGCTGGCGGATTTCCATTCACACCGCTGACACTGCCGATCAATATCGGCGTCGCGCTATCAGAGCTGCGATAAATCGAGTAGGTTTGCACCACACCGAATGCCGGTGCCGTCCAATCGATCCTCACGCCCGCCGGATTCGTCGTCTGCGTGGGTGAAGATGGCGGGCGCACGATCGAGTTTGCAGATTCGTAAGACAACTCATTCGTGGTTTCGCCGCCGCTGCCCAGCGTCACGGTCCCGCCACTGCCCAGCGCGATTGTGCCGCCACTGCCTAGCGCCACGGTTCCGCCGCTGCCCAGAGCGATTACTCCGCCGCTGCCGCCCAGTGTGACTGTACCGCCGCTGCCCAGCGCCACCGTACCGCCGCCGCCCATCGTGATGGTGCCGCCGCTGCCCAGAGCAACTGTTCCGCCGCTGCCAAGAGCGACCGTGCCACCGCCGCTGGGGAGCGTTATCGTGCCGCCGCTACTGTCGATCGTATAGGTTCCCCCACCGCTGGGAACCGCGATGGTCCCGCCGCTGCCCAGAGCGATGGTGCCGCCGCTCACAGTCACCGTGCCACCGCTACCCAGCGCGACGGTGCCGCCGCTGCCCAACGCGATCGTGCCGCCACTACTCAGGGTGACTTGGCCGCCGCTTCCCAATGCGACGGTGCCGCCACTGCCCAGTGCGACTGTTCCGCCACTGCCCAGCGCGACCGTTCCGCCACTGCCCAGCGTGACATTACCACCACTGCCCAGAGCCACCGTTCCACCGCTACCCAGAGCTACTGTACCGCCGCTGCCCAAAGCAATTGTGCCGCCGCTGCCGAGAGCAATCGTGCCACCGCTGCTCAACGTGACGTTGCCGCCACTGCCCAGCGCAATCGTACCGCCGCTACCCAGCGCAATCGTGCCGCCGCTACCCAGCGCAACCGTGCCACCGCTGCCCAGTGCGACCGTACCGCCACTGCCAAGCGCGATGGTGCCGCCGCTGCCCAGTGCGACCGTACCACCGCTACCGAGAGCAATGGTCCCGCCACTCCCCAGCGCGATCGTGCCCCCGCCACTGGGAAGGGTGTAGCTGCCGCCTGCAGAGGGGATGGTCACTGTACCCGCGCTGCTGGTAATCGTGCCGCCACTTCCGAGTGCGATGGTACCGCCGCTGCCCAACGCGATTGTGCCGCCGCTGCTACCCACCGTGATGGTTCCAGCGCTACTCAATGTGACTGTGCCGCCGCTGCCCAGTGCCACCGTGCCACCGCTGCCCAATGCGATAGTGCCGCCGGTAGATGGGATCGTCACCGTGGCTCCGTTATTGAGCGTCACACTTCCACCGCTGCTCGGAGTGATCTTGCCGCCGCTGCCCACAGTCGCATTTCCGTTGCTGCCAAGCGTCACCGAACCACCCGCCGGAACCGTTACAGTGCCACCTGCGCCGACAGCTACACTTCCGCCCGGAGCAATGTTCAACGGCGCACTGGACGAACCAAACGAAATCACGCTGGCCAGTGACGCGAACTCACCGCCCGTCGCGCCCACCTGGCGCAGGTCCATGTTGGCCACATCGTTGTAGCCACGCATCGTCGTGTAGGGCACACCATCGAACGCAATATTCGGACTACTCGTCCACGCCGGTGAGATGGGATCGACGGTCCCGTTCACTCGATAGCCGGTATCGCTGCCAAGCGGCGTGCCGTCGCAATGCATCGTCGCCGGACTCGCCGTCGAGCTCGGCGCAACAGTCGAGTACCAGGAAGAAGTTGAGAACGTCGCAGGATTGCCGCCTGCATCCGTCAGTTGAGAGACGCTACTCAAAGATCCATCGTTGTTCAAAACAGCAGGCTGATGGCCTATCTGCTCGCCCAGCAGCTGTTGGTTTGAGAACGCAATCGCAGCATTCGGTCCTACCCCATCGAGCTGGAACAGGTAGTTCATCACGCTCTGATAATTCGGCTTGCAATTCACATCGAAATTCGGGACGTAACTTGGAAGCGAATCATAGTAGAGGCCGCCATGCGTCAACCCAAGCGTGTGGCCAATTTCATGGAACAGCGTGCCAGCGATGACGTTGGCCCGCTTGCTCATGTCCTGGTTCGGCGCCGTCTCCCAAAGTCCCAGCGTGACGGCCGAGTCCGCGCCGCCCAGATCGGAGTAGCCGGAGATACTCGTAACTGTGCCGGAAGTGAGACCAATGACCGGTTCAGGTAAGTCGCCATTGGGATAAATCCATGCGGGGACGCCCGGGGTTGCCACAAGAATCGTCTCAGCGTCGGGGCACGACGATGTGTTGTACACGCCGTTCAAGGCTGGATTACCCTGTACACCCGAAATCGTGATGCGGCTTGGGCAATAGTTGATGCTGCCGGCCGCGCCCCGGTTCATGGTGCCAATAGTCGTCACGCTGTTGGCGCCGCCGGAGACGTTGATCGTCTTTAAGGATCCGTAACGCGTGTTCCAGGCCGGAATCGCCAGCGAGTGACCGAAAAGAACGTAATGGTAGCTGTCCTTCTGCCCGTAGGGGAAACGTGGCGAGCAATCGCCGCCCGCCGCGCAGGAAGCAAGATTGCGCGGCCACAGCTTGGAAAATTCTAGGCTGTTCTTCCAGCCAATCACGCCCGGCTGCGTCGCTCCCGTCACGCTGGGGAACTGGCACAGCTGCGGCGGAGACGTTGTGAGGTTGTCGTAGCAGGTGTCTTCAGGTACAGCATTCCCGATTTCAAGATGCAGCACGATTCCATCCTGCGCGAATGCATTCGTCACCATCGCCAGCGGATCGTTGCCCCGTGCGTCCGGCGCGGGGAACAGATTTTCATAGTTGGAATTGCACGAGCCATCGAAATTCAACACGCCGCACATGTAGTCGAGTTGAACGAACAGGTCCTTTTGACCGGCCTTCGCGCCAGGCAATGGCACCCACGCGCCAGTCTTCACATCGTAGTATCCCGGTTGTCCCGCATAGAAGTCGCCCGCCGCCGGACCGGCCTTCCACGCATTCAAAATTCCGTCGTTGTCGCTGTTGTTGACCGGCGTGCTCAGAATCACCGCAGCATAGGCGCTGCCTGCATTCAACGGCGCACTGTACTGGTTCGTTTGCCCGAGCGACGGAGTACTGACGCTGTTGTTCCACGTTCCACCGGCATTGAAGAGGGTCGTCACCGTCCCCGTGCCCGACGCTCCGCCGACCGCGTCATAGAATCCCTGCACGTTCTGCGTCGTAGCACTGGTTGGTTTCGCCGCACCGTCGTAAATGACTACCGATTTGAGAGGCAACGGCGCGGGGCTTGTCGAGCTCGGCGCCACTAACACGCGATAGATCACCACCAGGCTCGCGCCTTCGTTCAGCGGGAGTGCGTTTCCGCCATCCGGCAAAGTGATTTTGAATGAGCCCGAGGCATAACGCACCCCATTCGCACCGATCGGGAAATACGTATTCACGTCAGCGCGATACACGCGCAGCGTCCCGCTGAACATACCGTCGTTGTAGGGCAGATCGCTTCCGATCTGTTGTCCGGTGATGGAGTAACCATTGAACGTTCCACTTGCACCCGAAGGCGATGCCGTGTTTTCGAGACTCTCCCAGTATAGGTAACCGTCAATAATGTCGGCGCCATCGGGAACTCCCGGGCCCGGACTCGATGTGCTATCGGAGATATTGATGGTTCCGCTGCCGACTCCCCCATTGCCGGTCCCTCGCAGAGACACCCCTCCCGTGGCATAGTCCCCTGTAACGAAATAGTTGTTTTCAAACGTAAGAGGATTCGGTGCTGGTGGAGTCGGCTGGCCATTTGAGACCAGCAGCCGCACTGCGGATCCGACGCTGACCTGAGCTCCCGCTGCGGGGTTCGAGGCCGATACACTGCCCGATGGAACCGCGCTGCTGGCAGCTGTGCTCACCGTTCCCACCGTCAATCCTGCATTGGTAATCGCCGTCGCCGCCGCCGCTTGCGTCAGCCCCACCACGTTAGGGACGACCACGCCAACAGCCTGTCCATTCAGCCCGCCGTTGCCGCTGAGATTTACGGTTTGCAGCACTACAAGTGGTGAAAGGTTCAGTGTGTTATCGCTGAATGCCGCTGATCCCGTGAGATAGCCGGTGGTCTGCGGCGTAAAGCTTAAGCTCTCAGAACAGCCCGCGCCGGGAATCAACGTAAACCCGGTGCCGCACGTGTAGGGTCCGTTCGCGGCGAAGTTCGCGCCCAACTGGGCTAGTGCAAGCGTGCCGGTGAGCGGCTGGTTGCCCACGTTTTGAACCGTGACCGATTGCGGACTGTCCAAACTCGTGCTGCTCACGTTCGTAAGCGCAAAGTTGAACGAGGGTGGCTGCGAACGATTCACCTCGAAGACCCGGGGGGTAGTGAGGTCGTCCACTACCAGATCGCCCGAGGGATCCAGCGCCACTGCGACCGTATCAATCCCGCTGACCACAACAACCTGGCAGTTGGGGTTGGTGCAGCCGGCCGGAACTTCGACAATCTCTTTCAATCCTTCATCCGCGACAAATACATCGCCCGCCGCATCCACTGCCGTGTCGTCCGGATGGATCCATCCACTGCCAATCGTGATTTGGCAGCCTGTACCGACGCAACCGGCGGGAATCTCGATGACTTTTTGCAATCCATAATCCGCGATAAAAAGATCGCCCGCGCCATCCGCCGTCAAATCGACCGGATTCGAACCGGCGGGGTGATAGACAACTTTCTGGCAGGCCGCGCTCGTGCAGCCCGCGGGAAGCTCAACGACCTCGCCGTCCAGGAAGTCACCGAAAAAAACATCGCCCGCGCCGTCCACCGCCACACCCAGCTGGCTTCTGAAGTTGCTGCCTAGATATACCTGACAAGTGATGCTGGCGCATCCTGCAGGAATCTCCACAATCTCATTCAGGAAGTCGTCCGCGACAAAGAGGTCGCCCGCGCCATCTTCCGCCATTCCCTGCGGGTACTGGAATCCAAAGCCCACGCTGGAGACGCTGCCGTTCGGCGCAATCTTCAGAACCTGCAGGTTGCTGACGTCAGAGATGAATAGGTTGCCCACCGCATCGACCAACATGCCTCTCGGGTTGCTCAGCGGGAATGAACCCGTGTTGACCGTACTCTGCGCGCCGGGTCCGAATGCACTCTCCGGTCCCTGCCCAATGCCGTAAATTGACGCAGTCGTCAACAGGTGTGCACCGCTGTCGAAAAGTTCAACCGCACCCATGCGCGATCCGGGCTCGAGCGGTGTGAAGTTGACGTTCACGGTGCAAGTGTTTTGTGCGGAGACGGTGCCGGTGCAAGTGCCACCACTGGCCAGTGCGAAATCGAGACCGGTGACGCCTTGTGTGACAACCTGGGTCACGCCAAAACTGGTCTGCGCCGAAGCATAGTAACTCAGCGTGATTGTGTTGTTGCAGGGCGCTGGAGTGTTCTGCGCCGCGGGGCAAACGTTGACGTTGCCGAAGCTGCCATATTCGAGCACTCGATTGTTCGAGTAGTCGGTCACGTAGAGATTGCCGCTGTTGTCCAGAGCGACGGCCCACGGTTGCGATAAGGTATTGGCGCTGAGTCCGCCGTTGTTTGGTGCGGAGGTGGCGAAGTTGTTCAACTGCCCGTAGACCCGAGTGGCGGTCGTGCTCCCGAAGGGATAGAACAGTACCCGGTTGTTGGAGCGATCGACCACGTAGAGATCGCCGCTGCTGTCAGGGGCGATATACATAGGATTATTGAGACCGCCGTTGCCGGTGCTCGCGCCATTGGAGGTGAAGCTGCCGCCCTGCCCGTAGACCTGCGTCGCGGTAGTGCTGCCGTAGGGATAGAACAGCACCCGATTGTTGTAAATGTCGGCAACATAGAGATCGCCACTGCTGTCCAGTGCAACTCCCGTCGGCTGGTTCAAACTGTTCGCGCTGATCCCGCCGGTGTTCACGCCGCTGCTGATGAAGCTCCCACCCTGCCCATAGACCTGTGTAGCAGTCGTGCTGCCGGAGGGATAGAACAGCACGCGGTTGTTTTGGTAGTCGCCCACGTAGAGATTGCCTGCGCTGTCCACAGCTAGTCCGTAGGGTTCGCCGAGGCTATTGGCGCTGACCCCGCCGTTGTTCCAGGTGTTGCTGGTGAAGCTGCCGCTCTGCCCGTAGACCCGCGTCGCGGTGGTGCTCCCCGCGGGATAGAACAGCACCCGATTGTTAGATTCGTCGGCGACGTAGAGATTGCCGTTGCTGTCCACGGCAAGTCCCTGAGGATCAGCCAGGCTGTCAGCGGTGATCCCGTTGTAATTCGCTATGTTGGTCGAGAAGCTGCCGCCCTGTCCATAGACCCGCGTCGCGGTGGTGCTTCCGGCGGGATAGAACAGCACTCGATTGTTGCCGCCGTCGGCGACGTAGAGATTGCCCCTGGCGTCAAAGACGATCCCACCAAGGGCTTGCAGGCTATTGGCGCTGACCCCTCCGTTATTCGCTGTGTTCGAGGTAAAGCTGCCGCCTTGCCCGTAAACAACCCCAGCAGTTATGGGCTTCAGTACCCCCGCCTGACTTGCCCCCGGCGCAACAAAACTCGCGCTTACATTCAGCGACGAGTTCATCGTCACGCCGCACGTTGCGCTCGCACCTGAGCCGGCACACGCGCCGCCCCATCCTACAAACGTAGAGGCCCCCGTCGCATTCGCCGTCAGCGTCACGGGAGTTCCGCTCGTGTAGCTGCCTGCGCACGTCCCGGAATCGGTTCCGTTATTCACGGTGCAAGTGATTCCTGTGGGACTGGACGACACAGAACCCGTGCCCGAGCCCACCGCCGTCACCGCCAGCGTGTAGCTGGCGTTGGGGGCAAAATTGGCGGTGACATTGGTCGCCGAGCCCACATTCGTATTGATGTTGCAGAACTGGCCCGTTGCCGCGTTCGAGCAAGCCCCGCCCCAACCCGCAAAGGTAAATCCAGGCGAAGCAATCTCTTCGAGCGATACTGCCGTTCCACTTGAATAGCTGGATGTACATGTCCCGGAATTCACTCCCAGGTTTATGTTGCAATTGATTCCTGTCGGACTCGCGATCACCGAGCCGCTGCCCGAGCCCGTCACATTCAATGGCTCGACGGGTTCGAAAGCCCCGCCGCTAAGGGCAACCGTCTGCTGGGCGGGGGTGGCGCTCGGCGCGTTCAGAGCATTGTCGCTAAAGACGGCTGAGCCGTTAAACAGACCTCCATTTAGCGGCGTAAAGCTGATGCTCACATTGCAGTCGGTGCCCGGATTGAGCGAGAAAGTTGCAGTGCAATCGACCGGGGTGCCCGATCCGGTAACCTGCACGAAGTCGGGATCGGTGAACACCAACCCTGGGCTGATCGCATTCAACGCCTGGTTGCCGACGTTCTGTACGGTGACGGATTTCGGACTGTCGTCGCTGGAGTAACCGACATAGGTCGTGTCAAAGCTCAACGACGGCGTCTGCGAGCGGTTGACCTCGAACACCGTATCCTGGCCTTGATCTCCGATGAAGACATCGCCCGCTTGATCCACCGCCACGCCGCTCGGGTAACTCAGTCCGCTGCCCACCGTGGTCTGGGGGCCGCCACCGGCCGGAACCTCCACTACTCGTGCGTTCTGCGGATCGGCGATGAAGACATCGCCCGCTCCATCGACTGCCACATCGTACGGTTGTTTCAGTCCGGTGGCCGGCACCGTGGACTGGACGCCGCTGGGCGTAACCTCCACGACCCGGCTGTTTCTGCCATCGGCGATGAAGACATCGCCCGCTCCATCCACCGCCACGCCCCACACTTGATTCAGTCCGGTGGCGGGCACCGTGGTCTGGACGCCAGTTGGCGTAATTTCCACCACACGGCTGTTCTCCTGGTCCCCTATGAAGACATCACCCGCTCCATCCACCGCTACACCGATTGGTGAACCCAGTCCGCTGCCCACCGAAGTCTGGACGCCGCTGGGGGTGACCTCTACTGCACTCGAGAGGTTGAGGTCCACGATGAAGACATCGCCCGCTCCATCCACCGCCACGCCGATTGGGGCACTCAGACCGGTGGCGGGTACCGTGGTCTGAACACCACCGGGCGTGACCTTGACTACCTTGCCACCGACGTAATCCGCGATGAAGACATTGCCCGCAGCATCAACCGCTACACCGTCTGGGTATTGCAGACCGCTGGTGGGCACCGTGGTCTGCGTGCCGGGCGCAAAAGCAATTGCCGGTCCCTCGCCAATGCCGTAGATCGGCGTGCTCGACACAAGCGTGCCACCGCTCAAAATCTCCACCGCTCCCAGGCGCACTCCCGGCGCTTGGGGAGTAAACGCCACGTCCAATGTGCATGAATTGCCCGCGGAGATTGTGCCTGAACAGTTGCCGCCGTTGGCCTGCGTGAATTCAAGACTGGCTGCGCCCTGCGTAACAACCTGGATCAAACTGATGGGAGTCTGTGCCGCGAAATTGAACGTCATGGGGAGCGTATTGCTGCACGGCGCCGGCGCGGTCTGTCCCAACGGGCAAACATTGATGCTGCCGAAGTTCTGCGGCAGCCCAAACTCCCATGTGTCGCTGAACTGCTGGCTCGAGTCCAATCCTCCAAACAGGATCATCTGGCCTTGTACCGCATCGTAGGCCGTGCCGTTGTCTGCATAGCGCCCTGCCGGACTTGTGCCAGTTGCCGCCTGGGTCCAATTGGTTCCGTCCCAAGTCCATGTATCAATCAAATAGTTGCCGTTATACCCTCCCCACATCACCGTCTGGCCCAGCGCCGGATCGTATGCCATCGCAGCGGATTCGCGGGCGGGAGGGTTGGTCGCGGGGCTCTTCAGGGTCCAGTCGGTCCCATTGAATACCCACGTGTCGTTTTGATTGACCCCATTGGAGCTCCCTCCGAATAGAACAACCACCTGGTTGATCGCGTCGTAGGCCAAGCCGTATTGGGCACGCGGGGAGGGACTGTGGGCAGTGTTCACTGGAGTCCAGGATGCGCCGTCCCACTCCCAGGTGTCGCCGATATCCATTCCACTGGCATTGACGCCACCAAACATCACGATCTTCCCGAGCGCCGCATCGTAGACCATGCTGCCGCTGGCGCGCGCAGGAGGAATGGCAGCAGGGGCAACGGTCCCAGGGGTCACTTGAGTCCAGTTGGTTCCATCCCATATCCAGGTATCGGCGTAGCGGGTGCTATTGCCGTAGAGCCCCCCGAACAAAACGACGTTACCGCTCGACGCATCGTAGGCCATGGCAGTGCCTGAACGGGGAGACGGACTGGTCGAAGGTGCCGCCTGGGTCCAGGTCGTCCCGTTCCACAACCACGTGTCGTTGATATCGCCGCTTGCTCCGAACCCTCCGAACATCACCACCTGGTTGTGCGTCGCATCGTATGTCAAGTTGGTGATGTAGCGCTCCGGAGGGACAGTCGCGGGCGATAGCTGATTCCAACTCGGCTGAAGCGTTGGTGCCTGAGCCGCTGCCCCCATCGCTCCAACGATCTCGATCGCTGCCACAAATGCGAAAATGCCCGGCCCCCTGAAAAGACTCCGCCGCGTGGCTTTGCGCCAAGAAACCAGATTCTGTCCGCAAAAACTGTGACAAGAAGAGGACAGAGCCGCGATAAACGCCCTGGCTTTTGAGCCGGCTGACTGCTTGGTCATACTGTGAGATCTCCTGGGGAATCGAAGCTGATTGAGATGGACCGCGGGCCTTCCCCGCGCAAAATCCTCGCTCTCCAATTGAACTCAACAACAAAAGTTGCTGAATTCAAAGCGAAGGCTTTGCATCAGACGTGACGATTTCTCGTTGACAGCGGGCAAGCGCCCAGCCGCTCGGCATCCTCTTTCATGCTGCCGAGTCAAATGCTCAATTGGCCATTGGGGAATGGCGCCGTCTTCCAGGCTTTTCATGCCGCATAAGTGGGCCAGTATCAATCGGCACTTATGAGAGAAAGCCTTTCGGGGGGCAATGAGTCTTCAACCTATTGAAACTAGTACTGATTGTCAAGGAATTTGACCGCTTTTGACCCCACCGTTAGTGCTCATTTAACACATCGTTAGTAATCGGCGGAAAAAGTCTATTAGTCCTTGCGGAACCCCCTTTCCAGTCGGCGCGGAAATCTGCCAACTGCTAGAATTCACACACCTAAGGCCTATGCCCCTTTCGACGATTAAAACCGGCCCCTATCTCGAGGTCGTATTTCCTGACCAGCCCAAACGTGTTGTTCCGGTTAAGGAGTTTCCGTTCTTTATCGGACGTGGCGAAGAGAACGGCAACCACCTGTCTCTCGACGACATGCGCATCTCGCGCAAATGCGTGGTCATTTCTGCGGGACCGTCCGGACTGATCATTGAAGATCGTGGGCAGCGCGATGGCATCTTCGTCAACGACGAGCCCGCCAAGTCTCAGTCCCTCGCCGACGGGGACAGGATTCGCCTCGGTACCGACGACGATTGCCAACTCGTTTTCCATTTGCCGCCCGAAGCAAGCGCCCAGGAAGAAGCTGAGACAAAACTGCGAAGCCTGCTTCGCTCCCCCGGAAACGACTCGGCTGATGAACTCAACGGGCTCCGGCTGCTGCTTGACGCCACTTCCCTCATGCATGCGCAGCTACCGTTGGAAGCCGTGCTCGCCACCATGCTCGATCATGCCATCGTCATCACCCACGCTGACCGCGGAATGCTGCTCGAGCCGGATGCCTCTGGTGTTCTGCAAGTCAAAATCGCGCGTGGGCGGGATGGCGAGAGCCTTGTGCCTGAAGCGATGAATCCCAGCCGTTCCGTCCTCGGCAGCGCCATAGAGCTTCAATCCGCAGTGGTCAACGAGGATCTGAACCTGGCCGATATCAACTTGCAGAGCGCGCAGAGCGTTGTGCTCCAACTGCTGCGCTCGTCGGTTGTGATTCCTTTGTACGGCGCGCCGCGCGACCATGCCGACTCTTCCGGTGAAACCGCCCGGCGCAAATTGCTCGGCGCCGTGTATCTCGACTCCAAGCGCGTTGCAACTTTTTCCGCGCTGGACCGGAAGATCCTCGACGCCTTGGGTGCACAAGCCGGAAGTATTCTAGAAAACGCTCGGCTGATCGAACACGAACGGGAACGCCAGCGCCTCGAGCAGGAGTTAAGCATCGCCCGCGAGATTCAGCAGGCACTCGTTCCCCAGGGCCTGCAGGACTATCCGCATTACTCCATCACCGGTATGCACCGGCCCTGCTACGAGGTGGGCGGCGATTACTTTGATGTCTGTCCCGTGTCCGACGGCCGTATCGCCCTCCTGATTGCCGATGTTGCCGGCAAGGGCCTTGGCGCTGCCTTGCTTACAACCATGCTGCAGGGCGCGCTTTCCGGAATGACCCTCGGCGTCGACCCCGTGAAGGTCTTTAATCACCTCAACCGATTCCTCTGCGATCGCGCCGCCGTCGGCCGTTACGCCACCATGTTCTTCGGGCTGCTCGCGCCAGACGGCACTCTGGAGTTCGTCCGCGCCGGCCATCCCTCACCCTTGCTGCTGCGCCAGGGAACGGTAAGCGAACTCTACACCACAGGATCCTTCCCCATTGGTCTGGTCGAAACTGCGACTTTCACCTCCACTCGTATCCAACTCGAGCCCGGAGACACCATGCTGCTCTATACCGACGGTGTGACCGAGGCTGAGGATCGAGACAGGAATCTGTATCAGGACGGCCGGCTCAAAGAAGCCTTCGGCAAGCATCAGGATTCGACGCTTAAATCGCTGCAAGACGGAATCCTCAGCGACGTCGAGAAATTTACCCAGGGCGCAAGCCAGTCCGACGATGTCACGCTTCTTGCAGTGCGTTACCGCGGGCCTGCAGCGGACGACAGCAAGGCACACGCACCCGCGTCCACCGACTGACGAAGCCATGCTCCTGCTGAGTTGAAGCTTCAAGCCACAGCCCCCTGCACTATCCCATTAGGCATTGCTGCGAATTCACCGTGGCCCCCTCTGAACATTTCTGCGCCCATTCTCGTACTCTCTGCATCCCAAACCGCGCCCCCGTGCGGATAAGAGAGTAGAAGCGCAATCTATGGCCCGCATCTCGAACGCCTTAGGAGCAGGTTTATCCGCAACCGCGGCAACAGGGTCAACGCCTCCATGCGGCGGCGGCCCATCGCGATGGAAGAGAGGGCGGCATGCCTCCTAAGGCGCTCTGGCAACCAGACTTCGAGAGACTCGTCGACGAACACCAATCGATGGTCTTCTCTCTGGCCTGGCGCATGACCAGCGATCGCGGCCTTGCCGAAGAAATTGCGCAGGATGTTTTTCTCGAGTTGGACAGACATATGGGCAGGATCGAATCACCCGAACACGCTCTCTTCTGGTTGCGCCGCGTCGCCATGCATCGCTCCGCCGACGCGCTCCGCCGACGCAAGGTGCGCGGCCTCGATCTCTGGGTAGAAATTGAAGAAAATCACGGCGCTCCTCATGAAGACCGTTCGTCTCCTCTGGGCTCGCGCCTCGAAAGCCTGCTCGCCACCTTGCCGGAGCCGCAGCGTGCCGCATTGATCCTGCGCTACCAGGAAGACCTGACGCCCGAAGAGATCGCCTCCACTCTCGAGTCTCCGCTGGCCACCGTCAAAAGCAACCTGCAGCGCGGATTGAAGCTGTTGCGCGCCAAAGCCGCATGCAATTTAAAGGAGTACGTGCGTGGAGCCTGAACCGATCGACGAATTCGAGCAGGAACTCCGTCAGGCTTCGTTGCGGCGTCCTGCGCCTCCCAGCCTCAAGCGCCGGATTCTCGACCAGCGCAACCGTCGCCGCACCCAACGAGTCCATGACCGCGTGATCTTCTGGCAGAAATTGGCGGCCTCGTTTGTAGTCGCGGCTGTGTTGGGCGGCGGCGTCGCCTGGCGTCACATCGACCAGCAGCGCAAAGGCGAAGCGGCCCGCCAACAAGTTCTTACCGCATTGCGCATCACCAATCACGCGCTTAACGAAATGAATGCGCGCCTCGCCGCCCGCAAGACCAGCAACGACGAACAATAAGGAGAAGGACCATGAAAAGTTGGATTGCAGCATCTTTGCTGGGAGCGGCCGCACTCGCCGTACCCGCGTTCGCGCAAGACGCACTGCCCCTGCCCACAGCGGTCGAAAAGGAGCTCGCGGCCAAGGCCTCCGATGTCACCGAGGTCACGCTCGGCAAGAACATGCTTGGCTTTGCCGCGAAATTCATGAACGGCAACGACAAGGACGAAGCCGCCACGCGCCAGCTCATCCAGGGCCTCGACGGCATCTACGTCCGCGAATATGAATTCGATAAAGAAGGCCAATACTCGATTGAACAGATCGAGCAGTTGCGCAAAACCTTCGAGACCTCCGAGTGGTCGCCCATCGTGCACGAGCGCGAACGCAAAAACGGCGAAACAACCGACGTCCTTATGAAAGTCGTCAACGGCGAAACACACGGCATGTTCATCCTCGAAACAGAGCCGAAGGAACTTACGATCGTCCTAATCCTCGGCCCCATCCACATGGACGATCTCGCCAAACTCCACGGCATCGGCGGCCTTTCAGCACTCGGCGATATCGACAAGAACGTCCACAAGGAAAAATCAAAAGACAAGGACGGTGACAAATGAGAAAGCTCCTCTTTATCCCCATCTGCGCCATTGCGCTTGCCGTTCCTGTCGTAGTTCTTGCCGGCGGCGGCGAGGGCGGATTTAACGGCGTCGTCAGCTCCATCGAGAGCCGCTACCACGTCCACGCCACACGCATTCCTTTCCTGGGCCTCCTCAGCGTGATTGCCGGCAAGGCCACCCATGAGGGCGTCGGCAACCTCCACGTCGCGGAGATCGACAACTTCTCCGCCGACGTCGACGGTAAGGAACTGAACAAGATGGTCGAAGAAAAACTCGGCTCCGGCTGGGAACGCATCATTCGCGAAACCCATCGCGACGGCGGCGAGCAGACACTCATCTTCATTCGCCCCGAGGGCAATCGCATGGGCCTCTTCGTTCTCGATCTCGACGGCCATGAGATGGATGTGGTCCAGGTCTCCGTCGACCCCGACCACCTCCAGGACAGCATCGGCAAATACGAGCACCACCGCGACGACACCGGCCAGAATGATCCTGACGAGAAGGAATCTGACTGAGAGCATACTGACTTGAATTTCTGAACCACGGCCTGACAGAATGCGGCGAGCGGCGTCTACACTGACGTGGAGGGCCGCTCATGCCGCGCAGATTTTCGCTTGCGCTGTTTGGAATTGCCATCGTCGTATTAGTGAGACCGGCGCTCGGACAAGCGGCAGCCTCGCATGAGCCCGATACTCCGAGATTCTCCTCCCAAACATCGCTCGTCATCGTTCCAGCACTGGTCCGCGAGAAGACCGGCGCGCTCGTCTTCACCCTGACTGCAGACGATTTCGTACTCACCGATGACGGCATTCCACAAAAACTCACACTGGAGCCCGACTCCGGAACCGAGCCTCTTGCGCTTGTACTCCTGGTGGAAAAGGGCGGAGCGGGCGCTCGCGAGTTGGAGAAACTCGGTCCTCTGCAACGCATGCTTGAAGCCGCTGTCGGCAACGTTCCCCGAAAGATCGCGGTCGTCGCGTTCGACAGCCAGCCAGGTCTTGTTCAGCCGTTCACCTCGCGCACAGACGCCGCATCGCAAGCGATCGCGGACCTCACTCCCGGCTGTTCGCGGCAATATCATCAAGACAATTGCGCCGCACCGGGTTCGTTTCACGATCTCAGCACCGCTGACAACGGCGGCGCGATTCTCGACAGCCTGATCTACGCAGTCGATCTTCTCCGCAAGCAGCCGCCCCGCTATCGGCGCGCCATCTTGCTGGTCAGCGAAACCCTCGATCGCGGCAGCCATACCAAACTAGAAGACGCAATCCGCGCGCTCAGCGAAACCAACACCGCGATTTACAGCATAGGGTTTTCCACCGGAAAATCGGAGGCTGCGCACTACGCATATCGTGAATTGCCTGGGAGCCATCGTTACCCGAATCCACCCCACGGTTGCATGGGCAAAGACCCAGTCCCGGACCCCGATGCAACCTCCAACAAGGCGATTCAGGCATTCGACTGCATGACCCAGCTCGCACCTCCACTGGCTCTGGCGAAGATGGCAGCGATGCTAGTGACGGACGGGCTGCGGCGCAATGTCCCCGAAACCGTAGCGCGCCTGACCGGTGGCGAGTATTACTCCCTAACCGATGCCAAGAGCCTCGAGCGCGCAATGACCGCAATTGGCAACCATTTGCCGAACCGATACGTACTGACATTTCACCCCCTATCGCCCCATGCGGGGTTTCATGCAATTACATTGCGCGTGTCCAATTACGCCCGTCTTGACGTGAGTGCGCGAAGCGGCTACTGGGCAGATGTTGGCGCCACCCCATCCGATGAAGACAGCACAGTCCATTGATCCCACCCTGCTGGCTACACTGAATGAAAGCGTGGCCAGCACTCCTCCCAATCCGTCCTCTTCCTATCGCAGCAGGCTCGCGCCCTCACCCACCGGCTACCTCCACATCGGCCACGCGCTCACCTTCTCCATCGCATCGCGGCGCGCACGCGCCGCCGGCGGCACTCTCGTCCTGCGCATGGAAGACCTCGACCCCGACCGCAGCCGCGCCGCATACGCCACCGCCGCACTCGAAGATCTCCGCTGGCTCGGCATCGATTGGCACGAAGGCCCCGACGTCGGTGGCCCCTTCGCACCCTACGCGCAAAGCCAGCGCCACGCGACCTACCAAACCGCGTGGCAAAAACTCCTCGAAGGCGGATTCCTCTATCCTTGCCGTTGCTCTCGCAAAGATCTCGCCGCCGGACTCAGCGCTCCTCATGAATCGAAGTCAGCAACACGAGCCGCACCGTCCGCGCCCCCTGAAGCGGAAGACGACGAACCGATCTATCCCGGCACCTGCCGCGCATCACATCCCGCAGACCCAGCAGCCCCACCAACGAACGCCAACTGGCGCTTCCGCGTTCCCGACGGCGAAGTCATCGAGTTCACCGACCTCAACCTCGGTCCGCAACGCTTCGTCGCCGGCATCGACTTCGGCGACTTCATCGTCTGGCGTCGCGATCAAACTTCGGGGTCCCCACGGACAGGTCTTGGTCCGTGGGGCGGTACTCCCAGCTACCAGCTAGCTTGCGTTGCCGACGACGCCGCCATGCACATCACTGAAGTCGTCCGTGGCGCCGACCTGCTCAAATCCACCGCGCGCCAGATCCTGCTCAACCGCGCCCTGGGCTACGCCAACCCCGCTTGGTACCACTGCAGCCTCGTAACCGACGAACACGGCAAGCGCCTCGCCAAACGCCACGACGCCCTCAGCATCCGTACCCTGCGCCAACGCGGCTTCACACCATCCGACGTTTTGTCCGCAAAGCTGCCGTTGGAACCCTAGGGCCCACCATTCGTTCTGCGGCCACTCTATTTCTCATGGAATGTGATCCGCACGAATCGCGGAAAATAGATGCTCATATCGTTGGCCAGGCGTTCGTCAGAACCGTTTGCCGCGTAGGTCACAACCAGATCGGCTCCCTGAAGTTCAGGATGCGATTTCGCGCCGTACACAAAGGCGTGAGGCGCATCCGATTCCGGCGGACGATAAAGCTCTTGCGCATCGCTCCATCTGCCCTCGATTGCGGCGGCGTGGCGCATCACGATGGTGCTGGCGCCAAACCCTGCACTGTTGACCTCAAGAAAGCCGCCGCGAAGATCGCGCTGAACACTGAACTCGCTGCCCGCATTCGCAATCACGATGCGTCTACGCGTGAAGTCTCTTTGCCAACCTTCGTTCACCCCACACCACCATTGAGGGTCCGCGAGCCTGCCTGCTTGCGCGTCTGCCGCCTTCCAGCGCAGAAGATAGGCGTCGTGCTTCCCATCGTCCAGGACAAACGCGTCGACATATTCCCCATCAACAAGAACCGACATTCCCGCCAGCACCTTCTCGCCGGTCTCCGGGACGTCCAATTTCCTAGGCTTCCATTGCGATGGATCGGCATCCGGATTATCGACCAGGAAAGCACTCCAACCAACCGATTGAAATCCGAGCGAACTTTTGTTCAAGTCCCGCGCCTCGCGCATGTAAAACAGCAGCAATCGGCTGCCCAGGCGAATGCCATGCAGCGGCCAGAACCATTCTGCCGCGTCCGACGGCAGAAAGCTTGACGGAGTGCCATTGCGCCAACCGCTGTAAAACCGGATCGTCGCACGCGCAGGATCATTGCCGGTTTGAATGGCCACGCTGTTCCGTACGAATGTCGAGGACTTGCGTGTCGCGCCCGCCTGCGCCGCAATAAAGGAATCGCCGAACTGCCACAGCACCCGGCCGCCGCCTAGATCGACAGAGAAGGCAGCATCGCCTCCCAACCAAAGTGGGTCAGCATGAAAAAGACGGTCCGCTTCCGGCCACGCAACTGCCTCGGCCTTCCGTTCCGTATCCTTAGTCCCGCCCGCGACAAGCTGCGCCTGTACCCAAAATGCTGAGAATTGAGCAAAAAGAAGGGCAAGAACCCAGACTGTTGCGCGCACAAGCGCGACTGACTGCCGGCGAAGTAGAGGCTGTTTCACGTCGTGGCCCTGACGACAGTATCCCCCCGCAGAGCCACCAGGACCATCAGAAATCGGTGCGGCGGCAGCCTGCGAGAGCTGCCGCCGCGTGCTTCACCGATGCTTGATGAACTTCCCGTTCTGCAGCTCGCGCATCGCAGTCTGCAGTTCAGCGTCCGTATTCATCACGATCGGCCCGTACCACGCCACCGGCTCTTCCAGCGGCTTGCCTGAAACCAGCAGGAACCGAATGCCTTCCGGCCCCGCCTGCACCACGATCTCGTCGCCGCGATCGAACAGCACCAGCGAATGGTTCTTCGCGTCGTACTTCGCCGCAGCGTTGGGATCAACCGCCGACTCGGTCAGCACAGCTTTCGGATCGCTCGCGTCGCGAAACGTTCCCGCTCCCGCGAACACATATGCGAAAGCATTCCGCGTCGTCTCCACTTTGATCCGGCGCAGCTTGTTCGGCGGAACCGAAATATCCACGTAACTCGGGTCCGCTGCAACTCCCTCCACCGGTCCCGATTTACCCCAGAAAGTCCCGCAGATAATCCGCGCCTTCGTCCCGTCGTCTTCCGTCACCTCGGGAATCGCCGCCGACGGAATGTCCTGGTAGCGCGGATCGGTCATCTTCAGCGAAGCGGGCAGATTCGCCCACAATTGAAATCCGTGCATGCGCCCGTGCTCGTCGCCTTTCGGCATCTCCTGGTGCAGTATCCCGCTGCCGGCCGTCATCCACTGCACATCGCCCGCGGTCATGCGGCCCTTATTGCCCAGGCTGTCGCCGTGCGCCACTTCGCCCGCCAGCACATACGTGATGGTCTCGATCCCGCGGTGCGGATGCCACGGAAATCCCGCCAGGTAATCCGCCGGATTCTCATTCCGAAAATCGTCCAGTAACAGGAACGGATCGAACTCTTTTGTCTTGCCGAAACCAAATGCGCGCTGCAATTTAACGCCTGCGCCCTCAATGGTGGGCTTGGTTTCGAGAATCTGTTTTACGGCACGAAGTGACATGCGATCGACCTCCTCTTCAGCCAGGGCGCCTCTTGACCTCCGCCTCGGCTGACTTCCACTACATTTGATTCACGAGCGAGATATTCGTTGCAACAACCATTATCCTGTCGCCGGAATGGAGCGGGAACCTCCCCCGTATCTTTTGTATTTAAATGCCTTACGAGACACCGTCTACACATTCGTCTGCTTCATGAACTGCCGCGCGGCCAGTAGAATCGCCGCCGTTCCCATGATCGTTAGTATCAGCCCATCCAGCCATACCTCGCCAAAACTGGATCCCCGTAAGATGATTCCCCTGAGGATGCGTATGTAATAGGTGGTCGGAATAATGCGGCTGATCCCCTGAAAGATCGGAGGCATGTTCTCAATCAGGAAGATGTAACCCGAAAGAAAGATCGACGGCAGAATGGTTCCCATTGCAAGTTGAAATGCCTCGGCCTGCGTCCTCGCTTTCGTCGAGATCAGCAATCCAATTCCCAGAACCGTAAGCAGGAACGGCAAAGAAAGAACCAGCAACAGAAACACACTTCCATGGATAGGGACCTGAAAGACGACCCGCATCACGAGCAAAATGGCGCAGAGTTCAAGAAACGCAAGCACCCCGTAGGGAATCATCTTTCCCACCATCAGGCCCAGCGGGGTCACAGGCGTCATCGTCAGCTGTTCCAATGTCCCCCTCTCGCGCTCACGCACCAGGCTCAGCGCGATCAGCAGAATCGTCATCACCTGGAGAAGAATCCCCACCAGGCCCGGAACAAAGAAATTCGCTGAACGCGTTGCGGGGTTGTACAGCACCGACGGGCGCACTTCGATCGGCAAATTCCCTTCTGGCAAAACCTGCGCAAGCGACTGCTGCAGAGCCACCCCAGTGGAGGTGCTCACCGCCTGCGCGGCCACTGTGGAGTCAGATCCATCGACGAGTACAAGAACGCTCGCCGTTGAGCCGTCAAGAATGTGCCGCGCATAATCGTAGGGGATTCGAATACCCACCCGTGCGCGCCCACTGCGAATCGCCTGGTACATCGCATCCTGCGATTGAACATATCCATTCAGCGCGAAGACGTCTGAAGCCGCGAAACGCTGCAACAACTGCCGGCTCTGCTGCGTCTGCGATTCGTCCAGGACCACCGTAGAAACCTGGCGGATGTTGGTGTCGATGGCAAACCCGAAAAGAAACAACTGAAGCATCGGAATCACAAGCGCAAAAAACAACGTCCCGCGATCGCGCACAATGTGCAGCGCCTCTTTGCGGCAGACAGGCATGAGGCCATGGAAGAGACTCTTCATTGAGAACTCTCCATGATCTTGTAGGTCAGGGTGACAAACACATCTTCAAGCGAAGGCGCGATGGTCTCAATGCTGGCGTGGGGCAGCTGTGCCCGCAAGGCTTCGATTTGCTCCGACTCAACCAGAACATGAATCGACTGCCCGAAGATGGTGGCTTCGCGCACGCCTGCCATTTTGCGTACGTTATCTAGAATTGCCGATGCATTCTCGGTCTTTATCTGAATGCGCGAGGTCTGCGGCGGATTGGCGTCCGGGAGGCGTTGCAATTCGGCAACAGTTCCCATGGCAACAAGATTCGACAAATAGATGTAGGCGACGCGGCCACAGCGCTCCGCCTCATCCATGTAGTGCGTAGTAGCAAAAAAAGTGACACCCTGGCCAGAGAGCCGAAACAGCAGGTCCCACAGTGCCCGCCTCGCCACAGGATCGATGCCCGCCGTTGGCTCATCGAGAAACACCACCTGCGGCGAATGAATGATCGCGCATGCCAGCGCCAGCCGCTGCTTCCATCCGCCAGAGAGCTGCCCGGCGCGGCGCTTCAAGTAGTGCTCAATCCCGGTCAGATTGAGTACCTCTTCCTTGCGCTGCTGTGCCTTTGCGCCCTCAATGCCATAAACGCCTGCATAGAAGCTGATGTTCTCTTCGACAGTGAGGTCTTCGTAGAGCCCGAACTTCTGCGACATGTACCCAACCTGCCGCTTGATTTCCGCCGCATCTTTGCGAATGTCCATTCCGAGAATGGTTCCGGTGCCCGCATTTGGCCGCAGCAGACCGCACAGCGCCTTGATGATGGTGGTCTTGCCTGATCCGTTCGGACCGAGGAATCCGAAAATCTCACCCGTACCGACGGCAAAACTCACGTCGTTCACTGCGGTAAAGTTGCCGAACCGGATGGTCAGATGCTCGGCTGTGATGGCGGCTGTCATTGCAGGCGCACCGTCGCCGACATTCCAGACTTGAGAATTCCCTGCGCATTGTCGACATAGACCTTTGCGCCAAACACCTGGTGTTCCCGGTCGCTCCTCGCCTGCACGTTGCGCGGCAAAAATTCGGCTGCTGACGAGATCTGGCGAATCTGTCCCGTGAAGACCTGCCCCGAGAAGCTATCCACGCGCACCTTCGCCATCTCGCCCAGTCGAATATGAGCAAGGTCCGTCTCTGGCAAATACACCTTCACCCAAAGTTGCGACGGCTCCAGCAGTTCGATGACAATGCGGTTGGCCGCAACCAGATCGCCCGGTCGCACGCTCACTACCTCAACCACTGCGTCCGCGGGTGCTGTCAGTTCCGCCTCCGTGAGGCGAGCATCCAATTCGACCACGCTGTTCTGCGCCTGCGCCAGTCTGCCCCGTGCCGCTTCAATGTCCTCTTTACGAAAGCCCTTCCGCGCAAGCACCGCCGCCGATTCGGCCTGCTGGAAGCGCGCTTGCGCAGAACGCAGATCTTCCGGACGAGTTCCAGCTTGCAGCAACGCGAGGTGTTGTCGCGCCGACTCAGACTTCTGCACCGCCGCATCGCGCTTGTCGCGCGCATCGTCAAATTGCTGCCGTGATATGGTGTCGGTCGCCACCAGCTTTTCCATGCGTCGGAAAAACACTTCTGCGTTGACGGCGTCTGCCTGCGCGGCGCCAAAATCAGCCTGCGCCTGATCCAACTCCTGCTTGCGCGGTCCGTTTTTCGCTGCTTCGAAACTAGCCTTTTGCGCGGATGCGGTCGCTTCCGCTTCAGCAATCTCCTCCGGACGATTGCCACGCAGCATTCGCTCAAGGTCTGCCTGCGCCTGCTCAACCTGCGCCGCAGCCTGTGCCCGCTGCGCCTTGAGTTCATTGCACTCAAACCGCACCAGCGGTGTGCCGGCCTTGACGGTTTGCCCTTCTTCGACAAAGACATCGGTAACGCGGCCGCCGATCTTCGAGCCGGTTTGAATTTCGCGGGTCTCGATTGTGCCCGAATACTCATACTTCGCGCGCCGGGCAACAAGCGCATAGACAATCCAAATAGCCGCGATGAGAATCACTCCACCCGCGGCGATTGCGATGCGGCGTTTCATTGTGCACCCTCCACCACCAATTGCAGGCGGTCGCGCATGGTGTCGACCAGCCAGTGCTCAGCGGCTCCTTCGCGCAGGAGCCACTCCAGCATGGTTGCCAGATACACGGCGAACAGCGTTTCCGCCAACAGCCTGGATTTCTTCTTCTTGCCAAGAACAACTCTCAGGCTCTCCGCAAGCACTTCAACCGCATGTTCTCGCGCAACCAGCAGCAGGCCGCGAGACGCCTGGCCAAAAACCGTTTCAAGCAGAAGTTTCTTCGACCGCACACTGATGCGCGCGTTCTCTCGCGTCAACTTGATCAGCAATTCAACCACATTGTCCATCGTGGGAGCGTAGGCTGCCTCACGGACTTCAGAGAGGATGCTGCTGAGCCGCTCCGCTCGCGCAGCCGCAATGTCGCGCAGGAGAAGATCCTTTTGGGGAAAGTAGTTGAAAAATGTAGCGCGCGAGACGCCGGCCGCAGCGGCTATTTTTTCTACGGGAACTTCTTCGTAGCCATGCTTGCCGAAGAGTTCGAATGCAACGCGGACAATCTCCGTCCGAGTGTGTTCCTTTTGCCGGTCACGAAGACGTGTTGGACTTGCGTTCATTTCTTGGATTGTAGTCCAATATATGGCCTCACGTCCAAACAAATACCGGCAAGCGCCCCACGCAAACGGGGGCCTCACTTGCCGGTGAACGCTATCCGGGAGCTACTCGGGCACCCACCTGCCCGAATGCCGAAGAACCCCTGGCTTATGCCTTGATGAACTGGATTTCGAGGGTGATTGTCACGTCTTCCCCTACCAGTACCCCACCCGCTTCCAGCGTCGCATTCCACGTCAACCCGAAGTCCTTGCGATTGATCCGCGTGGTCGCCGAAAGGCCCACCCGCGTGTTGCCCCATGGATCCTTGCCCGCTTCGCTGGGTCCGTCGACAGCGAAACTAACCGTCCGGGTCACCCCATGCAGAGTCAATTCGCCCACCACGGCATGCTCGCCGGGGGCGGTCCGGCCCACTTCCGTGGACTTGAAATTGAAAGTCGGGTACTTCTCGGCGTCCAGAAAGTCAGCGCTCTTCAGGTGCCCATCCCGCTGTTCGTCCCCCGTTGAGAGGGTTGCGACGGGGACTGTGGCTTCAACCGACGACCGCGTCGGATCGACTTCGTCCAATGTCAGTGTTCCGCTGATTCCAGTGAAGTTACCCTTCACGTTCGAAATCATCATGTGCTTCACTTTGAACTCGGCGGAGGAGTGGGCAGGGTCGATCTTCCATGTGGTTACAGCGGAGGTGGTAGCAGGCGATGCAGTCATTAGGGTGTTGCTCCTTTCACCCCTTGGATGCAGCAGAATGATATCCGTTGCAACAACTATCTTGTTCTTCTGTAAAATTCCACCCTCGCAACTTCGAACCTCCGCCCCGTCAAAGACCGTCTTGGCTCAGGAACGCCCGATCTCTTCAATTTCCTTCTGTAATGCGATTTGCTCCAGCGTCCCCAGCGGCAACGAGAGAAACAGCCCGATGCGCCGGTCGAGAATCACAAACGCATCGCGAAACGCGCGCGCAATCTCCTCCGGCGTCCCTTTCACCGCCGCTGGGTCCGGAATGCCCCAATGTGCCATCATCGGCTGTCCCGGCCAGTACGGACATGCTTCGTTCGCCGCGTTGTCGCACACCGTAAAAACGAAATCCATATTTGGCGCATCGGGCCCGGCGAACTCATCCCAAGACTTGCTCCGCAGCCCGTCAATAGAGATTCCCGCCGACGCAAGCTGCCGCAGCGCTTCCGGCCTGGGCTGTCCCGAGGGACGACTCCCCGCGCTGTAGCCCACGAATGCGCCGCGGCCTTTGTGATTCAGCAGCGCCTCGGCCATCATCGACCGCGCCGAATTCCCCGTGCACAAGAAAAGTACGTTATAAGTTTTCGCCATCGCGCCTACGCCTTCCGAGCGATTGCGACCGGTCCGCAACAATCCGGCCCGCAGCACGCAGCCTTGGGTTTCGTCGCGCGAATAAACGCGCTGAGGAACTTCCCGTCCACCTCTGGTGCGATCGCGTCCACATCCACGCCGGCCTCTGTCAGAAATTGCCTTGCGTTTTCCACGTTGTACACGCGCGTCGGCTCCATCGATACGTCGCCAAACCCCGCCGCCGTCAGCTTCGCGGCGTAGTCCTTCTCCTCCAGCGCACCCGCTATGCAACCCACCCACAGCAGCATGCTTTGCCGCACCGCATCGGGAACGCTGCCCCGCGTCACCACATCTGAAACCGCAAACCGCCCGCCCGGCTTGAGCACGCGAAACGTCTCACGCAGCACGCGGTCCTTATCTGCCGAAAGGTTGATCACGCAATTCGAAATCACCACATCCACCGAATTGTCCGGCAGCGGAATATTCTCGATCTCACCTTTCAGAAACTCCACGTTCTCCACGCCCGCCTGGCGCTGATTCTCGCGCGCCAGCGCCAGCATGTCGTCTGTCATGTCCAGCCCATACGCTTTGCCCGTAGGCCCCACGCGCCGCGCCGACAGCAGCACATCGATCCCTCCACCGGAGCCGAGATCCAGCACCACTTCGCCCGCCTTCAGCTCAATCAGTGCCGTCGGATTGCCGCACCCCAGCGACGCCCGCACAGCCTTTTCCGGAATCTGTCCCTTCTCATCCGCGCTATAAAGATTCGTAGTAATCGGGTCGCAGCAACGCAATCCCGGATCGCAACAGGCCTGCACCGAGCCGGCCTCTGCAACCGCGCGAGCCGCGCTTCCATATTTCTGCATCACTTCTTCCCGCATCTTCGCTGTAGTCGTCATGATGGCGTTCCTCGTATACGCTAAAGCGAATGTATTCTCCCTTGGACATATCTGTCAAGGCGTATATACTTTTCTCGTGCCCCGCTCCCCAAAACCGTTCGACCTGCCCCGGCTCTTTGCCGCCCTCTCTGACCGCACCCGCCTGCGCCTCCTCAACCTCATGGGAGACCGCGAGGTCTGCGTCTGCTATTTCGTCGAGATTCTCGGCCAGAGCCAGCCCAAGATTTCGCGCCACCTCGCCTACCTGCGCAACGCCGGCATCGTGAAAGCCCGCCGCGAAGGCAAGTGGATGCACTACCGCATGGAGCGGCCCGCGGACTACGGCGCCGCGTCCGTACTCGATGCGACCTTCGCCACCCTGAAGACCGATCGTGAAATGCAATCCGACTTATCGAAGCTGAGCAAGGCCTGTTGCGCCCCCGCCCGCTTCACCACGCTGCAGGGCGCGCCAGTGCCCGCTCGCGTCGATCAAGTTGCCTAGCGTCCCGGGCTCTCACGGCAACAGCCTCACATAGAACGCATTATTCCCCGACCGCAGATCCTTGCCGTAGCTAAACGCCACCGTCGTCGAAAACACCCGCAGCTTGATTTGCGCACCCGTATCGTAGAGCCACTTGTGCGAACCGAGCGCGGTCCCCGGATCGGCCATCGCACCAAGATCAACGAACGGCCCCAGCTTCACCGCCATGATTCCGTTGCTATAGACAGTCTTGTCTACTTCCCACGACGAGAGAAGGTAGTTGCGCCCCAGCGGCGCTGATCCCTTGCGGCCATCGCGTGTGCCGATGTGCGCGCGCAGCGGCAGATCGTTATCGCGTTCGAGGCCGAGCATGAACAACTCGTCAAACGGAACCTGTCCAAACGTCTTCCCGGCGCGCACGCGCTGTTGCATCTCGTAGTCATCGCCCTGCGCCTGCGGAAACCAATGCGCAAAAAGCGATCCCTGCAGTTTCTCCGACGACTCGCGCGGCTGCGACCACAACCGTGCCGCCTGCGAATTGGCCCCCGCCTCCAGAGTGAAACGCCGATCCGGAATCCGCACCACCGTGCCCGTCGCCTCTGCCAACTGCTTCAGCTCATATCCCTCCGCCAGCATTTCCGGCGTAAGAACCGAACCCGCCGCCACGCTGCGAAAATCACGATGCGAAATCTCCGCGCCCAGCTTCCACCGAAACCGATCACGCGCAAACGACGCAATCGAGAACGCGCCCGCTTCACGCCGTAGATTCAAACTCGCCGGCACCGGCGCGTTCCCTGTAAACCCATCGCGCACCGCCCAATTTTCATCTCTCAGATCGACACTCAAGTCCAACCGATCCGCGGCGCGATGCTCAAACGGCGTTGAAACCTCCGCACGCACCCGGCGCTTCTGCGCATCCCATCGAAACAGCGAATTGAAGTTGATCGCCTCCTGCCGCGCATTGTCGTATTCCGGCGCGACCCCTTGAAAAGGCAGCTCGCGCAGCAATTGCACCAGCGCTTCAAGCTTTGTGTCGCCGAATCCGTTCAACTCCTCGCCACGCAACACCACGTCGAAGTTGCCATCCGCCTGCGCGCGCAAATCAAACTGCGGCCGCGGAAAAATCCCCAGCCCGCTCACCCGCTTCTCCGAATCAAGAAGCTGCATCAACTGCAGCCTTTCGGCCGGCGAAAAGGTGAAGGCGCTATCCAGCAACTCCGCGTCCACGCGCGGCGTCGGATCCAGCCGCACCGCCGCAATCCGCGGCTTGCCCACCCGATTCCAATACTTGAGCGCTGCCTCGATATTCCCTTCGAGAAAATAAACTGTCCCAAGAAAATCGTTCGCGTATTCATCGTGAGGCTCCAGTTGCAACGCCCGCCGCAACAGCCGCGCAGCCTGCGGATAGTGCCTTTGTTTGAACGCAATCCCCGCAAGCTCCTCAGGAAAGAGCGCATCGCGCGGCGCCAGCAGCCAGCCTGTATGCAGCGCACGCTCCGCATCCGCAAGCCGATCCAGGTGCGCCAGCGCCGACGCGTACACAAAATCCTGCTCCGCCGTGCGCGCTGCCTCCGGCCCCAGTTCGCGCACAATCTCATCCCACTGCTGCGCGGCTTCAAGCTTTTGCAGTTGATCCGGAGTCAGGGCCTGCGCCCATCCCCGCCAGCATACCGTCCACATGATCACCAGCAGCACCACTCTGCTCATCCGCCATCGTGCCCGCGTGCCGCGTCGTGCTCTCAACATGGTTGTCCGTCAATGCGCTCAGAGATGCGATTCATGCGTGGATCAATGTGCGGCGGAGTCCGGCACAGCCAGCAGCGTCCAGTGCCCTGCGCCCTTCCATGCCTGTTCGAAGCGCGCTTGATCCTCTTCCAGCAGCTTGCGCTGCGCAGGATCGTTCACCAGCACAACCTTGCGCGCAGGATCAACGCCAACCACGACGACATAATGCAGCGGCAAACGCGGCCCCGGCTTCAGCGCTGCGATCAGCGGACGGCCTTTCGCCAGATTCCGCGTCAGATCGTCCCACTCCCCGGCAAACGCAAATACCTTGTACCCATTCTGTTCCAGGTAGCGCTGCATGGCCGACGCATAAATCCCATGCGCCCCCGGTGAGTACAGTGCGCGTTCGATCAGCCCATATTGTGCGTTCGGATTTGCAGCCAGGCTCTCGTGCTGCTGCCAGTACTGCATCACCATGGCGATTGACGCAGCACCACAGCCTTCGCCTTGCTGCACCACGAACGGCACGTCAATCCACAACCCGGCCTTATCGGCGGCCGGGGCAGCGCCGCACACCATCAGCAGCAGAACCAGCGTTCTGAGGATGCTGCGCGGCATCGCGTTTAACGAACAGCAACAATGATCAGAATCAGCGCGGCAATGGCAACGAGAATGATGATCAGGTCACGATCGCTGATGCTGCCGCCGGCAAAGTCCGCCTGCGCCTTGTTCGCGCGGCGCGCCAATTGCGCCAGTTCATCGTCGCTCAGGCTGGCCACAGCCTTGTTCACCTGCTGCGGATCCATATGCGCCGACTGCATCGCCTTCTTCGCGCCATCCGACGCGAAAAACGTGCGCAGCGAGTCCAGGTTCTTCTGCCGCTCCTGCGAGGCGCCCACCGCGGCCTTCTGCAAGTCCGAAGGCGTCACCAGGTGGTCTGTGACCTGGGCGACCAGGGTTTGAGGGATACCAAAAACGGCAACGAGTGCCGAAGCCGTGACAGCTCGAACGACTCTGAATCGTTCAGAATTCATGGTGCGCATCCTCCATGGGGATTTGGGGCCGGGAATTTGGGGCCGAATTAGGTGCGATTATACAAGTGCCCGACTCCGCCTACCAAGCGCAAATTGCAGCAGAGACGTGCGTTAACCCGAGGTCCAATGTGCAAATGGCGCGAACAGCGAGATCGCATCCTATCGCTCTCCTGCTTTGATGCTGCTAAACAGAAATGGGCAATCGGGTGCGCCACTCGGCAAAAAGCACGAACCCCCACCGCGGTTGCGATGAGGGCCCGAACCGACAAAACGTTCGTCTAAGCCAACCCGAACGTGACCTACTGCGTCACCGGCGGCTTCACTGACTGGTGAATCTTCACCGGCGGATGATGATGCTTCTCTCCGAGCGGCTTGCGAACCTCCGCCTTCACCGTCGACTCATCCACGGGTGTCGTGCCCTGCACGTCGGTTGCAAAGTTGGCGCCCGCCGGCACAAGGTAGTCTTCCACCTTCTGACCGTCTGTTGCTTCCGTTGCTACCGTCACGCGGCTGGCGTCGATGCCCTTCTCCGTCACAAGGTAGTCCTTGGCATTTACAGCGCGCTGCGCGGCTGCGTCCTCTACCTTCGCCTTCTTGTGCTTCGCGGCAAACTTCTCCTGCTTCGCTGTCTTCGCCTTTTCCTTATCGTCCGAGGCGCCCACTACCACAACCTTGGCATCCGTCTGCTTCTGCAGGTCGAGAGCAATCTCGTCCAGGCATGCCTTGGCCTCGTTGTTCACACGCGTCGGCCGCTTGGCGTCGTCGGCAAACGAGACACCGCAAAGCGCCTGCGCATGAGGAACCGGCGGGGGTGGCGGAGCCACAATCGAAACACTGGTCATTGCCGTCGCCGTGTGGTTCTTGTCGTCAGAAACCTTGCAGGTTATGTCAACAGATCCAGTCGGCGCGCCCGTCGAATTGAATGTAGCCGTCGTTCCTGTCCCGCTAATTGTTCCGGCCGCGGCCGCGTAGCCGTAGGTCAATGGACGACCCTGCGGGCTAACACCCGTGGCCGTCAATGTGCTGGCGTCGCCCGGCTTGATCGTCGTAGGGCTAGCCGAGCAGCCGATGGTCGGTGGCTCAAACTCCTTCACCGTAAAGCTGGCGGTGCACTCGGCCGTTTGCCCCGGCTTCAGACCTTCCTTGCCCTTCTTGCCTTCCTTCACTTCGCTCTTCACGGAGTAGCTGCCCGGATCGAGTGTGGCCGTGGTCACGCTCGCACTGGCGCCGTTGCCGGTCACGCCCGTGCCGGTCCAGTTGTAGATCACATTGTTGTTCTTCTTTGTGCTCACCGATCCGGCTGTCGCCGTGGCGCTCACAGCTTCTCCCTGAAACACCGCGGGAGGCGTCGCATTACAGCTCAGTGTGATGGGCGGCTGCTTCTTGCAGCCCATAGGCAACAGGGCCAGGCACGTTACGCCCAGCACCAGGCATGCAGACTTCATAGTGCGCGAATTCATTGCTTTCATCCTCCGCAATTCAACCGAATCTGCTGAACGAAGCCAAACCCTAAACCGACCCCGAACTCCGTTCAACGGGAACTTTGTTCCGTAAACTGATTCGGCGAAATTGTACCGCGCAAGGGGGATATCGAGTGTGCAGTATGGACCACAGTAGAAAGAATCCCCAGAATCGTGATTTAAATCACGCAGCGGAAGTCCATCGAAAGGCGGCTGTGCGCGCTCTCGATCAGCCCATCGGCACAGGGGTCAACCTCTCCCCCACCGCTTGCCGCCTCGGCAAACGCTCTTCGCCATCGCCAGTTTCTACAAACAAATCAAAGAGCACTGCATAGAGACCTTGGCGGTTTGCCAGTCTCTTCCGTCGCGCTCGCAGAAACCCAAAACAAAAGGGAGAGCTCTCCTCCATCTTCCTTTGAAACGCCGGAGTAAAAAACTCATGCGCCTCTGCAACAGCCCCAATAATCAACGAGCGCCAGCTCATCTTCAGCAGGTCTTTCAGTCGCCGATTGCCCGGTACCGCGACCTCCATCCCCGCCGCCACGCGTTCGCAGAAATTCAATAGCTGGGCTACGCATGCATCGAGAGCCTCGCCTCGCCGGATCGCCCTTGTGAACAACGTCACCGAGCCGCGCCGCAAATCCTCTCGCACATCCTGCAAATCGTCGCCCAGTTGCAGCAGAGCGCCCCATTCAAACGCAAATCGGCTCTCGGCCGCCGTCATCCATCCCCGCGCCAGGCAGGCATCCGCCAGCACCGACGTTCCACCCTTGGCAAAGCTGATCTCCAGCAATTCCGCATCGCTCGGTTCGGTTCCGTCTCTCAGTTGCGCGATGCTGTCCTCCTGCGCCTGGTGAATAGCCAGCATGCAATCGTACACATCGGGAAATTGCGCGCGGGGATACTCGCTCTCCACCATCTCCACCAACGCCCAGATCACGGCATCCCGCGCGTTCAGCTCCTTGAAAACCTCACCACGCAGCCGATTCCGAAATCGCCGGCTAAAACTCAACTTCGCCTCCACCGGCACATCTCCAGCGTCCAGATAGTTGTCCGAATAGGGATAAAGAAGGCTGTAGGCAACAATCGACGGCGTCATCCGCGACGGCTGCCCCAACAATGGCTGCAGCCCGCAAGCGGTCCACGCATTGCGGCAGGCCTGGATCGTGTCTTCCCGGCTCAGCGTCGGATCGAACTGATGCGCGTACCGTGAAAACTCAATCCCGGCAGGTAGAAAACAGTCCGTCAGCAGCGAAGTGGCTTCCGCTTCCAGGTCCAGCGCGTTTGCCGCAAATTGCGCAAACGAGGCAGTCAACCGCTCCTGCGCCGCTTTGCGCGCCGCAACCGACCGCGGAGCGCGCCGAGCCTCGCCTTCCACTGCCTGCAGCTCCGCATCGTATGCAATTTCGCGGGCCTCATGGTCGCGCTCGCTGTATTGCGGGCCCAACTCCAGCCTGTCCGCCGCACTCTGGTTCCACACGTCGATGGTCTCGGCCACCTGCGCCGCAACCCACGCTCCGTTGTAGAGTCCGCCCATGCTGGCAGAGAATACGAAACCGCGCGCATCCCGGTTCCGCGCAGCACCACAACACGCCCGCGCGTCCCGCCAGAGCAATCAAAACAGCAGGCACTTCCGCCCAATCACTCAGGCGCGCCGGCGACCTACTTCTTCTTCGTCAGCGTGCCCATCATGCTCTCGGCCGGCGCATCCAGATTCCCATCGCCATTCACCGTGAACACCGCGGGCTGGCCGTTGCACGTCAGCGTCACCTTGCTGCCGCTCTCGGAGTATGTGCAGTCGGTGCTGATCGGCCCCGACGCAAATGTGGCTTTGCCACCCGATTGAAAGGCAATCGAAATGAATCCCGATTCGTAGGTGTTGCCCTTCACTTTGCTGCCGCAGGCAGTGGCGAAAAGACAAACAAGCGTGACAGCAACCGCCGCAACAAAACGAAAAAAGTGACGTCTCACTTGAAACCTCCGAGATTCAAATACCTGCTCGCCTGCAAACGGCCCCGCGCACCCATCCGGCGCAACCGATCCGCTTGAGGACGCAATACGACCTTTACCTGCCTGAATTGTCGTGGGGGAAACCGCTGCACGCACTATACCCGGCCAATCCACAATGCGGAAGCAATTCTTTTCCGCGCTCCCATCACACTTGCCCCGCTTTCCACCGCTTCCACACCCGCCAACCCGCACGGGCCGTATCCTCAATACAGACTCCCGTGTCCGACTTCGCCCAAACCGTCAAGCAGCAGGCCGACATCGTCAAGGTGATCGAGGGATACATTCGCCTGCGCAAAGCCGGCGCGCAAAACTACTCCGGCCTCTGCCCCTTTCACAAGGAAAAGTCGCCCTCCTTCAGCGTCCACGCCGTCCGCCAGTTCTACCATTGCTTCGGCTGCGGAGTCTCCGGCGATGTCTTCTCCTTCGTCGGCAAAATTGAAAACGTCGGCTTCCCCGAGGCCGTCCGCATCGTCGCCCAAAAGTGCGGCATCCCCCTCCCCAAGCGCGAATTCTCTTCTCCCGAAGAAGCCGCCGAAGCCCGCATGCGCGGCAAGCTCCTCGATCTCCACGAGGCCGCAGCCGCCTGGTTCGAAGAGCAGCTTCGCGGCCCTGAAGGCGCCGTCGCCCGCGAATACCTGGCCGGCCGCGGCCTCTCGCCTGAAGGAATAAAAGCCTTCCGCATCGGCTACTCCCCCGACAGCTTCAAGGCCCTGCGCGATCGCCTCAGCACCATAGCCGATCCGGAAACCCTGCGCGCCTCCGGCCTCTTCAGTTCAAAGGAGCAGGGCGACGGCAGCCAGGGCCCCCTCTACGACCGCTTCCGCAAACGCGTCATGTTCCCCATCGCCAACGAGAGCGGCCGCGTCATCGCCTTCACCGCGCGCACACTCGACACCGGCGAAAAAGCCGGCCCCAAGTACATCAACTCCCCTGAAACGCCGCTCTATTCCAAAAGCCTCGTCCTCTTCAATCTCGACAAGGCCAAGACCGCCATCCGCAAAGCCGAGTTCGCGCTCCTCGTCGAAGGCCAGATGGATTGCATCAGCGTCTACCTGCGCGGCATTCAAAACGTCATCGCCACCAGCGGAACCGCCTTCACCGAGCAGCAGGTCGCCATCCTCAAGCGCCACACCTCCAACGTCGCCGTCAACTTCGATCCCGACGCCGCCGGTGCCAACGCCGCCGAAAAATCTATCGCCCTTCTCACGGAAGAAGGCTTCACTATCAAAATCGTCACGCTCGACGGTGGCCTCGATCCCGACCGCTACATCCGCGAACGCGGCGTCGAAGCCTACACCGCCGCCGTCCGCGCCGCCCGCCGTCAGTCCGATTACCTCATCGAGCGCGCCCGCCAAATGTTCCCCGGCGCCAGTGCCGAACAAAAAGTAAAAGCCCTCAACTACCTCCTGCCCCACATCCGCCGTATCCGCGAGAAACTTTCCCGCGATCAGTTCGCCGCCGACGCCGCGCAAAAACTCGGCATCGACTCCGCCGTCCTCCGCGAAGAGCTCCGCCAGGCCGCCCTCCGCCGCCGCGACCACATCGAATCCCGAGGCCCAGCTGTAACGAATGTAGACAGGTTGCTAATCCGAGCACTGATCGAATCAGAATCAAGGTCGGAGTCACCACGAAAGCAGGTCATCGAGGCACTTTCACAACATCCCGAGTGGTTTGAACATCTTGTGTCATTCTCTTCACTTGTATTGATGGCACAATCTTCCGATCCTCTGGATGCAATAAAAGAAAGCGCCGAAATGGACATAGTTGCGAATGTACTTCGAGAAGCCAGCCAAGTGCCTAGCGCCGACTCTCCAAAGGGTGAGTCTCATTTCGTCGAGGCGCAGCCAATTGACAATTCACGAATCAGGGCCACGATCGATGGCCTTCATCGTATTTGGCTGATGGGCGAAAAACGGAAGCTGGAATTCGAGATCCAGGATGCAGAGCGAAAGGGGAACCAAACCCGTGCGATTGAATTGCTTGGGCAGAGGCTTTCGATCGAGCGCGTTCTTCTGAAGCTCAGGGATATTTGAGTCCAATCGCGATCAAAGCAAGAGCGAAGGATCCTTCTTAATCGCCTGTGCCGGGTGCCCAAGGTCTCACATTTGAGACTGGGAAAACACGAAGCCCGATCAACCCATTCCGTGTCATCCACGGCGGCGGACAATAACGTACTCGACGCACCAGTGTCGACGGATTGACAATGACCGTCATGTCCAATCCTTTCGTCGATCCATTGGCGTTTATTCTTGCCGTCCTTAGTCACTGGTTCACTCTGCTCGCCGGATGCGTGGTGACAGTCGTGATTAATTGGGTCGAGCGTCACCTACTCAAGGGAAAGAAGATCCCCGGATGGGTAGAGGTTTCTGTTCTCGTGATCTTCTTGTTTTTTGCGTCCTTTCAAGCATGGCGGGATCAGTATCGCGAAGCGGCGAAAGCCAATGAGCGACTTGCAGAGCTGTCAGCGCCCATGCTGACCGGGAGTATTAAGAAAGTGATGGAAGGACCGACTGGAGCGAACGGCGACGACTGCTTGGTCATAGCCATCGTGACCATAACAAACACTGGAGCACCCAGCGTTGTTCCGACATTTAATTCGAAAATAAGGTTAAAAGATGGTCGCGAGTTTCCGATCATTTTCGATATCGCCATCCCGAACGGGGATACGATAATCCCCGTTCTCCAACTACCGCCTGGAACTTCGCTCAACAGCGCCGACGAGCTATCCCGTAAAGCACTGGCGCAGCCGATTCCAACCGGCGGAGCTACTACTGGGTTTTTGATCGGAACAGCGCAAGGAGTTACTTACAGTGAATCGTTCCGACCCGGGACTTTATACGTCCTTGATTTCACTGATGTCACCGGAAAGATCAATGAGGCTACCCTTCCGTTCACCCCAGGAATGAACATGAAATACCTACCCGACCTCTTGCATCGATAGGAAGTGCTTGAGAAAAGATGAAATCCGATTTTCGCGCCGGGTGCCCCTGGTCTGAATTTTCAGGCCAGGGAAAACACGAACCCCGACCCGTCCTTGTTCCCTCGTTCCCTGTTTTTCTTGTCAAGAGGCGTTTCCAAAAATACTTTGTAACCCCTTTCCCATCATCACAAAAAACTTTGCCCCAATTGTAAATAATTACGGGCACAAGGCGCACACTAGATCTAGTGCTTGAGAACCCGCCCCTCGGTATGAGGCCGTTCCCAAGCCATTTCTTTTTGGAGCAACCAACCGTGGAAACCGCCCCGCGCACCCTCGTCTGCCGTCGCTCAGAGGAAGCTGGGAACTTCAGGCCCGGACGGGTAATTGCAGCGCGCCAAAAAATGCGGCACAACATGCGTCAAACGCCGGTACAACGCGCTCAATTTTGCGCAGAAGACCCATGTCATGAACGATTTACGGAAGAATCTGACGTACCCACCCCCCCGAGGGTCCAAATGCACCGCCATCAATGCAAACGAAAAAGGGGGCATTTAGGGCCCAATAACGCGCAAAAGCGGGGCGAAACGTGCCAAAAAGCACCAAAAAACACCCGCTTTTTTGAGTCAAGTCCTTGTCAATCAACATATTGACCTGAAAACAGAAAAATCGCCACTGTGAAACTGTGAAGCTTTGCAACACAGCGCGAGCCGCACCCTAAGCTTCAAGCTCAGCGCGAAGCGGTTGGCTGCACCTCAGGTGCCGAAGCGGTTGGCCCTACCGCAGGTGGCGCAGATGCTTGCGCCGTTTGCACCTGATTTTGCGTCTAATCAAGTGGAAGCAGAGCGGGCAGCGCACCAACAATCTGCCCGACACAGCGGGTTCGGGGATTCGGTAGCCTGAGCAGGGTTGGTTTCAACTCTAACTTTGCATCGACGCACACCGGCTTAACTGTGGTAATCTGTTGATCTCTGTGAGGATGCGCGCCCCTTTGCCCCACATATGAGCTCCGGCTCGCGGGCGACCAGGCAAAACCTGAAGCGCATGCATCCGATTCCGAGCGACGAATTAAAACCGCTCCTTTTTGCGGGATTCCGCAGGTGCGTCTGTTCACGCGCATGGATTTCCACGTTGGAAATCTTTTTTTGAGTGCGCTCGAATGGACCACGCACTGTTGCGCGTCACAGTGCTGAAACTCTGATCGCGCATGAAAAGACCGGGACAAAAAACGTCCCGACGCATCGTAATCTGTGTCGACGCAAAATAACGAACGTCGACCTTGAAGTGAATCGGGGACGCCCTAAAAACATGGGGCATGCAGTGGAGAACACATTGGCAACTAACGAAAAGTTTGAAGACGACATCACGAACCTGATTGAGACCGGCAAAGATAAGGGCTATCTCACCTACGGCGATGTGAACGACATGCTACCGGAAGAGATTGGCGCCTCACCCGACGATCTCGACGACCTCATCACAACCATTGGCACTCAGGGCATCGATCTTCTCGACGCGCCCAAGTTCGGCAGCGATAAGGATTTCGAGCTCGAAGAAGGCGAGGACGTTGAGCTCGACCTCACGCCGGGCACCCTTGAGAAAACCAACGACCCCGTCCGCATGTATCTGCGCGAAATGGGCACCGTGCCGCTGCTTACCCGCGAAGGCGAAGTGGAAATCGCCAAGCGCATCGAGCGCGGTCAGATGCGCGTGCTCAAGGCCATCTCGCGTTCGCCCATCGTGATTCGCGAAATCGTGGCCCTCGGCGAAGACCTCAAGCGCGGCGTGCGTAACGTAAAAGAAGTCGTGGTCTTCGACGAAGAAGAACTCACTGAAGACGTGGTGCAGGCGCGCGTGCGCTCCACCGTCACCCGTATCGACGCACTCATCAAGCACCAGAAGAAGATCGCTGCTCTTGAAGAGAAGCAAGCCGCGGCCAACAGCAAGACCAGCCAGCGTGAGCAGCGCCGTACCCGCTGGGCCATCGCCCGCGAAAAAGTCTACGTGTCGCGCATCGTCCGCGAACTCAAGTACACCGGCCTCGAGCGCAAGCGCCTGCTCGACAAGGTCAACAAGACCGTCGACACCATGCGCACCCTTGAGCGCCAGATTCGCTCGCTCGAACAAAAGTACGAATCCAGCAAAAGCGACGAGCTCAAAAAGGAATACCGGCGTCAGCAGAAAAACTGCAAAGTCGACCTCGAAAAAACTGAGGGCGACGCGGGTGTGTCAATCGCTGAACTCAAGCGCACACAGCGCGAAATGATTCAAGGCGACATGGACGCCGAACAGGCCAAGCGCGAGCTGATCGAAGCCAACCTGCGCCTCGTAGTTTCGATCGCAAAGAAATACACCAACCGCGGACTGCAATTCCTCGACCTGATTCAGGAAGGCAACATTGGCCTGATGAAGGCCGTGGACAAGTTTGAATACCGCCGCGGCTACAAGTTCTCGACCTATGCCACGTGGTGGATCCGCCAGGCGATTACCCGCGCCATTGCAGATCAGGCACGCACCATCCGTATTCCGGTGCACATGATCGAGACCATCAACAAGCTCATTCGCACTTCGCGCCAGCTTGTCCAGGAGCTGGGCCGCGAGCCCAGCAGCGAAGAGATCGCGCGCCGCATGGATATTCCTGTGGCCAAGGTCCGCAAGGTGCTCAAGATCGCGCAGGAGCCTATCTCGCTCGAAACGCCCATCGGCGAAGAAGAAGATTCGCACCTCGGCGACTTCATCGAGGACCGCCAGGCCGTCTCGCCCAGCGAGGCCGTCATCAGCGTCAACCTCAAGGAGTACACCTCGCAGGTTCTGCGCACCCTCACCCCGCGCGAAGAGCGCGTCATCAAGATGCGTTTCGGCCTCGAAGATGGCTCCGAGCACACCCTCGAAGAAGTGGGCCAGAGCTTCCAGGTCACCCGTGAGCGCATCCGCCAGATTGAAGCCAAGGCGCTGCGCAAGCTCCGCCACCCGTCGCGCAGCCGCAAGCTCAAGGCCTTCGTCGACGGCGTCAAGGAAATGTGACTTCGGCAACTCGCCGCAAATTGAAACTGGACTGTTGAGCCGCAGCCTTCGGGTTGCGGCTTCTCTTTTAGACCCAAACAGTCGCGCTCACCGATCTTGCTTGCATAGCCCTTATGTGCTCTGCTAAAACGTTTTGTCTGCAAGTTGCTGTCTTTTCTGAAAGGGAATCGTCACCATGAAAATCTTGACTCGCCGTCAGTTGGTTAAAGGCGTCGCCGCTACCGGCGCAGCCGCCTACGCAAGTGCCCTGATGCCGAAATTCGCGTTCGGTCAACCGCAGCCCTCCGTCATCTCCTATCCCAAAGGATTCCTTTGGGGCTGTGCCACCGCCGCCTATCAAGTTGAAGGCGGAGCCAAAGACGACGGCCGCGGCCCCTCCATCTGGGACACCTTTTCGCACACGCCCGGCAAAACCCACAACGGCGAAACCGGCGACGTCGCCGACGACTCCTACCACCTCTACAAAGAAGACATTCAGCTCCTCAAAAACCTCGGCGTCAATACCTACCGCATGTCCCTCTCCTGGTCGCGCGTATTTCCTGATGGCGCCGGCGCTCCCAATCCCAAGGGCCTCGACTACTACAACCGCGTCGTCGATGAGCTACTCAAAAACAACATTACCCCCTACATCACCCTCTTCCACTGGGATCTGCCGCAGAACCTCGACGGCGGCTGGCAGAATCGCGCCACGGCGCAGTCCTTTGCCGACTACGCGGCCTACGTCACCAAGCGTCTCGGTGATCGCGTGCACCACTTCATGACCACCAACGAGTTCATCTGCTTCACCGACCTCGGTTACCAGATCGGCCAGTTCGCTCCCGGACTCAAGCTGCCCGCCGCACAGGTCAACCAGATCCGCCATCACGGCATTCTCGCGCACGGCCTCGGTGTACAAGCCATTCGCGCCAATGCTCCCAGCGGCACCCAGGTTGGCCTGGCTGAAAACGCTGTCGTTTACGTCCCCGTCATCGAAACGGAAGAACACATCTCCGCCGCCCGCAAGGCCACTCGCATGGGCAACGCGCCCTTCCTTACTCCCGTCATGGAAGGCAAATATCCTGAAGAGTATCTGCAGCACGAGGGAGCCAACGCCCCCAAGGTCGAAGCGGGCGACATGAAGGCCATCGGTAGCCCGCTGGACTTCGTCGGCCTCAACATCTATGTGCCGCTCTACGCGCGCGCCGACAGCTCTCCGCAAGGCTTCGCCGTGGAACCCATGCCCAGTTCCTATCCGCGCATGTATTCGCCCTGGCTCGCGCTCGGCCCCGAATGCATCTACTGGGGGGTCCGCAACGTGTGCGACCTCTGGAAGCCGAAGACCATCTACATCACCGAAAACGGCACGTCCTCCGACGATGTCCTCACCGCCGATGGCCGTGTCGAAGACGTCGATCGCATCATGTACCTGCGCAACCACCTCACCCATCTCCACCGCGCCGTCAAGGAAGACTACCCGGTGAAGGGCTACTTCCTGTGGAGCCTCTTGGACAACTTCGAATGGGCCGATGGCTTCAGCAAGCGCTTCGGCCTGCACTACGTCGACTTCAAGACACTCAAGCGCACACCCAAGCTCAGCGCCGAGTGGTACAAAGACGTCATCGCCAAAAACGCAATCGAGTAATTCAAGACCACACCCCGAATCGCTCAGGCCCGCAGCTCCATCAAGCTGCGGGCTTGCTTTATCTCCGCCCCACAAGCGAGGGATATACTGCGAAAAACTCTCCAGGAGCCCGCACCTTGAGCCGCCTTCTTCACCTCGTATCGCCATTCGCCGTTGCCGCCTTGACGCTCTCCTGCCTCGGCCACACGCAGGCGCCCGCCACAAAAACGCCGACCATCGATCAGTCACTCGAGATGTATAACGTAAGCAGTCCAAAGATTGCGCCGGATGGCAAGCACGTCCTCTACGAGCAAACCCGAACAAATTGGGACACCAACGCCTTCGAAACAGATTTGTGGATTGCCGACGTCGCCACACGCGACAGCCATCTATTGACCACCACCGCGCACTCCAGCAGTTCAGCCGCCTGGTCGCCCGACGGCCGTTGGATCGCCTTCCTTTCGGACCGTTCCGGTGTGCTGCCGAAGTCGCCCGAACACAAGCGGCAGCTTTACGTGATGCCCACCAACGGCGGTGAAGCCCAGCAAATCAGCAAAATGGAAGGTGGCGTGAACGCCTTTGATTGGGCGCCTGATTCACTGCATCTCGCTATCGCCGCTGAAGCCGGCGAATCCAAGGCCATGAAAGATCGCAAGGAGAGCTTTGGCGACTATCACGTCATTCACGCCGACTACCACATGGTTCATCTCTGGCTCGTCGATCTGCCCAAGATCGACGACGCCGGACGCGTCGTGCCGCTCGCTGAACCGAAGCAACTGACCAAAGATGACTCCTTCACCGTGGGCGAATTCGAGTTTTCGCCGGACGGCAAACACATCGCGTTCAGTGCGACACGCGATCCCGACCTGATCTCAGATTTTTCCGCGGATATCTATACGGTGTCGGTTCCTGAAGGCACCGTCACAAAAATCGTCGACACGCCCGGGCCCGACACGAATCCCAAATGGTCCCCCGATGGAAAACAGATCGCCTACGTCACTTCGAACGGGAACAAATACTTCTTCTACTCCAACGCGAAGATCGCCATCGTCAGTGCGGAAGGCGGTACGCCGCGCGTCGTCTCTAACAGCTTTGACGAGGATGCCGATCCAATACGCTGGTCACCCGATGGCATTTACTTTTCCGCGTTGCAGAAGATGACGTCTTCCCTCTTCCTGCTCGATCCTGCGACGGGAAAAATCAAGCAACTGCCGATGCCCGGCAGCGAGATCGCCAACGGCTTCACCTTCAGCAAAGACTTCTCGCAACTTGCCTATCGCGGCGCTTCTGCCAATCAATTCGGCGAAATCTACGTGAAAGGCCTGTCTGCCGGCGCGCCCGTGCAGATGACCCATGCTGGAGCCCAGGAGTCCCCATTCACGGTGGCGCATCGCGAAGTGGTTCGATGGAAGTCTGGCGATGGAACGGAGATTGAAGGCGTTCTCTACAAGCCCGCGGACTTCACCTCCTCCAAGAAATACCCGCTACTCGTCGTCATTCACGGTGGTCCCACCGGCATCGATATGCCTGTGGTCGGCGCCGATCGCTATTACCCCGTCGAGAGATTTGTGGCGCGTGGCGCTCTGGTACTGCGCCCCAACTATCGCGGTTCCGCAGGATATGGCGAAAAGTTCCGCTCCCTCAATGTGCGCAATCTTGGCGTGGGCGATTATGCCGACGTCATCTCCGGCGTCGACTTTCTCATTGCCCAGGGCTTCGTGGACAAGGATCGCGTCGGATCGATGGGCTGGAGCGAGGGCGGCTATATCTCCGCTTTCATTACCACGTCCAGCGATCGCTTCAAGGCAGTATCCGTGGGAGCGGGCATCTCCGATTGGATGACCTATTACGCGAACACCGACATCACACCCTTCACGCCGCAATATCTGCGCGCTACGCCGTGGGACGATCCAGAGATCTACAAACTGACCTCCCCTATCAGCTATATCTCCAAGGCACAGACGCCGACTCTGATTCAGCACGGCGGTTCCGACCAGCGCGTCCCCATCGCCAACGGATTCGAACTACGCCAGGCGCTCGAAGACCACGGCGTTCCAGTCAAAATGGTGGTTTACGACGGATTCGGCCACCCCATCAACAAGCCCAAGCAACAGCGCGCCGTAATGGAAGAAAACGAGAACTGGTTCGGCCACTACATCTGGGGTGATCCGCTTGCTGCCGCACTCACACCGCGCCCTAGCAAACCCGCGGAGAAGGAGCCGGCAGCGAAGTAGCGGAGAGCGTCAACCCTCCGTGGCCCTCACCATCTCCGCCGCATCGTCAGCGCTCAGCTTCAGCCCGGCAGCTGCGACGTTCTCTTTCAGGTGCGCGACCTTCGACGTCCCCGGAATTGGCAGCATCACCGGCGAGCGCTGCAGCACCCACGCCAGCAAGAGCTGTGCAACTGTGGAACTGTGCTTCACAGCGATACGCCCCAGCCTCTGCGCCGCCGGATGATCCTCCTTCATCATCTTGCCCGCGGCCATCGGATACCACGGCAGGAATCCAATGCCCCGCTGCTCGCACCAGCGGAGCGTCTCCTCGTGCCGCCGGTCGGCGAGAGAGTACCGATTCTGCACCGTTACGATCGGCACAATCTTCTGCGCTTCTTCAATCTGCTCGGGCGTCACTTCGCTCAAGCCGATATGGCGAATCTTGCCCTGCTCCTGCATCTGCCCCAATGCGCCGAGCGACTCCTCCAGCGGCGTCCGCGGATCGATGCGATGCAGTTGGTACAACTCGATGCGGTCCAGCTTCAGCCGCCGCAGGCTCATCTCCACACACTGGATCAGATACCCCGCGCGGCCCACATATTCCGTCTTCGCCGGCCCCTGCCGCGTGATGCCGCCCTTGGTCGCAATCACCAGCCCCGCAGGATAGGGATAGAGCGCCTCCGCGACCAGCCGCTCCGCGATCTCCGGTCCGTAGGCGTCTGCCGTGTCAATCAGCGTTACACCCAGTTCGACCGCCCGGCGCAGCACCCGGATCGCCTCCGACGGGTCGGCCGGCTCACCCCACGCGCCGTCGCCTACCAGGCGCATGGTGCCGTAGCCCAGCCGGTTCACCGTCAGGTCGCCGCCAATCTTGAAGCTACCGCCGGCCGCCGCCGAAACTGAAGTCATAGTGCTTTTGATGCTACGACAATCGCTGGGGAACCCCGAGCCGGTCCATGCCGTATGTTGTAATGCAAGCAAGATCAGGAGAGATCGCCATGGCCACCGCCGCGTACCCCAATGCACAGGCAATCTTCTATCAGCAGTATGAGTCGGTACGCCGCGACGAAGTGGTCGGAATCCTGCTCGCCCTCTTCCTCGGCACCTTCGGCATTCACCACTTTTACCTGCGCCGCACCGGCCTCGGCGTCCTCTACTGCTGCTTCTTCTGGACCGGCATCACAGCGATCCTCGGCTTTTTGGAGTGCTTCTTCATGCCGGGGCGTGTGCGCGAATTCAATGCAATTCAGGCGGCAGGTATCGCCGCGGCTCTCGGCATGGCCGCTCCGCCCATCGGCTGGCCCGTCAATGTCATGGTCAACATGCCGCCCGCGCCGGGCGCCTATGCCCCCGCTATGGGCGTTGTGCCCGCGCAGCCCAATACATTGGTCGCCTGCAGCCGTTGCCAGACCACCAATGCGCCAGGCTCGCGCTTCTGCTCCACTTGCGGCGGCGCACTTTAGGGCGGATTGCCCACTACATATTCGCGTGGCCTGAGCGCATCGACTCATTGAACTGCGGCTTGGTGAAGTTCAGCGCCGCTTCCAGCGCAGCCTGATATTCGGCTGCGCGCGCCATCAGCGCCGGCGTCGCCGCCGCATACTCGCCGTCCAGCACCAGTAGACCTTCGCCTGCTTCGTGGCCGGCCATACGCAGCAAATCCTGTTCCGTGGTGTTCAAATACTGCGCATCCCGCGGATCGGCGATCCACACCGGCTTGCTTTCGCCCAATACGCCGCTTAACCAGTAGATCTTGCGCAGTAGATACTTCAACCGCTCCTCGTCATTGGTGTCAGTGAAAACAAACTTCTTTTGCCAGCGGCTGAAGAAGCGCGTCGTCACCGGCACCGGCTGGCGATTGCCCGATTTGAGAAACTCCAACTGCCCCAGGTCGACCGTCTTGCGGATGGCGTTGTACACAAACGTCTCAGCGTAAGGCTGCTCCATCGCGGGCACAATCTCAGCAAATGTAACCGTGACGGAACCGGCAACCTTGGCGTGCAGATTGTGCGCACCGCCATCCGCCAGGTGCATTTCGCCGTGCACAATGTAGGTGTCCGCACCCGACGTCGAGCGGTGGAACGGCCACTCGAATTTGCCAAAAGCAATCGGCAACCCGGCCAGCGTCACGTAGCACTCGGGGCGCGGATTGCGCAGCCGCTTTGCCTCGTCGGCCAGATGTGCCGCCATCTGCGGCAGCAGATCTGGTTTGTCAAACTCGAACGCCGCACTCAACTCCAACTGCAGCGAGCGGCCTTCCAGGCCCGGTACGCCCAGCTGAAAGATTGCGGTCGGCTCACCATGAAAGTCTGTTCCGGCGGTGGAGGAAAGTAGCGTCAGGCCCGCTTTCGCGGCGGCTGTTTCCATTGAATCGACGAGATTGCTTTTCAATTGAACTGTCATTTCTGGGGATTCCTGCGCTGAGATCGGTGCCCTTCTATTCTATTGCACAGCAGGCGATGGCTGGCTGGAAGAGCAGATTCGGAATTAACGCAGTCTTCTTGAGTGCATCGAAAGGTGCCCTTTTCTTGATGAAAACGGCACTTAGCTTCGTGCTTTTGGTTTACACCAATTCCGAAACTGCTAGACTTGGCGAGTCCCCGATGGAGCCACCCCGGATGAATCGCAGCTTAACCTCGTTAGTTTTGGTTGTTCTGGCAGGCATTGCGGTCTATGCGCAAACCGCCGCACCCGCGGCCAACCCGATTGGCGCGACGGATGCCACGTCAAATCTAGCGCTCGTCCGTCTCGGCGGCCAACTGCTGCTTGCCGGCAAAGCCTATGAATACGATCGTGTCCTAGCCGACGACATCGGCCCGCGCCTCACTGGCTCGCCAAACTACGTCAAGGCGGTTGATTGGGCCATCGCTGAGTTCACGCGGATGGGCCTTAGCAATGTGCACCGCGAGTCGTGGGAAATCGCAGCAACATGGGAACCTGAAATGTATGCGACCGCATCGATTCTCGCGCCACACGCGCAGCGCTTGCATCTCGAGAGTGACGGCTGGAGCCCGTCGACCCCGGTCGGCGGCGTGCACGGCCGCGTCTACTACCTCTCCGCGCTGACGCCTGACGCGATCCGCAAGCAGGCTGACCAGATCAAGGGCGCGTTGGTGCTGGTTGATCGCGATTCGTTCAGCGCAGGCAATGAAGATGCCTTTGACACCATGCTCGACACCCTCACGCTGCTGGCCAGTCAGGGAGCACAGGCTTTGCTGCTCGGCGAGGGAGCCGTCAACAACGTGCCCAGCATGTTCGGCCTCACCTGTTGTAGTGGTCGCCTTGCGAGTCTGCCCGTCGCCAACGTAGGCCGCGAAGATTCGCTGCTTCTCAAACGCATGCTGGAGCACGGTCCAGTCCAGATTGAGTTCAGCTTCACCAATCGAATTCGCGAACACGTAAACGTAGACAACGTCGTCGCAGAAATTCCGGGCAGCGATGCCGGCGGCGAATACGTGCTCGTGGGCGGCCACCTCGACTCCTGGCAACTGGGCACCGGCGCAGAAGACAACGGCACCGGAGCAGCGTCCGTAATGGCCGTCGCCGAAGCCATCAAGGCCATCGGCCTGCAACCGAAACGGACAATCCGCTTTGTGCTGTTCGGCGGCGAAGAAGAAGGCCTGCTGGGATCCATCCGTTATGTGCGCGCGCATGCCGCCGAGCTCGACAAATGCGCTGGAGTCTTCATCACCGACACCGGATCGGAAGCGCCAAAGGGCTGGGCGGTGTTCGGCCGCGAGGATGAAGCGCAGGCTCTCAAGACGATCAAGCCGCTCCTGGATTCCCTGGACGCCGGCGGAACCACTGAATTAGGCAAATTAACCTTCGGCACCGACCAGGGCCCGTTCATGATTCACGGCGTGCCCTCGTTCATGTTGTGGACAGGCTCCGATAAATACCGGCCACTGCATCACACGCCCAGCGACACGTTCGACAAGGTCGACCCGCGTGATCTGGACCTCGGCGCGGCCGTGGTTGGAATTACTGCCTACACCATTGCGGATGCACCCTCCACACTGAAACACTTGTCGCCCGCGGAAGTGGAAGACCAATTTAAGAAGATCAAGGTCCTCGACGAATACAAAGACATGCTGGCCCATCACGAGTTCTAGCACCGCGGCCGGTTGCGACGCGGCATTTACAATAAGAGCCGTGCCTTCTGTCGATTCCTCGCCCATCATCATCGCCGACAACGTATCCAAGGTCTACTCCGCGGGAAGCATTCTGGTTTCCGCGGTGCGCGGCGTCTCCTTCGAGGTCCAGGCGGGCGAATTCGTAGCCATCGTTGGACCGTCTGGTTCCGGCAAATCCACCCTCTTCTACCTCCTCGGCGGACTGACCCGCGCCACCAGCGGTCGCGTTGTAATTGACGGAACCGACTTTGCCACATTGAATGACGCGGAGCGTACAAGGCTACGCAAGCATCGCATCGGTTTCGTATTCCAGAAGTTCAATTTGCTGCCGACACTCTCCGCCATGGGCAACATCGAGATCGCCTACACTGTCAGCGGCCGCAAAGAACCAATGGATCGCGCCTACCTCGGCCACCTGAGCGATTTGCTCTCCATTCGGGGCCGCCTGATGCACCGGCCCAGCGAATTGAGCGGCGGCGAACAACAGCGCGTAGCCATTGCCCGCGCCCTGATTACCCGACCCGCGATCGTGCTAGCCGACGAACCCACCGGCAATCTCGACACCAAGAACTCCGACGCGGTGTTGGAGATGCTGCGCCGCTCTAATCGCGAGCTCGGCCAGACCACCCTCATGATTACCCACAATCCCGAAGCAGCCGCTATTGCCAGCCGGATCCTGCACATGCGGGATGGCCAAATCGTGCGGATTGAACAGGTTTCGCATCCCGACCCGCCGAAAAGCGGCCAAAGTGCAACCGCTCCGGCGGTTTGACCTGCTTTCAGCCGCCCGGTATACTCAGTCTTGCATTAAGCGGGAGTAGCTCAGTGGTAGAGCATCGCCTTGCCAAGGCGAGGGTCGCGAGTTCAAATCTCGTCTCCCGCTCCAAATCGCCCTCCGGCGCCTGCCGGTTTGGCTACGGCGATTCGGAGTGACTTCGATAGAGGCAGCCCTGCCAAGGCGCGGTACCCAAGTGGTAAGGGAGAGGTCTGCAAAACCTTTATGCGCCGGTTCGATCCCGGCCCGCGCCTCCAACTCCTTCCTTTAGATCCATCTCCTATCAGCCTTTAGCCCGACGTGCGCCCGCGTTCCTTGATCGCGCGGAGGCCGCCCGATTTGTCGCCTCCGTCCGGTTCTCTTGCGGAAGCCCAACCCGATGAACTCACGACTATCAAGACGGATTTGGCGAGGTTGTCTTCTATTACCGGTGGGAGCACGCAACGCATCGTGACCCTCGGAATCTGGATAAATGGAGCAATGCTGACAAGAAGGAATACTGGGATTGGCGCCACAACCAGAAGAATCAAGATCAACACTAATCAGATGGCTGTACCGAGTTGCTCTCGGACTTGAAGTGGATGCGACTGCCGCCGTTTTGCGCGGCTTCCCGTTGGCTAGCGACACCAGGGGTGGGTTTTAAGGAATCCGTCTTCGAGTCGATTGACTCTTCCCGTTGCATCGTGGCAAAGTCTTGCCTCATGCTAGTGGGGAGGAGACTAGGGAAATGAGTGAAAGTGTAAAGGTCGTTCCGGCAGCCGCTGCGGGAACGGTTGCGTTGGGTGATCTTACGGTCAACCGCCTCGGGTATGGCGCGATGCGCATCACGGGGAAAGGCGTGTGGGGACCGCCTGCGGACCGTGGCGCCGCCATCGCAACGTTGCGCCATGCAATCTCACTCGGTGTGAATTTCATCGACACGGCAGATTCGTATGGACCGTACGTGTCAGAAGAGTTGATTGCGGCGGCGCTGGCTCCATATCCCCAAGGACTGGTGATTGGAACGAAGGGTGGCTGGGAGCGCGTGGGGCCTGGACAATGGATCCACAACGCCAGCCCCACGCACCTGGAAGAGGCCGTCGAAGGCAGCTTGAAACGGCTGAGGCTGGACCGTATCGACGTTTACCAGTTGCATATTCCCGATCCAGCAGTCTCGTTCGATGCGTCGATGGAGACGCTGGCACGACTGCGTGCGCAAGACAAGATCCGGCACGTGGCGCTTTCGAATGTGACACTGGAGCACTTGGAGCGCGCACGCAACATTGTGCCGATTGTCTCGGTGCAGAACAGGTACAGTTTCGCGGATCGCGAATGGGACTACCTCCTGGATCATTGCGAGAAGAACGGCATCGCGTTCATTCCTTGGGCGCCGCTGGGGCAAAACCGTCTGGCGCAAGACGCGTTAGGGAAAGCGGCGAAGGAATTGGGAGCGACTTCTCTGCAGGTGGCGCTGGCTTGGCTGCTGCGACGGTCAAGCGTGACGCTTCCGATTCCGGGGACGTCGTCGGTAGCGCATCTGGAAGAAAACGTGGCAGCCGCCGGTTTGACCTTGTCTGACACGTTGTTCGTGGAACTTTCGGCGGTGAGCGCTTCACCGGCGAGCCTGCGGTAATCTGGAGTGGACTGATCCATGCGCGATGGACTAACATCGCGCCGCAGCAGGTGCATCGCAGGAGAGATGCATCCATGGATGTCCAGAATGCCCGCGAAGAGACGATTCAGGCGTACCAGTTGCACGCAGGAGTGCTGCTTGCCTACGCGCATCGGCTGACCCGGGACGAAGCACTGGCACAGGATGCTCTGCAAGAGACGTTCCTGAGATTCTTTTTGGCGTTGATGCAGGGCGAAGAAATCCAGAATGCCCGGGCATGGCTGCATCGTGTGGCTCACAACTACGTTTGTGAGGTTCTTCGGTCGGCGTCGATTCGCAAAGCAGTCTCGCTTGAGGATGCCGGAGAAAACCAGCTGCGCGACGAACGAGCCACGCCGGACAACGACAGGGCTCCTGACTGGATTGAGGCGGCGCGCATGCTGCTTGCTCCCCGCGAATGGCAGTGCCTGCAATTGCGGGTTGAAGGCTTTGACTATACTGAGATTGCAACCGTGATGGCAATCCGCCCCGGTACGGTCGCAAGCCTGTTACATCGAGCCACCGACAAGCTGCGCATTCGACTGCAGAAGAAAGAGAGGCCGGTATGAACCTGTTTGGCACCAGGCATCCAAGGTTCTGGAAGCGCAAGTTCACGGCTACCTCCGGGAGTGATGTGCTTTTTGAAGCGGCTCCTGCCTCCGGACTCGATGACCTGCAGGTACGATTGAATCAATGGAGCCATGTGTGGGCTCATGAGAACGATTCCGGCACTCCGACCGAAGCGCAGAGACTGGTAGCCAAACGGCTCACCGACTGGATGGACCGTTGCTTCGGACAACATGTTCATCAAACGCTGCGCGGCAAAGGCGGCCAGATTTCCCTGGCCACCACCACACCTATCTTCACCGCGTTTCTAGGCCGGCGCGCCACGAGGGAGCTCTCCCGACGCGTTCTTCAGGATATTTAACGAGAACTGATGCCACGACTTGTGCGTTTGATTTGGAGTCTGCTCGCGTTGCATCTCACCCTGGGCATGATGGCCTATGCCCATTTTCTCGTTACCGGCACTTACGCCGCACTGGGCTGGTACTTTTCTGTGTTGGGCACGTTCTTTTTTCTGGTGATGACGGCGACCGAGTGTTGCCTGGCCATCATGTGCCGTTCCTGGTTCGACTCAGATGAGCCGATGCGCCTGGCGTGGGGGATGATTGCCTGCGCCGCATTGGCCCGGCTCGGCGGCGTGCTTCTTCGCGCAGTTTCCGACGGTCATTTGCCCTGGGGTAACTGGAATCAGCTCAGCCAACCGTTCGGGGGCTTGTTTGTGAGCCTGAGCCAATTGGGCCTGGTAGTTGGCGGTCCATTGTCGATGGCATTTCTGGCCGCGGGACTGGGGCGAACCCTGAGTATTCAACGCAAATTCCACCTTGCCGGTTCGCTCACCCACCTGGATCAAGCCTTGCTCTTCCTCGTTCTGGCTTTCTCGATCAGCCAACTCGCGATCAATCTCCCACTGATGGGAAATCATCCGTCGTTCGGAACTATGCTGCTGTGGCTGAGCGATCCGCTCCTGTCGCTTTTGCTCGTTGAGGCAATTCTGGTGCGCCGCTCGGTGATTCGGATGGGCCAGGGCCTGGTGGCGAAGTGCTGGGGAATGTTCGTTCTGGCCATCGTCATTACTTCGGCGGGAGACGCCGCCATCTGGGCCAGTAACCACAATCTGCTGTCAGAGTCCGTGACTGCTCTCAGTTGGTACATCTGGTTCATCGCTTCCGCGGCATTTGCCAGCGCCCCCGCCTATCAGCTTGCGGCTGTCTCGCTTACCCGGCAAAGCCCAATGGAATTGGTCGAAAAGCGATAGAGTCCATTCCGCTTCCTTGTTTCCATGTTGATAACGGGACGCCGGAAGGGTCTCGGCGAATTGCGCGATCTCAATCCTGAACGAATTTGGCCGATTACTTTTCTATGTAAAGAAACCACCAGACTCATTCGTCCTATAGACACCTGATGGAACTGAGGGGGAGCTTGGCGCTGAGCTTTCAGGCCAGCAGGCAAGTTCCGGCACCGGGGGAAACGATTACCCCATTCGTCGGATTAGCCCGCGGCTGATTTCCTTTGCGTGTAGTTTGTCCTTCCGCACGACCATTAACCGGTTGCCTACGACAAAGGTGTTGCGATTGTTGACTTGAAAACCGATCTCTGACGTGGACGAAGTATGGAGTATTCAATGACGATGAAAAGGCTGAACGTAAGTTTGCTCTCGGTGTTGTTCTTGGCTGGGAGTTCGCTCGCTTGGACGCAGGCAACAACAGGTTCCATCTCGGGCCACGTCGCTGACCCAGCCGGCAATGTGGTCCAAGGCGCCACAATCACGATTCAGGATATCGACGCAGGCATAGTGACGACGGTTACGACGAATGACCTCGGCGAGTTCATTGAAACGGCATTGCCACCGCATCACTACACAGTGAGCGTCGCTGCACCCGGTTTTGCGACCTCGACAGTTCCCGCGTTCGCATTGGACATCGATCAAAAAGCCCGCTTCAACATCTCGATGAAGGTGGGCGCCGTGACAGCGAATGTTGAGGTGACCGACTCGGCTCCGGTTCTGCAACTGCAGGGCGCGGAAACGGGCCAAGTGATTGGCACGCGAGAAATCGAGGATCTTCCCCTCGAAGGCCGCAACTTCTCAGGGCTTATGCTTCTCGTTCCGGGTGTTACGAGCGGAGGAGGAGGTAACAACCTCAATTTGTCAGTGAACGGCCAGCGCGAGTTCTCCAATTCAGTGGAAATCAACGGCGTTGAAGTGACTGGAAACCGCAACAACGACACCAACGTCGTTCCCAGTCCCGACGCGCTACAGGAATTCAGGCTGGAGACATCGACTTATGCGCCGGAGTTCGGTCGCGCCTCGGGCGGGTCGGTTCTGATTCAAACCAAATCGGGCTCCAACGACTACCACGGGAGCGCGTACTTCTTTTATCGCCCCACAGCCACCGCGGCTAATAATCCGTTCTCGGCGGTCGGCACCTCGCCCGTATTGCAGCAGAAGCTCTATGGCGCGACGATCGGCGGACCCATCAAGAAGGACAAAGCATTCCTTTTCCTCGCGTATGAGGGCAGCCGGCTGCAAAATGCCTATTCTTATCTGGATAACACGCCGCCTGTGAATCAGGTCAGTTTCGATGGCGCCGGTGATGCCGACCTGTCCGCTCTGACCGATCCATACAGCGGCAACCAGGTTCCGATCTTTGATCCAGTCTTCTTCAACGACAACTACTACTCCGAGCAATTTCCGGGAAACATCATTCCGGCAGATCGTGTCAGCCCCGCTGGCAAACAGATTCTTCTTAATTTGTTTCCGGCTCCAAAGAACAGCAGCTTCTTCACCAATTTTCCGGTGCAACAGTCTTACTCCGACAATAACAACGTCGCCAATCTACGTGCGGACTACACCTTTTCGCAAAAGAACAAAATCTACCTCACTTACGACGCGGAGCAAGGCGACACTGTCACTGGGGATCCATACGCTGGGGCAATTCCAGTCAAAGGCGGCGGCAGCGCCGACAGCGGCGATCTGACCGGCTTTGAAAACAATGTAATCTCGCTTAAATACGACCATGTCTTCTCGTCGACTCTACTCAACGAAGCGGGCGCCAGCTACTTCCTGTCGACCGTCTCGCAGAACAGTCCGCTCGCGGGGACGAATCTGGCCAATACGTGGGGCATCCAAAACGTCGTAATCCCTAACTTTCCTTCCACCAGGAATCTGCCGCAAATTCAGTTTCAAAGCGGACCTACCGTGGGTGGATCGACATACAAGCCGCTTACATTCCGAGACAAGAACCTCAGCTTCGTTGAGGGCCTCACCTGGACCAAGGGCCGCCACAACGCCAAGTTCGGCTATGAGTACCGGCGTCTGAACTCGCACCCGAACTTTTCGCTGTTCCCAACCCCATACGAATACATTGGAGGAGCCGGGGACGCGCAGACCAGTGACCCAACGTATTCCTTCTACGATTCAAGCTCTTACTACTACAACGGAGGCAGTGAGATTGCGGACCTGCTCCTTGGACTCCCTTACGTTGTGGATCAGGGTCTGCAATTGACCAATGCCAGCACCCTCGCCAATGAACATTCCTTCTATGCGCAGGATTACTGGCAGATCACTCCGAAACTGAACGTTACCGTGGGAGTTCGTTACGAGTATCAGCAACCTTATGTCGAAGCGAACAATGACGAAGCGAATTTCGATATCAGCACATTGCTGATCGATCTCGCGGGCAAGGGAGGAAATTCTCGCTCTCTCGTCAACTCGAACACTGCCGACTTTATGCCGCGTCTCGGTTTCAGTTATCAGCTCAATCCAAAATTGGTGATTCGCGGAGGCTTCGGGATGTTCTATTCGCCTGAGAACGACGCGCGCGAAGACATTCTCACCAAGAACTACCCCTTCTTCACGCAGCAGCAGTTCGTCAACTTCTTCGACTATGGCTGCTACTGCTTCGATCTTCCGTACAGCCTCGATGCGGGTGTGGCTCGTTCCACAACGATATCGATTCCCAGCGGAGCCTCGACCATCGATATGACCACGGTTCCGGGTGGCAACACACAGACCGTCTATTCCGAGCCCCGGAATTTCCCGACCGCTTACTCGCGCAACTACAACGTGACGGTTCAGCAACAGTTTGGCGCCGGGACTTCCTTCGAGCTCGGGTATGTCGGAGCGAATACTCGCAACTTATCTGATTCAGTGGGCAACTACAACGTGAATGCCCATCTTTCGTCGGCGATCGGCAAAGTGCAAACGCTGCTGCCTTCCGGACTTAGCAACTACGATTCGCTGCAGGCAAAGATTAACCGCAGCTTCAAAAATGGTTACAGTCTTCTGGCCTCGTACACGTGGGCCCATAGTCGCGATAATGGACCTGCTCCCTTCGACTTGGGAAAAGGCGGTAACTATCCGCAAAGCCCGTTCAATCTTGGCGCAGAATATGCAAACTCTGATACGGACCTGCGCAATCACTTCGTTGCGAGCCAGATCATTGAATTGCCTTTTGGCCGTGGCAAACGGTTCCTCAACCACGCGAGCGGGCTCTCGGATGCGATTGTCGGCGGTTGGCAATTGAACAGCATTACGACCCTCCAGGGGGGCAAGCCGTTTAACGTCGTGAGTAATGGTAACGATCCAAATTATCCTGGGTTGCGCCCGAATCTTGTGGGCAGCGCCAATGAGAAGCACAAGTCGATTTCAAGGTGGTTCAATCCTGCTGCTTTCTCTATTCCCGCAGGACAATCAGCGTCAACCGGCGCGGGAAAGACCTTGATTGTTGGCAACTCGGGTCGAAACTTCCTCTACGGGCCCGGCTACACCAATGAGGATCTTTCCCTCTTCAAGGTCTTCACCCTGCCGAGAGAAATGAAATTCCAAGTTCGCATTGAGTCCTTCAACCTACTCAACACGGCCCACTACGACAACCCTGTTGCCAACATGGGAGGAGTCAACTTCAATCCGGTCAAGAACGCAGCGGGCAATCCGCAGTTCGGCGAGATCACCGGTGGGTATTCACCGCGAGTGATGCAGTTTGCAGGGCGTTTGACCTTCTAGTTTGGAAGCAACCGCGACACGCGTCCGGTAAGCTTGATGTGTTTTTGCTTCGGCTTCGCAGCTGTCGCGCAAGTGCCGCCGACGGCTGCGGTCGAGCCAATCGCAAATGGCCCGCTCGCATCCTGAAGTCGTCCCGCGAATAGCCCCGAAGGAGATGCCCGAATGAGAGTGCGCATTCCTGTGTTCTTGTTTAGCTTGCTGGTGTCGGGCGCCTGTGCAATGGGCCAGTCGAAGCATTACCTCGACTGCACCGCGGGCAGCGATGCGGCTGACTCGTTGACTCCACAAACGGCGTGGCGCACCGTCGACAAGGCAAACTCCTATACTTTTCAACCGGGAGACAGCCTGCTTTTACGGCGTGGCAGCCGTTGCGCGGGCATGTTGTGGCCCAAGGGATCGGGCACGGAGCAAGCTTCGATTCATCTCGGTGCTTACGGGCAGGGTACGTTGCCCGCCATCGTGGGCGGTTCCGACGCGGCAGGACTGCGACTCAGCAACCAGCAATATTGGGAGATTGAGAATCTCGAAGTGATAGGCGGTTCCCCTTTTGGCATCCACATTGGCGGCAACATGCCAGTCATGCGTCACTTCAGGATTTCAAATGTAGTAGTGCACGATGTAACGGGTACACCACTCACCAAAGATTCCGGACTTGTCGTAATTGCGCCCGACGACGGCGCCCGCAGCCGCATCGATGATGTAATTCTCGACGGTGTAACCGCTTACCAGACCTCGGAGTGGGCAGGGATCATTGTGAACGGTGCGGGCTTCGACGCCGCGGACGGCCAGAATCGCGGCGAGCATATTGAGATTCGCAATTCCATCGTGCATGAGGTTGCAGGCGACGGCATTCTGCTGGCCCGCGTCGCACATGGAGTACTTGAGCACAACGTCGCGTGGTACACCGGAATGCAGGAAAAGGAAACCATTGGAACGCCCAACGCCATCTGGGAGTGGATGTGCCGGGATTGCCGTGTGGAGTATAACGAAGGCTTCTTTACCGATTCCCCGGGCGTGGATGGCGGCGTCTTCGACATCGACTACGGCGACGAGAACAATCTGTTGCAGCATAACTTCGGCCACGACTCTCAGGGCTACTGCGTCTCTGTATTCGGTGCCGAGGGGACCAGCGGAAACTCGGTGCACAACGAAATCCGGCACAATACCTGCATCCACAATGGCCGCAGTCCCCGCTTGTCAAAGCGACAGGGAGCTATCTTTCTCTACACCTGGAACGGTGGGAAGCTCGACGGGGTAGAGATCGCGGACAACACAATTGTCTGGGATCCGCCAGTGAACGTTGCTGCGTTTCAATCGACTGCTGAGTTTACGGGAAAACTACCCAACCGCTTCGACGGGAACACTGTCATCGCCTCCTCAGGATCGTTTGTTTCATCGAAATCCAACGTGCAATTCTCGGGCAATCGCTATTGTGCGCCGAGGAGGGCTCCTTCTGCTGTAGAGACGGCAGGTGGATCAACCTCGGCAGAATCCGATCCCGCTGCAAACAAGCCGGACGAACTGTGCGGCTGTGTTGGAGAGTTACTCGGGAAGACGAAAGGCGCCGATCCGCGATTATCGGTCGATACGCACAGGCTCGCCGGTCATTGGACGTTGGGGGCTGTACTCGCACCACCAGGAGATCCTGAAACAGACGTGTCTCACAGCCAACTCGTCCTGATCGAGAGCATGATGCATCAGTTTGCAGACCGGGGGCTGAACAGCGTCGTGGTGCCTGCGCATCCCATAGGCCTGGAGGAACTCGAGCAATGGCGGACGGATTGGAACATCGATACGCGCATACGTACCGATGTTGCCGATACTACGGGACTGCGCAAAGCTGGAGCTTCCGCGGCAGCGCCGTTGTTGTTGATTGCGCCGACGGGCCAAATTGTCGCAAGCTGGCAGTTTCCAGTAGCCCCGGCGGACGTCTGGTTGCAGATTCAAAGCCATCTTGGCACTCCGGCGGGAGCGCAGCAGTTGCCTTCCTGTCAGAACGCACTTGCGCATTGATCGCAAAAGCGAAATGAAGCCACACTAGGAGAAGACTTGTGGAAGGCCGCATGATCAAGCAGAGCAGGGAGGTTTGATGAAGCGACAGCGCTTAAGGATTGCAGCACTCACCCTCTTCGCGATCAGCTCAGCGCCAGGCAGAGGCCAGAACTTTGCCCTGCATGACGACGACCGCGTAGTTTTCTACGGGGACAGCATCACTGCCCAGAGGCTCTATACGCGCTTCGTCGAAGATTTTGTCCTTACGCGTTATCCGCAGTTGCACGTCACGTTCTGGAATGCGGGAATCCCCGGAGATACTGTCTATGGCGGCTATACGGGGGACATGCTTACCCGCCTTGCACGCGACCTGGTTCCGCATCAGCCCGCGGTGATCACCATCATGCTGGGGATGAACGACGGATACTACATGGCGTTCAACCAGAAATATTTCGATATATATAAAGATGGCTATCGCAAACTGATCGATGCCCTCCGCGCGCAAGCGCCGACGGCTCGGATTACGCTGATTTCGCCGACTCCATACGATGAGATCACGCACGGCACCGAGTTTGCTCATTACAACGAGGTGGTCAGTCGCCATGCGGCCTTTGTGAGGGATCTTGCCGCGGAAGGGCATTTCGGTTTCAGCGACTTCAACCAGGTCGAGGCCGACTTGCTGGATGAGGGAATGCGCAAGAACAATTCTCTCGCCGCACTGCTGGTGGTCGATCGTATTCATCCTGCAGAGGCGTCGCATTGGGTCATGGCCTCAGCACTCATGCGCTCGTGGGGACTATCGCCCATTGTAAGCAGTTTGCAGCTCGATGGGGCAACAGGAAAGATCGCAGCGAGTGCGAATACGCAGGTAGCAGATCTCGCCGTTGCGAACGGCAAGTTGCAATGGACGCAAACAGACAATGCCCTGCCGCTTCCGCTTCCGCTGGACGATGCAAGAATGCAGTTTGTTCTAAGTATTTCCGATCTGGCAGAGATGGACCAGGAGTTGCTTTGCGTCAAGAATCTGCCAGCGGCGCACTACACGCTGAAGATCGATGGTCATGGCATCGAATCGTTCACGCGAGAACAGCTGTCGTCCGGAGTCAATCTCGCGCTGTATTCGACGCCGATGGAGAGCCAGGCGAAGGGCGTTGACGGCATCGAAGAGAAGCGAACCCGGCTAGATGAGGCGCGCTTCCTTCTCACGATCGAAGATCCAAAAGCCGCCAACGGAGTAGAGGCCGTCAAAGCAATTGACGCGAAGGATGCAGCGCTTGCCGAGGAGCAGCGTAAGGCGGTGCAGCCCAAACCCCATCGCTTCGAACTCTCACCGGAGTAGGATTCAACAACAGGCGGGATCGATCTTGAAACGGAAACCTCCTTCCATAGATGCAAAACGCCGCAAGGTTCTCAAAGGGATTGCCGGCGCAATGAGTGCGGCTGCCGTTTCCCCAGCCATATGGCAGCTTCTTGCGCAGACATCCTCGGCCGGCGACCCCGCGCCTGCCCGCGACCAGGTCGCCGCGATGTTGAAGCCAATCTTTCGCAGTGACGATCCCGCAGTCCTTCAACTCGTGATTGATGCCTACACCAATTGCGTGCTCGGTAAGATTCGTGCGGCCGACCCGCCGCTCGCGCATCGCTGGATCGTGCCAGGTGGCGGCTACTATGCACAGTGGCTGTGGGACACGATGTTCGTGGTGGATCTGCTCTCGATCTTGCCCGATCAAGAGGAGATTATTCGCGGGGTCTTTCAGAATTACTGGGACTTTCAGCAACGCTGGAACAAAGCGAAGCCGGACTTCATGCACGGAATGATCGCGAACTTCATGGCGCCCTTCGACGCGCCCGCTGAGCGCCCCGGCAGGGATTGGGAGGCTTTTCCAGCGTATTCTCAGGCTCCGTTGCTGGCATGGGGTATGGAGCGCGTGTACAAACGAAATCGCGATACGGAATTGCTGCGTACGGGCCTCAAGCCGCTTGAGGATTTTCATGAATGGTATTGGCGCGAGCGCGATGTGACAGACAGCGGGTTGATTGGTGTGGGAGCGTACAGCGGAGACGCGCAGCACGCACGCTATGAAACCTATGATCGGGAGGTCGACCTGGATGATTTGAAATTGACCTCCCATCCCGGCCGACCAACCGGGCCACCGAACGGCGCGTGGTACGGAGACATCCTGATCCCGGCCAACACGGCGTATCTCCTCATGTCCGAACTCGCGCTCGAGCGAATGGCGGCATTCATGGGTGACCACGCAATGGCTGCGCGTCGCAGAGCGCGTTACGCGCGCGGCGCAGAAGCAATGCGCAAGCACATGTGGTCGCGACAACAGGGATGCTTTCTGTCGGTGCATCGTGACACTCTTGCGCAGGTAGACATTCCAACAGTGGGTGGCTTTATGCCGCTAATGGCACGCGTGCCGACTGCCACGCAAGCTGCGATCATGGCATCGAAACTGGCTGAACCCGCTTGGGCGACGCCGCTGCCGGTTCCCACGGTCGCTAGTACGAATCCCAAGTTTGTGTCGTCGGAGTTCTGGCGCGGAGACGTTTGGCCTGCCCCCAACTTCCAGATTGCTACAGGGCTCGCAGCGTACGGTTATCGTGCGGAAGCAGCACGAATTGCGGATCTCAGCGTTGCCAATGCGCTCAAGGTCGGCATTTCGGAGCGCTACGATTCGCAAAGCGGATTGCCGCTTGGGGTGAAAGGTCTTGGCATGTCCGCAACAGTGATCACGATGACGCTCGACGGACTCACCAAACGTTATGAACTTCACATTCGGGAAACGCGGAATCGTGGTGTTGGAACAAACCATTAACGTGCAGCAAACATAGGTGGGGTATGCAATTGCGAGTATTCGCCCATTCGATCGTCCTCGG
>Ga0265339_10000047_pt1 | contig 110601 bp, 110 predicted proteins | sample 4CB219metaG_FD_202085 | JGI IMG/M metagenome (GOLD analysis project Ga0265339, IMG submission 202085) | Rhizosphere microbial communities from Carex aquatilis grown in University of Washington, Seatle, WA, United States - 4-CB2-19 metaG | ecosystem: Host-associated > Plants > Roots >...
ATCCACTCCCTCACCGCGCCCCGTAAGACGCACCCTGCGGCAGAATGTAGCGGGTTTTGGCCGGGCGAAAAAGCCGTGTCGGCACCGCGTGACCACTAAGCCGGCTTCACCTTCTCGGCCCGCATCTGGACTGGGCCCCCTGCCTTTTTCCATTCACCAAAGCCGCCTTTGAGGTGCGCCACGGGCTTTAGTCCCATGCGGTGCGCGGTCTGTGCCGCCAGCGCCGAGCGCCAGCCGCCGGCGCAAAAGAACACGAAGCGCTTGTCCTCGCCGAACACCGGCTTGTAGTACGGGCTGTCGGGGTCGATCCAGAATTCGAGCATGCCACGCGTGCAGTGAAATGCCCCGGGCATGCGGCCTTCGCGCTCGAGTTCGCGAATATCGCGCAGGTCGACGAACACCACGTCGTTTTGTCCGTGCAGCGCGCGCGCCTCGTCGATCGAAAGCGTTTCGATCTCGCGCTCCGCGGCGTCGACCAGCGCGCGAAATCCCGTGGTGATCTTCTGCGGCATGGCAGCATCCCTTCATAGGCTGAAGGCACTCTGTCACGGATTGATCCACACGTCGATAACGTGGCAATTGAACGGACACACAGCGCACACAGCCCCGCTTCAGAGGCCGGAGGAAAGCATGGACAATCTCGGCTACCCAGACCTGCACGCGCACATCGCCGCGCTGGAGCGCAAGGGTCTTTTGATCCGCGTACAACGCCCGATCAACAAGGATACCGAGATGCATCCGCTGGTGCGTTGGCAATTTCGCGGCGGCATTCCGGAAAGCGAGCGTAAGGCGTTTCTGTTCGAGAACGTCACGGACGGCACCGGCCGCCGCTACGACATTCCGGTCGCTGTAGGCATTCTCGCATCAAGCCGCGAGATTTACGGCGTCGGCATCGGCTGCGATGTCGCCAACATTCAGCAACAGTGGGAACGCGCCGAGCAGCATCCACTGCCGCCGGTATTCGTCGATAACCCGGCGTGCCAGGAGATCGTGGTGCAGGGTGATGAATTGAACGAACCCGGCAAGGGCGTTGATGCGCTGCCGATCCCGATTTCAACGCCGGGATTCGACAATGCGCCCTACGCGTCGTGCTCGATGTTCATCACCAAGGACCCCGATACCGGGCTGCAAAACATCGGCAACTACAGGGCCATGGTGAAGTCTCGAACCCGCATGGGCATGAATCCGGAGATCGAGCTCAACCAGGGCATCCACGAGCACTTTCTCAAGTACAAGGCGCGTGGCGAAAAGATGCCGGTGGCGCTGATGCTCGGCGCCCCGCCGGCGATCACGTTTGCTTCGGTGCACAAGCTACCCAAGCATCTCGACGAACTTTCGGTCGCGGGCGGGCTGGTCGGCGCGCCGATCCGCGTCTGCAAGGCCAAGACCGTGGACCTGATCGTGCCGGCGGAAGCCGAAATCGTGGTCGAAGGCTACATCGATACCGAATGGCTGGAGCCGGAAGGCAGCTTCGGTGAATCCCACGGCTACATGAATCTGAAGGAATACAACGCCTATTTCGACGTCACCGCCATCACGCGGCGCAAAGATGCGGTGCTGGTGTCGATCATCAGCCAGGTGACGCCGAGCGAATCGTCGCTGATCAAGCGCGTCGCCTACGAGCCGGCGTTCCTGCATCACCTGCGCCACCACCTCAATATCAGCGGCGTCACGCGCGTGTTCATGCACGAGCCGCTGACAAACCTGCGCAAGCTCGTCGTCATCCAGCTGAAAGCCGATACGCTCGATGCCGAAATCTGGCGCGCACTGTATGGCGCCTCGTCGTATTCGTCGTCCGTCGGCAAGATGACGATCGCGGTCAATGAGGACATCGACCCCGAAAATCTCGACATGGTGATGTGGGCGATGGCCTACCGGATGCGGCCACATCAAGACATGCGTATCCTCGATCATAAGGACATGGGGCACGGCCCGCGCGCCGGCGCAGACGATAATCACTACGAAGCCAACGATTCGGCGATGCTGATCAACGCCATGCTCAAGCGGCCGTATCCGCCGATCTCGCTGCCCGCGCGGCAATACATGGAAAAGGCGAAGGAGATCTGGCAGGAACTCGGCCTACCGGCGCTCAAGCCGGAAATGCCGTGGTTTGGTTACTCGCTCGGCCAATGGCCGGAGGAGTTTCAGATCGAGGCAGACCGCGCCGCCCGTAGCGAATATTGGACCACCGGTGAGGTGATCAAGCAGCGGCGGCGCAACGACAAGCGGCTCAACGATCCTTATTTGACGCTATAAGCTGCGGCCATGGTGCCGTCGCTCCTCCAGTCCGTTCTTGGCCTCGTGTCCGGATCGCTGGTCGGCTTTTCGCTCGGACTGGTTGGCGGCGGCGGTTCGATTCTCGCGGTGCCGCTTTTGGTCTATGTGGTCGGAGTGTCCGATCCGCATGTGGCGATCGGCACCAGCGCGGTTGCGGTGGCGGCCAACGCCGCCGGTAACCTCTTGAGCCATCACCGCGCTCGCAACGTGGTGTGGCGCTGCGCGTTGCTGTTCGCGGCCACGGGAGTTGCCGGCGCGTTTCTTGGCTCGACGCTCGGCAAGATGGTCAACGGGCAGAGGCTGCTCGCTGCCTTCGCGGTGCTGATGATGGTCGTCGCCGGCCTGATGCTGCGCAAGCGCGCGAGCGCCGGGATCAAGGTTGAGGCGGTCAGTCGCGACATGGCGCGGCGACTCGCCGCCATCGGGCTGGGGGCCGGTGCGCTATCCGGATTTTTCGGCATCGGCGGCGGGTTTTTGATCGTGCCTGGGCTGATGCTCGCGACCGGCATGCCGATCCTCAATGCGGTCGGTTCGTCGCTGGTGGCCGTGACGGCCTTCGGCGCGACGACCGCGGCGAACTACGCAGTGTCCGGATCGGTGAACTGGGCGATCGCCGCGTTGTTCATCTGCGGCGGCATTGGCGGCGGGTATGCAGGCAGCCGCGCCGCGCATGCGTTGGCCAACCGCAAGGGCTATCTGAATATCGTATTCGCGGTGCTGATCTTCGCGGTCGCCGCCTACATGTTGGTACGCAGCCTCGGCGCCATGGGATTGTAACGCCCGATCACGGCCGGACGTAGCTCCAGCCCTGTTCTTCGAGCTGCATGACGCGGACCGCGCCCGACGGTACGATTCCGGCCTGTGGGACGATCGTTATCTTGTGGCCTTCACGCTTCTGCATGCCCTGCAGCGTGTTGTTGCAGGCGGAGAACACGATCTTCGAGGGGAAAGTCGCTTCGGCGCCGGCGATGTGAGCGATACGATCCTTTACCGGCGAGGTGTCGTCGCGCAGCATGGTGAGGCCGGGTCCGTAGGCGACGATCTCGACATTAACGTCTTCGTGCTTGCCGCGATAGTACTCGACGATGTTCTGCGCATTGTTGAGCGCAAGGTTCATCACCGCGGGATCGTTCTGGTCGACTTGAATGACGACGCGATGCGATTTCGCGCTTTCCGCATGGACGGCCCCAACCGTCAACAGGCCGAGAGCAAAGGCTGCGATGAGGGAGCGTGCAATTGCGATCATGGTTTCACCAGGTTTTGTTTCAGGGACGAACAAGCGTGTAGCCTTTTTCCGTCAAGGCGAGAATCTGCGCGACGCCGGCTTCGACTTGTTTGGCCTTGGGATTGAGCGGGACCTTGCGGCCCGTTTCGCGCTCGATCGTTTCCACCGTGTTCATGCAGACATCGAATTGCACGCCTTGCGAGATAAGGCTGTCCACATAGGCGCGGTTTGGGCTGTCACCGCGCAGAATTGCGATTCCGGGCCCGAAGGCCACGACCTCGATGGCGATCTTGTCCGGGCCGTAAAATTTCAGCAGGTTGTTCGCGACGCTGATCACGAGAGCTTGCTTCTTGGCGTCATCGTCCGAGAGCTGCAGCGCCAGATGATGCTCGGCGAACGGTTTGTCGGTTGCGGCGTCGGCCGTGGGTGCCGCGGACTGGGCGCATAGCGGCGTAAAGGCGGCGAGCGCGGCGAGGACGCCAATGCCGGCAGCGAACAAGGTCAAAGCGCGCCTGAACACGCGGCTCATGGTTCAGCCTTCTTCGGCATAGCCCGGATTGCCAGCTACGCCTCTGAGCGCAACACGATTGGGGCGCGTAAGTTTCACGACTTTCTTGGCGCGCAGATAATCCGCCACGACGTCAATCACCGGCTTGCCGGTCTGCGGGTTGACCGAGGCCCAGCCGGCGACGCGATATCTTTTACCGGCTTCCACGGCGGTGCCGTCGTTCAGTGTCATGTCCGAAACCCGGCGCCCGATGCGTTCGGCGGGCGCGCATGTGTAATCCATTCCGCCGACGCGCACCATATCGCCGCCTTGCTGGTAATACGGATCTGTGTTGAACAGATTGTCGGCAATGTCCTCGAGAATGTCCTTGATCTGGCCGCCCGTCATGTCCGTCACATAGGTCTGCGGGTAGGTGATTGCGGTCTCTGTCAGCAAATCCTCCATGACGATCGGCGCGCCGGCGAGTACCGTCGTGCCGAAGCGGAAGCCGGGCGACAGCGCGATCTGTGCGCCGCTGGTTTCGCGCAGCGCATCGCAAATTATCTGATCCATCGGTCCAGTAAAATTGCCGCGCCGGTAGAGCAGGGTGTCGGCGGTCGCCAGTTTTTCGGAAAATTGTTCGGCGAAAGGCGCGCGCAGCCGGTCAATCGCCGCCTGCATGGCGCGATCCGCCGGTAACAGATCGGCAAACACCGGTATCAGCCGATAGCGCACGCCCTTGACGCGCCCTTTGCCGAGATCGAGATCGAGCACGCCGAGAAATTTCCCGTTCGATCCGGCGTTTGTTACCAGCGTCTTGCTGGAGGCATTCGTGACCGCGGTCGGCCGCGGCACCGCGTCGTGGGTGTGGCCGCCGAGAATCACATCAATGCCGGTCACCCGGCTCGCGAGCTTGAGATCGACATCCATGCCGTTATGCGACAGCAGCAGCACAGCATCAACCTTGTCGCGCTGGCGCAGTCCATCAACCAGTTTCTGCAGTTCGGCATCACGGATGCCGAATGTCCAATCCGGCGTGAAGCGCTTGGGGTGCGCGATCGGCACATAGGGCATGGCCTGCCCGACAATGCCCACGCGATAGCCGCCGAGTTCCTTGACCGTTGCCGGCTTAAACACGCGTCCACTTGCAGCATCGAAGGCGGGAGCGTTGTTGAACGCAGCCTCGTCGGAGAGAAAGACGTTCTGCGCCAGGAATTCGCCTTTGAAGTCCTTCAGATGACGTCGCAGGATTTTCTCGCCGTAGGTGAATTCCCAATGCCCGGTCATCGCCTCGATGCCGAGCAGGTTCGCTACCTCGATCATGGCGGCGCCGTCGGTGGCGTTGGCAAGCCCGCTGCCCTGCCACAGATCGCCGCCGTCGAGCAGCACGGAGTGGCCGTTGCCGGCTTCTGCGCGCAGTCGGTCGATCAGGGTCTTCAGATGCGCAAAGCCGCCCATGCGGCCGAAGCGATGCGCCGCATTCCGATAATCGAGAAATGTAAGTGCGTAGGCTTCGCGGTCGCTGGCCTTGATGCCGAAATGGTCAAGAAATGCGCGGCCCACCAGATGCGGCGGTTGGCCGGCCATCGAGCCGACGCCGATATTGACGCTCGGCTCGCGGAAATAGACCGGCAGAAGCTGCGCGTGCGTATCGGTTAAGTGCAAGACGCGCGCATCGCCGAAGCGGCCGACATCGTAAAACGCGTCGCCCCCGGCTGCATTGCCGGTATGGGGCAGGATTGCGGAAAGCGACGCCGCTGCGAAACTCTGGATGACGTCGCGGCGGCGCATCGCGCTTGGTGTTCCGGCGCCGTCAGCGGATGACCGCTTTGGTCCAGTCTGCCGCCTGCTCCTTGGCCTGGGCGATCGATGCATTGGCGAGCGCCTCGGCCTGCTGCGCATCCTTGACCGCCTCGTCGTATTTGCCGGCGGCGGCCGCCGCCTGAGCGGCCTTGAGCCTGTCCGCGGTCGTGGTCCATTGGTTCTTGAGCGCGCCAGCCGCCTTGTTGGCGGCTTCGGCTTTCGCCAACGCGGCCTTGAAGTCGTCGGCGGAGGCGGCGAATGCGGCCGTTGCTGAGGCCGCAAACAACGCCATGGCCGCTAGCCGGATCACGGCAACTCTGCGCATGCGATTGCTCCTTACGGCCGTGCGCCGGGGCCGGAGATCGGCAGCCCGTTGCTCATGTAGGAAAGATAGTATTCGACGTCGCGGTACAGTTCGTCCTCGGGCTTGAGCGGCACACCGCGGACCTGGCTGTTGCACGATGTGAAGCGCCGGCTGGTGGTGCCCATGCCGCCCCATTCAGAACGGTAGATCGGCAGCGCTGCGACCAGGCCGAGCGCGGGAGCCAGCACTTCGGTGCGGATGTGTTCGCCCGCGCTCTGCACATGGCAGCTTGCGCACGAGAAGTTGAGCTGCCCGCGGCGGGTATAGAAATATTCCTCGCCCTTCTGATAGGCCGCGAGCGCGCGCGGATCGTCCGGGATTTTGATGTCGAACGGTTTGCCGCGCGAGGTGTAGGCCATATAGGCTGTCAGTGCGGCCATATCGTCCTTGGCGTAGTCGAGCGGCGGCTGGCCGTTCTGCTGCCGGCATTGATTGAGCGCCACATCGAGCGTGATCACCTCGCCGGACTTGGCATCGAAATAGGGATAATTCTGCCGAACGCCGATGCCCTTATTGGGGAAACAGTCGGCGTAGCTCTTGCCGTTCGGAAACGGCGTCTCGAACATCTGTTTGCCCTTGTCGAGCGCGAACTGATAGGGCGGGAAAGCGTCGATCTCGATCCACTGCTTGCGCAGGCCGGCATCCATCGAATAGGGACCGTTGACGAAATCGTTCAGCGGCACCTTCGGAAAGCGCTTGGTGAAATAGGCGCGGAATGCCTTGAAATCCGCTTGCGGATCGGCCGCGTTCGCGGCACGCGCCACCGGTGCATTCGGTGCGGCTACCGCAACGGCGAGTAGCATTGCGCCGCAGATCGCAGTTTTTTTGTGTTTTGCCGTCATGGTACAGCCTTACTGAATCTTCCCGGCAAGTGAATCGCTCTGGCCCTTATTGTCGACCCAGCTGATCGTCAGATCGTCGCCCTTCTTGCCGCCCTTGAAGCTGAACTTGATGTAGGGATCCTTCGACACGGCAGGGCCCCAGAAGGCGCGAAACACCGCCTTCCCGGCGTGCTCGAACTCGATGACTTCGATGTAGTGCGGCGGGATCAGATTGCCTTTGGAGTCCTTGACGAAGCCGGAATCCATCGGGTGTTGAACGAGCGCCTGCACTTCGGTGGTGTCGCCGCTTGCAACCGCGCGAACGCGAATTGTCGATGCCATTTCGATGACCTTCTATCTGCTCGCCAGATCAGCCGCCGCAGCCACCGACGGTGACTTTGACTTCTTTGGTTGCGTTGTAGATTTTGCCGCCGGCCTCAACCAGTGCCATCACGTTGCTGGTCTTAGCCATCTTCAGCCGGTTGGCGACCGCAGCCGATGTGCCGGGTGGAATGATGTAATGCGCCGTAAGGGGAAACGGGTTTCCCGCGACCACGATCGAGATCGAGGTGACGTCCGGCAGCGTGGTCGTGACCGAGATCGGCACTACGGCACCGTTTTCGGCGATCTCCGGCGCATCGAGACTGACCTTGTCGGATGCTTCGGGCGTCTTGCCGTAGAGCGCTTTGATGGCGGCGGCCTCGGTCTTTTGCGAGAACGCATCCTTCGGCCATTTGCTGGCGTCAGCAGCGGCGCGTGCGCGACTGAACGGAACAGTGCCGGCGAGGCCGAGTGTCGCCAGTCCGCCGGCGATCGCGCCTTGCACGACGGCGCGGCGCGTCTGGCCGCGGCCATTGGTGTTTTTGCTCATGATATTCGAATCCCCTGCGCTCCTAGCGCGTGTAGAGAAAGTCGATAACGTCGTTCATTTCCTGATCGGTGAGGATGAGATTGCGCCCGAATGGCGGCATCACCGTCTGCGGATTGCGTTTGGTCTCGTCGTAGATGATGGCGGCGAGCTGCTTACGATCGGGAAAGCGCGCCTTCATGTTCGATAGCGGCGGGCCGACATTGCCGGGCGCGTCGCCGCCTTTGATGGCGTGGCAGGTCAGGCAATTGCCCTTGCTGCGATCGAAGGCGAGCTTCTCGCCCGCCGCGGCCGACGATGACTGAGCCGAGGCGGCCTGTGTGAGGCAAAGCAAGCCGCCGAGCGCGAGACCCGACATCGTCATGACGGCAATTCGACTACGACGCATCCTTCCACTCCAGCCTGCCCAAAATGGCGAACGGGCGACGCCGTTCAAGACCACGGATAGCGGCGGACTGGCAAGATGGACAAAGCGCGCAGGGTTACCGGCAAGCTGTTCTCGCGCGGCGGCCCAGCGTGCCAAAACATGCTACGCCAGCCCGCACCGGGCGAGAAATTCTACTGTCAGCTTGGCGCACTCTTCCGGCTTTTCGATCTGCAGGAGATGACCGGTATCGGCGACGAAGCTGTAATCGTAGCCGCCCTCGGCGCCGAGCGCCTGATTGGCCGGGCCCGTCGTGGACCCTTTCATGTTCGGGTCGCAGCCGATCAGCTTGACGGGACCGCCGAAAGCCGACGCCGGAGGCCACAGATTCAAGGTGATGGCCTGCGCATAGATGGTTGCTTCGTTTTCCGGGTCGCAGACCAGTTCGTAGCCGTCGCCATCCGGGCTCCTGCGCAGCACCGAGCGGGCCATCAAGTCGTGCGCGCCGGGCACCCAGCGCGCCGCGGCGCGCGACTGGCGGTAATCTTCGGCGAGTTCTTCAACGGTATTAAAGCGCCGGCGTCGCGCCTTCGCCCAGCCGGTCAGCCGTTTTTCGAAGGCCGCCATCACGTCGTAGATCGGGTGCCCCTGCGGCGGCATGTTGGGCGGATCGAACAGGACGAGCGCATCCCAGCGCCAGCCGACCTCGATCGCGTGCTTCATTGCCGTGCGTCCCGACATCGAATGAAAAATTCCAGCTGTCGGCTTTTTGCCGAGCCGCGCGGTTACCTCCTGCGTGACGCGTTCGAGATCGCGCACCAGCTGCTCGTAGGTGTGATGCGACGGCACTGCTGGCGTGTTCTGACCATGATTGCGAAAATCGAACACCAGCACATCGAACTGCGGCAACAGATGCTGCCAGTAAGGAAAGTAGGCATCGGCTGCGAAGCCATTGCCGTGCGACAGCAAAAGGCGAACGCCGTCGGCGCGGCCGTGGCGGCGCATGCGGATTTTTGCGCCGTCGTCGAGCGCGACGTCGAAGGTCATATGCGGGGTGGGAAGCTGAAACTGCATGATGGTTCTGGTTGGCCGGCGGGAGCGTGACTGTGGGGTAACGCTTATGGAGACGGGGCGCGGTTTGGTCAACCTTTGCTCCGCGTCCGCAATAGGCCATGGTTGCAGCCCGATCTGAGCGCCGCGCAAGCCTTGGGACGATGCGGACCGACCTCTTGGCAACACTTTTGTTTGCGACCGTTCTGTGCGCGGCGAGGACGCTTAGCGCGCAGGATCGGCTGTTCGTCAGCGCGCAGCTCACGCCAGCGGGCGAATACACCTCGGAAATCGAGGGACCAGCGGTCGACGCCGCCGGAAATTTGTATGCCGTCAATCTGCACCGCGCCGGGACAATCGGCGAGTTTACGCCCGGAGCAGGGACGTCGCGATTGTTCGCCACATTACCGGACGGCAGCATCGGCAGCGGCATCCGGTTCGATCGTGAACAGCGGATGTATGTGGCCGACTACCGGCGGCATAATATCTTCGTGTTTGATCCGCGCGCCGACACGCCGAAGCTTTACTTCCACTCATCCGATTTTTCGCAGCCGAACGATCTCGCCATGGCGCGCGACGGCACGCTGTTCGCAAGCGATCCGGATTTTGCGCGGCACACGGGACGCGTCTGGCGCATCGACCGCGCGGTCGATGGCGCAACCGGTGCGCCGATGCACAGCGCGCGGCCGATGGGTGAAGCCAACGGCATCGATCTCAGCCCCGACGGCGCGACGCTCTATGTGAGCGAGACCGACACGCGCGAGATATGGGCTTATCGGATCGACGGCAACGCGCTCACTCATCCGCGCCTGGTTGTCCGATTTCCGACATCCAAGCTCGATGGCTTGCGCACCGACCGGGCAGGACGTTTATTTGTTGCCAGGCCGGGCAATGGCACGGTTGCGATTGTCTCTCCCGCTGGAGATATTCTCCGCGAGGTTCAGTTACGGGGAAAATACCCGACCAACTTGACGTTTGGCGGCCGCGATGGACGCTCGGTCTTCGTCACCCAGGTCGACGGCGGCTTCATCGAGGCCTTCAAGACCGATGTGCCCGGACGCGAGCCGTGCTTTGGTTCGGGATGTTGAAGTTGGCTTCCCAGGCGTGGCAGCGAAGGCTGGTGGGCGCTGTAGGGATTGAACTACGACCTCTCCCGTGTGAAGGCCATGGCCTCGTTATTCTGTAATAGGTTAGCGAGGTTTTCCAGTGGCATAAAGGCACGGCTTAGGGCGTGTCCAGTAGTCACTTCCTAGTGTATAACCGCCATTGCGGGCCGCACGGGAACGGTCGGAGTGACTGACTCGGATGGATGACAAGGCGATTGCCGTGCCATATCCAAGAGGAACCCCAGAACGGCTCAGCATGTTTTCGGATGGCGTATTTGCTGTCCTTATAACCGTGCTGGTTTTGGAGCTGCGACCGCCGGAACTTCCCACCTTTAAGGCACTACTTTTGCTCTGGCCTACCTGGCTTAGTTATGCGGTGAGCTATCTTTTCATTGCCATCGTTTGGATCAATCACCACCACCTGCTGCGCTACGCCACTGAAAGCACCCCACGATTAATGTGGTTCAATTTCGCGCATTTGTTTTCCGTGTCGCTTCTTCCGCTTTCCACCGCTTGGATGGCCGTGAGCAAATTAGCGCCGCAGCCTGTTGCCTTTTATGCCGGAGTGTTCTTCCTTGTGAACGCAACTTATATAGCTTTAATTTTGGAACTTATAGAGCGTGCCCCTATCAAAGAAGTATCGCGCAAGGAGCGTGAGATCATGCGCTTCCGGTCAATAACGACCTTGTGCGCTTTCGGCGTCGCTGCGGTCGTGGCGTTGAAATATCCGCTTGTTGGGCTCGGAATGTGCATTTGTTGTCTGATTGTTTATCTCAAGCCAGAGGCACCAGGAGTGGGCGGGTAAATCGTTGCCGGAAATTTTGGTCTGTAGGCACATTCATTTACAGGCAGTCAATGGAGCGAGAAACGCTTAGTTTTATTGGGGTTTTATGGTGGGCGCTGTAGGGATTGAACCTACGACCTCTCCCGTGTGAAGGGAACGCTCTCCCGCTGAGCTAAGCGCCCGCGCCTGACCGGCGGATCGGCTGCATTTAGGGAGCGGCTCGGTGGGGTGTCAAGCGAGGCTCCTGGTAGAAATAACTGGGTGCCCGTTTTTCGCGGGGTCGAGCGCAATCCGTCACCCGGATGCCTTATCAGTTCGTCGAAGCGACGCGCGAGGCGCCGGACTGCAGTGCGCGGATACGGTCGGCAAGCGTGCGCCGTTGCTCGTTGGGCTCGATCTTGGCCGGTCCGGCTTCGCCGCGCCCCATCGCAATCGGCGGGCTGCCATTGGCCGGCACGGCGGCAAGACCGAGATCGTGGACGCTGGCCGCGAGCATGGCGTCGATCGGCGAATCCGGGCCTTCGAGGGCCGCAGTGAGGCGGGCGACTTCGGCGGCGACGTCGTTGATGCGCTCGCGCAATAGCGCGTTTTCCACCCGCTCTGACGCCCAGCTCGACTCGGCCTCCCGTTTGAGGTCGGCCATGTCGGCCTCGAGCTTGGCGCGCACCTCATGGGCGGCGGCAAGTTCGCCTTCAAGGCGGGCGATTTCCGTCCTGTGCCGTTCCACGCTGCGCGTTGAGGAATTCGACACCTCGTCGTGCAGATCGGCGTGCGCCTTGCGGGCAGCATCGGCTTCCTGGCGCAGGCGTTCGATCTCGTCGTCACGTTGGGCGATGAGCCGGCCCTGTTCGCCGAGGCGGGCTTCCAACTCCTGGACGCGTTGGTTGAACTGCTCGGCTTCCGCGGTTTGCGCCACGAGCTGCTGTTCAAGGTCGGTCTTGCGCGCGTTGAGCAGGTCGAGCTTGCCGCGGGCATCGGTGAGATTATTGGCCGCGTCGCCGCGCTCGCGGGCAAGCCGCTCTTCGGCCTCTTTGACCGTGCGCTCATACCCGGAGACGCTGACCTTCATGGCCTCGACCTGGGTGCGCAAAGCCGCGAGTTCGATGCGCTGGGCGTCGGCCGCGATCGACTGGTCGCCCAGTTCACCGACCAGCTTGGCAAGCTCGGCCTCCTTGTCGGACATCGCGCGCTCGGCCTCGCGCAGTGCGCCGGTCTTGAGCGCAAACTCCTGCTCGGTGGCGCGCAGTTGTTCGGCGAGCGCTTTGTCACGCGCTTCGAGCGCGAAATATGCCGCGGTCTTTTCGCCGAGCTCTTTCTTGAGCTGATTGACGAAGTCGGACTTCTTGCCGAGTTCGGCGAGCTGCGATGTCGCGCGCGCCTTCATCTGCTCGACGCTCATTTCCAGCCGTCGCGTCGACATGGCAAATTCGGCGCGGAGCTGATCCTTGTCGGCGCGAATTTCCGCGATCGTCAGCGGAGTGGCCGCTTCCAGCCGCCGCACCGTCAGGCGGACGGCCCGGTTATGCACGAGCGGAAAGAACATCAGTGCGAGCAGGGCCGCGACCAGAAAGCCGATGCCGAAATACATGATCGGTTCGACCATACGCTACACCTCCAACGCTCTCCCGGTCCTCGGCTTTCGGCGGCAGACGCAACAACGAGAGCGCGCATCAACCTGCCATGCGCGCGCAAATCCTACCACATTCACCGGTCGTTAACCTAAATCGAGCGGTGAACGCTGGCGGCGGGCGAAATGCCGCCCTGACCGGAGCGTGGCGCGCCGGCGGTTGCGGTCAGAACGGGTTCCAGGTCGGACGCGCCGTGAATTTCAGATAGCCGAGGTTGGCGCCGAGCCGCAGTCCCACTCCGGTGCGGATCGGCACCAGCACGACGTCGTTGGCCGTGAGCGCGGTCATACCGAGGCCGCCGACAAAGTAGGCAGAGCCGTCGATGCCGCCGAAGCGATCGAAAATGGCATCGGTCCGCGGCAGATTATAGACCAGCATCATGGTGCGAGCGCCGTCGGCGCCGGCGTCGAAGCCGATTGTCGGGCCTTCCCAGAACACGCGGCGGTCGCCGGCATTCTTGGTATAAAGCGTGCCGTCGCCGTAGCGCAGCCCACCCACAAAGGCGCCGCCGGCTTCTTCGCCCAAGATGTAGCCATTCGGCTGGCCCCACTGGCTGCCCGCCCGCTGCACGATCATGGCAAGCCCGCGCGATACGCCGCCGAAAAAGCGGTGGCCGGCTTCGATCAATTCGCCCGGGGAAAATTGGTCGTCCCGAGGCGGTACAGGATGCGGGTTATAGGCGGGTGCCGGAGCCGCGGCCGGGGGCGAATAGGGGGCTGCCGCGGGCGGCGGATAGGCCGGTGGCGGGTAGGGCGCCGCGGCAGGTGGCGGATAGGGCGAGGCCGCAGGCGGATAGGCTGGTGGCGCCGGTTGTGCGAGTGCCTGCATGCCGATCACGCCGGCGAAAAACAATGCGACGGCGGCAAGCCTGGCGGCGAATTTCATTGATGTCTCCGGTTTTAACGCCTTGCTCATGGGCTGCGTCTAAGTCTCGGCAAGCCGTTCCGAATCACTCGAACCCTCGATCAAAACTATGACGCCAGCACGGCGGGAACGAAAGCAAAACCGCGTCCGCCGTATGGGCCTTGCCGTCGCGCTGGCGCTGTTGGGCACGGCCGCGCCCGCACTCGCCAGCTTGACGCAACGCGTTGTGGTCGACTGGCATTCCGGATTGGCGATCGACGGCTTTGACCCGGTGGCCTTCTTTACCGATGGCCACCCGGAGCTCGGCAACGGCAATTTCGAACTGCGCCACGCCGGGGCCGTTTGGCGGTTCGTCAACAGCGGCAATCGGGCCGCCTTTGCAGAGCGGCCTGACGTCTACATGCCGCAATATGGCGGCTACGATCCGGTTGGCGTGGCCAGGGGGGTCGCGGTGCCGGGAAATCCGCAGCTATGGGTCATCGTCGGCGAGCGCCTGTTTCTATTCTACGATGGCGCTCAGCGTGGAAAATTTCTGTCCAATCCGGCGCGCTTCCTTGCCACGTCTGAGCGCCGCTGGCCCAATGTCAGGAACTCACTCGATCCTTAAAGTGTGCCGTCGTGTGCGTCACCCGAGGCAATGAAGCCCGGGATCAAGAGCTCCGGGGTGCCGTAGCGGAGCGCTGCGCCGTCGGGCGCCAGCATCTGTCCGCCCGCCGCCACAATGATCGCATGGCCAGCCGCAATGTCCCAATCGTGGGTCGGCGCGAGCCGCGGGTAGATGTCGGCCGAGCCGTCGGCGACGAGACAGAATTTCAGAGCAGAACCGCAGGCGATGGTCCGCGGCTGCGACAGACGTTGCAGATAGGCCTGCGTGCGCGGGTCAAGATGCGACCGGCTGACCACTGCGACGGGTTCATGTTCTGGCCGCTTGCGCGTGTGGATGCGCTCCGCCGGCGAAATCGTTCCGTCGGCGGAAAATGCCAGCCGCGCAGCGCCACCGCCGACGACACCGCGCCAAATCGTGCCGCTTGCCGGCGCCACAATGACGCCGGCGAGTGGCGCGCCGTCTGACATCAACGCAATGGCGATCACGTATTCGTCGCTTCCGGCGATGAATTCGCGCGTGCCGTCGAGAGGATCGACCAGAAAATAGCTCGCGCCGGCGGCGACATGACAGTGCTCCGCTTCCTCTTCCGAGACGATCGGAAACGCCGGCGCCACCGTAGCGAGCCCGCCGCGGATCGCGGCTTCGGCTTCTGTATCTGCGGCCGTTACCGGCGAGCCGTCCGCCTTGTAGCGGACCCCGCCGTGGCTCGATGTGGCGCGGATCGCAAGCGCGGCGCGCGCGCCGATTGCGGTCATGGCCACGAGGAGGTTCGCGCAGGCTGCGGAGTCGAACTTCGCCACGTTTCGTTCTCCGGAAGGGCACGGTGTGCGGCTGGCCGTCACCGGCGGCTGCCGGCTGGGGGAAACCACAGTTTACCACGGCCGCGCAGCCCGGTGGGTTGCGAATGTCAAATCTGCTTCATGGGCCCGGGTCCGGTTGCCGAATCGGCGATCCTGTGACACGCACGGGCGGCCTTAGGTCTGCGTGGAGCTACCCATGTCCGGTCCAGCCGCTTCCGGCACGCTCACGCTCGGTGCCCTCGATCTGGCGGCGCTGTTGTGCTCGCGCGTCTGCCATGACTTGATCAGTCCGGTCGGCGCCATCGTCAACGGCCTTGAGGTTCTCGAAGAGGACAATGACGAGGAGACGCGCACCTTCGCGCTCGATCTGATCAAGAAAAGCTCGCGCAGCGCGTCGGCGCGGCTGCAATTCTGCCGGCTGGCATTCGGCGCCGCAGGTTCAGCCGGGGCACAGATCGATACCGGCGATGCCGAAAAGGTCTCGCGTGGGCTCATTGAGGACGAGAAAATCAAGATCACCTGGAATTTGCCGCGCGAATTGCGGCCCAAGAACCAGGTAAAGCTTTTATTGAACATGATGCTTGTCGCCGCCGGCGCTATCCCGCGTGGGGGAACGCTGGCGGTCGATCCGGTCGAAGGTTCGCCCGGATTCCGCATCATCGCGGCCGGTCTTAACGCTCGGGTAACGCCCACCACCGTCGAACTGCTCGCCGGCGCGCCTGGCCAGACGGTCGATGCCCACGGCGTCCAGCCGTATTACACCGGGATTCTGGCGCGAGAGTGCGAGCTTTCGGTCACCGCGGTGGCCGAAGGCGAAACAATCGTGGTTTTGGCGCGCTGAGCCGGGCGGCGCGCCGGAATTGCGCGGCCGCGTAGCGTTTCCACACTCTGCTGCAACCGAAATTAAACCCTTTGGCAACAGACTGGGCAGGATCGTTCAGGCGCGTCGCGCCTGGCGACCGCAGCGCGCGCCTTTTGCGCGTTGCGGCGCGAGTAACCTGATGTGTGGCCACCCGCGTCGCGAGGGGTGGTGCCGAGGCGCCTGAGTATGGACGACCTGTTGCGTGAGTTCTTGACCGAGACCAACGAGAGTCTCGATCGGGTCGATGCCGAGCTGGTGCGCTTCGAGCGCGAGCCGAACAACGCCAACATCCTCGGCAACATCTTTCGCCTCGTTCACACCATCAAGGGCACCTGCGGCTTCCTCGGACTGCCGCGGCTCGAGGCGCTGGCGCATGCAGCCGAAACCCTGATGGGCAAGTTCCGCGACGGCATGCCGGTCACAGCCGACGCCGTCACGCTCATTCTCAACACCATCGACCGCATCAAGATCATCCTCGACGAGATCGAGACCGAGCAGAAGGAGCCGGACGGCGGCGATACCGATCTGATCGAGCGGCTTGCCCGCCGGGCAGCCGGAGAGTTGCAAGCGGCACCACTGCCGCAGCCGCCGCAGCCGGTGGAATTGCTCGAAGTCCATGAGGCGGGTGAGCCCGTGGAGGTTGCCGACCCGGTTGAAACGCTCGAGCCCGCCTTATCGCAGGCGCAGCACGAAGAGCGCGGTGAGCGGGTCGCCAACCATTCGATCCGCGTGAGCGTCGGCACGCTGGATTATCTGATGACGACCGTGTCCGAACTGGTGCTGACGCGCAATCAGCTCCTGGAGATCGTTCGACGTCACGAAGACTCCGACTTCAAGGTGCCGCTGCAGCGACTCTCCAACGTGACCGCCGAGCTGCAAGAAGGCGTCATGAAGACGCGCATGCAGCCGATTGGCAATGCCTGGCAGAAGCTGCCGCGAATCGTGCGCGACTTGTGCGGGGAGCTCGGCAAGGAAATCGATCTGAACATGCTCGGCGCCGAGACCGAACTCGACCGCCAGGTGCTCGAACTGGTCAAGGATCCGCTGACCCATCTGGTGCGAAACTGCGCCGATCACGGCATCGAAGACGCCGCCTCGCGTCTTGCCGCGGGCAAGCCCGCCAAGGGCAGCATTCAGCTCTCCGCTTGTCACCAGGGCGGCCACATCATCATAGAGATCGCGGACGACGGCCGCGGCCTCGATCTTGACCGCATCCGCGCCAAGGCGGTCGAAAAGGGTCTTGCCAGCGAGGCTGAACTCGCCACCAAGTCCGATGCGGACATTTGCAATTTCATCTTCGCGCCCGGCTTCTCGACGGCCGACCGCGTTACCAGTATTTCCGGCCGCGGCGTCGGCATGGACGTTGTCCGCAGCAATATCGAGCAGATTGGCGGTACGGTCGATCTGCGTTCCGTCGCCGGCGCAGGTGTCAAGTTCACCATCAAAATCCCGCTGACGCTGGCGATCGTGTCGGCGTTGATTGTCGAGTCGGCCGGCGAGCGTTTCGCCTTGCCGCAGCTTTCGGTGCTCGAACTGGTGCGCGCCAGCAGTGCCGGCGAGCATCGCATCGAACGCATCAAGGATGCGCCGGTGCTGCGGCTGCGCAACAAGCTCTTGCCGCTGATCTACCTGAGGGACGTCCTGCGCACTGGTGAAGCTGGCGGCAACGACTGCTTCGTCGTGGTCACCCAGGTCGGCAGTCAGATCTTCGGTCTCGTGGTCGACGGCGTTTTCCACACTGAGGAAATCGTCATCAAGCCAATGTCGTCGAAGCTGCGGCACATTGCGGTCTTCTCGGGCACCACCATACTCGGCGACGGCTCGGTGATCATGATCATCGACCCGAACGGCATTGCGCAATTGCTCAGCCGCACGGCGCAGACCGCGCGCGACGACGCGCCGGAACTAACCGACCGCGGCCAGACCGCGGCCGAAGACGTCGTGTCGCTATTGGTATTTCGCGCCGGCTCTCACCAGCCCAAGGCGGTGCCGCTGTCGCTGGTCACCAGGCTCGAAGAGATCGACTGCCGCAAGATTGAAATTTCGGACGGCCGCCACCTGGTGCAGTACCGCGGGCATCTGATGCCGCTGCTGCGTCTCGATACCCAATCCGGGTTGAAGCAGGACGGCGCACAGCCGATCCTGGTGTTCTCGGACGGCGGCCGCTCCATGGGACTGGTCGTCGACGAGATCATCGACATCGTCGAGGAGCGCCTCGAGATCGAAGTCACGAGCGAGCGGCCCGGCGTGCTCGGTTATGCGGTGATCAAGGGCAACGCCACCGAAATCGTCGATATCGGGCATTTCCTGCCGCAAGCCTTCGCCGACTGGTTCCGACGCCGCGATGCCGCGGTTGAGCGCGACGCTCGTACCGTGCTGCTGGTCGACGACTCGGCGTTCTTCCGCGACATGCTGACCCCGCTTATCAAAGCCGCAGGCTGCCACGTGGTCGCGGTCGGCTCGGCCACGGCGGCATTCGAGGCGCTTTCTTCGGGCCGACGCGTCGATCTCGTCATTACCGACATCGAAATGCCGGACATGGACGGCTTCACGTTCGCCGAAAAACTCCGTGCCATGCCGGCGACCGCCACGGTGCCGATCATCGCTATTACCGCGGTGGTATCGGCCGACGCGATCGCGCGCGGCCGCGCCATCGGCTTCTACGATTTCGTCGCCAAATTCGACCGCACCGGCCTGATCGCCGCGATCAAGGAGCAGGGTGCCGACATGGAGCGCGCAGCGTGAGCGCCATGAACGACAACCTCAAACTCACCGACTACGTCACGTTCACGACGGCCGGGCAGCTCTTCGGCCTGCCGATCGAGCGTGTGCAGGAGGTCTTCCGCCCGACCCGGATCACGCGTGTTCCGCTCGCCGGCGCCCAGATTGCCGGGGTGCTCAATCTGCGCGGCCGCATCGTCACCGCGATCGATATGCGCAGACGCCTTGAACTGGACGCGCGCGACGAAGGCGAAACGCCGATGGCGATCGGCATCGAATCCAACAATGAATCATTCGGCCTTCTGGTCGATGCGCTCGGTGAGGTGCTGAAGCTTACCGACGGCGAGCGCGAGCCGAATCCGGTGAATCTCGATCGCAAGCTCGCCCGCGTCTCGGCCGGCATTTTCCGGCTCGACGGTCAGCTCATGGTCGTTCTCGATGTCAATCGCGTCCTCGACCTGTCCGCCGAGGCGGTCGCGGCATGATCGCATTAGACAGAAAACCAAAGCGGGCTCGCCCCGCGCAGCGTGGAGTGTGGAGGCTATGAAAACCTGTTTGGTCGTTGATGATTCGAGCGTCATACGCAAAGTGGCGCGGCGCATCCTCGAAGGGCTCGAGTTCCAGATCGTCGAAGCCGAGAACGGCGAGGAAGCGATCGAGTCATGCAAGAAGAACCTGCCGGACGCAATTCTGCTCGACTGGAACATGCCCAAGATGGACGGTTATGATTTCCTGCGCATGTTGCGGCGGCTGCCCGGCGGCGATCGGCCAAAAGTGGTGTTCTGCACAACCGAAAACGATGTCGCGCACATCGCGCGTGCGCTGCATGCCGGCGCCAACGAATACATCATGAAACCGTTCGACAAGGACATCGTCGAGGCAAAGTTCCAGGAAGTCGGATTGATCTAGCGCCGGCCGCGAACTGGCGCGGCTGAAGTTCAAAAGTTTCAAGTTGTGCTCGTGCGTACGGTCGAAGAGTCATGAGTTCCGCCTTCGCAGCTGCGCATGCTGCACCTGCCGCCGAGCGGCAAATCCGCGTGATGGTCGTCGATGACGCGGTCGTCGCGCGCAGCATGATGGCGCGCTGGATCGAGTCCGAGCCGGACATGATGATCGCAGCCTCGCTGCGCACCGGCCGTGAGGCGCTCGATACCGTCACCATCCATGCTCCCGACGTCGTTCTGCTCGACGTCGATATGCCCGAGCTCGATGGCATCACGGCGCTGCCGCTGCTGCTCGCGAAGAAGCGTGACCTCGTCGTCATCATGGTCTCGACGCTTACGCGGCGCAGCGCCGAACTCAGTTTAAGGGCGCTGGCGCTTGGCGCGACCGACTACATTCCGAAGCCGGAAACCACCTACGAAGCGATGACCTCGGCGGCGTTTCGCCGCGAAATGATTGATAAGGTCCGCGGTCTTGGCCGCAAACGGCTCCTGCTGCGCGAAGGTGCGCCGCCATTGGCGCCCGAAGAGGCTCCGGCGCCGCGCCCCGCGCCGCCGCCTGCAGCAAAGCCGCTGCCCGAATTCAAGCCGCAGCGCGCCGCAGAGAAGGGCGAGATTGCGTTGCGCCCCTTCGCGCTGGCGATGCCGCGCGCATTGCTGATCGGCTCCTCGACGGGGGGCCCGCAGGCGCTGACGGCGCTGTTTGAGAAGCTGACCGCGGCGGTCGATCGTGCGCCGGTGTTGATCACGCAACACATGCCGCCGACTTTCACCACGGTGTTGGCCGAGCATTTGCGGCGCGTCAGCGGCCGTGGCGCGCATGAGGCCGAGGATGGCGAGCCGGTTCTCGCCGGCGGCATCTATCTGGCGCCGGGCGGCCGCCATATGCGCGTGCTGCGTGACGGTGACATCGTCAAGATCGCGCTCACCGACGATCCGCCGATCAATTTCTGCCGGCCTTCCGTCGATCCTTTGTTTTCCTCGGCGGCCGCGGTCTGGGGCCCGGCCGTGCTGGCGGTGGTTCTCACCGGCATGGGCTCGGACGGCACGCAGGGCGCCGCCGATGTCGTCGCCGCCGGCGGCAGCGTCATCGCTCAGGACGAAGCGACGAGCGTGGTTTGGGGCATGCCGCGCTCGGTCGCACAGGCAGGACTGTGCTCGGCAGTGCTGCCGCTCGATCAGATTCCGGGAAAGGTTCTTCGTCTGCTGCTGGGGAGCCGGTCGTGACACCGCTCGATTACGATTTTCTGCGCGGCGCGCTCAAGCGGCGCTCCGGCCTCGTGCTTTCGGCCGACAAACAGTATCTGGTCGAGAGCAGGCTCTTGCCGGTCGCGCGCAAGGCAGGCCTCGCGAATCTCGGTGCTCTCGTCGAAGCCCTCCGCCCGGGCGGCAACGAGACTCTAATGAACGCGGTGGTCGAGGCGATGGCGACCAACGAGTCGTTCTTCTTTCGTGACAAAATCCCGTTTGAGCATTTCCGTACTATCGTCATGCCGGCCCTGTTGGCGGCGCGGCGCGCCTCGCGCACCATCCGCATCTGGTGCGCCGCCGCCTCGACCGGGCAGGAACCCTATTCGCTCGCCATGTGCCTGAAAGGCATGGAACGCGAGATCGCCGGCTGGCGCATCGAGATCCTCGCCACCGACCTGTCCAGTGAGGTTCTGGAAAAGGCCCGTGCCGGCCTCTACAGCCAGTTTGAAGTCCAGCGCGGCCTGCCAATCCAGCTTCTGATCAAGCATTTCACGCAAGTCGGCGAACTGTGGCAGATCGCGCCGGACATCCGCGCCATGGTCAAATTCCGACAGCTCAATCTGTTGTCGAATTTTTCCAACCTCGGCATGTTTGATCTGATCTTCTGCCGCAACGTGCTGATCTATTTCGACCAGGAGACGAAGGTTGCCGTGCTCGAAAACCTGGCGCGGACGACCGCTTGCGACGGTTATCTGGTTCTTGGCGCGGCGGAAACGGTGGTCGGCCTGACCGACAGTTTCAAGGTCGTCGGCGACAAGCACGGCCTCTACGCGCCAAATGCGCGCGCGCCAAAGTCGCTTATTCCGATGACCGCCGGCAAGCCGATGCCGCGCCTCATCGCCGTCAACAGCAGACGCTGAGATTTCCGCGAGGTGAAAAATAAAAAACCCCGGCGTTGCCGCCGGGGTTTTTCACCCGATCGTTCCCCCTCACGTAACTTTAGGCGGAAATCTTCGCCTCTTCCTCGGCTGGCTCGCGCAGCACATAGCCGCGGCCCCAGACGGTCTCGATATAATTCTTGCCGGCCGACGCGTTGGCGAGTTTCTTGCGCAGCTTGCAGATGAAGACGTCGATGATCTTCAGCTCCGGCTCGTCCATACCGCCATAGAGATGGTTGAGGAACATCTCCTTGGTGAGCGTCGTACCCTTGCGCAGCGAGAGCAGCTCCAGCATCTGATATTCTTTGCCGGTCAGATGCACGCGCGCCTGGTTCACTTCGACCGTCTTGGTGTCGAGATTGACGCAGAGGTCGCCAGTGTTGATGACCGATTGCGCGTGTCCTTTCGATCGCCGCACGATGGCATGGATACGCGCGACCAATTCGTCCTTATGGAAGGGCTTGGTCATGTAGTCGTCGGCGCCGAAGCCGAGACCCCTGACCTTGTCCTCGATGCCGGCAAGACCGGAGAGAATCAGGATAGGCGTCTTCACCTTCGAGACGCGCAGCGAGCGCAGAACCTCGAATCCCGACATGTCGGGCAGGTTCAGGTCGAGCAGGATGATGTCGTAGTCGTAGATCTTACCAAGATCGATGCCTTCTTCGCCGAGATCGGTCGTGTAGACGTTGAAACTCTCGGACTTGAGCATCAGCTCGATCGATTGCGCGGTCGCGCTATCGTCTTCAATCAGCAATACGCGCATGCCAGTCCCCTTCCTCGCCGCGCAGGCTCAGGTCGGTCGGCCGCTGCGGCGGCCCCAGGTGAGCGCTGGAAAAGCAAGCGCCCTCGAAGAAACTGATTCGGCACACTATACGGGCTATGGTTAACAAAACCTGATTCTTTCGCGCAAGATGTCCCTAGGCGAATTCGTTCGAATCGCCGTAAGATGTTGCGAGATAGTGGTTTTTTAGCCACGCTGGCGTTCATGTCCGAGTTTAAGTTTCGGCTCTAACCGATTCATACGACTCACCCTCCGTCGCGGCAGGTGAGCCTCCTTGGCCCCAAGGACGACAGCGCAATGATTAACGGCCCGGGTAAACAACCGATTAACAAGTTGGGCTCTGAGGTAACCAATTATGCGTTGCTGCGGCGCTACTGGGGCGATTGAACCCGCGTGGTGGTGCGAATCGGACCACGAGGAGGGCGGATCGCTGGCTGAACGATGAAAGCGCTTGCCGAACAGATCAATGAACTCGACGCGGTCGAAATCTACGGTCGCGTCGTCGGCGTGCGCGGTCTGATGGTGGAAGTCGCCGGTCCGCTTTACGTGATGTCGGTCGGTGCCCGCGTTGTCATCGAGACGGCCGACAAGGCCATTCCTTGCGAGGTCGTGGGCTTTACCGGACAAAACGCGCTTCTGATGCCCTTCGCGCCGCTCGAAGGCGTGCGCCGCGGCTGCCGGGCGATCGTGACGGGTGTGCCGGGTTCGGTGCGGCCATCGGTCGGCTGGCTCGGCCGCGTGATCAATGCGCTCGGCGAACCGATCGACGGCAAGGGACCGCTCTTGCAGGGGCCGTCGCCCTATTCGTTCCGCAATACCCCGCCGCTGGCTCATGCGCGTCAGCGCGTCGGCCGGCCGCTCGATCTTGGCGTGCGTGCGCTCAATACCTTCATCACCTGCTGCCGCGGGCAGCGGCTCGGCATCTTTTCCGGCTCCGGCGTCGGTAAATCGGTGCTACTCGGCATGCTGGCGCGCAATGTCGTTGCCGATGTCACCGTGATCGGACTGGTCGGCGAACGCGGCCGCGAGGTGCAGGAATTCCTGCAGGACGATCTCGGCGAGACCGGTCTTGCGCGCTCGGTGGTGGTGGTTTCGACTTCGGACGAGCCGGCGCTGATGCGCCGCCAGGCCGCCCACGTCACGCTGGCGATCGCCGAGTATTTTCGCGACGAGGCTAAGGACGTGCTGGTGCTGATGGATTCAGTGACGCGCTTCGCCATGGCGCAGCGCGAGATCGGGCTGTCAGCCGGCGAGCCGCCGACCGCCAAAGGCTATACGCCAACGGTCTTTACCGAACTGCCGCGACTCCTTGAGCGGGCGGGGCCCGGCACCGAACAGGGTACCATCACCGGCATTTTCACCGTGCTGGTCGACGGCGACGATTACAACGAGCCGATCGCCGACGCGGTGCGCGGTATCCTCGACGGCCACATCATCATGGAGCGTTCCATCGCCGAACGCGGCCGCTATCCAGCCATCAACGTGCTCAAGTCCGTGTCCCGCACCATGCCGCGGGCCGCCGATCCAGCCTACCTGCCGGCGCTCACGCGTGCCCGCCAAGTCATGGCGACATACGCGGATATGGAGGAACTTATCCGCCTTGGCGCCTATCGGGCCGGAACCAGCGCCGAGGTCGACGAAGCTATTCGCCTGCACAAGCCACTCGAGGACTTTCTTGCGCAAGGTAAGGAAGAAGCAACCAGCTTGGCGGAAGGTTACCGTAGATTGGTCGAAATCGTGGCCGAGCCGGAAACCGAACGCTAACCCTTATCGTGGCACGATTGCGGTTCTGGGAATGCCGCCCGGCGGGGGGCCGCACGGCGCCATTGTATCGCGGCTTCGGGGAGTAGTAGTCGATGAAGTCCCGTGACACGCTTATTCGCCTGAAAAAATTTCAGGTCGACGAACGGCGCCGCAAGGTCGCGCAGATCGAAACCATGATCGCCGAGTTCGAGCGCATGGCGGGCGATCTCGAGCGCGAAATCAAGGTCGAGCAGGACCGCGCCGGCATCCACGATCCGGGGCATTTTGCCTATCCGACTTACGCCAAGGCGGCGATCAACCGCCGCGAAAACCTCAAACGCTCGGCCGACGAGTTGCGGGGCCAGCTTGAAGACGCGAAGGCCGCGCTCGGCGAGGCCTTTGAGGACCTCAAGAAGGTCGAATTGCTCGATGAGCGCGATCAGGCCCGCGAACGCGAGGCGGTTGCGGCTGCCGAGCAGGCCGATCTTGACGGTATCGCACTGATGCGGGCCCGGGGTAGCGCACCGGCCTAACGGCCAACCCATCTCAAAAACCTTCGCCCGGCCCGTTCAGAGCGACCAGGCCGCCTGATGGCGGCAGTTGCCGCGCCGCGCGCCGGCCTGCGACGCCGCCAGCGTGATTTTCCGTCAGTTTCGCTCTCGACGCGAAGGCGGTTCCGTGGCGATAATTGGGCGGGGCTGGCGTCCCCGGGGGCCAGGGACAACGATGCTGACGCAGGCAGAACTCGTCTGGCTGCTCGCCGCCGTCGCCAAGGGCGACCAGGCTGCGTTCGAGCGGCTGTACGGCGCAACGCGCGCGAAACTCTACGGCGTACTGCTCCGTATCTTGGGTAAGCCCGAACTGGCGGACGACGTCATGCAAGAGACCTACGTCAAAGTGTGGAAGATGGCGGGCAAGTTCGACCCGACCATCGCCAGTCCGATCACCTGGATGGTGGCGGTTGCGCGCAATCGCGCGATCGACATCGTGCGCAAGCGCCCCGATGTGTCGGTTGAGGATTCGCCGGAAGCGATGGGGGTTGCCGCCGATGCGCCGCCGCCGCTCGCGCGTCGCGAAATGACCGAAGAGCTGCGCCGGCTGTTGTCGTGTCTCGGCAAACTCGATCCGGAAAAGCAGCGCATCGTGCTGCTCGCCTATTACAGCGGCTGGAGCCGCGAACAGCTCGCGCAAAAGCTCGATATTCCGGTAAACACCATCAAGACTTGGCTGCGCCGCTCGCTGCTCGAAATCCGCGAGTGCATGGGGCGCTGAGCATGATCGCGAAAAAGCCAAATGCGGGCCTTATGCCGCCGCTTTGCGATGGCGTTGCCAACTCCGACTGCGCGAGGCTGTAATGACCGACGAAGAAAAGGACGCGCTGGCGGCCGAATATGTTCTTGGGACGCTCGCTGGGGACGAGCGCGCAAACGCCGAAGGCATGATCGCGAGCGATCCGGCTTTCGCCGAACTTGTGCGCCAATGGGAACGGCGGCTTGGCGAACTCAACGTCATGGTCGAGGCGGTGGAGCCGCCACCGCAGATTTGGGATCGCATCAAGTCGGGGCTGGGTACGGGGCTTAATACCCCTGCGCCCATCGACAACCTGCAACTGCCGCCGCTGATGCCGAGCGCGGCGCAGCTTGCGCCAATGCCGGCCGCCCCCGCGGAGACTGAAAGGCCCGTCGATGACGTTGAAGAAATTGGCGCTCCAGCCGCCAGTTTATTGCCGCCCGACGAGCCGCCCGAGCCGCCGGTGCCCGTGTCCGAGCCGGAAATAAAGCCAGAGGTCAGGGCGACGGCGCCGCTGACGCCACCACCCGCGACGCCGCCGCGCGCGATACCGAGTGCTGACGTGATCGATCTGGCGGGCCGTGTCAGACGCTGGCGCGGCCTTGCGATTGTCGCCGGCGCGCTCGCGGCCGGGCTCGCGGCATTGATCGTGGTCTCGCAGGTCAAACCCGGTTTGTTGCCAGCGGGTGGCATCCACATGCCGCCGGTGATCGCGCAGGGCCCGACGCCGGCCAAACCAGCGGCGAGCTCACCCGGGCGCACGCTTGTTGGCGTTTTGCAGCAGGATCCCGCGGCGCCGGCATTTTTGCTGACGATCGATCCGGCGAGCAGGACTCTGACCGTGCGCCGAGTCGCCGCCAGAGCGGAGGCCGATCACAGCTATCAGCTTTGGCTGATCGCGCCGCACGCCACCAAGCCGGAATCGCTCGGCGTTGTCGGCGCCAGCGAATATACGCAAAGCCCGCTACCCGCGGATTTCGATGCCGCGGCGCTGCGAGCTGCAACATATGCAGTGTCGTTTGAGCCGCCCGGCGGTTCGAAGACCGGCGCACCAACCGGTCCGATCCTGTTTACGGGCAAGCTGGTCGATTCAGTTCCGCCGGCGGGCTCAAAAACCTGAAGTATGCGGTCGCTCACGAACCGCGTGTGCGAGCTACGCCAGGATCGCCGCGATCAGCGGATGGTCGGCAATTGGCCCGCCGTTTCGGTCGCCTGTCCGGCTTTGACCAGCGGGGCGGTCCCAAGATCCATCCCGCCAACATGCGAGAAAATGCCAACGGCCGCGACGACGGTCGCGCAGGCAAGCCCAATCACCACGATTTTCAAATGCGTTCCACGATCGGCGCTGTACATGGAATGGCTGCTCATAATGCCCTCCCGGTCCTTTAACCGGTTAGTCGCTGGGTTCACGCAAAAGGTTCATTCGAACTCACAGAACGTGGAAACTCGATTTTTGCCGCAACACGGGCCCTCACCGAGCGGTGATGGCGCGTGATAACGATTGATTGGGAGCCCGGTTCCGGTAATCAGGGGCCGAGACAGAGCCGAAACGGTCAGGGGAGGGCAAAATGGACCGCCAAATCGTAGCCGAACTCGCGCCGACGGGGGTTCTGCGCGCCGCCATCAATATGGGGAATTTTCTCCTCGTGACCGGCAAGACCGCCTCCGGCGACCCGTCCGGCGTTGCCCCCGACATGGCGGCCGAGATCGCCAAACGGCTCGGCGTCCCGGTTCGCTACGTCCCTTATGAGCGGCCGTCGACGCTTGCCGATGCCGCCGGCACCAACACCTGGGACATCGGTCTGATCGGAGCCGAGCCGCAGCGCGCCACCAAGATCGCTTTCTCGGATGCGTACTGCGAAATCGAAGCGACCTATCTGGTCCATCCCGATTCGCCGCTTAAGTCGGTCGCCGATGTCGATCGGGCGGGCGTGCGCATCGCGGTGCGTCGTGGCGCCGCCTACTGCCTCTGGCTCGAGCGCAACATCAAGCACGCGACCGTGATGTCGTTCGAAGCCGCTGATGCGCCGCTCAATCAGTTCATCGCCGAAAAGCTCGATGCGCTGGCGGCGCTCAAGCCGGGACTGCTGGATGACATCAAGAAAGTCCCGGGCGGCAAAATCCTTCCCGGCCATTTCATGACGGTGCAGCAGGCCATAGGCACCGGGAAGCCAAACACGGCCGGCGCCAAATTCCTGCAGGAGTTTGTGACCGACGCCAAGAAATCGGGGCTGGTGGCGCGGCTGATCGAGAAGCACCACGTCGCTGGATTATCGGTGGCGTCGTAAGGGCGCTATGCCCGGTCAGTGCGTATCGAACACGGCCTGATAGACCTTGACCGCCTTGCGGATGGCATCGAGCTCCGCACTTGTCGGCTTGTCAGGATTCCTCGCCGCCGGCAGGCTGCCGAATTTCAGTAAGCAGGCCATCAACAGGAACCGCGCCTTGTTGGCGGTGAGATTGCCCGCGGCGATCTGGAAGTCCGACGGATCGGCAAAGCCCATGGGTGCGCCGCGGCCCGCTATGGCGATTGGGATGCCGCTGAACGCCGCTTTGAGCATCAGCTTATTGCGGGTGTGCGATGGCGTCCGGCCATAGGGCACAAGACCTTGGATGACGAAGCCGGTCAGCAGGCCGAGACCGAGCTTGTGCTCGATCGAGGCGATCAGGTCGATCTCGAGCGCGGCGTCATGTCCGTAGGCCATTCCCGAATAGCCGCCGTCAGCCGAGACCGTTACCACCGGAATGGCATCGGCGAGTAGCGCGCCGTTGCGGTCCTTGACGGCGACATCGACCATCTCGATGCCGCCGGCGCCCTTCTTCGCTGCCTTTACGGTGCTGGGAAGCGTAGTGATCCTCAGATCGGACTTGTAGGTGTGCTTGTAGACCGGCAGGTAGGTCAGCGCGATCCGGCCGGTGTGGCTGATGTTGCCGACGATGCCGCCATGACCTCCGGTGGCGACATAGCCGCCGGGACGCGCGTCAACCTTTGCAACCTCGCGGGCGGCAAACAGCTGCTGCTCCTGGAGCACCACGACGCCGCAGCGGTTGCGGCCTTGCTCGTCGGCCCATACCCGCGAGCGGATGTAGCGAGCCGAATCGACAATGTTCGCCGGTCCATCGGCGCTGATCTGCCCCTGGGGACGCTGCGCGGCGTTGCCGCAGATCGGCAAGGTCGTGTCGATCAAGAGATTGAACCAGTAGGCGCTCTCTTCGACTTGCGGACTGCCCTGGGTCCAGATAACGCCGTCATAGTTGCCGCTCGATACCAGTGCCTGCATCTCGTTGGTGGCTCTGGCCAGCGCCGGCCGCGGCGGCGCGACGGCGAGATGGTAAGGCTTGTAGCCGAAGAAATCGGTACCGCGAACTTCCGGAGGGATGTCCCCCTTGCCCTTATCGGTGCGCAGGTGAGCCGGCAGGCCCTTGGTGTAACCGCTTGGCGGCACACCGCGATAGAAGTCCACCGTCGCGATCGAGGATAAGAGACTGGCGGTGCCTTCGGCGCCGATTGCCAGACGATCGATCTCCTCGAAGCTGCGCGAGCCGTCTGGAAAAAAGCCCTGGCGGCCGGAGGCAGCGCCGGGTGCGGTGCATTCTTCCTCCCACGCCGATCCGTCGGCCTGGGTCGCCATGTAGGGGAGCGGGTATAGGCCATCTTCCGGCTTGAGCTCGATCTCGTAGACCGGCTTGTCGCTGCTGCTCTGAGGTTCTCGATGAAATACGCCGTCGGCGCCGATATAGCCGTCGGGCGGTCCGTACAGCTCGGCGACGTCGGATTCGAGCGGGTGCGCGGAAAACTGCTCGACATAGACTTTGACCGAGGCCGCGAGGCGCTGTGGCCGCAGCGCGTCATATCGTAGCGGCACGCCATCGGCATCCTTGAGTAAGGGCAATCCGTGCTTGGCGCGCGCCTTGTTCGAGGTGACGAGCGGCGGCGTGTTCTGGATGGTCGCCGTCGGTCCCGTCAGATGAGCAATGCGTGTTTTGGTGCTGTCGTTCATCGTGTCCCCTTATTTTCACGCAAAGACAGATACGTTGGCATTGTTCACCGAGCGTACTCCGGAGGCTACTGACGATCCAAGGCACCGCTCACGGCACGCCCCCCTCGGCAAAGGCTTAAAGAGGCTACCTCCTAACGACAGCAGCAGCATCTTGTCGACGCCTCGGACATCTCCATACGCGGCTTCGCGCGATTTGGTGTCAGGCGAAGTGCGGGGTCGTCAGGAGAACTGGCTGCGGTGACCGCGCACAGATGGCGGGGGCAATCGCCGTGCTGGCGGCCGGGCTGCCTTCCACTGGCCGCTGATCGGCATCGCGATCAAATACTCCCCACCGTCTTCAGCCGCGCGCGGGGGTGAATCTCCGATTGTGACAGCACGCTGGTCTGTGCGCGGAAGCGCTCGACAATGCCGCGCACGAACGGCCGGATGCCGGGCGATGTGACCAGGACCGGGCTTTCGCCCTCGCGGCCGGCCAGGTCGAATTTTTCGCGCACCGCATTGATGAACTCGGTGAGCTTCGAGGGCTGCATGGCGAGGCTTCTGTCGTCACCCTGGCCGACGATCGATTCGGCGAATGCCTGCTCCCATTTGGCGGTGAGCGCGATGATCGGCAGATAACCGGCGGGGCTCGTGTGCTGAGCGCAAAGCTGGCGCGACAGCCGCGCCCGCACGTGTTCGGCGAGGCTTGCCGGATTGCGCGTCGCCGGCAGCCCGTCGGCGATGCCCTCGAGAATGGTGGCCAGATCGCGGATTGAGATGCGCTCAGCGAGCAGAATTTGCAGAACGCGCTGGATGCCCGAGATGGTGATCTGCGCCGGGACGATATCCTTGACCAGTTCGCTCTGTTCCTTCGGCAGCTCTTTGAGCAGCTTTTGCACTTCGCCGTAGGACAGAAGCTCGCACATGTTGATCTTGATCAACTCGGTCAGGTGCGTGGCGAGCACGGTCGCGGCATCGACCACGGTGTAACCCTTGACCGACGCCTCCTCCTTCAATGCGGTGTCGATCCAGGTCGCGGGCAGGCCGAAGGTCGGTTCGGTCGTGTGCGTGCCGGGCAGAGTGACCTGCTTGCCGGCCGGGTCCATGACCATGTACTGGCCGGGCCACACCTTGCCGCTGCCGGCGTCGACTTCCTTGATCTTGATGACGTAGCTGTTAGCGTCGAGCTGCACATTGTCGAGAATGCGCACCGCCGGCATGACAAAGCCCATCTCGATAGCGAGCGAGCGGCGCAGCGCCTTGATCTGCTCGGTCAGCCGCTCCGAGCCGTCCGGCCCGTTGACGAGCGGCAGTAGCGCATAGCCAAGCTCCATCTTGAGGTCGTCCATCTTCAGCGTCGCCGACATCGGCTCCTCGGCCGGAGTCGCCTTGGCGGCGTCGGGCTTGGCAACCGCCGCCTCAGCCGCGGCGCGCTTGTTACGGCGTTCGACCAGATAAGCGAGTGCGCCGGCGCCGCCGCCGAGCGTGAAGAACGGGATCATCGGCAGGCCGGGCAACAGTCCCATCGAGATCATCACCGCGGCCGACATGCCGAGCGCCTTGGGATAGCCGGAAAACTGGCTGAGCAGCGCCTTGTCGGCGGCGCCGCTGACGCCGGCCTTGGACACGAGCAGGCCGGCCGCCGTCGACACGATCAGCGACGGAATTTGCGTGACCAGGCCATCGCCGACGGTCAGCAGCGTATAGGTGTGGGCGGCGTCGGCGAAGCTCAGGCCCTGTTGCACAATGCCGATGACCATGCCGCCCATGATGTTGATCAGGACGACGAGCAGGCCGGCGATGGCGTCGCCGCGTACGAATTTGGAGGCGCCGTCCATGGCGCCGAAGAAACCCGATTCGTCTTCCAGCGCCTTGCGCCGGCGGCGCGCTTCCTTTTCGTCGATCAAGCCCGCCGACAGGTCGGCATCGATTGCCATCTGCTTGCCCGGCATGCCGTCCAAGTGGAAGCGCGCCGCGACTTCGGCGATGCGCCCCGAGCCCTTGGTGATGACGACGAAATTGACGATCACCAGGATGGTGAAGACGATGATGCCGATGACGAAATTGCCGCTCATCACGAAATTGCCGAACGCCTCGATGACGTGACCGGCAGCCGAGGTGCCTTCGTGACCGTGGGCGAGAATGAGCCGCGCCGAGGCGAGGTTGAGCGACAGCCGCAGCATCGTCGAAATCAACAGGACCGTCGGAAAGGCGGAGAATTCGAGCGGCGCCTGAATGAACAGCGACGTCATCAGGATCAGCACCGAAAAGGTGATCGAGATGGCGAGCGAGAAGTCGAGCAGCACCGGCGGCAGCGGTAGGATGAGGACGAGAAGGATCGCCATCATGCCGACGGCGAGAGCGATATCGCTCCGCCGCAGCATCGTGCCGAGGTCGGCAAGGCGGGACATCGCAGTGTCGCCGTTCGGCGCCGAGGATACGTCCGTCATGTCGTCCGATCGGCCCCGCCGTTTGCGGTCGCGCGTTTCAAAGCTGTGCGCCGCGGCCGGAGGGCCGCCGGCACGAAACAGTGGTGCCGCGCTCGCGTCCAAGGCTGGTCCCCAGGCAGCGTCAAAAGAATCCGATGCAAACGCTTACGCCTCCCCGGCAAAATCTGCCGGGTATATGGTTACTGGGGGGTTAACGCCGGGTGCCTGAAGCGATCAAAGGGGACAAAATGCGCAGAATCATGCTGGCAGTGACGCTTGCGGCCATAGCCGTGCTGATCGCGCCGATGGCGTGGGCGGATGGTATCGACGCCGGCCTGTGGAAAATCACCACCGTCATCGAGACTGGCGGCAGGGCAGGACCGCCGCGCGAGACTTCGAAATGCCTCACGGCGGATCAGGTGGCTGACCTGTCGGCAACCTTCTCTCCGGTCGCCAACACCATCAATTCCACCTGCGAACCGATGCAACGCAGCTTCGATGGCAAGAAATTGAGCTGGCATCTCGTCTGCAAGGGCCAGCTGGATATGGAACTGACTGGCGAATTCAATTTCGACGGCCCGCATCATTATACCGGCATGGTGCAGAGCAAGGCCTCGATGGGCAGTCAGGAGATGCCGGGGTCGAAAAACACCGTCGAAGGCACGTGGGTGTCGGCGTGTCCGCAATAAATCGCAGGATCGTTTCAGCGCTCATCGTCATATGCTGCGCGCCGGCCGTCGCACAGCCGCAGCCCGCTGCCTTCGTCGACGCGGCGACCGTCGTGCCCGGGCTGGTCGTCGAGATGCGTTATGCGGGCGCGCATAATTTCGTCGGCCGGACGATCGATGGTTACGAAGCGCCGCACTGTTTGCTGACGCGCGCCGCCGCAAACGCTCTGGCCGCTGTCGCGGCCGATCTCAAGCCGCAGGGGCTGGTGCCCAAAGTCTTCGACTGCTACCGCCCGGCGCGTGCCGTTGCGAATTTTGTACGCTGGGCGCGCGACCTCAAAGACCAAAAGATGAAAGCGGAGTTCTATCCGAACGTCGACAAGCGCACGCTGTTCCGCGACGGCTATATCGCCACGCATTCCGGCCACTCGCGCGGCTCGACCATGGATTTGACCCTGGCGAAATCAGACGGCACCGAACTCGACATGGGGACGCATTTCGATTTCTTTTCGCCGCGCTCCTGGACCGCCGACCACAGCGTGAGTGCGCAAGCGCACGCTGACCGCGTGCTGCTCGCGACCGCGATGCGCCGGCGCGGCTTCTACGGTTATTCCCGCGAGTGGTGGCACTTCACGCTTCGCGGCGAGCCGTTTCCGCGCACCTATTTCGATTTCGTGGTGAAGTAGCTTCGTCATTCCGGGGCGGGGCTTTAGCCCGCGAGCCCGGAATCCATTAAACAATGCCGCCGCAGGATGGACTCCGAGTTTTCTCCGCACCGATCGCGGCTATGGATTCCGGGCTCGCCGCTTCGCGGCGCCCGAAATGACACTACAGCCCCAGATAAAACTTCTTGATCAGATCGTTGTTATTGAGTTCGTCGGCCGAGCGGCCCTCGAACGCGATCTTGCCGTGGACGATAACGTAGCCGCGGTCGGCGATGCGGATCGCCTGGTTAAAATTCTGCTCGGCCATCAGCACGGTCAGCGCGTAGCGCTGCTTCATCTCGCTGATGGCGTCGATGGTGCGGCTGACCAGGATCGGCGCCAAACCGACCGACGGTTCGTCGACCAAGAGGATTTTTGGCGCCAGCATCACCGCGCGGCCGAGTGCCAGCATCTGCTGCTCGCCGCCCGACATGCTGCCGGCGAGTTGCGCGCGGCGTTCGGCAAGGCGCGGAAACGTCTCGAAACAGACTTCAAGATTGTGTTTCAGCAGGCGACGCGCGGTAGGCCGGAAGGCGCCGAGCAGAAGATTTTCCTCGACCGTCAGCTTAGGAAACAGCCGGCGGCCTTCCGGCACCAGCGCAATGCCGAGGTCGACGATCTGCTCGGTTGTACGCCCAACGAGGTCATGATGGACGCCGTCGATCTCGGCGACGATGGATCCCGCGGCCGGGCGCAGCATGCCCATGATGCATTTCATCAGAGTCGATTTGCCGTTGCCGTTGGTGCCAAGCAGCGCCACCGTTTCGCCGCCGCCGACCTTGAGCGAGACATCGTGAATCACGCGTACAGCGCCGTAGGCGGCGTGAACACCGGAGAGGTTCAGGCTGTTAGCCAAGGTATGCCTTCTCCACTTCCGGATTGCGCATCACCTCATCGGGCTTGCCGTCGGCGATCATGCGGCCTGACACCAGCACCACAAGACGGCGGGAAAAGCTCATCACCGCGCTCATGATGTGCTCGATAAGGATGACAGTGACGCCCCTTTCGTTCAAGCGCACCAAAAGCGCCAGGATGTCGCCGATCTCCGAATGCGTCAGACCGGCCATCGCTTCGTCGGCGATCAAGAGTTTCGGCTCCGCCGCCATGGCGCGCGCCAATTCGAGCTTGCGCATTTCTACCTGGGTGAGGTCGCGCGGCAGGTGCCGCGCCTTGGCTTCGAGCCCGACCTCGCGCAGCAGCCCGTGGCAGTGGTCGTCGATCTCTTCGGCCGTGCGGTGCATTCCGCGCGCCGCGACCGTATAGAGCCGCGGGATGCGCACGTTGTCGACGAGCGACAGGCTGGTGAACGGACGCGGCAGCTGAAAGCTGCGGGCAAGGCCGAGATGCGTGCGCTTGTGGGCCGGCATGCCGTCGATGGGCTTGCCGTCAAAGCGCACCGAGCCCTGCTCGTTACGCAGTGTGCCGCAGATGCAGTTGACCAGCGTGCTCTTGCCCGATCCGTTCGGTCCGATCAGGCCTAGCCGTTCGCCGGCCGGCACGGTCAGCGAGATATTATCCAGCGCCACGAAGCCGCCGAAGCGTTTGCTGAGATTGTCGACCTCAAGCAGTTCGCTCATGCCTGTCACTCCGGGGCGGCACCGGCCGCAGGCACCGAGCCCGGCTCATCGAGCGCGGTGCGGTGGCGGCCGACAAAGTCGTCGTGCTTGTGCCGAAAATATTTGCGAAACAACCCGACGATGCCGTTCGGCGCCAGGATGACGAAGGCGACGAGCAGACAGCCCACGATCAAGAGGTTGACCGCCGACGAGATCGTCACAGTGATGAGCTGTTGCAGCGAGTCGAGCAGAACGGCACCGATCAGCGGGCCGACCCAGGTCGAGGTGCCGCCGATCAGCGGCATGGCGATGGCGTTGATGGCGTAGTCGAGCGCGAAGGTCGAATCCGGCTGCAAATAACCGATGTAGTAGGGGAACGGCGCGCCGGCCATGCCCATCAGCGCGCCGGAGATCGTGGTGGCGATCAGTTTCACGCGCAGTGTCGGCACGCCGGAGGCCTCCGCCGCCAATTCGTCATCGCGAATGGTGGTCATGCCGTAGCCGAGGCGGGAGCGCTCAATCAGCCGCGCGATAACCAGCGACCCGACGGCCAGCAGCAGCATGGCCAGGAACAGATAACGTATATAGCTGCCCAGCAGCGGGACCGACTCGGGACGCAAAATGTAGGCGCCTCGCGAACCGCCGACAAAATCCCAATTGATGACCAGCGTCTGCAGCACGACGGCCAGCGCCAGTGTTGCGATCGAGAAAAACGCACCGCGCAGCCGCAGCGTCAGATAACCCATACCAAAGCCGACAATGCCGGAGACGACGCCGCCGACCAGCATCAGGACCGGCATTGGGATCACGTGCGGCAGTTCGTTTTTGCCGATGAAATTGTAGATCGCGACCGTCGAATAGGCGCCGAGCGCAAAAAACGCGCCGGTACCGAAATTCACGTAGCCGCAATAGCCGCCAAGAATGTTCCAGGCCGTCGACAGCACGATGTATTGCAGGACGACATAGCCGGCGAAGAAAATGTATTCGTTGCCGATGGCAAGCGCGGCGGCAAATACGAGGCCGGCAATGACCAGGCTGATGACAAGAAACGGAAGCGTGCGCACGCGTCACCGTCCCAAGAGACCGGCGGGACGTACCGCCAGCGTCAGCAGCAGAAATCCGAACGAGACCGCCGGCGCCCATGACGGGCCGTAAAACGTCGAGGTCAGACTCTCGACAACACCGATCAACATGGAAGCGATCACGGTCCCAGGCAGGCTGCCCATGCCGCCCAGCACGCAGATGGCGAAGATGCGGCCGATGTAGTCGCGACCGACCGACGGCTCGACTGGCTGGATGATGATCAGGAAGGCGCCGGCGAGCGAGGCGGTGGCGATGGAAATTGCAAAGGCGATGCGCTTGATGCGGATCGGGTTCACCGCCATCAGGCGCAGCGCGAGCTGGTCCTGCGCCACCGCCATGATGGCGCGGCCGATAAATGTGCGGCCGAGCAGGAGCTGCAGTGCGGCGATGAGCAGGAGCGAAACCATACACGGCACCGCGATGCGCAGCGGCACGTCGACGTCGCCGAGGTGCCAAGTCGGGCCGATATACCACGCTTCCACGTCGCGGTAGTCGACGCCGAAATACAGCACCAGCGCAACTTCGGTGATGAACAAAAGGCCGAAGAAGAACGCGAGCCCGCGCAGCGATTCCTGGCCGCGCTTCTCGAATGCCACGTAGTAGATCTGGTAGATGCCCGCGCCGAGTATGTAGAACGCCGGCAGCATGACGATGCTGACGAGGATCGGATCGAAGCCGAAGGCGTGGTTGAACGTATAGGCGGCGTAGGAACCAAGAATGATGAAGGCCGGATGGGCGATATTGACGATGTCGAGAATACCGAACGACAGCGACACGCCCGAAGCCATCGCCGCGTAGAAACCGCCGATCAAGATGCCCGAGACAACGGCATTGATCAGGAGATCGAACGAGAAGATCATTATTATGTTCCCCACGTGAGTGTGCAGGAACCGGCCGCGCTTGGCTAGGCGAAAAAAGCCGTATCAACCGCGGGGGAGGCAACCTGACGCGGAGTTGTGGGGCGGCCCCGGGATGGGCGGAATGGCGGAGGAGCGCTTCGAACTGCGAGCGCCGCCGCTTTTATAGCGCAGCGACGAATTGCTCCATGTGCCGGCGCTGATCCGGATCGGGCAGTGCGCCGCGCATCGCGCCAAGGTTGTCGGTCATGTGTGCCGGATCCGAGGTGCCGGGGATGACCGCGGTGACCCGCGGATCGCCGAGGAGGTATTTAAGGAAAAATTGCGCCCAGCTTCCGGCGAACGCCGCAGCCCATGGCGGTACGGGCTTGCCATGCACGGCGCGGAACAGCCGGCCGCGGCCGAACGGCAGCGCGGTCAAAACAGCCGCTTTCACTTCAGCGGCGCGCGGCAAGATACGCTTTTCGGCTTCGCGGTTGTCGAGCGAATAATCGACCTGCACGAAATCCGGCTGCTCGCGGGTGAGCACGGCCTCGAGCGCGGGGAAGGAGCGGTGATACGTCGACGTGATGCCGATGTAGCGACACACGCCTTGCTGCTTCCATTCGCGGAAACGCGACAGCGATTGATCGGGATCGTCGACATTGTGCAACTGCAGAAGATCGAGCTTCGGGGTTTTCAAGCGCTCAAGCGAGCGATTGAGTTCGACGTCGTCCGGCGCTTCGAGCTTGGTGGCGATGAACAGCTTTTCGCGCAGACCCGTCGGCGCCGTGACCTCGCCAAGCACGATCTCGGCGTCGCCGTAAGAGGAGGCGGTGTCGATCAAACTGCCGCCGTGCTCGATGAGCGCGCGGACCACGGCGGCCGCCTTCTTGCGCGTTTCTGTCTCGTCGGTATCGAGCACTTCGGCGGTGCCAAGCCCGACGGCCGGCAGGCGCTCGCCGGTCTTTGGAATGGCGCGGGTAATCGGTGCCGATCCTTGCGCGAACGCGGTCTGCGGCAGCGCCGCCCCGGCGGCTGAGATGATCGCAAACTCGCGCCGTGTTAGTCGCATCGCTTGTCAATCTCCAGACGCTGCGGCTGTATCGATCCGTTCCGTCCGGTGTTCCTGGGCGCGGCCGAGCGCGGCCGAGAGCGCAAGCCAGATCGCCGCCACCGGCACTGAAACCAGCGCAATCGCGCCGAGCTTCAGGCCCAGGACCTGCAGGCTGTCGTACACCCAACCGTACAACGCATCGGAGCCGCGATAAATGACCACATCGATCAAATTCTTGGCTTTGTATTTTTCCTCCCGCCCAAGCACCGTATAGAGCACCTGGCGCGCTGGAGTAGCGACCGAGAAGTGAAACCAGCGCTGCGCCACCTGCGCGACCAGAACCACGGTCAGCGTCGGGACGGCAAATACCGCCAGAAAGCCGACGATATAAATCGCCGGCAGTGCCGCGGCGGTGACGCCGGTGCCGAAGCGCTTGAGGAGGTGCCCAGTGGCAAAAACCTGGGTCGCCAGCGTCAGCAGATTCACCGCGAGATCGATCCCGGCAAAAATCCGCGTTTGCGCGCTGGCGCCATGCACGCCGGCGGCGACAAGATGAATCTGCTGGAAATACAGGATCGTCGCGCAGAACGATTGCAGGCTGATCCAGACGGCGATGCCGAGCAGATAGGGCGAACGCATGAGCTCGGGCAAAGCCGCAAAGGCGCTGCCGCCAAGCCGCGGCGGCTCGGCCGGCTGATTCACCTGCATCGCAGTCGCGTGTTCGAGACGCCAGACGCAGAACACCGCCGCCTCCAGCAGGATCACCGCCGCGAGCAGGAGGTTGACCGGACCGAACGACACCAAACCGATGGTCATGACCGGACCAAGCAATGCGCCCGCGGTGCCGCCGGCGCCGATGAAACCGAACAGGCGCTTACCCTGATCGGCGGTAAAAATGTCGGCCATGAACGACCAGAACACCGCGACCGCGAACAGGCTGAACACGGCGAGCCAGACATAGAATACGCGGGCGACGATCGCGGTGCCGACGTGAAGCGTCAGCAACAGCCAGAACAGCGCGAGGTTGGCGGCAAAGAAATGATAGACGACGGGGATGAAACGCGCGCGCGTCAATCGCGCTACCAGCGCACCGTAAATCGGTTGCACCGCGATCAGCACAAGAAACGTCGCGGTAAACAGCCACGGCAGGTTTTTCACGCCACCCGCGATGCCCATCTCGTCGCGCAGCGGCCGCAGCACGTAATAGCCGGCGAGAAGCGTGAAGAAATAGGCGAACGACCACAGCGCCGCGCCGCGTTCAGCCGGTGTCGCCGGCACCACTGTCGCGATCCGGCGTTGCAGCGCCCCCGCGGCGCCGGCGCGTTGGCCGGCCGTGTCGGTGGTCATTGCGGCAACGACAGCTTCTTCTTCAATTCCTCGGCGCTCACGCGCTGGCCGTAACCCGGGCCGCCGCGCTGGAACAGCTTGGCGTCGGCGAGCTTGCCGACGACGACCGGCTCGAAGCCGGCATCGCGCACCAGTCCGGCGGCGACCTTCACCGCATCGGCGTCGTCGCCGGCGATCGGCACCGCAAGCTTCGGATCGGGCCGGTTGGCCTGTTCCTCGAAATACATGTAGCTCATGGTGTTGAAGGCGCGCACGATGCGCGCGCCAGGAAAATATTTCTGCGTGGTCACGCCGATGCCGTTCTTCTCGACCTCCTCGGTGACGGCGCCGTCGCGTGCCGGCACGGCGTTGCAGGTGTCGAGCACGATCTTGCCTTTGAGCTTGTCCGCGTAATCATGGCTGAGCTGCGGGATGGCGCCATATGGCACGGTGAGCAAGATAGCGTCGCCAAACGCGATGGCCTGTTCGACGGTGCCGGCCTTGGCCAGCGGTCCGAGCGTTGCGACGAGACCGTTGAGCTGCTGCGGATGCCGGTCGGAGAAGAACACCCGGTGCCCGTTCTTGATCCACAGGCCTCCGATGGTGCCGCCGATGTGGCCGGCGCCAATGGTGCCGAGCGGGATTTTGGCGCCGCCATCGGTTTGCGCGCGGCTAGCGGTCGGCCGTAATGCGCAGCCGAGCAGCGCCGCGCCGCCGGCGGCCAGCAAGACGCGCCGGTGGAGGTCAAATAAGTTCCGTTCGGTCATTAAATCCTCCTGGCTAAGGCTTGGTACCTTGCCACGTTGAATGGACTGTTGTTCACGCGCCAATGAACACCGCGTGTGGGTGAAAATTGCTAAATGCGCAGTGCATGGTCGGCATGCGTGTAGGGTAATTTCAGTGCATCGGCGACGGCGCGGCAGGTGACGTGCCCGTCATGCACATTCAGCCCGTTGCGCAGGTTGGCGTCGGCGGCAAGCGCCAGCCTCCAGCCTTTGTCGGCCAGCGCCAGCACGAAGGATGTCGTGGCGTTGCTCAGCGCGAAGGTCGAGGTGCGCGCCACCGCGCCCGGCATGTTGGTGACGCAGTAATGCACCACGTCGTCGACCACATAGGTCGGGTGCGAATGCGTGGTCGGCCGCGAGGTCTCGGCGCAGCCGCCCTGGTCGATGGCGACATCGACGATGACGGACCCGGGCTTCATCGCTTTTACCGTGGCCGCGGAGATCAATTTCGGCGCGGTCGATCCAGGTATGAGCACGGTGGCGATCACCAGATCGGCGCGCCGGCACAAGAGTTCGATGACGTCGGGCGTGGAGAATACCGTGCGCACGCGGCCACCCAATTGCGCGGCGATGCGGCGCAGCGCTTCCGGATTGCGATCGAGCGCGGTGACGTCGGCGCCCATGCCGGCGGCAATCAGCGCGGCATTGCTGCCGGCCACGCCGCCGCCGAGGATGAGTACGCTCGCGGCGCCGACCCCGGGCACGCCGCCGAGCAGCACGCCGCGGCCGCCGTTCTCCTTTTCCAGACAGTGGGCGCCGACATGCGGCGCCATGCGGCCGGCGACTTCCGACATCGGCGTGAGCAGCGGCAGGGTACCGTTCGGCCCGGTGACGGTCTCATAGGCGATGGCGGTGACGCCCGATTTGAGCAGGTCTTCGGTCTGTTCGCGGTCAGGTGCGAGATGCAGATACGTGAACAGCACCTGGCCGCGCCTGAGTTTTTTCCGCTCGGCGGCGAGCGGTTCCTTGACCTTCACGATCAGTTCGGCGCCGCCGAAAACGGTATCGGCGTCCGCGGCGATCTCGGCGCCGGCCGCGCGATAATCGGCGTCTGCCAGTCCCGCGCCCGCGCCGGCATTCGTCTCCACCAGCATCCGGTGGCCCTTGTCGGCCAATTCGCGCACCGTCGAGGGTACGAGACCGACGCGGTACTCGTTGTCCTTTATTTCCTTGGGAACGCCGATCAGCATGGCGGTTGAGCTTTGTTTGCTGTGCGAAGCGCTACATCACGTAGAGGCGATCCGGCAGTACGTCCGGCGATCCGTCCGGCGGCGCGTGCTCGGCCAGCACCGCGCCGCAACGCTCGATCGCGGCAACAAAGCCGGCGGCGATACGGCCGTCGCGCATGTGGCCGGTCAGGGCGTCGATTGCGGCCTGCCATTCCGCACTATGGACATTCGCGGCGATGGCCTCGTCGGCGATGATGCGGGCGTAGCGCTCAGCGAGTGATACGAAGATCAGAACGCCGGCGCGATTTGCGGTGTGACTGGCGTGCCGGAGGTAAAACTGTTCGAGCGCCGCGTGGTGGGCCCGGGCGTGCTGCACGCGACGCGGCACGAGCCAACGCCGCAACGGCGCCCAGGAAAACAACAGGCCGGCAGCGATGAAAAGAGCGAGCTGCACCAGAAAAATCCGCTCCACGCTCCATGGCGTCAGATAGATCAGCGGCCATGGCAGCGCCAGCGCGAGCACGCTCGCCCAGAGCACAGGAACGTAGGCATATCCCGATGAGGCGTGGGCGAGTACGCAGACGAGCTGTCCACTGGTGCGCTGCTCCGCAGTCCGGATCGCGGCTGCAATCGCTGTGTGATCTTCCGGCGTGATGTGCATCACCAGCTCCCCGATGCGCCGCCGCCGCCCGACGAACCGCCGCCGCCGGAAAATCCCCCGTCAAAGCCGCCCCCGGATGAGCCGCCCCAGCCCGAGGAGCTTGAACCTCCACCCCAGCCACCGCCTGGAAACGGCACAAAGACCATGCGTCCGTTGCGTCTGACGTAGCGGCCGGATGGACTGCGCTCGGCGCGAATCATCTGAAAGAACACGAAAATGAAAACGCCGAAGAACACAAACGGCAGCAGCGCACTGATGAGACTGCCGGTATCGTCCTGGCGGACCGCGATCTTGCGCTGCCAGTCCGTGGTGTCGCCCGACAGCACGCTGATGATGCCGTCGACGCCGCGCTCGATGCCGCCGGAAAAATCGTTGGCCTTGAAACGCGGCAGCACGGCGCTCTGAATGATGACCGACGACAACGCATCGGTCAGCGTCCCTTCAAGGCCGTAGCCGACTTCGATGCGCACCTTGTGCTCGGCCGGTGCAATCAGGAACAGGACGCCATTGTTTTTCTTCGCCTCGCCGAGCTTCCAGAACCGGAACAGCTCGTTGGCGAAGGTCTCGATGTCGCCGCCCTGCAGCGATTTCACTGTGGCGACGACGAGCTGGATGCTGGATTTGTCCTCCAGGTCCTTGAGCTTGGCTTCGACATTGGCCCGGCTCTGCGGAGTCATGACGTTCGCCTGGTCGACGACGCGGCCGGTCAGCGGCGGAAAGTCAAAGGCGAACGCAAATGTCGCCAGCGCGCAGAAGACGATGATCGTAATGGCTGTGCCCGCGGCTCGCAACGGCGCGTTGCCCATCAGAATTTCACCGCGGGCGGCTTTTCTGCGCCCTCGTTGGCGGTGAATTCCGCCATCGGCTTGGCATCGGTAAAGAAGAATTTCGCCCAGATCACCGTCGGAAACGTGCGCAGCGATGTGTTGTAGACGCGCACCGCTTCGATGTAATCGCGGCGCGCTACCGCGATGCGGTTTTCGGTGCCTTCCAGCTGCGACTGCAGCGCCAGGAAATTCGCGTTGGATTTTAGATCGGGATAGTTCTCCGTCACCGCCAGGAGTCGCCCGAGCGCGCCACTGAGCTGGTTCTGCGCGTCCTGGAATGCCTTGAGCTTGGCCGGGTCGGTGAGATCATCGACGCTGACTTTGACCTGTGTCGCCTTGGCGCGGGCCTCGACCACGGCGGTCAGCACACTCTTCTCCTGCGCCGCGTAGCCCTGCACGGTCGCCACCAGATTGGGAATGAGGTCGGCCCGGCGCTGATATTGATTTTGCACGTCGGACCAGCGCGCCTTGGCCTGCTCCTGCAGCGTCGGTATTGTGTTGTAGCCGCAAGCCGAAAGCGCGAGGCCGATGCCGATCACCGCCAAAACCGCGCGAACACGCGTCGCGATCGCCTTCATGGTCGCCTCCCAGGTCACTTCTACGCAAAATGCGCGCTCAATTCTCCACAGATTCCATGCCGGCGATGTCGATGCCGAAGCCGGACAGGCCCACATAAGTCATCGGGCGCGATGTCGATAAAATCCGGATCGAGTTGACGCCCAGATCCTTTAATATCTGTGCACCCAGGCCGATCTCACGCCATTGCCGGCTGCGCGCTTCGCCAGAAGCGGTCTCGTCGGGTTTTGGGATGGTCAGTACCGGCACGCCGGCAGTGCCGTCGCGCAGCAGCACGAGCACGCCGCGGCCCTCGGTCTTAAACCGCGCCAGCGTGTTATGGATTGTTTTCGCGCCGCCGAACACGTCCGCAATGATGTCGGCGCGGTGCAGGCGTGTCAGCACGTTCTTGCCGTCGCCGATGTGGCCGTGCACGAACGCCATGTGATAGACCGGATCGAACGGCGTGAGAAACGCATAGCCGGTCAGGGTGCCGATCTCCGATTGTACCGGAAACTCGCCCGCGCGCTCGATCAGCTTGTCGCGCGCCTGGCGGTAGGCGATCAGCTCGGCAATGGTGAGATGTTGCAGCCGGTGCTGGTCGGCGAACTTTTTCAGCTCGGGCCCGCGCATCACGGTGCCGTCGTCGTTCATGAGTTCGGCCAGCACGCCGACCGGCGGCAAGCCGGCGAGCCTGCAGAGATCGACGCACGCTTCGGTGTGGCCCGAGCGCATGAGCACGCCGCCTTCGCGCGCGATCAACGGAAAGACATGGCCGGGGCGCACGAAATCCGCCGCGCCGGTGTTGCCGTTGGCGATCGCGCGCACCGTATTGGTGCGCTCCTCCGCGGAAATTCCCGTGGTCAGACCGTGGCGCACGTCGACCGATACGGTGAATGCGGTGCCGAGCGGCGCATTATTGAACGCGACCATCGGATCGAGGTGCAGACGCCGCGCCTCGTCCGCCCCGAGGGGGGCACAGACAATGCCCGAGGTGTGGCGGATGATGAATGCCATCTTCTCCGGCGTACACAGGCTCGCCGCCACGAACAGGTCGCCCTCGTTCTCGCGGTCGTCGTCGTCGGCGACGATAACGATTTCGCCGCGCGCAAAGGCGGCAATGGCGGCGCTGATGTGCTGGTGGGTATCGTCTGCCATTTGGCTCACTTCACTGGCGGCGCAAACGGCCATGCCGGCATTTCGCCGACCTGGCCGCGCTGGCGCAGATAATGGTCCGCAATCACGCACGCCACCATGGCCTCGCCGATCGGCACGGCCCGGATGCCGACGCACGGGTCGTGGCGGCCTTTGGTGGAAATCTCGGTATCGCGGCCATAGCGGTCGACCGTGCGGCGGGGATTGAGAATCGACGAGGTCGGCTTGACCGCAAAACGGGCCACAATCGACTGCCCGGTGGAGATGCCACCGAGAATGCCGCCGGCATTATTGGACAGAAACACCGGCTTGCCGTCATTGCCCATGCGCATCTCGTCGGCGTTGTCTTCTCCCGAGAGCGCCGCCGCGCCGAACCCCGCGCCGATCTCGACGCCCTTGACCGCATTGATGCCCATCAGCGCGGCGGCGAGGTCGCCGTCGAGCTTGCCGTAGATCGGCGCGCCGAGGCCCGCAGGCACGCCTTCGGCGACGATCTCGATCACCGCGCCGGTCGATGAGCCTGCCTTGCGCACGCCGTCGAGATAGCCTTCCAGCGTGGCAGCGAGTCTGGCGTCCGGACAAAAAAACGGATTGCGCGCGACTTCGTCCCAGTCGAAGTGGGCGCGGTCGATGCGGTGCGGTCCCATCTGGATGAGCGCGCCGCGCACCGACATGTCCGGCACGATCTTGCGGGCGATGGCACCGGCGGCGACCCGCATCGCCGTCTCGCGCGCCGACTGGCGGCCGCCGCCGCGATAATCGCGCAGGCCGTATTTGATGTCGTAGGTGTAGTCGGCGTGACCAGGCCGGTACTTGTCCTTGATTTCGGAATAGTCCTTCGAGCGCTGGTCGACATTCTCGATCAGAAGCGCGATCGGCGTACCGGTCGTCACCTGCCGTCCGCTTACCTCGTCGGCAAACACGCCAGACAGAATCTTGACCTGATCCGGCTCCTGGCGCTGCGTGGTGAAGCGCGATTGCCCGGGCCGGCGCTTGTCGAGATAAGGTTGAATGTCGGCTTCGGTCAGTGGAATGCGCGGCGGGCAGCCGTCGACCACGCAGCCGATTGCCGGCCCATGGCTTTCGCCGAAGGTCGTAACCCGAAACATATGGCCGAAGCTGTTGAAGGACATGGTTCGAATTGTTTGCGATGAACCGCGATGCGGGTTGGTAGCCCGCCGAGTCTGTGGGGTCAAATGGCGGCGGTTCAGTCGCCGGCACGCGCCAATTGTCCTTAACGGCCCAGCGTCCGCGCCACGCGAAAGCCGAGATAAAATACCTTCGTGCTGGTCGCATAGCCGTCGCGGTCGGCCGAGCGCAGCCTTGCGGGGCTGTAATCCCAGGCGCCGCCGCGCGCCACGTGCGAAGCGCAATTGCCACCAGTCATCCACGCCGCACCGTCGATCGGCGCATGATCGTAAGTCGAGTGATAGCAGTCTTCGACCCATTGCCAAACATTTCCCGCCATGTCGTAGAGGCCGAACTTGTTGGGACGGAACGAACCGACCGGCGCCGGTTGTTGTCCGTCCCATCGGCTCCCGCAATGCAGGCAGTTGGCGTTGTCGACGCCGAGTTGATCGCCCCAGTAGTACACCGATGTCGTTCCCGCGCGCGCTGCGTATTCCCATTCGGCCTCGGTCAGCAGGCGATAGGTCTTGCCGGTCATCAGACTGAGCCAGGCGGCATATTGCTTCGCCTCGTCATAAGAGACGTTGATTACGGGTTGCCGGTCTCCCGGAAATCCACCGTCGGAGACGGGCTGGCAGGGGCCGACGGCAACGCAAGTGTTCCAGTTCGCCACCGTGATTTGAAACTTGGACACTGCAAACGGCGTGGCGATGGCGACTCGATGCTGCGGGCTCTCATTAGGATATCGGCCGGGTTCGTCAGGCGGCGATCCCATCGTGAATTGTCCCGGCGGGATCAAGATCATCGCCGGGCATTCCTGATCCTTCGCGCATTCGGAGAAGGCGTCGCCGGGCTTGAGCGCCTGCTCCGCGGCGGCACTGAGCACCTTGGGTTGAACGTCGGTGGCCTTGTAGGGACGGGTCACCATGAACCAGCGCCACTGTTCGTGGATGTAGGATTGATTGATCCAAGCGATGAGTCCGATAATAACAACGACGAGTGACACAGTGAGCAGCGATTGCATGCGGATGATGCGACGCTGTGCGGCACTGGATCTGGCAAACTGTGCCGCTTCCGACTCTTTGCTCGCGGCGATGAAGGCGAGCATCAGATCGGTGATAGCGGGCGCATTGGGGCTGCGGCTGGCGGCCCAGACTTGCGCCGCTGAAAGGTCGTCGCCGCGCAGCAACAGCGATTCAGCGCGGCCGCGCGCATTCCAGCGAGCTGAAAGTTCGCCGATCCGCGTGTGCTCACGGATCCAATCGAAGTTTTGGCGCAGCGCCTCAGCGAGTTGTGCAAGCGGCCGAGTCACGCTCTGACCGGTATCGAAGCGGACGAATTGCCGGCGGCGCAACTGCTCCGGGATGTCGGCTTCGGGCACCGGCGCGAACAGCACCGGCAAGATGCGCTTGGTTTTTTCAAGCGCGGCGTTGACTTCCCATTCGCAGCGTTCGGATCTCACCGACTCCGGGGAGACGATGTAAACCACGGTATCGGCATGTTCGATCAGGCCGTTAAGGCGCGCTTCCCAATCTTCCCCGGCGACGATGTCATGACGATCGAGAAACGGTGCAAACCCGGCGAGCTCCAATCCGGCGACCAATTCCTCGGCAAAAGCGCTGGCGTCGCGCCGCGAATAGGAGACGAAGACTTTCAGTTTGTCGCTGTCGCCCGCCTCAGCCATGCCCCTGGCCATGCCGTTGCGTAGTAGTTCGGGAGAACGTCAGTAGGCCATCGTGCCGCAAAATCCGCAACAGCGATCTAAGCAAAGAGGCCTGAGGTGAGCCCCAATCACGAATACCGCGCCATCGTCCCGCCGGCGAACACATAGACGACGCCGTGGACAATATCGGCGTGGACGGCTCCTTCGTGCGGCAGAATGTTGAAATGCGCGATCAGCGCCCGCGCCACGCCGCCGTGGGCGGTGACGACGGTGTCCTGTGTCACCGTCGCATACCAGGCGCTGACACGCGCCGTCACGTCGCGGTAGGACTCGCCGCCCGGCGGCGTAAAACCCCACTTGTTCTGCTCGCGCGCCGCTAACGCCTCAGCGTCGCGCCCGGCGATTTCGGGCAGCGTCAGTCCTTCCCAATCGCCGAATGAAATCTCGATGAGCCGTTTGTCGACGTCGTAGATGTCGGGCTCGAGATCGACCGCGGTACGGACCAGCTGCATGGTTTCGCGGGCGCGGCATAGCGGGCTCGACACATAGGCGCAGTCCACCGCCGCGCGACCGTCGCGCACCAAAAGATCGCGCAGGATATCGCCGCAGTGACTGGCCTGCCCGCGGCCGCGTGCATTCAGCGGCGTGTCGCGGTGGCCCTGCAGCCGCTGCTCGACGTTCCAGTCGGTCTCGCCGTGACGGATGTAATAGAGCACAGGCATGCCGGAGCCCGAAATCGAAGCCGTCATCAGAGATTACAAATCAAAAGAGACAGCGGCAAATTCCGGCTCTGATTTTCGATTTCACTCGCTGGTCTTTACCACTGCGATATCGGGGGCGTCCGGGTGCTTGATGCCGACGATATGATAGCCGGAATCGACATGATGCACTTCGCCGGTCACCCCACGCGACATGTCGGACAGGAGGTAGGCCGCCGACTCGCCGACATCCTCGATCGTGACATTGCGGCGCAGCGGCGCGTTGTGCTCGTTCCACTTGAGGATATAGCGAAAGTCGCCGACGGCTGAAGACGCCAGCGTCTTGATCGCGCCCGACGAGATGGCATTGACGCGGATGTTCTTGCCGCCGAGATCGGCGGCGAGGTAGCGCACGCTGGCCTCGAGCGCGGCCTTGGCGACGCCCATGACATTATAGTGCGGCATCCACTTCTCGGCGCCGTAATAGGTCAGCGTCAGGAGCGAGCCGCCGTTCGGCATCATTTTTTCGGCGCGCTGCGCGACTGCGGTAAACGAATAGCAGCTGATCAGCATCGTCTTGGTGAAATTGTCGGCCGTGGTGTCGACGTAACGGCCGTCGAGCTGTTCGCGGTCGGAAAAGGCGATGGCGTGAACCAGGAAATCGATCCCGCTCCAGGCCGATTGCAGCTGCGCAAATGCCGCATCGATGGTCGCAGCAACCGACACGTCGCAATCGCCGACGACCATGCCGCCGACCTCTTCGGCTAGCGGTTCGACGCGGCGCTTGAGCGCCTCGCCCTGATAAGTGAAGGCAAGCTCGGCGCCGTGCCCGCGGCACGCCTTGGCGATGCCCCAGGCGAGCGAGCGCTGATTCGCGACCCCCATGATCAGGCCGCGCTTGCCGCGCATCAGGCCCGGTGCTTCCGGCATTGCCACCTCTGGAATGACCCCAAATCCCCAACCAACCTATGGCATAGGGCCGCCCGATCCGACAAGCGCACGGATGGCCTTACTTTTCAGCCTTGGATGCGGGTTTTCACGCTGTTGGGCGCTGTTTTCTTGCCGAGTTGCCCGCGTCCGGCCTGCATTAAGGAATAGTGCGCTTGCCATGGGGTTGTTCGGGTGCAGGCAGGTATTTTGTCCGTCTGCCGCACGGGCTTTTTGCTGCCAGTTTTTCCTCAATGGCGGAGTTGCATGATTGAGTGATTTCCGGAATCAGATCGAGGCGGCCATTCCGGCGCTGCGCCGTTACGCGCGGGCGTTGACCCGTGACGCCGACGTGGCCGACGACCTCGTGCAGGATACCTTGGTGCGGGCGTTGCGTTCCGAGCATCTGTTCCATGGCGGCGACGTTCGGGCATGGCTCTACACCATTCTGACCAATCTCAATCGCAACCGGCTGCGGACCCTGTCGCGGCGTCCGGTGCTCACGCCGATCAAGGACAGCGACGCCGCAACCGGCGGGCCGGAGGCGGGCAGCCGCGATATCGGCCGCGCGCTCGACGAACTCGGCGAGGAACCGCGCACGGCGCTGCTGCTCGTCGTGCTCGAAGGGCTCACTTACCGCGAGGTCGCCGAAGTGCAGGGCGTGCCGATCGGAACGGTGATGTCCCGGCTGGCGCGCGCCCGCATGCAGATCCGCTCATATCTCGACGGCGAGCGCCCGGCGCTGCGCCGTGTGAAATAACAAAAGAGAAAAGACGATGATCGATCGAGACTCCCTTGTGACTGAAGACGAACTCCACGCTTATGTCGACGGCGAACTGCCGCCCGGGCGGCGCGGTGCGGTCGAGGCGTGGCTGGCGACGCATCCCGACGCTGCGGCCGCGGTCGCCGCCTGGCGCAGCCAGGCCGAACTGATCCAGGCGCGCTACGGCGGCGTCGTCGATGAGCCGACGCCAGACCGGCTTTCCGTCGCGCAGCTCGCATGCCGCCGCCGTAACGGATGGCTTGCGGTCGCGTCTGCCGCCGCGCTCTTAGCCTTCATCGGCGGCGGCGCAAGCGGCTGGTTCGCGCACGGCGCCGCGGTTGCCGGTCCGTCGGACCTCAAGCGCTATACCGCCGAGGCGCTCGATGCCTACCGCCTCTACGTCGTTGAGGTCCGCCATCCGGTCGAAGTGCCGGGGGACGAGAGGCCGCACCTGACGCAGTGGCTGTCGAAGCGCGTCGGCTCGCCCGTGCATATTCCCGAGCTGGAGAAGATGGGCCTGAAACTTGTCGGCGGCAGGCTTCTGCCGGGCCCGACCGGGCCGACCGCGTTCTTTATGTATGAAACCGCCTCCGGCGAGCGGTTCACGCTCTATTGCGGCCAGACCAAGGACCAAGCGACCGCATTGCGCTTTATCGCCGGCAACCGCAACTCGGCGTATTACTGGGTCGACAACAATCTGTTCTACGTGCTGACGGGGCCCGCCGAGCAGGACAAGCTCCATGCGATCGCGCAGGCCGCCTATGACCAGATCGACGTACGTTCGCCACCGCAGGGCGGGTGATTAGGCGTTCGCTTTCGGCTAAGGTGATCGGCAACGGTCCCTTTGTCGAAAAGGAAGACGTACGATGAGCCTGATGTCGACGATGGATCCCGCTGCGGAGCGCAGCGGGCGAACTGGACTTAAATTCAAACCGCTGACCAAATACATCGGCTGCGAGGTTTCGGGCATCGATTTGCGCCAGCCGGTGTCGTCGGCCGACGCATCGGCAATTTACCGCGCCTGGCTCGACCATGCGGTGCTGTTGTTCCGCGATCAGGATATGGCGCAGGAGGACTTGATCCGCGTCACCGGCATTTTCGGCGAGTTCGCGCCGCTCGGCCGGCCGAAGCACACGTTGCCGAGCGGCTTTTCCAAAATCCTGCCCAACATCATGCTGATCTCGAACATCCGCGAGAACGGCGAGACCATTGGCGCGCTGCCGGACGGCGAGATGATGTTTCATCACGACACCATCCATCGCGACGATCCGCACAAGGCGACGCTGCTCTATTCGGTGGAGATTCCGACCCATGGCGGCGACACGCTGTTCGCCAGCGGTACCGCCGCCTACGACGCGCTCGACGCGGCGATGAAGAAGCGGCTCGATGGTCGCAAAGCCGTGAACTATTACGTCTACAATTCGGTCAAACGTAACGACAAGCAGGCCGTCGACGCATCCAGCCAAGCGGTGCATCCTGTGGTGCGCACACATGACGAAACAGGCCGAAAGGCACTCTATGTCAACCGGCTGATGTCGGTGCGTATCGACGGTATGGAAGAAGCCGAGAGCGACGCGCTCCTCAACACGCTGTTCGACGTTTCTGAAAAACCGGAATTCGTCTACACGCATGTCTGGCGCAAGGGCGACCTGATCGTCTGGGACAATCGCTGTTCAAGCCACGCCCGCACCGATTTCCCCGCCGACCAGCGCCGGCTGTTGCTGCGCACCACAGTGAAGGGCAATTGCCGGCCCTATTAGTGTCGCCGCCAAATTCGTTTTCGGAACATCGCGCGGCGAGACCCGCATTCACGCCGGGGCCACTGAAGGTTTGGGAGCAAACAGATGAAGACTCTGGTGATCGAACACACCGCCCCGTTTCAAGGCCTGCCGGAACTGGTGGCCGACGCTGAAGGCCTGTTCGCCCGTGAGGGCCTGAAGATCGAGTGGGCCAACACCAACGTGGGCGTCGATCGCGGCGCGCGCACCGACGTGTTCGATCCGAAGGGCCTCGATCCGTTCCGCAGCCACGGCCGCCTGCTCGAACAGGGCAAGGCCGACATGTACAACGCCTGCGAATGGGGCAATTACTGCCGCGTGCAGGCGACCGGCGTGAAAAGCCGCCAGCTCGGCCGCCGCGCCATCGTCACCTACGCGGCCATCGCGGTGCGGCCGGATTCGCCGGTCTACACCGCGCAACAACTCGCGCGCCGCAAGGTCGGTGTACCATTCTACTTCGGCACGCATTATCTCGCGCTGCACATGCTGGAAGGCTTCGTGCCGCGCAAGGACATTGTTGTGTGCAGCGTGCCGCACGGCTCGCGCTTCCGCTTCGATCTGTTGATGAACGGCGAGATCGACGCCACGACGCTGACCGAGCCTTATGTGACGCTGGCGGAGAAAAAAGGTTGCCGGCTTGTCTGCTCGGCGTTCTATCACGGCACCCAGGTCGGCACCGACAAGATCGATGCCGAAACGATGAGCGCCTATAACCGCGCGGTGGGCGAAGCGGTGCGGCGCATCAACGCCGACAAGCGCGGCTATCTCCACTATTTCATCGATTATCACAAGGCGCGCGATCCGGAGATCGGTACGCTGTCGCCCGACGAACTGCGCGAAAGCCGCCTCGTCGTCTGCGAACCGGCGCCGATCCCGCTCGACGAGATGCAGCGCACCTACGACTGGGTGAAGAGCTGGGGCATGCTGGAGGCGGCTCAGACGCCGCTCGATCTCGTCAACGCCGATGTGCAGGCGAGGGCGCATGCGGCAGCGTGATGACGAGGGCGCCGCGATGAACGCTGCTACGCCGGACTTGGCGGGAAGGCCTTAGCAGGCTGCTTGACGCCTGCGCGCGCTGGCCTGCATGCTGGGAACGCCGCGAAAAGGCGATACCCGTGTCGCAGAGATATCCGTGGAACCGTCAGACCGTCCGCCGCCGCTGTGCTTCGTGCTGATGCCGTTCGGACGCAAGACCGACGCGGCTGGGCGTGTGACCAATTTCGATTCCGTGTTCAAAAAGATCATCGGTCCGGCCGTCGAGCAGGCGGGACTCGAGCCGATCCGCGCCGATGAGGAAAAGATCGGCGGCACGATCCATAAGCCGATGTTCGAGCGGCTCATGCTCTGCCATTACGCGGTCGCCGATATCACCGGCGCCAATCCCAATGTGTTCTATGAGCTCGGCATCCGCCACGCGCTGCGGCCATCAAGCACCGCGATCGTATTCCGGGAAGGCACCGTGATCCCGTTCGATATCGCGCTGGTCCGCGGCATTTCGTACAAGACCGACGCCGCCGGCGAGCCGGTCGATGTCGACGGGCCGATCGCCGCGATCGCGGCGCATCTTGCGGCGGCGCGGCACGAGCCGCACGACGACAGTCCGATTTTCCAGCTGGTCGATGTGCTGCCGCATTGGCAGATCGATCATTCCAAGACCGATGTGTTCCGAGAACAGATCGACTACTCGAAGCGCTACAAGAAGCGGCTCGCCGATGCGGTGCGCGCCGGCGCCGATGCGGTGAAGGAGATCGCCGCCGAGGCCGCGCTGAAGAATCTCAATGAGATCGAAACCGGCATCATCGTCGACCTTTATCTGTCGCTGCGCGATGTTGAATCCCATGCGGCGATGGTTGAGCTGTACGAGCGCATGCCGCCGCCACTGCAGCGCGCGAAGATGATCCGCGAGCAACTCGGCTTCGCGCTCAACCGCGCCGAGCGCTTCGACGACGCCGAGACGGTGCTCAAAGAAGTCATCGCCGAGTTCGGTCCGTCGAGCGAAACCAACGGGCTCCTCGGCCGCATCTACAAGGACCGCTGGACCAAGGCGAAGGAGGGTGGCCGCCCGGAAGCGCGCAGCCTGCTGCGGCGGGCGATCGATACGTATCTGGAAGGGTTTGAGGCCGACTGGCGCGACGCTTATCCGGGCATCAACGCGCTCACCCTGATGGAGCAGCAGGACAAGCCCGATCCGCGTAAGGCGCGCATTCTTCCAGTCGTGACCTATTCGGTGACGCGCAAAGCGGCGAAGAACGCCGATTATTGGGATTACGCGACGCTTCTCGAACTCGCCGTGCTCGGCGACGATCACGACGCCGCCGATGAAAATCTGGCGGAAGCAGCCTCGCACGCGCGCCACGCCTGGGAAGTGCAGTCAACCAAACGCAATCTCGGCCTGATCCGCGCCACGCGCGAGGCGCGCGCGGAGGATGCAGCCTGGATCAAACAGATCGAGGACGAACTGGAGCGAGCCGCCGAGGCGCTCAAGCCGGCAGGCTAGATCAACGCGGCGCTGATGCGCGCCTCACGCGGCTCACATATCCTTGCGCGGATCGTAAGCCTTGTCGGCCTTCCATTTCTTCATCAGCGCATCGAGATCGGCGTCGCTGTTCTCGGGCAGCACGATGCGTGCGGTGGCCAAGAGATCGCCCTTGCCGGACTTGGCCGGAAAGCCCTTACCGCGCAGCCGGAAGGTGCGGCCGCTGTTGGTCCAGGCCGGGATCGTCAGCTCGACATGACCGTCGAGGGTGGGCACACGCACCTTGCCGCCGAGCGCCGCCTCATAGAGCGCGATCGGCAGGTCGAGTTTCAGGTCGGCGCCGTCGAGCACAAACAGATGATGCGGCGCGACCGTGACGGTGATCATCACGTCGCCCGAGCCGCCCTGGCCGGGCATACCCTGGCCGCGTACGCGCACGTTCTGGCCGGTGGTGATGCCAGCGGGGATTTTTACGTCGATGTCCTTGCCGGTCGGCAGCCGCAGCCGCCGCGTCACGCCCTTGGCGGCTTCGGGCAGCGTGATCGTCGCCTCGGCATGGACGTCGGCGCCGGTGCCGAAATCCTCGGCTTCGAAATGCGACGCGCGTGGGCCTCCGCCGCCGGCGCCGCCAAAGGCCTGGCGCAGGATATCCTCGAAGCCGGCGCCAGCTCTGGCGCCTGCACCCTTGCCGCGCCGCGTGCGGGTGAAGCCCTCGGGACCGAAATTGAAGGTCTCAAAATGTGCGTCGCCGCCGCCGAAGCCTGCGCCCGGCTGTGGGCCGGCGCCGGCGCCGAAGCCTTCAAAACCCTGAAATTTCGGCTTGCCCTCGGCGTCGATCTCGCCGCGGTCGAAGGCCTTGCGCTTGTCGGCATCGCCGACAATCTCGTGCGCGGCGTTCAGCTCGGAAAAGCGCGTTGCCGCCTTCGGATCGTTCTTGTTGGCGTCCGGGTGCAGCTTCTTGGCGAGCCGCCGGTAGGCGCTCTTGATTTCGGCTGCACTCGCTTTGCGATCGACGCCCAAGACGTCATAGGGATCGCGCATCCCCGCGGACTCCAGATTCGTGCTTCGGGCCGGCCCCGCCGCCCACTTGAACCATAGTAAGCATCATTATGTGGGCGTAACGGGGCCGAGTCGCAATGTGCCGCGCCAACCGCAGGCGCCATCTCCAGCCGGCCCTCAGCCCGCGCTGATCGGCTTGAGGTTCTTGACCTGCCATTCGCCGCGGCCAGTGCGGCAGGCCGAGCCCTGCAGCCACGCCTGGGCGCCTGCGTTGACGTAGCTCGCGAGAAAATTGCGGCAGGACTGGCCGCCTTCGCTGTAAGCGGCTGCGAGCGGGGTGATGTTGCCGCCGACGCCGGTCTGCGGATTGCGCCAGGGCACGCTGTTGCCCTTGTCGCCGTGTTCCAGCGCGTCGGCCGCGGCGGCCCGCGCATAGGCGAGATCGGCTTCGGAAACCTTCGTCGCAGCCGCGTCGGACTTCACCGCCGGGCGGTTGATTGAGCCACTGACGTCGGCCCGGGCGTCCGGCTTTGAAAGCATCGATTCGAGCTGATAGGAGCAGCCGCCCGAGGCGAGCGCGCCAAATAGCGCAACCGCCAGCGCGAACCGATGCGGCCCGCATAGGCGGTACGTCACCGTTCCATTATATGAAGATCGGCGAACAGCCCGCCAATTGGCCCACACGCCCAACGCGAGACCCCAAACCCAATGACTGACGCGGACCCCATTGAGCACCCAAGCCGGTTAACGGGCGGTGACTTTACCGAAGCCGCCGAGCCGGTCCGGCTGTTTGCGGAGTGGTTCGCGGAAGCGCGGCGCGCCGAGCCGGTCAATCCGGACGCCATGGCTCTCGCGACCGTCGACGCCGGCGGTCTGCCCAATGTGCGCATGGTGCTGCTCAAGGGCTTCGATGAGCGCGGCTTCGTGTTCTACACCAACCTCGGCAGCGTGAAGGCGCACGAGCTTGAGGGCTCACCGAAGGCGGCGCTCACGTTTTACTGGAAGACTTTGCGGCGCCAGGTACGCGCGCGCGGCACGGTGGAACCCGTGTCGGCCCAAGAGGCCGACGCCTATTTTGCCAGCCGCTCGCGCATGGCGCAGATCGGCGCCTGGGCGTCGAAGCAGTCGACGGCACTGGAAAGCCGCATGGCCTTCGAGAAGGCAATCGCCCGCTACGCCGCCAAATTCGGCATCGGCACGGTACCGCGCCCGGATTTCTGGTCGGGCTACCGCGTGGCGCCGGTCGAAATCGAGTTCTGGCAGGAGCGGCTCTACCGGCTGCATGACCGGATCGCCTTCCGGCGCTCTGGTTCGGCCGCGCCGTGGACCAAAACGCGGCTTTATCCGTGACACGCGTCTTGCTTCGCTTCGCGCGCAATGACGGGTAGAATAGGACCATGCCCAATACCAACCAGCCACGCCGCACACTCCTGCTCACCGGAGCCAGCCGTGGCATCGGCCACGCCACAGTGAAGCGATTTTCCGCCGCCGGCTGGCGCGTCATCACCTGCTCGCGGCATCCGTTCCCGGAAAACTGCCCCTGGGAGGCGGGACCGGAGGATCACATCCAGGTCGATCTGTCCGATCCCGAGAACACCGAGCAGGCGATTGCCGAGACTAAGGGCCGCCTGCACGGCGAACTGCACGCGCTGGTCAACAATGCGGCGATTTCGCCCAAGGCGCCGGGCGGCAAGCGGCTCGGCTCGATCGAGACGTCGCGCGAGGACTGGCATCACATATTTCAGGTGAATTTCTTCGCTCCGATCATGCTGGCGCGGGGACTGCTCAACGAGCTGAGCGCCGCCAAGGGCTCGGTCGTCAACGTCACCTCGATCGCCGGTTCGCGCGTGCATCCGTTCGCCGGGACTGCGTATTCGACGTCGAAGGCGGCGCTCGCCGCGCTCACGCGCGAGATGGCGGCCGACTTTGGCGCACTCGGAGTGCGCGTCAACGCCATCGCGCCGGGCGAGATCGATACCGCGATGCTGTCGCCGGGCACGGAGAAGATCGTCGAAAATATCCCGATGCACCGGCTCGGCACGCCCGACGAGGTGGCGAAGATCATCTACGTGCTCTGCACTGACACGTCGTCCTACGTGAACGGCGCCGAGATCCACATCAACGGCGGCCAGCACGTGTGAGTTTCGGCAAGGGAGATTGCGATGATCCGCAAAGCAAAAGCTGTTTGGCGCGGCACCGGTCGCGGCGGCAATGGCGAGCTGTCGAGCGATTCCGGCGTGCTCGCTAACACGCCCTATTCGTTCCGCACCCGGTTCGAGAATGAGAAGGGCACCAATCCCGAAGAGCTGATCGCGGCGGCGCATGCCGGCTGCTTCACCATGGCGCTGGCGTTCGGGCTGCAGGCGGCGGGCTTCACGGCGGACGAACTTGCGACCGAAGCCGCGGTCACGCTGGAGCCGGAAGGGCAGGGGTTCCGCATCAGCCGCTCGGCGCTGACGTTGCGCGCCAAAGTGCCGAACCTCGATGCAGCGAAGTTCGCCGAGTTGGCGGGCGCCGCCGAAAAGAACTGCCCGGTGTCCAAGGTGCTCAAGGCCGAGATCACGCTCGACGCCAAGCTCGTCTGATTACGCGCAACGGAAGCCCGCAATGCTCGAACTCTATCACAACAACATTTCGGTCTGCGCGCAGAAGGTCCGCATCGTTCTTGCCGAGAAGAACCTGGCGTGGACCGAGCACCATCTGAGTCTCGCCCGCGGCGAGCAGCTCACGCCTGAATTCAAGGCGCTCAACCCGCGCGGCGTCGTACCGGTGCTGGTGCATGACGGTAACGTCATCGTCGAGTCGAGCGTGATCTGCGCGTATCTGGATGATGTATTTCCCGATCCACCGCTGACGCCCAAGGATCCCGTGCAGCGGGCGACGATGCGGCTGTGGTGCAAGCTGCCGGACGATATCCTGCACACCGCCTGCGCCACCATCAGCTTCGCCATCTCGTTCGGCCAGCAGCTCAAGAAACAGGCCGGTACCGGGCTTGAGGAACGGCTGATGAAGATGCCCGATCCGGCGCGGCGCGATCGGCAGCGCGCGCTGATCGAAAAGGGCATCGAGACGCCGTTCTTCCGCGACCACATCAAGGTGTTCGAGAAGACCGCGGCCGAGATGGAGGCCCAGCTCGCGAAAACCCGATGGCTCGCGTCCGACGCTTACAGCCTGGCGGATGCCGAAATCACGCCCTACATCGAGCGCGCCGATCGGCTCGGGCTTGCCGGACTGTGGGAGTCCCGGCAGCGGCTCGGCGACTGGTTCGCGCGCATCAAGGCACGCCCGAGCTACAAGGCGATTTCCGACTACCCGCCGTCCGACTACGATGACACCGGCCGCGACGGGCTGAAACATTGGCCGCGGATCAGAGAACTGATAGCGGCGTGAGCGCCTCGCGCACCTTTCACACCTCGCCCTTCGATGCGCGCTTCGCTCGCACCTCAGGATGAGGAAACAGATTAAACAACCCGGCTGTCGAGAATACGGTCGCTCGCAGCGATACGCGTTGAGGCATTCGCGGCGAGTTCGACCCGCGCCGCCGCGAGGTCAGCCGCTGTGCGTACCGATTGTTCCTCCAGCATCCATTGATAGGAGAACGCGTAGACGAAGGCGCAACGCGCGTAACGTGTTTGCGAATAGCGCATGAGCCGCGCTTCAAGCGGCGCATCATCCGCCAGCATTTCGCGCGCCAGCACGTAACCGTCTTCCGCCGCCATCGCGGCGCCTTGCGTCAGATGCGGCGGGAAGGTGTGCGCGGCATCGCCGCCGAGGACAACACGGCCGCGAAACCACGGCCACGGCAGGAGCAGCGGCTCGATCGGGCTATAAACAATGTCGGATTGCGGATCGAGCGCAGCGGCAATCTCGGTCACATAGCTGCCGTAGCCGGCAAGCCGCTGCCGGAACAACGTGGCATAGTCTTCGCGGGCGAACACGGCGTCTGACGCTTCCGGGCGGATGTGAAACACGTACATCAGGTCGTCGGCGAGCGGCATGGCGCCGGTCTTGCTGCCGACGCCTTGCAGAAATTCCATGCCGCGCACGTAGGGGCGCCGCGGCACCTGGATGCGCCAACCGCCGTATCCGGACGGCCGCGGCACAAACGCGCTCCCGAACAGATGCGCGCGTGTCGCCGAACGGATGCCGTCGAAGCCGGCGACGAGATCGAACGTCTCGGTCCGGCCGTCTGAGAATTTGACCGATGCGCCACCATCGCGGTCATCGACCGCACTGACGGTCACGCCGGTGCGCACCGTGGCGCCGGCCCGTGTCGCGGCAGCGAGCAAAATCTCATGCAGCCGCAGCCGCGACAGCGCGCACACCGCCGGTACTTTATCGTCCCCCATCAGAAACTTGTGCTCGACGATCGGCGCGCGGTGAGGATCGAATATCCACATGCGGTCGTAGGCGAAGCCGCTCGCCAGTATCTCCGGCAAGACACCGAGCGCCTCGTAGACGCGAAGCGCATTGGCCGGCTGGCCGAGGCCGACGCCCGGCACGTCAAAGGCCCGCCGGCGCTCGATCAGCAAAACCTCGACGCCGCGCCGCGCGAACGCAGTCGCCGCGGTCAGGCCGCCCACGCCGCCGCCCACCACCAGCACGCGCCGAATATCGCTCATTGCCGCAAAACCCTGATCCAATGCGCCGGACGATGGCGTGGAATGGCGGCGGCGGCAATCGGTGGGCCGAGGCCCCGTCGTGGTCTCGCTCGGCGGCCGGAGCCAAATGCCGCTGGGCCGCGCGCCGCGCGCCTTAACATAGGTTAAGGCGGTGGCTGGCACCGCAGCTAACCTCCGGCTCCACGGCAAAAGGTTCGTGCAGCGGCTCGATCCCGCGGGCCGCTCGAATCTCACCCTGATCGAATTTTTATCCGGGGTCGGCCGCCAAAAACCTCTGGAGGAAAAAATGAAAACGTTCCGTTCGGCTGGCGCGACCAGTCCAACCCTTGTTAGCGCGAACATCACCAGACGCCGGCTGGTGCAGGCCGGCAGCGCGCTTGGCGCGGCCGCGCTCGCCTCGCCGCCGCTCCTGAGCTACGCGCAGGGCGAGACGCCGATCAAGATCGGCATGCACGATCCGTTCACCGGCACCTATGCGGCCGAAGGCGAAAGCGAGAAGCGCGGCGCCCTGATGGCACTCGCCGAGGTCAATGCCAAGGGTGGACTGCTCGGCCGCAAGGTTACGCTAATTACGGAAGACGACGCCGCCAATGCCGGTCTCGCCGCGCAAAAGGCGCACAAGCTGATCGAGCAGGACAAGGTCAGCCTGCTCATGGGCGCGGTGTCGTCGGCAACCGCCTTGTCGGTCAACCAGGTCGCGCACGAGAAGGGCATGCTCTACATGGTGACGGGCGGTCACACTGACCCGGTCACCGGCACACAATGCCACTGGACCACGTTCCGCATCTGCACCACGACCTACATGCTGGCCGCGGGCCTTGCCGGCACGCTGTATAAAAAATTCGGCGGCAAGTGGTATTTCATCACGCCGGATTACGCTTTCGGCCATACGTTGCAGGAATCCTACGCCAAGCTGCTTAAAGGCATGGGCGGCACCGTGCTCGGCAATTCGCTGTCTCCGCTGGGCACCACCGACTTCTCGTCCTACCTGATCAAGGCGCAGCAAGCGAAGCCGGACGTTCTCATTCTTTTAGTTGACGGCCAGGACCTGGTGAACTGCATGAAGCAGGCCGCGCAATTCGGCCTGATGAAGAAATTTCCGATCGGCGGCGGATTAAGCGAGCTTGAAGTGTTGCGGGCGCTGCCAAAGGACGCAAAGACGGGCTGGTGGACGCTGGAATGGTGGTGGGATCAGCCGAACACGCCGCACGTCAAGGAATGGGTCGCGGCCTACAAGAAGGCCTACACCGACGGAACTTGGCCGAGTGCGCGCACTTGGTTCGGCTATGCCGGTCTGCACGCCCTGGCCTTGGGCGCCACTCAGGCGAAGTCAACTGATGCGGTTAAGGTCGCCAAGGCGCTGGAAGGTCTCGAACTGCCGCCCGAGATCAAGCTGCAGCCCAACAAGGTCTATTTCCGGCCAGGCGATCATCAGCTGATGTCTAGCGAGTTCCCCGGCGAAATCCTGCAGGACGGCACCTACCCGAATCTTTTCAAGGTCGCCGATATCGTCGCCGGCGACAAAATCGCACTGTCGGTCCAGGATACCGGCTGCAAGCTCGACTATCCGTCCTGATCGGCCGACTGCGCCTGCCGCAATCAAATACCGCGCCGCTCTTGTCGAAGGGCGGCGCGGCGTGGTTATGACGTAACGCTTTACCGGGTGGATCGGCCAGCGATGGAGCTTCTGCTTTTCAACGCCTTCAACGGCCTGATTCAGGGCGTATTTTATGCGCTCATGGCCCTCGGCCTGGCGCTGATCCTCAGCTTGAACTCCGTGATCAACATGGCGCATGGCGGCTTCCTCGTGATTGGCGCCTACCTCGCCTATACGCTCGATCCTTATCTCGGCTTCTGGGGCGCGCTGGTTGCCGGACCACTGCTTGCCGCCGTCATCGGCCTGATCGTCGAGCGGGTTCTGATCCGGCCGATCTACAAGCGTCCCGATCCCCTCTACAGCCTGCTCCTGACCTTCGGCTTGGCGCTGATCATCGAGGACATGGTGCGCACGATCTGGGGGCCGCAGGGGCTGCCGCTCGAAGTCCCCGATATCATCAATTCCCCGGTCAGCACAGAATATTTCTTCGTCACCGGCTACCGGCTGTTCGTCATTGGCATCACCGCGGCGGCGGCGATCGGACTTTATCTGCTGCTGCGCTACACCTTGCTCGGCATCCGCATCCGCGCCGGCACCAAGGATCTGGAAACGACGTCGGCGCTCGGAGTCAATATCTACAAGCTGCGCGCTCTCAATTTCGGCTTCGGCTGCATGTTCGCTGGTCTTGCCGGCGTGCTCGCGTCCGGCGTTCTCGGCCTCACGCCGCCGATGGGCGACAGCCTTATCATGCCGAGTTTCGTCGCCATCATCGTCGGCGGTGTCGGCAGCCTGTTCGGCGCGGTGCTGGGCGGCCTCATCATCGGTCTCGCGGCGGGCATCACCACGACCTACTACCCCGCGGCCAGCGAGGCGATCATTTATCTGATCATGCTGATCGTCCTGGTGGTGCGGCCGCGCGGTTTGTTCGGCGAGGAAGGGCTGTTCGAATGAAGCGCCCCGCAGCGATTGCCGCGATGTGGCTCGTGCTGATCGCGCTGCCGTGGTGGCTGCCGCAGATCGGCGGCTATACCGCGCTCGGCTCCAAGGTGCTGATTTACGCCATCGCCACGATGGGTCTGAACATCCTGCTCGGCTTCACCGGAGGGCTGTCGTTTGGGCAGGCGGCCTATTTTGGGCTCGGCGCCTATGGCGCCGGCATGACATTGAAGTACCTCGCTCCGAGCACGCCGCTCGCTATCTTGATCGGAACGCTCGCCGGCGGTTTGGCGGCGACCATCCTCGGCCCGCTGGTCATGCGGCGGCGCGGCATCTATTTCGCGATGATCACCATCGCCATCGGCCAGCTGTTCTATTTCATCATGGTGCGCTGGAACAACGTCACCGGCGGCGAGGACGGACTTGCCGGATTCAGCCGCCAGGATATCCATCTCGGCGGCGTGGTTGTCCGGCTTACGGAGGTAAATTTCTATTACCTCGTGCTCATCTGCTTCAGCGTCGCCGTAGCGGCGATGTGGGTTTTGCTGCAATCGCCACTCGGACACACCTGGGTCGCGATCCGCGAGAACCGGCGCCGCATGGAATTCCTCGGCGTGCGGGTTGAGCGCTACGTATGGGCGGCATTCGCGGTCGCCGGCTTCATCACCGCGCTCGCCGGTACGTTGAATGCGCTGCTGTTCAATTTCACATCGCCGCAGGATCTGCACTGGATCCTGTCGGGCGATTTCGTCATCATGATCGTGCTCGGCGGCATGCGCAGCTTCTGGGGGCCGCTGCTCGGCGTCATTATCTTCGTGGTTGCACAGGACTATCTGTCGAGCCTCACCGACAACTGGATGAGCCTGATCGGCCTGATGTTCGTGCTGATCGTGCTGCTGTTTCCCAGAGGACTGCTTGGCGCGTTGCCGCGCGGCGGAAAATTGGCGTGAAACCGATGACGGCCAGCATGCCAGCCGCCGCGCGCGGCTCGGAACCGAGCGGTGCGGAGCCGCCGGGCGCCCGCTCCGGTGCGGCCGAGTTGCTGCGGCTCGACAACGTATCGCGCTATTTCGGCAGCTTGAAAGCCGTGCAGGATGTTTCATTCGCCATGAACCAGGGCGAGCTGCGCGCGGTGATCGGCCCGAACGGCGCCGGCAAGACGACGTTCTTCAATCTGATCAGCGGGCTGTTGCCGCCGACCTCCGGCCAAGTCTGGTTCGCCGGAGACGATATCACGCGTTGGCCGGTGGTGCGGCGGGTCGCCTGCGGCATCGTCCGGACGTTTCAGATCACCGAAATCTTTCCGGACCTGAACGTGTTCGAAAACATCCGCGTCGGCGTCGAAACGGCCGCGGGGGTGAACGGCTGGCCGTTCGTCTCCGCCGCGCGCCGCCGCGCGCTTGACGGGCGCACCGATGAGATCATCGAGATGCTCGATCTGGCCGGTAAGGCCGGTCATCTGGTCGGCGAGCTGGCGCACGGCGATCAGCGCGTGGTGGAAGTCGGGATGGCTCTCGCGCTGCGGCCGCGCCTCTTGCTGCTCGACGAGCCTACCGCCGGCATGGGTGATGCCGAAACCGAACACATGGTGGAGCTGGTGCGGCGCCTGCACGCCACGCAGGGCATGAGCATCCTGTTCATCGAGCACGATATGGACATCGTGTTCGATATTGCACAACGCATTACCGTGCTCGATCAGGGCCGCGTGCTGGCCGAAGGCACGGCCGACGAAATTTCCGCCGATGCGAAAGTCCGTGCCGCCTATTTGGGAGAAGCCGAGTGACGGCCGTTCTGCGCGCCAGCGAGGTTCATACCTTCTACGGCAAGAGTCACATCCTGCACGGGGTTTCGCTCGAAGTCGGCGAGGGCGAAATCGTGGCGCTGCTGGGCCGCAACGGCGCCGGCAAGACCACGACGGTGCGCAGCCTGATCGGGCTCACGCCGCCGCGCGCGGGCGGCATCGAAATCTTCGGCCATGACACGACGCGCTGGCCGGCGCACCGTATCGCCGGCCTCGGCGTCGGTTACGTGCCGGAGGGCCGCAAGATTTTTGGCAGCCTTACCGTGCTGGAGAACCTGAAGGTGCCGCAGACGCGGCCTGGCCCGTGGACGCTCGAGCGCGTATTCACGTTGTTTCCACGTCTCAACGAACGCAAATCGCAGCTTGGCCGGCAATTATCCGGCGGCGAACAGGAGATGCTTTCGATTGCCCGGCCGCTTCTGCTTAACCCGCGCATCATGCTGTTGGACGAACCGTCGCAAGGGCTGGCACCGCTGATCGTGAAGGAAGTCATGCAGGTGGTGCGGCGGATGCGCGAAGACGGCCTTTCGGTGCTGCTGATCGAGCAGAACGTTCCGCTGTCGCTTGCGATTGCCGATCGCGTCTATGTTATCGACGACGGTAAGGTGGTGCATTCGGGGCCCGCCGCCGACCTCGCCAAGGACAGGGAACTGGTTGAAAAGCTCGCCGGCGCCAAGCGCAAGGGGACGCCGCCGCCTACGCCGCGGGGCGGCGCGGCTCACGCATAGAGAAAATCTAAAACCGCGGTCTCGGCTAGCACGGCTTCGGGAATCGAGTGGCGCGCCGACCGGGCGCGTTCTTCGGCGCTCTGCGTCGCCTGCAGATAGGCGCCGAGATGGCGCGCGCGCTCGATGATCTTGTTGCCTTCTGGCAGGCGCTCGGCCTCGAAGCGGCGCAGGCCGGCCGCCACGTCGTCGCCGTCGAGCGCTGCCGCCAGCGCTGCGGCATCGTCGGCCGCCTTGGAGACGCCGGCGGCGACGTGCGGCCGTGCCACGAAGGCGGCGTCGCCTACGATGGCCGCGCGGCCGAAGGCAAGCTGCGGGCTCGCCAGATCGTAGATCGGCTGCAGGATCGGTTCGTCGATCAGCCGTACGATGGCGCGAAACTGTGGCGGCAACAGCCGCTCGGCCGCCGCGCGCATGGCGGCGACCGCTTCGCGGCGAATGAGCGGCGGCGGGATCGAGATCGAATGCGTAACGCCTGCGTCGTCGGTGAGGAGCCACGGCAGTTCGCGCGTTTCATCAGCCGGCCGATACCAGACGACATTGCAGCGGCGGTGGCCTTCCCGCAGATCGCCGTTCGGGCCGGCCACCGGATAGAACAGGCATTGCTCGCCGGGCGGCAGGGTGAATGTCATCGCTTCGAACAGCTCGCGATGGATCGCGGGCGGAATGGCGCTCTCGGGCAACAGTGCGCGCCACGCGCAATAGCCGGCGTAGAGCGGGACAGCGTCCGGCAGGCACTGGCCGCGCACCGTCGAGCGCAGGCCGTCGGCGCCGATCAGTACGTCGGCTTCGGCGCTCGAGCCGTCGGCAAACCGCGCGATGACGCTCGCCCCGGCTTGTTCGAAGCGCGCGAGCCCGCGGCCACGATGATAGTGCGCCGCCGGGAAGGCGTCGCGCAGCACCCGGTAGACGCGTTCCCAGGCGGTCAGGACTTGCGGGCATTGCGTGGTCAGTACGGTGCGGCCCTCGATGTCGAGGAGTTTCCGCGTGCGTGCCGGTACGCCGAGATCGCGGGTGTCGAGCCCGAGCGCGGCGAGCCGCGCGATCAGTTCGGCCTGCGCCACGATGCCGGCACCGCGGCCGTCGAGTTCGCTCTCGACGCGCTCGTAAACGTCGACGGTAAAGCCGCGCCGCCGCAGCATGATGGCGGCCAGAAGCCCGCTCATCGAGCCGCCGATCACCAGCGCGCGCCGTTGCCTTGTCATTCCGCGGGAATCCAGCCCTTCTCCATAACCTATTTCAAAATTCGTGGCGGTTTTCTATATTCTGCCTGGAATCCCAGGAGGTAGGCCATGGCCCTGACGATGCTCGATAAATCCACCGACCGCGCCGATAAGGCGGATTGGCTGCCCGCGATTGCCGCCGAATTCGACCACGAGGAGCAGAACCACAATGGCTGCGTCGGCTCGACGCTGTTGTCCGAGGACGAACGCGTGCGGGTCTGGATCATCCGGCTCGCCCCCGGCGAGCGCATCGGCTTTCACCGCCACGTGCTCGACTATTTTTGGACTTCGGTGTCGGGCGGCAAGGGTCGCCAGCACCTGATGGACGGCACCACCGTTGAATTCACCTACAAGCCCGGCGAGACCCGCCACGAGACTTACGGGAAGGGCGAATACAAGGTGCACGATCTGGAAAACCTCGGCGACAAGGAAATGGTCTTCATGACCATCGAGTTCCTTGCCAGCGCCAACAAGCCGCTCGCCATCCCGTCGCACGTGCGCGCCGCGGCATAAAGCGATTCGGCCTAGAATTTCAGCGCTCGAATCGCCCGACGATCTCGACGTGTTCCGAATAGCGGAATTGATCCACCGGCGTGACCTCGACCAGGCGATAGCCGCCGCGCACGAGTTCGGCGGCGTCGCGCGCGAATGTCCCGGCGTTGCAGGACACCGCGACAATGAGCGGCACGCGGCTCGCCGCGAGCGCGCGCGCCTGCGTGAATGCGCCCTGGCGCGGCGGATCGAACACCACGGCGTCGAGTTTTTTTAATTCGCCTGCGGCGAGCGGGTCCTTGAACAGATCGCGCGTTGCGGTCTCGATCGGTTTCAAGCCGGTAGCCATCGCGGCAGCCCGCTTGAGCGCCGCCACAGCGGCCTCGTCGTCGTCAATCGCGACCACACGGGCGTGCGCGGCGAGCCGCAGCGCGAACGGGCCGATGCCGCAGAACAGGTCGGCGACGTATTTGGCATCCGCGCAGGCTGCGAGCACGAGCCGCGCCAGCACGGCCTCGCCCTCGGCCGTCGACTGGAGAAATGCCGCGGGCGGCAGCGTTACGGTCGCCGCACCGATGCGCAGCGTCGGCGCGCGGAGCTGCGAGATGAGCTCACCGTGACGCGTCAACCGCGCCAGATTGTGCGATGCTGCGATGCGGGTGAGCGCCGCCATCAGCGACGGCTTGAGTGGCCCGGAGCCCCGCACATCGATGTCGAGGCCCGCGTCCGTTGCGGTGACCGCGATGTCGAGCGGCTTCTTCGCGGGCGACAGCGCCTCGGCGATGGCCCACGCGGCGGCGATCGCGCCGTCAAGACTCTTCGCCAGCACTGGACAATGGTCGATGGAAATAATGCGGTGCGCGCGCGCGGCGGAAAATCCGACTTCGAGCACCTCGTGCGCGCCGCCGCGCGCATGAAATACCGCGCGACGGCGGCCATCGCCGTGCGCGTCGATGAGGTCGCCGACCGGCGCATCGAGGCCGGCCTGCCGCAGCGCCTCGATCACGAGACCGCGTTTCCAGGCGCGGTAGGGCGCGCTCTGCCAGTGTTGCAGAGCGCAGCCGCCGCAGATGCCGAAATGCGGACAGATCGGCGCGACGCGCTCCGCGCTCGGCTCTTCGACGCTCAGCAATTGCCGCCGGTCCGGATGGCCGGGCCACCCATCGGCTTCGACGGTTTCGCCCGGCAGCGTGCCGGGCACGTAGATCGGCCCTTCGGAGCCGTCGACGATGCCGTCGCCGCGGTGTCCAAGCCGCGCGATCACGAGCCGTTCAACCACGCTCCGCCTCGATGAGAAACTCGCGATTGCCGTCGCCGCCCGCGACGGGCGAGGGGATGACGCCGCCCACGCGCCAGCCGCGTGCGGCGATGAATTTTTCGATGTCGGCACAGACCGCGGCGTGAATTTCGGGATCGCGCACGATTCCCTTCTTGACCGCGCTGCGCCCCGCTTCGAATTGCGGCTTGATCAGCGCGACCAAGGTTGCGCGCGGTTCGAGAAGCGTTTCCACGGCCGGCAGCACGAGCTTGAGCGAGATGAAACTCGCATCGATGGTGGCGAAATCCGGCCGCTCCGCGAGCTGCGCGGCATCGAGCGTGCGAATGTCGGTGTGCTCGATCGAAATGATTTTTTCGTTGACGCGAAGCCGCGCGTGAAGCTGGCCGCGGCCGACATCGACCGCATAGACGCGCCGTGCGCCACGTTCGATCAGGACTTCCGTGAAGCCGCCGGTCGAGGCGCCGACATCGAGGCAGATGCGGTCTTCCACATCTAAACCGAACCGGTCCAGCGCCGCCGCGAGCTTGATGCCGCCGCGCGACACATAGGGGTGTTCCGGCGCGGCCTCGATGGCCGCCCGTTCGGAAATCTCGTCCGATGGCTTGCACAGTGTTACGCCGTCGGCGCGCACCAAACCGGCGGCAATCGCGGCTTGCGCGCGGGCACGGCTTTCAAACAAGCCGCGCGCCACCAGCACCCGATCGGCGCGTTGTTTGGTCATAGCTCACCGCACGCGCGTCATGGCCGGGCTCGTCCCGGCCATCCACGTCTTTGGACTCACGGAACCCTAAAGACGTGGATGCCCGGCACAAGGCCGGGCATGACGCGTCCAAATAACAATTGGCAACCTTACGACCGCACGAGCTTTACCGTCTCGCCGCGCATGTTCTGACCGAGCGCTTCGAACGCCTTGGTTACGATGCCCTTGGCGTCGAGACCCGCCTTGGCATACATGGCGTTCGGCGAGTCCTGGTCGATGAAGATGTCGGGCAGCACCATCGAACGGACCTTCAGGCCGCGGTCGAGCGCGCCGTGCTCGGCCAGCGCCTGCAGCACGAAGGAACCGAAACCGCCGATCGAGCCTTCTTCGATGGTGAGCAGCACTTCGTGCTCACGCGCGAGCCGCAGCAACAAATCGACGTCGAGCGGCTTGGCGAAGCGGGCGTCGGCTACCGTGGTCGACAGACCGTACGTCGCAAGCTCATCGGCAGCGTTGAGACATTCGCCAAGGCGAGCGCCGTAGGAGAACAGCGCAATTTTGGTGCCCTCGCGCACGATGCGGCCCTTGCCGATTTCGAGCGCCTTGCCTTCCTCAGGCATGGGCACGCCGCGGCCTTCGCCGCGCGGGTAGCGCAGCGCCGATGGCCGGTCGTCGATCGCAACCGCGGTCGCGACCATGTGGGCGAGCTCGGCTTCGTCGGACGGCGCCATCAGTATGAAACCCGGCAGGCAGCCGAGATAGGCGATGTCGAACGAGCCTGCGTGCGTCGGTCCGTCGGCGCCGACGAGGCCGGCTCGATCCATGGCGAAGCGCACCGGCAGCCGCTGAATGGCGACGTCGTGTACGATTTGATCGTAGGCGCGCTGCAGGAAGGTCGAGTAGATGGTGGCGAACGGCTTGAAGCCTTCGGTGGCGAGCCCCGCCGCGAAGGTGACGCCGTGCTGTTCGGCGATGCCGACATCGAAGGTGCGGTCGGGAAATTCCTTCTCGAACAGATCGATGCCGGTACCCGACGGCATGGCGGCCGTGATGGCGACGATCTTGTCGTCCTTGCGGGCTTCCTTGATCAGGCTCTCGCCATAGACTTTCTGATACGCGGGCGCGGTCGGCTTCGATTTGACCTGCGCCCCGGTCGCAACGTCGAACTTGACGACGCCGTGATACTTGTCGGCTGACTTTTCGGCCGGCTCGTAGCCTTTGCCCTTCTGCGTCACGACATGAACGAGGATCGGCCCGTTCTTCATGTCGCGCACATTCTTGAGCACCGGCAAGAGGTGGTCGATGTTGTGGCCGTCGATCGGGCCGACATAGAAGAAGCCGAGTTCGTCGAACAGCGTACCGCCGGTAACGAGGCCGCGTGCATACTGCTCCATGGCGAGCGCGCGCTGCTCCAGCGTTTTGCTCGGAATGTGCTTGGCGATCTGGCGCAGGATCTTGCGCACGCGGTGATAGCCGCGCCCGGAAACGCGCCGTGCCAGATAGGCCGACAGCGCGCCGACCGGTGGCGCAATCGACATGTCGTTGTCGTTGAGCACGACGATCAGGCGGGAATCCATCGAGCCGGCATTGTTCATCGCCTCGTAGGCCATGCCGGCCGACATGGCGCCGTCGCCGATGACGGCGATGACATTGTTGTCCTTGTGCTGCAGGTCGCGCGCCACCGCCATGCCGAGCGTGGCCGAAATCGAGGTCGAAGAATGCGCGGCCCCAAATGGATCGAACTCGCTCTCGGCGCGCTTGGTGAAGCCGGACAGGCCGCCACCCTGGCGCAGCGTGCGGATGCGGTCGCGGCGTCCGGTCAGAATCTTATGCGGATAGGCCTGATGGCCAACGTCCCAGACCAGGCGGTCGCGCGGGGTGTCGAATACGTAATGCAGCGCCACGGTCAGTTCGATCACGCCGAGGCCGGCGCCGAGGTGGCCCCCGGTGGTGGCGACAGCATCGACTGTTTCCTGGCGCAGTTCATCGGCGACCTGACGCAATTGAGTTTCGTCGAGGCGCCGGAGATCGTCCGGTGTTTTGATAATATCGAGCAAAGGGGTTGATCGAACGGTCACGCTAAGCTCCACGATTCTTTGGCCTAACGGCCATTATTGGGGTTGAGTGCGCGCCCAGTTACCGACCGGAACACGTAAATTTCCCTGGTTTTACACCAGTCTGCGCGTGGGAAGCAATTTCGCGCCTCCCCCTTGACGGGAACTCCTATGCTCCCTGACAGGTTCACTACGGACTAAGACTCCCACGTCCCAAACGATCCCTCATATGGTAGGGGCTCGCGGGCGGTTTTGCCATGGCGGTGGCCGTATTATGACAAAATTCTTGCAATTACCGAGGGTTAGGGAACTTTTTCGGACCAGAGGGTAAGCCGCCATGGCGCTCGAAGCCTACCGAAAGAAGCGAAAGTTCAGCGTCACATCCGAGCCGCGCGGCCGGGCGGCGCGAGGCGGCGGCGGTAACCGTTATGTCATTCAAAAGCATGCGGCGCGGCGGCTGCACTACGATCTGCGGCTTGAACTCGACGGGGTTATGAAGAGCTGGGCGGTTACCCGCGGACCGAGCCTCAACCCCTCCGACAAGCGGCTCGCCGTCCACGTCGAGGACCATCCGGTCGAATACAACAGCTTCGAGGGCACCATCCCGGCGGGCGAGTATGGCGGCGGCACCGTGATGATCTGGGACCGCGGCACCTGGCAGCCGGACGGCGATCCCCACAAGGGCTACGCCAAGGGGCACTTGGTATTCGATCTCGATGGCGAGAAATTGCACGGGCGCTGGCATCTGGTTCGCATGCACGGCCGGCCGAACGAGCGCGGCGACAACTGGCTGTTGATCAAAGCCAAGGACGGCGAGGCGCGAAGCGCGCGCGACGAGGACATTCTGGAGGAAGAGCCGAATTCAGCCGCCAGCGGACGCACGATGGAAGAGATTGCCGGCGGCAAGGGCAAAAAGCGCGTTTGGCACAGCAACCGCCGCGCCGGCGGTACGGCCGAGCCGCCGCAACGCTCGCAGCAGGCCTTCAAGGAAGAGCTTCGTGCCTTGAGAGCAAAGCCGGTCGCGCGGCAGAAGGCGCCGCCTAAGTCGCTGCACAAGGCGCCGGCGCGCGGGAAAAAGAAGCCGCGTTCGAAAACGAAAGCGCCTTCACCATCAGGGGGTGGGGATGCGAAGCCGGCCAGGCGCGCGTCGCTGCCCGATTTCGTTCCGCCGAGCCTCGCCACGCTGCACGACGCTCCGCCGAGCGGCGCCGCATGGCTGCACGAGGTCAAGTTTGACGGCTACCGCATCGAAGCGCGGCTAGACCGCGGCGAGGTGACTTTGCTGACCCGCAACCGGCAGGACTGGACGCACCGCTTCAAGCCCATCGCCGCTGCGCTCGCCACGCTCAAGGCCGAAACCGCGCTGCTCGACGGCGAACTGGTTGTCGAGGACCAAAAGGGGGTGTCGAGTTTCTCACTCTTACAAACCGATCTGAAAGCCGGCCGCAGCGATCGCTTCGTCTACAACGTGTTCGATCTGCTTTATCTTGACGGCCGCGATCTCACTGGATTGCCGCTGGTCGAGCGCAAGGCCGAACTGCAGCGGCTGCTGCCGGCAAAGAGTGTCGGTCCGATCCGTTATGTCGAAGGTTTCGACGGCGATGGCCGCGTCATTTTCGAGCATGCCAAGAAGCTCAATCTCGAAGGCATCATCTCCAAATTGCGCGACGCGCCGTACCGTTCTGGCCGCTCCGACAATTTCGTCAAAACCAAAGCTCACGACGAGCAGGAATTTGTCATCGCCGGATTTTCGCCGTCGGCGGCGATGCCGCGCGCCATCGGCGCACTGACGGTGGCCTATCACGACGGCGGCGAACTGCGCTACGCCGGCCGCGTCGGCACCGGATATTCGCGCGATACCGCGCGCGACCTGTGGCAGCGATTGGAGAAATTGCGCACCGAGCGGCCGCCGCTCGCGGTGCCGAAGACCGAGCGGCGCAAGGATGTGATCTGGGTCAAGCCCGACGTTGTCGTCGAGGCCGAGTATCGCGGCATCACCCATGACGGGCTGCTGCGCCAAGCCGCCTACAAGGGCCTGCGCGAGGACAAGGCGGCGCGCGAAGTGGTGCGCGAACGGCCGGCTGCGGCGGCCGCGGCGTCGCGCGGGCAGGCGGTGCGGCGATCGGCGGGAGCCGCGACCGTGACGGACAGGCCGGCGGCGGCGCGCGCGCCGAAGAACGACACCATCGCCGGCGTGCCCCTCACCCATCCCGACCGCGTTTATTGGCCGGACGACGGCGTCACCAAAAAACAGCTCGCCGAGTACTACGCCTCGGTATGGGACTGGATTAAGCCGCAGATTCTCGGCCGCGCGCTGTCGCTGGTGCGGGCGCCGGAGGGAATTACAGGCGAAACGTTTTTCCAGAAACATATCGCCGCCAACGTCAAAGGCTCGCCGCTGCGCCACTCCGTGCCGGGCAAGGATCACGATGTCATCGCCGTGGAAAACCTCGCCGATCTGATCGCGCTGGTGCAATCCGGCGCGCTCGAAATTCACGTGCGCGGCTCCCGGCTCGACAGCCTGGAGACTTGCGACCGTATCGTGTTCGATCTCGATCCGGGCGAGGACGTGACCTGGAAGGACATCGTCGCCGCGGCGCGTGAAACACGCGAGCGGCTCAAAGACTTAAAGCTCGAGAGCTTCGTGAAACTGTCGGGCGGCAAGGGCATTCATGTGGTGCTGCCGATCACCGACGCCGGCTGGGACACGGCGAAGGATTTCGCGCAGAAGATCGCGTTTGCGATGGCGGCCGACAGTCCGCGGCTCTACCTCGCCAAAATGACCAAGTCGCTGCGCAAGGGCCGCATCTTCATTGATTATTTCCGCAATTCGCGCGAGGCGACTTCGGTGGCCGCGTACTCGACCCGCGCGCGGCCGGGCGCGCCGGTCTCCGCGCCGCTATCATGGGAGCAATTGGGCCGCACGAACGCGGCCAATCAGTACACGTTACTGAATCTGAAAAAACAGCTTCGCCAGGACCCATGGCGCGACATCGGCAAGGTGAGGCAGAAGCTGCCGAAATGAAACTCACGGACCGGAAGTTTTTGGCCCCGTGGTATTCCATGGGAGGCGTACCGTCGCCTTTGATGGCGTTTAGTAGCCCGTCCCTCGCCCCGCCGTCTTGGCTGTAGGCCCGTTGCGACGCTGCGCGCTCTCCTGCCGCAGGTAGGCGACGATGTCGCGGCGAGCGATAGGATCGGGAACGCTAACCGGCATTTTCACCCCGGGAATGAATTTTGCCGGGCCCGCAAGCCAGCGGTTCAAATCATCCACCGACCAGGTCAGGTGGGCGCTCTTGAGCGCGGGCGAATAATCGTAGCCGGGCGCCGCGCCCGCGCGTCGGCCGAATACGCCGCCGAGCGCCGGACCGAACTTGTTGGTATCGAGCGCATGGCAGGCAACGCATTGCTCATTGAAAAGGTTGCGGCCGTCGACCGGGTCGGGCGGATTGCTAGCGAGAAAACGCGAGAGGTCCTTGGCATTCCGTGGATCGGCGGAACGGAAGAAGGTGTACCCGAGCGTAAGCTGCGCGATGTCGCTCATGTCGGGGTCCTTTCCGAACGCCGGATCGACGTAGAACACCACCGGCATGTTGACCTTTTGGTGGGCGTCGAGACGCTCCTCGGTAAAGCAGAAACACTGGATCTTGTTGAAATAGATGCCGCTGCGCAGCGGCGTCACGTTAAAGGTAGCGTGCCCGACGATAGATTGGTTACTGAGATTCTCCGCAGTAAAATACACCAGCTTCTGCTCGCCGAGATGCACGGTCACGGCTTTCTGGTCGGGCACAAAGCGCCATGGCAGGCCAGGCGCGACGTTAGTGTCGAATGCCACCGTGATAGTTTGCTTTGAAATCTTCGCAGTATCGGCGGCGACCCGTTGCGTAGTCCCGGCAAGCCCGGTCGCGGCGCAGAACATGCGGTACAGCGTCGGCGAATAGGCGACCAGTGCGCACATGATCCCGATAGCAACCAGGCAGGGCGCGATCACTAGGAGGTTATTATGCCGGCGGCGTTCCATCGTTAGTTGCCTCTCGACGCTTACCTTTCGCGCCTGCTGCGCTGTACGGGCGCCACGTTCTCTGGACGTTTAACTTTCATAGTGTCCACAAAGTGATGGCACTCTGCGTCGTTTTGTCCGGATAAAGAACTCTCTGACGCGGGCGTAGAAGACGTAAGAAACGTGCGCGGCCTGCGCCGCGGTTGCGGATTCGCACCAGCACTGTGGAGAAGGCGCGGGGGCCGAACTTGTCCGGCGACCAGAGATACGGCCGGGGCCTTTGCGCCCAAGACTCGATGAGGATTGCTTTTGCGGAATCAAATCATCAATGCGGCGGCAATTACGAGATTCGCACATTGGGTAGAATCATTGTTGATCGCCTTCAGCTTCCTAATTATTCGTGGAAGGTCTGTCCCATCGCGTAAAGTTCCGCCACCGACCTTCCGCACCCCTATCAATTTCCGTTGAGTTGACTTAACCGAGATCGCAAATGAGCCCTAGGCGTTTCCCACGAGTCGGACTTTTCCGGCTCTCACTGCTCGCTATTGTCGTCGGCGGGGTGACCGGCTTCGGCGCGGTCGCCTTTCGCGCGCTGATCGGCCTTTTCCATAACGTCGCCTTTCTCGGGCTCTTTAAGTTCGCTTATGACGCCAGCATCTTCACGCCGCCGAGCCCGTGGGGACTCTTTGTCATTCTGGTTCCGGTCATCGGCGGACTCGTCGTCACCTTCCTGATCGTAAACTTCGCGCCGGAAGCGAAGGGCCACGGCGTGCCCGAAGTGATGGACGCGATCTACTACAAGGAAGGCGTGATCCGGCCGATCGTCGCTCTGATCAAGTCGCTGGCGTCGGCTCTGTCGATCGGCACCGGCGCCGCCGTCGGCCGCGAAGGTCCGATCATCCAAATCGGCGCCGCGCTCGGCTCCACGCTCGGCCAGGTGATTCGCATGGCGCCGTGGCAGCGGATCACGCTGGTTGCCGCCGGCGCGGGCGCCGGCATCGCGGCGACCTTCAATACGCCGATCGGTGGCGTAATGTTCGCCATCGAATTGTTAATGCCGGAATTGAGTGCGAGGACTTTTCTTCCCGTAGCACTCGCCACCGGCACCGCGACCTTTATCGGCCGTATCTTCTTTGGCATCCATCCGGCTTTCGCCATCCCAGCCACATTGTTGACATCGCAGCAGCCCGCGACACTGTCGGCGCTGCTGTTGTTTTCTCTTCTCGGTGCGCTGATCGGAATCGCCGGCACGGCGTTCATCCGCGGTCTCAACCTGGCCGAAGACATATTCGAGAAAATCAAGAATCCATATCTCCGCAACATCGCCGGCATGCTTGTACTCGGCACTCTGATCTATGTGCTGATGCGATCGGCCGGTCATTATTATGTCGAGGGTGTCGGCTACTCCACGGTCCAGGCCATTCTCAACGGCGATTTGCAATGGCCGGCGCTGCTGTTGATCCTGTTCGTCGCCAAGCTGTTTGCCACGTCGCTAAGCCTGGGCTCTGGCGCCTCGGGCGGGATCTTTTCGCCTTCGCTGTTCATGGGAGCGACGATCGGCGGAGCCTTCGGCGCTGCGGTCGCGGCCGTGCATCCGATCGAGGGTGTCACCGCAACCACCGGCGCGATCATCGGCATGGCGGCGATGGTCGGCGGCGGGACCGGCGCCGCTATGACTGCCGTCACCATGATTTTCGAAATGACGCGCGACTATGATCTCGTTATGCCGAGCATCGTTGCGGTGGCGCTCGCCATCGGAGTCCGGCGCCTGCTGTCGGTGGAGAATATCTACACCATCAAGCTTGTCGGCCGCGGACATTTCGTGCCGAAAGCGATGCACGCCAATATGTTTCTGGTCCGCCGTGCAGGCGACGTCATGGAACGCGACATGGTCGTGATGCCTGCCGACGCCGATCTCGACGAATTCCTGCGCCAGCACGGCGCTGGAAACGGCTTCAGGCACGTGGTGGTGGCTCGCGGCAATCACATTGTTGGTGTTGTCCGCATCAATACTGGAATCCGCCGCGGCATCGAAGCTGCCTATTCCGGCGTGACCATGGCCACGATTGCGCAGCGCAATTTCACGCTCGCGCGCGAAAACGACATCGTGTTCGACATCGTGCAGCGCATGTCACGGCGCAGTGCCGCCATGGCGGTCGTCATGAAGACGGGCGGACGCGGCAGACCGTCGGAGGTCGTCGGTATAATCTCTAAAGAGCACATTGCCGACTCAGTCGCCGACAGCATCAAGCCATTCGGCTGAGGTTTCGCCGCACAGCGGCCTCAAGTTGCCACAGGTGATCGAATAAGGGTCACTTTTGCTGCGGGGTACTTTGCTCGTTAACGGCAAAACAAGGCGCACCGTACCTACCCGGCGATGTCCGCCTTTCGGGGCAGAGCCGACATGGTTGATTATCAGTAGGCGTCTTAGCCCGCGAGCCGAAACCGTTCGTCCTTCGGCTCGAAGCGGGCGCGGAAAATCTCCGCGTCCATCGGATCTTCGAAGCAGTAGCGCACGAACGCGGCGTAATCGTCTTCCACGTACATGTCGAAATTGCCGACATGGTGGATCAGGAAATCCATGATCTCGCTATCGTCGAACAATTGCCGCCGCGGCAGCACCACCTGGTAGGGACATTCCTCGTCGAGCTTCCTCAGCCAGGCGCTGCGCTTGTCCGGCCCCGTCATTGGTTTACCCATGCTTCGCTTCCTTCACTGGGGTTCAGACGGCACATCGTTCTCTCTTTGTTCGAGGTTGTAAAGAGCCACAAAATCCAGGGGTTTTGGATGCAAATTGACCCCTAGCGGTAGTGTTAGTCGCGTGTCTCGCGATTAATTGTGATTATAGTCCCAAATAAAGATACGATTATGAGTCGGCTCGCTCATCGAAGTCACGTCCCGAATGCGATCCCGAAGGTGGAGCGAGCGCGGTGCCCGGCCGCGGTTTCGCAAACTGCGTTCGGGCGAACTCGCTGACTCTATTCCACGTCCAGCGGGGTGGTGCCGGTCGGTTTGCCCTGAGCGTCGAGCGTGATCTTTTCCACGCGTGCCTCGGCCTGGCGCAGCAGGTCCTCGCAGCGGCGCTTGAGCGTCTCACCGCGCTCATAGATGGCGACGGATTCCTCGAGCGGCACCTTGCCCTCTTCGAGCCGCTTGACGATCGATTCCAGTTCCTCGATCGCGCGCTCGAACGGCATTTGCGCGATGTCGCCTGCCTGCTTGCCGTCGTTCTGCGCCATGGCAGCCTCTTTGTAGAGTCCCGCTTGCGCGGGAATGAGTGGAAAGTCAATGCGCCGCTAGCCGCGCATCAGCGCGGTGACGTGCGCGGCGGCCGAATTGCCGAGCGCCTGCAGATCGTAGCCGCCTTCGAGCATCGACACGACGCGGCCGTCGCAGCAACAGTCGGCGACGTCCATCAGCTTCTGCGTCGCCCAGGCAAAATCCTCTTCTTGCAGATTGATGTTGGCGAGCGGGTCGCGGTAGTGGGCGTCGAAGCCGGCCGAAATGACAATCAGTTCCGGGCGGTAGTCCGCAAGCCGCGGCAGGATGCAGCTTTCGAAGGCTTCGCGAAATACCTCGCCGCCGTCGCCGGGCCGCAGCGGCGCATTGACGATGGTGTCGTGATCGCCGGACTCGCCTTTGGCGCCGGTACCGGGAAACAGCGGCATCTGGTGCGTCGAGCAATACATCACCGATTTGTCGGACCAGAAGATTTCCTGCGAGCCGTTGCCGTGATGGACGTCGAAATCGACGATCGCGGCGCGGGCGATGCCGTGCTGTTTCTGGGCGTAGCGTGCCGCGATGGCGGCGTTATCGAACAGGCAAAAGCCCATTGGCCGCGCAGTCTCGGCATGATGGCCGGGCGGGCGCGTCGCGACGAAGGCGTTGGCGGCCTTTTTCGTCATCACCTCGTCGACCGCATACATGCCGCCGCCGACCGCGCGCAGCGCCGCCTCGAAGGTGCCGGGCGACATCGAGGTGTCGGCGTCAATATGCACCAGCCCTTCCTTGGGCGAGGCATCGCGTATTTCCTCGATGTAATCCATCGGATGGCACAGCGCGATAATTTCGAGTGGCGCCAGCGGCGCGCTGACGCGCGCCAGCGTTTGGAATTTTTCCGCCTCGAGCGCGCGCTCTACGGCCCGCAGCCGTTCGGGCCGTTCGGGATGGCCGTCAGGCGTCAGGTGGTCGAGACAGGCCGGGTGGGTGATGAGGAGCGTGAACATTGTTGCAATGTAGGATGGCTTGAGCGCCGGCGAAACCCGTTATGTCCGCCGTTTCCCGGGCGCTGCGCAGCGCGAAGCGGTGCACTGCAGACCCGGGATCGTCGCAGACTCGGCGTTTGTAACGGTCCCGGATCAGCGGTGCACCGCTCCGCTTCGCTGCGCGCTGCACCGCATCCGGGAAACCACGGCAGTGCTACATTACGCCAGCGCGGCGTCGCCGCCGAGAAGGCCCGGCGCGCCTTCGACCACGGTGCGTTCCAGCGCGCCGACCTGGACCGCAAAGTTCTCGGCAAAGAACCGCGCCAGCGCCGTGCGCGCCGGCGGTTCGTCGTCGGTTCGCAACGCAGCGAGCGCCTCATTCGCCAACAGACAGCCGCCGGTGGCCAGGCCGTAAAGGCGCAGATATGGCGTCGCGCCCGCGAGCGCTGCGTCGACCTCGGTGGGGCCGCGGCCGAGCATCCACGCCGTGGCGCGGGCGAGGCTCTCGACCGCTTCGCCAAGCCGCACCGCGGTCCAGCCGAAGGCTGGATCGTTGCTCGCCTCTACCGACTCGACGATGCCGCGCAGTTCCTTGATGTGCGCCGCGACCGCCGCGCCGCCGGACAGCGGCAGCTTGCGGGTGACGAGATCGATGCCGTGAATGCCGTTGGTGCCCTCGTAGATCGCTGCGATCCGCGCGTCGCGATAAAGCTGCGCCGCGCCTGTCTCCTCGATGAAGCCCATGCCGCCGTGGATCTGCACGCCGAGCGAGGCAACTTCGATGCCGATATCGGACGAGAACGCCTTGGCGATCGGCGTCAGCAGCGAGGCGCGTTCGTACGCGGCCTTGCGCGCCGCATCATCCTTGGTCCGTTCCGAGCGGTCGAGCGCGATCGCGGTGGCGTAGCAGACGGCGCGTGCTGCACCGGTCAGCGCACGCATCGACAGCAGCATACGTCGCACGTCGGGGTGGGCGACGATCGGCGCCGATTCGGTTGCCTTCATGCCCGGCGTGCGGCCTTGTTTGCGCTCCCGCGCGTACGCCAAGGCCTGCTGCGTGGCGCACTCGGCGATGCCGACGCCCTGCAGGCCGACCGCGAGCCGCGCCCGGTTCATCATCGTGAACATGCAGGCCATGCCGGCATTTTCCTCACCGATGAGGTAACCGATCGCGCCGTCGTGATCGCCAAGCATCATGGTGCAGGTCGGCGAACCGTGGATGCCGAGCTTGTGCTCGACCGAATGGGCGCGGATGTCGTTGCGGGCGCCGAGCGAGCCGTTGGCGTTGAGCAGGAATTTTGGCACCAGGAACAGCGAAATGCCGCGCGTGCCGGGCGGCGCGTCGGGCAGGCGAGCCAGCACGAAATGGATGATGTTGTCGGTAAGATCGTGCTCGCCGTAGGTGATGAAGATCTTCTGGCCCTTGAGGCGATAGGTGCCGTCACCCGCGCGCTCGGCCCGCGTGCGCAGCGCACCGACATCCGAGCCGGCCTGCGGTTCGGTGAGCTGCATGGAGCCGGTCCATTCGCCCGACACGAGCTTTTTCAGATAAGTCTGTTTGAGCGTCTCGGAGCCGTGGGCGTAAAGCGCATCGACCGCCGCAATGGTCAGGAGCGGGCCCACCGCGAACCCCATCGAGGCGGAGTTCCACATTTCCTGGCACGCCATGCTGAGCGTCTGCGGCAGCGCCTGGCCGCCCCATTCGGCGGGCGCGGCAAGCCCGTTCCAGCCGCCGTCGCACCAGCCTTTATAGGCTTCCTTCCAACCGGGCGCCGTGGTGACGGCGCCGTCCTTGAACGGCGTGCCGAAGGTGTCGCCGACGCGATTGAGCGGCGCGATCACCTCGGCGGCGAAGCGGCCTGCTTCCGCCAGCACGGCGTCGACGTCCTCCATGGTGAGATCGCCGAACAGGCCATCGTCGATGGCAGCAGGCAGGCCGGCGGCGTATCTGAGGGCGGCGCCGATATCGGCAAGCGGAGCGCGATATGTCATCGGCGATCTCCATAGGTTTCGACCGTGTGGACGTTGGGCGGCGGCGCGCTATCGGCGGGCAGGAAAAAGTCCGACGCGAGGTCTTTTGTCGGGTCGACGCGATAATGTTCGAAATCGGTGACGCCGCGTTCGAACAGAAAAGTGTCGTCGATCAGAAAGCGTCCGGTGAGTTCGCGCGCCGGCGTGTTGAAAATCGCATAGGCCGCATCCGCCATGATATCCGGCTTGCGCGCCTGCTGCATCCGTTCCTCGCCACCGAGCAGATTCTTGATCGCAGCCGTAGCAATGATGGTGCGCGGCCACAGCGCATTGACCGCGACGCCTTTGTCGCGCAGCTCGCCGGCGAGCCCGAGCACGACGAGGCTCATGCCGAATTTGGCCATCGAGTAGGCGGTGTGCGGCGCGAACCACTTTTCCTTCATGTCGAGCGGCGGCGAGATCATCAGAATGTGCGGATTGGCCGCTTTTTCCAGATAGGGGATGGCCCATTTGGAAACGACGAAGGTGCCGCGCGCGTTGATCTGGTGCATCAAGTCGAAGCGCTTCATATCGGTGTCGGCGACGGTCGTGAGCGAAATAGCGCTGGCGTTGTTGACCACGATGTCGATACCGCCGAATTTTTGTGCCGTCTGATCGAGCGCACCTTTCACCGTCGCCTCGTCGCGCACGTCGACGACGAGCGGCAGCGCCTTGCCGCCGGCGCGCTCGATCTCCTCGGCAGCCGTATAAATGGTGCCGGACAATTTCGGATTGGGCGTCGCGGTCTTTGCCGCGATGGCGATATTGGCGCCGTCGCGCGCGGCGCGCAGCGCTATCGCAAGTCCGATGCCGCGCGATGCGCCGGTGATGAAAAGCGTCTTTCCGGCAAGGCCCATTGCCCCTCACTTCTTGCGCGACAGAAAGGCCGCGAACGCGGCGCGCGCTTCATCGGATTGCAAACGTTTGCGAAACAGTTCGATTTCGGTATCGATCCGCGCGACCACATCGTCAAGTTCGCCGCGAATAAGTTGCCGCGACACCGCGATGGCGCCGGACGGCAGCGCGGCGATGTCTCGCGCAGCCTTGAGCGCCGTCTCATCGACGGCCGCGGGATCGACCACCTCGTTGACGATGCCGGCATCCTTGGCGTCTGCGGCCGACAGCGGGCGGCCCATGCCCAACATCGCAAAGGCCCGCGCATGGCCCATACGCATCGGCGCCAGCAGGCTCGATCCGGCTTCGGGGATCAGACCGAGCCGCGAGAACGGTGTAACGAAGGTCGCGTTGCTGCCGGCAACGACATAATCGAAATGCAGCAACATGGTGGTGCCGATACCGACGGCGAGGCCGCCAACGGCGGCGACGAGCGGCTTCGGATTGCGCGCCAGGGCATGGAGAAACGCGACGGTCTTCGGCCGCAAGCCGCCGCTCTGCGCGGATTCGAGAAATTCTCCGATGTCGGCCCCGGCGCAGAACGCGCCGGGCGCGCCGGCCAGCACGATGGCGCGGATGGCGTCATTTCCCGCCGCCTCGGTGAGCGACCGCGTCATGATTTCATACATCGGCTGGGTCAGCGCGTTCTTCTTCTCCGGCCGGTTCAACCGGATGATGCGCACAGCGCCGTCGTCGGCGACGAGGACTTGATCGGACATGGTGCTTCCTGTCGGATGCGCCGCCGAACGGCCTGTTGGCGTTCCGCATCGACTCTTGCCGCATACATTATTATAAGGCGCGCGCCGGCACCACGAACATTGATCCGTCAGACGGGCGTCGCTATCTTGCCGCCGCCAGCAAGGATTCCAGTCGCGTTTTGGGGCGTAGCCAAGTGGTAAGGCAGCGGATTTTGATTCCGCCATGCGGAGGTTCGAATCCTCCCGCCCCAGCCAACCAGTTCGGTCTCTGCGGGCCGTTTCCGGCTTGCGGGAAAAGGCCCGCCATTCCCCAATTGCGAAACCCGCGGCGGTCTCCGTGGTCGAAACTCGGCGCTCATCTGTCGCCAGATCGCGAATTTCAGCGGTTAGTCTCCAGTCCCGAATTGCCAATTTGGATGTCTGCTATCACGGCAGATTCTTCTGTGGAAGTCTCTGTCACCTATTTGCGCGACCTCCCTACCAAACGGTGAGATGGATAGACGCCCATACTGGGCGGTGTTGCTGGGGAAACGCCGCGTCGGGCAGCTTCCGCCTTTAAGAAGGAAATCAAGGCTTGTAGTGGCCCGCTCACCTGTCGACGACTTGGGTGATAAAGAAAAAACCCCGATAGCCTCGGCGACCATTCCGTAAGCAACGGCACAAGACGGCCCGCTTTGAGATCGGCAGCGATATGATCGTGCAACAGCACGTTTATTCTCAAGCGACATGTCCGAGCGGGAAGAATTGCTGGCGCGGTGTCAGTCGGTCCGGTGAATCGACGGCACGTTTGGTCTATTACTGAAAAATTTGCTGCAGCGAGCGATTAGCTGAAATTTCTCCTTAAGTGGTAACAATCCGCCGCAGCCCCGTGTCCAGCCGCAGCCCCGTGTTCAACTGGGTCGGCAAGACAATCGCCGTAACGGGCAGGTCAGCGGGCGCTGTAACGAAGGCTCTCGAAGGAAGAGCCGGCAGGGCTTCTCGGCGAGCTAGCGGTCAGATGCCGCCGCCTATCTCATCTAACGCCGTCGCAATCGCGGGCTGGTCCGCCTCACCGCAACCGGCTCAAATGGGTATAATCCCTATTGTTCTTTATCTCTGGCACGCCCATTATTAGACAAGTGAGCGCTGGCTTGTCCGAAGAGCTGTCCAGAAACCGGCGACGTACCGAAGTAATTGGCAGCGATGACGTCCATCGGCAGGTCGATTTCGAACATCGGCATTGGTTCGCTCCTCGGCTGCCATTGGCACCGGAACTTTCCGTATTCGTGCGCCAGTGGCTCGGGCACCTTGGTCGTCAGGGCCCATCAACCGCTCGATTGAAGAGGAGCGCCACATGCAGAGTCTCGTTACAATGTCGACCAAGCCGTCAAAGTGCTGAAGAAGGTGCCGGGCTAGGGCGTCTTCCGGAAGATGAAACTGCGCGGCCCCCTGGGCCCCCTGGAAGAGGCGATCCCGCGCGCGCCCCTCGCTTCTGATCCGACACAATCGGAATCGCACCTTCGATGAAAATCTTGATCTAAAACCCTTTTTCAATGGCATAGTCGATTCAGCTCGATTGTGGAGATTCATGGCAAAGAAAATCAAGGTGGCGTCGCAGAATGAAGAGATGCTGGAGAAGGAGGGTTCCGAGACCGCGCCTGATAGCCCATTGCTTGATCAATCCGACGCAGCCGTCAAGGATTTGATCAGCAGCGCCGAGAAGCACGGCTACGTCACACACGACCAGATCAACGGGTTGCTGTCCTCGGGTGAGGTCAAGTCCGAGCAGATCGAGGACATCCTGGCAAAGTTGAGCGAGATGGGCATCAACGTGGTCGAGACCAGGGAAGCCGAACTTGAAGCGGCGCCCGAGGAGCCGGATGAGGAAGCCGAGGGCGACAATGAGCTAGTCGAAGTTCAGCAGCCGGTTCCGGCCAAGGCGGAGATCAAGAGGCCCGCCGATCGCACTGACGACCCCGTGCGGATGTATCTCCGCGAAATGGGGTCGAGGGAGCTCCTTTCGCGTGAGGGTGAGATCGCCATCGCGAAACGGATCGAGGCGGGCCGCGAGGCCATGATCGCGGGGCTCTGCGAAAGCCCGCTCACATTCCAGGCTATCATTATCTGGCGAGACGAGCTCAACGAGGGCAAGATCTTGCTGCGCGACATCATTGACCTCGACGCAACCTATGCCGGCCCTGACGCCAAAGCGGTGCCGGTGATTGGGGCGGACGGCCACTTGATCGCGGGCGTGGCCGTTCCGGGCCATCCGGCAGACCCGCAACGGATCCAGGCGCCGGCTACGGGGCCCCTAACCGCCACGCCGTTCAACTCGGTCGGAGTACGTACCGACGGCGAGGAGACGATAGCCGATGGGGCGATCAACGGGAGCAATCTCGACAACGACGACGACGATATGGAGAATTGGCTTTCGGTCGCCGCAATCGAGGCGGAACTCAAGCCCAAAGTGGTAGAGACCTTCGACAACATCGCTGACTCGTTCAAGCAGCTGCACCGGCTGCAGGACGAGGACATCCAATTCCAGCTCAGAAGGCTGTCACTGTCGCCCGCGCAGGAACGCAAATATAAAAGGCTGAAGCACGAGATCATCGGCGAGGTGAAATCGCTGCGGCTGAACCAAGCGCGCATCGACGCGCTGGTCGAGCAGCTCTATGATATCAACAAGCGTCTCGTCAGCCAGGAGGGCCGCCTGATGCGGCTCGCCGAGAGCCACGGCGTTGGGCGTCAGGACTTCCTCAAAAGCTATCTGGGCTCCGAGCTCGATCCACTTTGGATCAACCGCGTGTCGAAGCTTTCAGCCAAGGGCTGGAAAAGCTTCGTCGCCAAGGACAAGGACAAGATCAAGCAGCATCGCCACGAGATACACGCGCTCGCAGGCGAGACCGGGCTCGAAATCGGCGAATTCCGCAAGATTGTGCACATGGTCCAGAATGGCGAACGCGAGGCGCGACAGGCCAAGAAGGAAATGGTGGAAGCGAACCTGCGCCTCGTCATCTCGATCGCCAAGAAGTACACCAACCGCGGCTTGCAGTTTCTCGACCTGATCCAGGAAGGCAACATCGGCCTGATGAAGGCGGTGGACAAGTTCGAGTACCGGCGCGGCTACAAGTTCGCGACCTATGCCACCTGGTGGGTCCGACAGGCGGTCAGCCGCTCGCTCGCCGATCAGTCGCGCACCATCCGCGTCCCCGTGCACATGATCGAGACCATCAACAAGATCGTGCGCATCCGGCGGCAATTGCTCAATGAAATCGGTCGCGAGCCGACGCCTGAGGAACTCGCCAAAAAGCTGGGCATGCCACTCGAAAAGGTACGCAAGACTTTGAAGATCGCCAAGGAGCCGCTCTCGCTCGAAACACCAATCGGCGAGGAGGGGGATTCCCACCTTGGGGACTTAATCGAGGACACGAACGCTATCCTGCCAATCGATGCCGCTATCCAGTCGAACCTGCGCGAGACCGCGACGCGCATACTGGCGTCACTGACGGCACGCGAGGAGCGCGTCGTACGTATGCGCTTTGGCCTCGGCATGAACAGTGAGCATACGCTGGAGGAGGTCGGGAAGCAATTCTCCGTGACGCGCGAGCGAATTCGGCAGATCGAGGCCAAGGCCCTGCGCAAGCTCAAGCACCCGAGCCGATCGAGGGAACTCAGGAGTTTCCTCGAATAGCTGAGCTGCCACGCAGCGCCGCGTACCACCCAAATCCGACGATCATGGGACGTTTTCAACGCAGAGAAATCTATTCGCCTCCGCGCAACTTCCGCCTTGCGTTGTTAACCGCCTTACAAATCCCGAGGGTGGTGCCACTCAAATAGCCGGCGCGCAGCGATTGAGGATCTGGAGCGACGTGTCGAGCGTGCGGCCATTAGTGCATAAGCGGGATTTTCGATAGTCGAGGCTTCGCCTTGCTACTTCACTAGCGGATCTCGCTGTTTCGCTCTGTTGCGGCGCATACGCTGGTTGATCGCCCATCCGAGAAAGCGGGCAAGGATGTAGCCGGCAATACCTGAGGCGACTGAGACGTACCAATGCGCCTCTAGCCAGTTGTGCAGCGTGAACGCGATCGCACCCCCAACGAGGATTGCGAAAATCTTAAAATCGATCATTGGCGCTCCTCCTTTGGCACGCCCCAGCCCAACGCACTCGCGTGGCACGTTCACGGCATAATTGCCCCCGTAGAATAATGGAAATGACGGCGGCAGCTACGCTTCGTTTCGCTGCCGCACTGGGCGCACCGACGAGCCGATCGCGCGACCGTTACTGCAACGCGGCAATTGATGGTGGCGAGATGACGTGGCGGGTCATGAACGCCGGTTTTAGCCGGCGCCAAGCTCGTCGGCTCTAACTCTCACTTGTGCCGAATTGTCGGCCGAAATGTCACCATTTCGCCTCAAACAATCGTTTGAAATTCAAACGGTCGTATGATATAAGCCCTTCGAAGTCAGGCGGCCTTTGGAAATTCAGGGGTTTTCCATGCTGAACGATATTCGGGAACCTTTCGTGCTCAAGCGCACATCGAGGTTTGTCTTGGAGGTCTTGCCGTACCTGCTATCCGCGCTCATTGCAGCGGTCGTTGTGCCCGGGTTCCTTTATTCAAAGGCTCACGAACCGAGGGCGGCGGCCGCGGCAAACGGCCCCCGTCTCGAAATGATCCACTGGGACCATGCCGCCCGTTCGTCCGATTCCGACAAAAGGGCGGGAGATAAGCTGGCATATCGCTAAGGTCAGCCATGTTCCCGAGCCAAATAGTCACAAATACCTAGGAGTTTTGCCATGTCGCGCCATTGGCGAAGGGTTTCCAAGGTTACTCAAGAACTCGCGACCGGCTTGCTTGAGATCAAGAGCGAAGGGACCTTCCCTTACGAGGCTTACTATGTCCTAGCGACCGATCCAGAATTTGAGCGACTCTATGATCGGGAACAGCGAGAACTGCTTCGGCTACCGGAATTACGCGCGCTCGCCGCCTGACCAACTCGGGCTCGCAGCATCGCCATCTCGCAAGGCGTCGGCTGTCTCTAGCCCATCCTATGCGGAAGACTTCCGGTCACGCCTGACGCGTAGCGAATGACACCGCCTATGATCCCACAGAGGGCATTTGCATTTGCTCAAACTGACTCAGAGCCGTGGGCGCTTGCTCCAGCGCGGTGAGAAAGCGGTCGGCCCAGTGCTGGATGTCGTTGTGCGAAAGCACCCGAAACAGCGACTCGTGTCGATCGCGCCGTTCGGCCAGGGGCATCGACAGGGCCTGCCCGATGGCCGCCGCCACGCTGTCGGGATCGTAAGGATTGACCAGCAGCGCCGCTTTGCATTCATGAGCCGCACCAGCGAAACGTGACAGGATAAGAACACCCGGGTCATTGGGATTCTGCGAAGCAATATATTCCTTGGCGACGAGGTTCATACCGTCCCGCAGTGGGGTCACGAGCCCAACACGTGCGGCGCGATAAAGGCCCGCAAGGGTCGAGTGGCTGTAGGCGCGGTTGACGTAACGGATCGGAGTCCAGTCCGCCTCACCATAGGCGCCGTTGATGCGTCCCGCAGCCGCTCCAATCTCTTGCTCGATAGTGGCATATTCCGGGATCTCGGTGCGGCTCTTGGTTGCGATCTGTAGATAGGTCACTTTGCCCTGCCAGTCGGCCTGCGTCCGGAGAAACAGTTCGAATGCCGAAAGCCGATGCGCGATCCCTTTCGAGTAATCTAACCGATCGACCCCGATGATGAGCGCACGACCACCCAAGCTCGCGATCACGCCCTGAACGAACGGCAATCGCACTGAACGCCGGGCAAGATCGGCAAAGACTGCGGTCTCGATGCCGACCGGGAACGCGTCGATCCGAACGGTCCGGCCGGCGACGACAAAATTGAAATCGCGGCTGTGCAGACCGCATTCGCGCGTCAGGTAACGGCTGAAATTGAAAGCGTCATCGCCTGTCTGGAAGCCGACGAGATCGTATTCGCAGAGCGATGGAATGAGACGCTCGTGGTTGGGTAACGCAGTCAGTATTTCCGGCGGTGGGCAAGGGATGTGAAGGAAAAAGCCAATCCGATTCTTATGCCCGCGCTCGCGCAGCGCCTTGGCGAGCGGAATCAGGTGATAGTCATGCACCCAGACGATATCGTCCGGGCCGAGCAGCGCGTGCAACTCGCGCGCAAAGTGATCGTTGACACGCAGATAACCGCTTAAATCCCGACGCGAGAACTCAGCGAGGTCGATGCGGTAGTGCAGGATTGGCCAGAGCACGCGATTTGTGAAGCCGTTGTAGTATTCCTGGTGGTCCTCTTTGGAGAGATCGAGCGTGATGTAGGTGATCTTGTCGTGCACCACCTGCTGCGTGGCGATCTTGGAGTGCGCGGTGATCTTTCCGCTCCAGCCAAACCAAGTGCCAGATTTGTGCTTAAGTGAGGCCTTGACGGCAACCTCAAGGCCGCCGGCACGGGCCTTTGAATTTTTTTCGGGAATCGCGATTCTATTAGAGACTACGACGAGCTGTCCCAAAAGCAGGCCTCTCAGTAATAGTGACGGGCAGTCTATAGTCCGCTGACTGCGCGTTTATAGCGGAACCAATCTACAGGTCGCGCCGATTTGGACGATGCCCGGTGGTAATACGCTACATAGCCAATGTCCGTGATTTCGGTTATTACCTTTCCTCTTTATCTTCTAGGCAACAGGCAGTCGTCCATCAACTTTTGGGCGGAACCCTTGTTCCCATTGGGGTGTGGGCCAACGGGGCGGTTCGGGGATGCTCCTGGAATCGCATCATTGCGAGCGACCACCAGCAGAATCCGACACTCTGCAGAGCCCATCCATTCTTTTTCGAAACAGACCGGCTCGTTCGCGTTCATACACCGTGGCGACCCGGGCATGGGAAATTTCGACGATGCTATGGTTTTGCAGGACTTGGACGAGTTACGGAGATTTGATGCCAGTCCCGCCGCATCTCTGGCATCTCACGATTTTGTCCCCCTTCTTGAGAGTGCCTTTTCCCTCACAGTTTTTGCACGGTTTTTTCTTTTCTCCGACGCTCTTCCGCATGTTGTCCTCCAAATTTGGCTCCCGCATCGTTGTCGGCGCGGTTGACCGAGCTCACGCATCGTCAGCCGGCGCCTTTGATCGGCATGGGTCAGACCGGGGTCTTCGAGCCCTTATCAGTCAGCGTCGGCTCACCCAAAGCTGTATGAGTGATTAGACCAACTGATTTCAATTCCGGGATGCCCTTCTTAACGGTCTTCGCGCTGCCAACTCTCATATTCAATTGAATCAGCGGAATTCCGGAGCCGGGCAGTCGGTTGAACGACTTGATCTTTTGAAGAACTTCTTTTGCTTCCCAACTGAGCCCATCACTTTCAACCATTTTTCATAACTCCTTCTGCAGAGCGCTGACCTGCCGCTGATTGAATGAACGGTCCGCCTGTGGTTTGTGAATCCTGAGCTCCCGCTCCTTGGTCAGCCACATAAACCCTAGCTTCGCCGCCAGCTCCCAATTTGTCCGCAGCAGTCAGATCGACAGCTCGGGGAAGCTCACCGCGACCGTGCGAATTCACTCGCCGAATATGACGCAGTGTGTTGAAAATGCCACGCCAGCGCAGATTCCGGCTATTTCCCCGTTTCCGCCACAAAAAAGATCCCCCAGGCAGTCCAGGTTCCTGGGGTTTGGAGAAGTCGTTGCCTCAACTTAGGCTTCTGTGCTGGGCGGCGGGGGTGTCGGGGGATGAGGATGCCGCCCAGACGGCCTAATTACACATACAAGTAGTTATTGGCTCTTCGAATTCAATTCATCGCTTCTGCGAAAGGACCCGTTTTCAGCATTAAGTTTACGATAGACCGCAGCGGACATTTTTGACGTACGGCAAAAGCAGGACGCCGCACCCGAGACTCGACTCGGGGCTCGCACGCCTGTTTAAGCCATCAGCCACCGGAGTTGCCTAACGGCATTATAGCGTCCGGGCCCAGTCACTCTGGCTCGACATTCGTGGTGCGTATCACCTTCCCCGCGCACAACCGGGCTGCGGAGATATCGGACGCTAGCCAGCTACAACACCCTTCACGGCGTTGGCGAAGGCTTCGTAGGCGATGCTACCGTCGGGGGCGATCGGCAAATTCGCGCGCAAATGTGCCTTGAGCTGCTCCATCGCAGTGCGCGACTAATTCCTCGGTGAACGCGCCGTTGCCGCAGCCGACTTCGATCCAGTGCAGGCCTTTCGGGGCTGCGAGCCAGTCTAGGAAAATGCGGCCGACAAGCTTGCTCCACCGACCCATCATCCGCTCGTAGACCTTCCCGTCGGAGAACATTTGGCCGGGGCCGGTCATCGCATCCCTTTCTATGCCTGCTGCAATTTAATCGCCAGAGCTAAAGCCGACATCGGATTATGACAAGCTTATGTTCGTTTTGGCCGCAGCAGACATGGTTATTAAGCGTGTACAGGTGGTCTCGGAGACGAGCGATCTAATCGTGCTTGGGGATGTGCACCTTTTCGATCAGATCGGACCATTTTTTGATATCGTTTTTCAGGCGGCTCTGCAGGCCATCCGGCGTGCTGCCACGCATTTCCATACCGAGGCGTTGACCAGTCTCCTGAACGTCCTTCAACTGAAGCGCCTGGTTAATCGCCGCGCTCAGCTTGTCGATGGTCGGTTTGGGTACCCCTTTTCGAGCAGCTATTCCATTCCAGCTCGAAACGTCGAAATTCGGTACGCCGCTTTCTTCGACGGTCGGTACGTTGTTTAAAAAAGAGACCCTATGCCGCCCCGTTGTCGCGATCACGTCAATCTTCTGTCCCTCCAGCAACGGGCGCAGAGGAGCATACGAGTCCATATCGAGGTCGACGTCGCCGCGCAGCAGCGCCTCGGCGGCCTCCGGCGAACTGTGAAATGGAACCGCGGTTACGTCGACTCCCGCGACGACTTTCAGAAGCGCAACGCCAAGATTCTGCGTCGTTCCCGGCGTCAGCGTTGCGATGTTCAGTTTGCCGGGATTGGCCTTGGCGTAGGCGATGACGTCACGCATCGATTTGAACTGCGATCCCTTCTTGGCGGCGACCAGGAAATCGAAGCTCGCAACGGTGGAGATCGGAGCAAAATCGTTGAGAATGTTGTACGGCAGGGACTTGAACCATGCAGTGGCGATCGCATAGCTGTTCCCGGTCAAAAAGAGAGTGTAGCCGTCGGGGGCGGCCATGGCGACCGCTTGGGCGGCGATGACGCCGGCGGCACCCGGACGGTTCTCGATGATGAATGCTTTGCCGAGCTTGGCGGTCAGCTCCTTGGCGACGATCCGCATGCTCACGTCGCCGATCGTGCCCGCCCCGTAGCCGATGATGAGCTGAACGGGCCGCGCCGGGTAGCCGGCGTCACTTTGCGCCTCGGCCCCGGTTCGCCAGCCGAATGCGCCCAGCGCACAGACTGCGGCTGCGACGATGCAACAGCTTCTTAGAAGTTGTCGGAAGAATGGGCTGATTTTGAGAGCCATTTTGACCTTCATTTTCTTCGGCCGGCGTTCGAAACTACCGGTCATTAAATCGGATGCAATGGGCGTCGTCACAGTCCAAGTCGTCGCACGGTCATCGCCGTTAGAGATGTCCAGCCATCCAATCGGCTGTGAGCGGCCGAAACTTGTAGCTGATATTGAAGCAGACATGGTTGCCGTCCTCGAAATAGACGAATTCCGACGGTCCCGCGGCTTCGCGTGCAAGGCGCTCACCCTCGGAGGGCGGGATCAGGCGGTCGCCACCACCGAATACGACGAGCAGCGGGCATTGGATTTGATGTGCGATGTCGTTGAGGCTCAGGCTGCGGGCCACATCAAGCGCTTCAGCGTCCGTGCGCGAATGGCTGCGGACCAAAAACATCTGCGTCAGGTGCGTTTTGGGCCGCGCGAGGAATAGCTTGCCGTAGTCGAACGGGCCGCAATTGGCGACGCATGCCTTGATGCGGGGTTCGAGCGCGGCGGCGCGCGGTGCATAAAGTCCGCCCAGGGCTGGTTCGAGACGCTGGACTACATGCGAGGCCATCGTCAGGAAACAATCGCGATCGCGAGCCGCGCGATCGACATGCCTGCATCCACTATGGGTCGAGTGTATGATCTGCTGATGCCGGCGTTCAATACGACCGGCCGCTTCAACCCGAAGGCGCTGGAGACTCTGGGACGCTCGTTTGTCGAAACCGGCGGGTTGCCGGCGATGCCGGACATGCAGTCGCTGGTAACAGAAAAATTCCTGCCCGGAAGCTGATCAGGTCGCTCTCAGATGCGAATTTTTAGTGCAAGCTCGCGCGGAAACAGCTCATCCGCCTCGAGCTTGCGCTTGGTTACACCCTGCTCGTGGCAATAGGTCAGAAACGGCTCGAGCGTCGGCCGGTTGGCCTCAAGGCCGTATGGCCACGCTTCACCGCCGGCAAACAGCTGCTGGTGCACGCTTGCCATTTCCTCGGGTCCCCAGGCCGTCGGCAGGTACGATGTCTGGATGCTGGAAAGTCGCGCGAGGCTTGCTCGTTTCGACTGTTCGAAAGCATCGAACAAGTTGCGGGCGATCCAGGGATTGGCATCGTAAACCGCGCGCCGGATCGCAATGACGTGCATGATCGGGAATATGCGCGTGCGCTCGAAGTAACGCCGTTCCTCCCCCCGATAGTCGGGAAACAGCCGACGTATTCCGGGCGTGTTGTCGAGAAAGCATTTCGGCGGCCGCGCGGTAATCGCCGCATCAATCTCTCCGGATGTCAGCATTCCGCTCAACGTGCGGTCCGGTTTGGCCGTCAGCTGCACGCCTTTAGGCGGGTTCAGTTCGACATGGTCCTCGCGCCCGGCCTCGTCGACGCCGGCCTGAACCCAGGCAATCGATTCGAGCGGGACGCCGGCATCATGCATGAGATAGCCGCGCACATAGATCGTGGCAGTCTGCGACCATTGTGGAACGCCGATCGTGCGACTCTTAAGGTCGGTCGCATTCGCGATGCCGGAGGCCTCGTTGACGTAAATCGAGCTGTGGCGAAAAACGCGCGACGTGAATACCGGCAGCGCGATGAAAGGGCAGGGCTCCGGCCGCGACAGCCGCGCGCAATAGGCAGAGAGACCGAACTCCGATATGTCGAATTCGAGGTTGGCGCCAAAGCGGAATGCGGCCGATTCGAACGGCATGCGCAATGCAGTCAGCTCAATGCCGATAGGCCGTACTATGCCGTTGACGATGTCGTGCGTATGCACATAGTCATTGATCGCAATGCTCAAACGAAGATCGGACATGGTTCGGGCGGTCTGCAAAACGTTGCCCACAGATACCTAACGCGCTCAGTCAAGTCAGCAGAAAAATTTGCCCATCCGATCGTGTGGCCTGGTGCTGGCGCTCATCGCGCTCCATCCGCGCGAAACGGGGCAAGCGCTACTCTGAAATGGAGGAAGAATTTCACATGGCATCCGACCCGCAGGTAGATCTGATCTTTTCCCATTTCATTCCGCGATACGTTGCGACCGGCGTCGACCCTAACGACATACAGCGGCTTGTCGCCCGCATCGATCGCTGGGCCGATTGGTGCCGCATCTGGTCCGAGGAAGCCCATCGGCATGAACTGCTCGGCGACGAAGCGACCGCGCAGGGCCGCTTCGTCACCGCAGGCGAGGCGTATCTTCGCGCTGCCATTTATTATCATTACGGCAAGCACCTGTTCGGTGAGGATCCGGCACAGTTTCGCGACGCGCACGAGCGCATGCTGCGCTGCTATCTTGCCGCCGCTCCGCACGTCGCGCCGCCTATGGAGCGGTTCGAAATTCCCTTCGAGGGCACCGTGATGGCCGCCTATTTGCGCCGGCCTGTGGGCGTCGCGCGGCCGAAAGTCGCCATCATCCTGCCCGGGCTCGATGCGGCGAAAGAGGAACTGCACGCGTGGAGTGACGGCTTTCTTGCCCGCGGCCTTGCCACGGTAACGCTGGACGGACCGGGGCAGGGCGAGACATCCTTTCGTTTGCCGATCCGCCACGACTGGGGACGCGTGATCGGCGCCGTCATCGACGTGCTGGAACGGCGTCCGGATGTTGACGGCGGATCGGTTGCCGTGGTCGGGCAGAGCCTGGGCGCGATCTATGCGCCGCTCGCTGCCGCTTTCGAACCGCGGATCAAGGCCTGCGTCGCCAATTGCGGTCCGTTCAATTTCGGCGATGTGCTGCCGCAACTACCCAAAGTGTCGCAGGAGCTATTTCGCATCCGGGCTCATGCCGCCACCATGAAGGAAGCGCTGCAGATTGCGAACCGGCTCAACCTCGAAGACTGCGCCAATCGGATCAAATGTCCGCTGCTCATCATTTTCGGAGCCGGCGACCGGATCGTGCCGCCGGCCGAGGGCGAGCGTCTGGCGCGCGCGGTGTCGGGGCCGAAGGACTTCGTGGTCTACGAGGAGGGCAATCACGTCTGCTTCAATATCAGCTACAAATTTCGGCCGCTGACGGCCGACTGGACGGTGGAGCATCTCTGAGCCAGGGTTCGGCCGGCTTTCGCTTCACACTGCATGAGGTCCGCTCGCGAGAATCGAGCTGTGGACCGGCGGTGCTGGGCCTATCGTTGGCCGCCGCGACAAATAATCCGTGAAGGTCAAAGCGAACAGAAAGACGACCCAGAGCAAGCCCCCCGCTGCGACGAGTCGCAATACCGACTTGGCATTTCTGAGATCCATGAGAAACGTTGCCAACACCAAAAGCATCAGCGCTGCCAGTAGAAGGTTGACGGTTGGATTGAACGCCCCCAAAGGGAGAAACGCCGACCAGACGCTGGCGGCAAGAATGGCGAGCAGCACTAGCCAGACGAGCAAGGGATCGAGCCAGATTTCGCGCCGGCTGCGCGAGTGTCGCGGCGTATCGTTCATCAGTGCGCTCCTTCGTGAGTTTACGACCGGCCAACAAGGTAGAGCAGCGGGTAAAGCACCAACCAAACCGAATCGACGAAGTGCCAATAGGCCGCCACGCCCTCCATGGTCGAGTTTTGCACGGGTATAGTCCGGCGCCAGAACAGCACCCAGACTGTCACAACCGCGGCAATTCCTCCTGACATGTGGATGGCGTGGATGCCGGTCATGATCCAATACAATGACCAGAACAATTGAGCGGGCGGGGAGGCAATCGCAAAGTGCGGGCCGGGAAACAGGTGCTTCGACAGATCATCATGGTATTCGAGCCCTTTGCAAAATAGGAAGCCCAAACCGAGCAGCACGGTGAGCGCGAGCGCCGTCAAGGTTATGCGGCGCGAACGGGCCCCGGACGCCCGCAATGCGACTGCCATCGTCATGCTGCTGGTCAGCAGCAGACCCGTATTGAGTGTTCCATAGAAGATTTCCGCGTGTCGGCCCGCTTCGGCGAACGCTTGTGGATTGAAGCTGCGATAGACCGCGTAGGTGAGGAATAAGCCGCTGAAGAACAGAATTTCGCTGGCGAGGAATACCCAGATGCCGAAATGAACGCCCTCGCGCTGGACCGCGAGATCGGGCCACGGTTCCTGCAACGCGCGTGAGACATCGCTCATGAGGCGTTGCCCTGCGGCTTGACCGGCCTGGAATCGTCCGGCGAGCGCGGATGGCCCGTCTCGTGATACATGTAGGGCGGTTCGGTTACGACCGGCTGACGTTCGAAATTGCGCTTTGGCGGCGGCGAAGTCGTCTGCCATTCGAGGCCGGTCGCCTGCCACGGATTGTCGCCCGCGCGCTCACCCGATCGCAGCGACCAGGTGAGGTAGATCAACGGCATGATGTAGGCGACTGCGAGGACGCTGGCGCCGGCAGTCGAAAGAACGTGCCAGATCTGAAACACCGCAGGATAATAATGATAGCGGCGCGGCATACCCTCCCATCCCATGATGAATTGCGGGAAGAAGGTCATGTTGAAGCCAAGAAACATCGTAATGGCAGCGAACTGCGCCCAAAACTCATGATAGAGCCGGCCCGTAACTTTAGGCCACCAGAAGTGAATCCCCGCCATGAACGCCGAGACGCTGGCGCCGACCATGATGAAATGGAAATGGGCTACCACGAAATACGTGTCATGAGCCTGGATGTCGATCGGAATCGATGCCAAATATAGTCCGGTGAGTCCGCCGATCGTGAACAGTCCTAAAAATCCCAGCGCGTAGAGCATGGGCGCTTCGAAACTGATCTGTCCGCGATAAAGTGTGGCCGTCCAGTTGAAGACCTTGATGGCCGATGGCACCGCGACGATAAAGGTCAGGAAAGAAAACACGAGATCGGCGAGTTCGGACTGGCCGGCCACGAACATGTGGTGTCCCCACACCATGAAGCCGATCACTGCGATCGACAGCATGGCGTAGACCATGAAGGCGTAGCCGAATACCTGCCGGCGCGCGAAGCACGCGAAAATCTCGGATACGACGCCCATCGCCGGCAAGATCATGATGTACACCGCCGGATGGCTGTAGAACCAAAAAAGGTGCTGAAACAAAAGCGGGTCGCCGCCCTGGGCGGCGTCAAAGATCGGCAGGCCGAAGGCGCGTTCGGCAATGATGAGCAGGAGCGACATCGTCAAGACCGGCGTGGCAAGCACCATGACCAGGCTCACCGCGTACATCGACCAGACGAATAGCGGGAGCCGGAACCAGGTCATCCCCGGAGCGCGCAGCATATGGGTTGTGGTGATGAAATTGACCCCGGTCGCAATTGAGGAAAACCCCACGACGAAAACGCCCGCGGCCGCTGTGACGACGTGACCGTTGGCAAATCCCGTGGAAAACGGCGGATAGAATGTCCAACCCGTGTCTACGCCGCCAGAGATGATCACGTAGATCGTGAAAATGGCGCCGATCACATACAGGTACCAGGACAAAAGGTTGAGGCGTGGAAACGCGACGTCGTGCGCGCCGATCATCATCGGCAGCAGGAAATTGCCCATGGTGGCCGGGATTGACGGCACCAGGAAGAACCAGACCATGACGATGCCGTGCAGCGTGAATAGACGATTGTAGGCGTCGGAGCTGAGGAACAGGCCGTTGGGCTCAAGAAGTTCGAGGCGGACAAGTGCGATCGCCACGCTGGCGATGAAGAAGGCAAGCGTGATGGAAATCGCATAGAGAATGGCGATCCGCTTGTGATCATGCGTCGTCAGCCAGGACAGCAGCGTGTGACCCTCGTCCAGATAGCTCGCCTGTCCCGTTTCTTGGACGGGAGCAAACGGCAGAGTGATGTCGGTCATGGCCGTGCTCCTTCCACGTTCGGGCTTGTGGTCAGCGATTTCAGGTAGGCGATCAACGACACGATCTGGCCTTCATTCAAGACGCCGCGGAAGCTCGGCATGTCGGGGGCATAGCCGGCGGGGATGTCCTTGTTCGGCAGAAGAATCTTGTCGCGCAGATAGGCTTCGTCGGCCTTGACCACGCGGCCGTCGGTGAGCTGCACCAGTCGTCCGAAAATATTATGGAGATCGGGCGCGTGTATCGTCGAGCTCGGGCTGTCGTGACATCCCGAGCAGCCGACGGTGTGAAACAGCTTTTCGCCCTGGTGGGCAAGGTCGTCGCCTTCCGGCTGCGCCGACGTCCAGCGCCCGTAATCCTGCTTGCTGACGATGTCCATCTGTCCGCCCATCAGCGAATGATTGGTCCCGCAAAACTGATTGCAGCTCATGTGGAACACGCCGGTCTTGTCCGCCGTGAACCACAGATAGGTGTATCGATCCGGAAGTATGTCCTTCTTGATCCGCAACGCGGGAATGAAGAGGTCGTGAATGACATCTTCGGAGGTCAGCGACAGCCGAATTGGCGTGTTGACCGGGACATGCAGTTCGTCGATTTCACGCGCACCGCTCGGCTGCTGGAACCGGAACATCCATTGCTTGGCGACGACGTGAATTTCCAGCGCATGGGCGGGTGGGCTATCGGCGTTCAATATCTCGACTCCGGCCCACCAGAAAAAGAACATGAACAGAAAGAAAGTCGCGACGGTCCAGCCGATTTCGATCTCGTGTTTGAGGATATTCGGCAACTCGCCGCGCGGCGCAGGCGAGCCGCGCCGGTAGCGGACCATGAAGACGACGATGAGAGTGACCAGGAGAATGACGATGACGGCGGAGAGCGTGGTGAGAATCCAGAAAGTTTCGTCAACCCGCACGGCATAGCGGGAGGCTTCGGTATTGAATTGATCGATATTCATGGTGCGGCTGCCCTCGTCATTCGGTGCATGACAAGGATGCCGCCGCCCATGAGCAGCACCGTTAAGGCGCAGGCCGCATCCAGCAACAGGTTGATGCGCGCCGTATAGATGCCGAGCACCGGGTCGTAGCAATAGCAAAGCAGCCGGAAGCGATCGGCGAGGGTACCAACCCGCCCATCGCCTGCTTCGACCAGCGCCAATCGGATATCTTTTCCGGTCAATCCGAGGCCGGAGAGTACGCGCGCCACTTGGCCGTCGCCTGTCAGGACGAAGACCGCGGCTGGATGCGCGAACTGATCGGCCTGCGGGTCGTAGACGAAGTGGTAGCCGAGGGCGGACGCAGCAGTGGCGATGGATTGCTTCGTTCCGGTCAGGAAAACCGCGGATTGCGCGATCGGGCCGCCGTCATCGAGATGCGCGGCCCGCATCGCTCGTGCTCCGGCCAAGCCATCCTTCGGATCTAGTCCGATGACGACAAGGCGGTAATCGCTGGCGGGATCAAGCCCCGACTTCTGCAGCGCCGTCGTGGCGAAATCGAGGATCGGCCCGCACAGTGTTCGGCAGGTGTAGTCGGCGAAGACCAGAATAGTGGGGTGGTGATCCAAGGCGTTCGCCAACGACAGTGCGCGGCCACGATCGTCGTGGAAGGCAAGGCCGAGCGGCAGCGTCGCCCCGGGTGGCGGATCGACATAGACTGAATCCAGTACCGCCCTGCTGACGTTGGCCAAAGCTGGTCCGTCGAATAACAACAGTGCGGCGATCAGCACTAGGCCGAGTTTCATGGTTTGCCTCCCGCTGCTGCGGGCGCGGCATCGGCAGGTGCCGCCGCTTGCGGCGTCTGGAGCCGCTCAGCGCCGGCCTCCGGCGACGACAGCGCCCGCGCGGGCGCAAGCGGGGCGTAGGCCTGTGGGCCTTCGGCGGCGAGGATTTGTATGGCCCGATCGATCGGGATCTGGATCAGACCATTTTCGCGGTCGACCCAGCGATAGCCGCCAAGCCGACCCAGTTGCTGCTTTTGCAGGTCGCGCAATTGCGCCTTCTGGCCCGTCTGCACGCGCGGCTGCGGGAATTGCTGTGGCGCCGGGAAACTTCGGACTCGAACCTGCCGATAGTAGATGGCGGTTAGCATTGCGATCGACCCGCCGAAGATCGCAAGGCCGGCAAGCGCGCACAGCAACACATAGCCGGTACGGACCTGCGGAGATTCGAAGCGCTCTTCGTTGCGGGCTTCAATAGCCATGCGCGGAAGCCTCCCGGCGGAACAGCGCCAAGGCCGCGCCGTTCATCAGCGCGGCCTGCACCAGACCGATCGCGACGAGCGCCAGCGCCGCCGGAATCAAACAAGCTGCTCCGAAGCGCGGTGCTATCAGATAGGCGATGTACAGCATCGATCCGGCCAGCACGCTGGCCGCAACGATTCGCAGCGCAAAGCGGCTGTGACGAACGCGCGCCAGGAACAGAGCGAAGATCGGCGCCACCGATCCGAGAATGAACCAGCCGCCCGCTATGGCGGACCAGGGAAAGCGATCGCGTTCGACAAACCAGAACACCTGGTGCGGCAAATCTCCGTACCAGATCACCAGGAACGCCATGAAATCGACGTAAGTGATGCCGAGCAAGAACGCGAGCAAGAGCCCGCCGATGTCGCCAATCGCCGGATCATCGGGCGGAACGGGCGTAAGCAATGCGGCCCAAGCCATGGCGGCGATGAGTTGCATGATGCCGACGCTGGCGCCGAAAGAGGAAGAGACGAAGGGCGGTTCGAGCGAAAGATACCAGTCGATCGAGACACCGCTGATCATGATGCCATAAAGCAGCATGCCCACTGCGGCGATGAGCAAAGCGCGGCGTTCGCTGGTCCGTCTGATCAGCAGGGAAAACACGCTCCAAATCGCCAGCGCGATGATCGAGCGGACGATAAAAAGCGGCTCATTCAAATAATGGGCAGCGACGCCGGGCTTCACTGCTTCGATCGGGACGGTCCAGGGGTAGAGCAGCGGTATGGCAATCAGGACCGGGACGATGGCAACGAACAGCCACGGCACCGCTGCGGTCGCGGGCACGAGAACCGGTCGCAGCGTCTCTCCCCAGCGTCCACCGGTCAAAGTCCAAATCATCGCCAGCGCCAGACTGCCGATCGGCACCTGGCTCCAGAACAGAAAACCGATCAGCCAGCCGGCCGCGGCCTGCCGCGGTTCAAAGAAGGCGAACACGATTAGCGCTGCTGTGAAGACGGCTGCAGCCAACAGCATTGCGAACAGGCGCCTGCGTTGTTCGCCGCTCATTGCAATTTGTCCTTGGCTTCGGGCGCCTGCGCGATGTTGGCGTGACGGGACAGTTGCAGCGCGCGGATATAGCCGGCAATTGCCCAGCGATCGTGTGGATCAACCCGGTCGGCGTACGAGTACATCACGCCGTAGCCGTCGGTCATGACGTCGTAGAAGTGTTGCGCGGGCGCGGCCAGAAGCCGCGGGATGTGATAGGAGGGCGGCGCCGGGAAACCGTGCGCGACGATGATGCCGTCGCCATCGCCGGCGAGCCCATGGCACGGCGCACAATAAATGTCGAAGCGCTGCTGTCCGCGTTCGAGCAGGGCCTGCGTCACCGGCGGTGGTTTGGTCTCCTGGTCGTGGCGTGCAACTGCGCCTCGGGCGACGGCGTGGGCGGGCAACGGCCGCGCCGATGTGCCATCCGGCCACAAGCTCGCCGGCGCGTAAGTTGTGTACTTGCGCTGCTGCGTCATGCTCAGTCCGCAGGCGGCCAGCGGCAGCGACAGCACGATAACGGTGAGGAGCCGCATCATGTGTCGACCTCGTGGACCGACACCGCGCCCGTCTGGCGCAGCCAGTCGATCGCCTGCTGCTGCTCGGCGAACGCGTCCGGTCGTGCCAGCATGAGCCAGAACCGATCCTGGCTCGCGCGCTCGAAACCTTGAACGGCGAACAGGGGATGGTGCAGACGCGGCAAGCCGTTCTCGACCAGAAACGCCGTGAGCCCGGCGACCGAAGCGCCCAGAATTCCGGTCGCGAACGGAACCAGCATGAACGCCGGCCATGCGTTGAGCGGACGCCCACCGCTGTTGTACGGGTAGTCGATCACCGCGGTATAGTATTCGCCCGCGCCGTAGGCGAGCGCGGCCACGCCGAAGCCGGCAATAAACATCATCAGGCAGATCTTGCTCGATCGGGCCCCCAGAAGCTCCGACAAGCCCTCAACGTAGTGCGGCGTGAAGGCGTCAAGCAGCCGATAATTACAGCGTGCGGCCTCGCGCGCGGCGTTGCGCAACTGTCGCGCCTCCACGAATTCAGCGAGCAGGGCCGGCGTCACGACGCCTCCTCCTCCTCGTCGATCTGTTCCTGAATAAGCCCGCGCACTTCGTGAATTGAAACGGCGGGGAAGATGCGGACGAAGACCAGAAACATGAGTGCGAACAGCCCGAGCGAACCGAACAGCAGCAGCCAGTCCCAGATCGTCGGAATGAAGAGCCGCCACGAGCTCGGCAGGTAATCGTGCGAAAGTGTGTTCCACACGATCAGGATGCGCTCGAGCCACATGCCGATATTGATGATGATGGCGATGATGAACACGGCGACGATGTTGCGCCGAATTCCCGGCAGCCAAAACAGCTGAGGCACAACGACGTTGCAGAACAGCAGCGCGCCGTACATCGGCGCGTAGGCGCCGGTCAGCTCGAAAATCACGAAACTGCGGTCCGCGCGTTCGCCGTCGTACCAGGCGTTGAACCATTCGGTGCAATAGGACAGGCCCATAATGATCGCGGCAGCGAGCATAATCTTGGCCATGACATCGAAATGCTCGTTGGTGATGACCGGCTGGAGCCGGAATCCCCAACGCACGAGCGCCGCCAGACAAACCACCATGGCGAAACCGGAATACATCGCGCCGACGACGAAGTAGGGCGGGAAGATGGTTTCCTGCCAGCCGGGCATCAGGCTGGCGGCGAAATCCATGCCGACGACGCTATGCAGCGATACCACCAGCGGCACGCCGAGGCAGGCGAGTGTCAGGTGCAGAATTTCATAGCGGTGCCAGTGGCGGGCGGAACCGCGCCAGCCGAGCGCCAGAGCGCCATAGAAAGTGCGGGCAAATCCGCCCTTGGCGCGGTCGCGAAGCGTGGCAAGGTCGGGAATGAGGCCGACATACCAGAAAATGATCGAGAACAGGATGTAACTCAGGATCGCCCAAAAATCCCAGATCAGGGCGCTGCGCCATTGCGGCCAGACCGTCATCGTATTGGGGTAGGGCGTTAGCCAATAGAAATAGAGTGGACGGCCGAGGTGAAGGATTGGAAACAGGCCGGCGATGCTGGCGGCAAACAGCGTCATCGCCTCAGCGAAACGATTGGTCGACGCGCGCCACTTCTGCCGCGCAATCAGCAGCATCGACGAGATTAGCGTTCCGGCGTTGCCGATGCCGATCCACCAGACGTAATTGGCAATGGCAAAGCCCCAGACCACGACGGAGTTGACGCCCCACACGCCAACGCCCTTAAGGAACAGCCAGAAGATACAGACGACCAAATCGGTCGAGAGAACGAAGCTGACGATAAAGCCGATCCACCATACCTTCCAACTCCACGAGCCGCGTTGCAGCAGCGGCGCCGTGATCAGTTCGTTTACGGTACCGAAATCGCGTCCGCTCGGCGTCGTCCAGCGTTCCGCCGGCTTGCTGCGCCCGTCGATCGCCGCCGCCATGGTCATGACGGTTTCTCCTCCAGCGTCTCGTTCGGATTATCCAAGCGCGCCAGATAGGTCGTGCGCGGCCGCGTACCCAAGTCACCGAGCAGTGCGTAGCTGCGCTGTTCGCGGCGCAGCGCGTGGATGGAAGAGTGCGGATCACTCAAATCGCCGAAGCTGATGGCGCGCGTCGGGCAGGCGGCTTGGCAGGCGGTCACCACTTCGCCCTCGCGAATCCGGCGATTCTCTTTCTCGGCGTTGCGACGCGCGCTGCTGATGCGCTGAACGCAATAAGTGCATTTCTCCATCACGCCGCGCGCCCGCACCGTAACATCCGGATTGAAAACCGCCTTCACGCTCTCTGCGCCGAAGGTTTTGTATTCCTCGCCGTCGGCATAACCGAAGAAATTGAAGCGGCGAACCTTGTAGGGACAATTCGACTCGCAAAAACGGGTGCCGACGCAGCGGTTGTAAACTTGGTCGTTAAGACCCTCGGCATCGTGGACCGAGGCCGCGACCGGGCAGACGGGCTCGCACGGCGCGTGCTCGCATTGCATGCATGGGATCGGCGAAAAGCCTGGCTTGCCGTCGATCAGATAATTGTCGATCCGCAGCCAATGCATATCGCGCCCGGCCGCGATCTCGTCGGGGCCGACGATTGGCACATTGTTTTCCGATTGGCAGGCGATGACGCATGCGTTGCAGCCGGTGCACGCGCTGTTGTCGATAACCATGGCCCACGCATAGGTATCGTTGTCGCGGGGCGGATAAAGAGTGGTCGGATTGGTTTGCGGTTTCGGCAGTCCGGCGCCACCGCCCCGCGTTAGCTCGGCCAACGTCAGCCGCGGCTGCAAATCGCGGGCTTCGCCATCGAGCTTGAAGAAATGCTGGGTGAGCAGGACGTTCTCGTTGCGGCCGGTGCGCTCGACCTGAACATTGTCGATGGTCCACGGCATTGCGCTGTCGCGCAGAGGATTGACGTCAAATCCGACGCCGTCGCCAATCGCCCCGGCGCGCGTGCGGCCGTAGCCGATGGTAGTTTCGATGCAGTTCTCGGCTTGGCCTGGGCGGATGAGCACCGGCGCTTCGAGCGTGCCACCTGGGCAACGAAGCCCCACGACGTCGCCATCGACGAGCTTGAGGCGTTGCGCCAGAGCTTCGGAGATGTGAAGTGCATTGCCCCAGACCTGTTTGCTCAGCGGTTTCGGGCATTCCTGCAGCCAAGCATTGTTGCCGACGCTGCCGTCCCACATCGACGGGTCCGGCCCGAGGACCAACGAAACCGAATTGCCCGGCTGCGCACCCGCGAGCTCTGGTAGCTTGACGACGCCCGCCGATGCGGGCTTGGCGGCGCTGCCGGCGACGACGCCGTCCTGCAAGGTCTGCCGCCACCAGGAATCAAAGTCACTCGATCCAGCCTGTCGCTGCCAGGTGGCTCGCACCAAAGCGTAGGGCGATTGCGCCACGGAGCCCGCAAGTGACGCCAGCACGTGATGGGCCGTGCGCGTGTCATAAAGCGGGCGGATCAGCGGCTGCACGATACTCGCGGTGCCGTCGAAAGCGCGCAAGTCGGACCAGCTCTCCAGCGGATGCGACATCGGCAGATGCCAGGTGCAGCGCGCGCCAGTTTCATTGTCGAACAGCGCGAGATGAGCGCTGAACGGAACCGACGCAAAGGCGTCACCGAGGCGCAAATCGCCGGGTGCGTCGAACGCCGGGTTGTCGGCCAAGATGATGAGCGTCTGAACCTTGCCGGCGCGAATCTCGCCAAGCAGCGAACGCAGCGACGCTGCATGAGCCGTGCTGACCGGGTCGATTGGCTCGATGTAATCGATCGGTGCCCGCAAGGCATTGTTGATCCAATGGCAAAGCGCATGCACTTCCGGCGGCTGGCGCCGGCCAGCGAGTACGAGTGCTTGCTCGCTGCGCGCCTTCAGATCGACGGCGGCTATGCGCGCGAAGCGTTCGGCGGCTTGCGGCAATTGAACGCTTGGGAGCGATGCACCGAGTTCGCCGGCAATCGCAAGCGCGACGTTGCGAATCAGAGCATGATCAAGCGGCAAGCGATGGTCGGCATTGGCGCCGGTCAAGCTCCAGCCGGATTCAACGCAATAAAGACGAAGAAAGTCGTTCGCCGATGTGGATCGCCGCGCGGCGACGAAATCGTGACTGAACCGTACTTGCCGCGGACCAGGTCCGATCGGATCGTCATCCAGCGACAGCACGACCCGCGCGTCCTGAAAGCGCGGTAGCGCCGTGAGCGGCCGGCCAAATGCTAGCGCCGCTCCGGCAAGTGCCGCATCGTCGTCCACGGGCTCGTAACGATACCAGCGCGCCTCCGGAAAGGATTTCAACAACGCATCAATTTGACCGATCAAGGTTGGCGAGGTGATCCGGTTGGTCAGCAACCGCAGCCCCGCGCCGCGTTTCGGTCGCTCCTTCTCCATCTGGGCCAGCAGTGCCGCTTCGAACGAACCCCAGGCGAAAATGTCATCGCCGTGGCGCGGGGATTTCGAGCGATCCGGATCGTAGAGCGTGAGCAACGAAGCTTCATCGAAGACATCGGTTGCGCCGAGGCTCGCCGGGTGACGCGGATTGCCATCGATCTTGATGGGACGGCCTTCCATCGACTTCACGGTCACGCCACGCCCATAGCCCTCGAGCGCAAGCGTGGTGGCGAAAGACATCGGGACTCCCGGCGTCATGCCGTCAGGAAGAGTCACGTAGGGGACGATCTGTTCCTCGGGACGGCCGCACGACGCCAGCGCGAAAGCTGCGCCGCTCGCAAGCAGCTGCAGCGCGCGACGCCGGTTCACCGCAAGCGCGGTTTCGTGCGGCGGGCGCCGCCCGCGGTTGGTGTGCTGAATAAGCGTATGGCGCGTCATCGATGGCACACGGAGCAATCGGTGAGGTGATGATTGTCGATGAGATATTTCACGAGAAGTTTTCGCCCTTGCTCGGCCTGATCCGCGGGCGGTTTCCAGTCCGGATCGAACACAGCGGATTGTGGGCGCAGATACGGTGTCGGATCACGATGGCAGTTCAGGCACCATCCCATCGTAAGCGGTGCTGCCTGACGCATAAGCGGCATCTGATCGACTGTGCCGTGGCAGGTCGAGCAGCCGACGCCCTTTGCGATGTGAATGGAATGGTCGAAATAAACGTAATCCGGCAGCTTGTTGACTTTGTTCCAGCGAATCGGCCGATCCTCGGCGATACTCTCACGCACCGGCGCCAACATCGCAGTCTGGGTGTAAAGCTGCGAATGGCACGTCATACAGACGTGTGTCGGCGGAACGCCGGCGACCGGCGATGTCTCTACGCCGGTGTGGCAGTACCGGCAGTCCAGACCGAGGTCACCGACATGATGGACGTGGCTGAACGGGACTGGCTGATTGAGCGTAATGGTCTGGTCGGTGATGTATTCTGAGCGCATAATCAAATACGCGACGCCTACTGCCAGAAACGGGACAACGACAATTGCGACGAGAATAATGCGGGCGACTGAGTCGGCGTAGGGACGAAACAGTTGCGGCATCTGGCCGCCCTCCGCGCCAACCAAAATAGTCAACGATGCATGTATTCGCTCGGCAACACACACTGTGTTCCGGTGGCAAATTCGGAATTTTAACGCGACGGCGCGCGCTAAGTTCCCGCTCTATTCTTTGGGTTAAAGACAGATGGTCGCAGTTTGCGAGCAATTCTGCGACGATGCTCTCTGATGCGAGCGATAGTCAGATTGCGTGAATCGCGCGCAATACATTCGATCAAGAATCTGGCCGTGCAGCGCACATTCTTGTGCGGTTTTGCGTCGCGGGCGCTGCGGCGTTTCTGGGGGTTTGCTGACTGACGCGTGTTGGGCGACAATAGTCAGATGAAAGATCAGAGCCCCCTTTGCATGGAACGCAAGGCCGCCGTCGAGGCGCTGCTGCCGGTCCCCATTCCGCACACCGAGTTTCGTTTGGCGCGCGGCATTCGCGCCGGGCGATGGCTGTTCGCCTCCGGCCAGGCAGCCACTGATTACACGAATGGCGTTGCATCCGAGGTGCTGCAGGCGGAGCATCCGCTCAACGGCGAGTCGATCTACAAGCGCGAGTCACGCCGCATTTACGCCAACGTCAAGGACGTTCTGGCAGCAGCGGGCGCCGGCGTCGCCGATATTGTGCGCGTCGATCAGTACTACACCACCGAGCGGGCGATGCATCCATACCACGAGGTGCGGCACGAGATATTCGGCGGCAAGGTTCCACCCTCGACGTCGAACCTGCACCAGCGTTTCTCGCGCACCGGTCAGTCGATTGAAATTCAGGTCATGGCCGCCGTTCCGGGCACGGATACGATCGTCAAGCACGAGACGTTCCGCCCCAGCTACGATATTTCCGCCGTCTCGGGTTACAGCCCGGCGCTGAGTGCAGGGGACTTCCGCTTCGTGCCCGGTCAGACCGCCGAGGCGCTGCGTGATGGCGAAGGACCGATCGATCCGTCGGTACGGCACCCGCGCGCTTTTTGGCGGCAATGGCCGATCAAGCTCGAGACCGACTTTATCGTTAAGCGCAAGCTTGCGGCGTCGCTGGAAGGCGCCGGGGCGAGCCTCGATGGCGTCGTGAAGGCGCAGGTCTATCTGAGCGATCGCGAGGACGTGCCTGGTTTCAACGAGGTCTGGCTGTCCCATTTCAACGGCCGTCCGCCTGCCACTACGATCATCGCTACCCGCAACCCGGGTTTTGTGATCAACGATCTGCGCATCGAGATCAACACGATCTCGCTGGCCGCTACCGGCAAGACCAAAGCGGAAATCATTCGCGGCCCCGAGCCGCCTCTATTTGACGGCTGGATTTCCGCGATCAAATGCGACGATTTGTTGTTTTTGTCCGGACTTATGGCGGTGGAGGGCGGGCGGATCATTGATGAGGCCAGGGTTGACCCACGCCAGCCATTCTACGGCATTCCAGTGAAGGCCGAGTTGCGCTCCATTATTCGTCAGGCTGAAGCAATCTGCCGCAACGCCGGCACGTCGCTCCGCAATGCCGTGCGCATTCAGCAATTCCATCTCGATCTCGCCGATCTGCCTGCGACCCTCGAGGTTTGGGATGAGGCGATGTCGCACGCGGCGCTGCCGTTGTCGCCGGTTGAAGTTGCGTGGCTACCGGTTCCCGGCGGGCGTATTCAGGTTGATCTTTGGGTTTATGTGCCACGCAATAATAAAGAATAATGGCGGCCCGTTCGCGCGTGGCCCACGCGGCTGCCTTGTATGAGCAATGGAGATGATGATGTTTGCGACGCGACGACTTTTGATCGCGACTGCCGTTATTGCGCTGTTTTGCGCGCCGCCGGTGGCTCGGGCCCAACAATGGCCCGCGCGTACGGTGAAAGTCGTCGTGCCTTATGGCGCAGGCGGTGTCACCGACGTTATGGCGCGCCTGACTGCGGACCGGTTGGGTAAGCTTCTCAAACAGACCTTTGTCGTTGAGGACAAACCCGGCGCCGGCGGAGCGATCGGTGTGAACTATGCGATGCACGCGCCGCAGGACGGCTACACGATTCTGTTCGTCGGAAGCACGTTGTTTACGGTGCTGCCGCTCGTTCAAAATGTCGAGTATGTGCCGTTGAAGGATCTGGTGCCTGTCAGCATTACCGGCACCAATGGCATGATCATGGTCGTTGCCAAGGACGCGCCATATTCGACGCTGTCCGAGTTCATCAGTTTTGCTCGGGCCCATCCGGGAAAGATCACCTATTCGAGCGGCGGCACCGGCACCAACAATCACCTGTCGGCAGCCTACCTTGCCGGCAAGGAGGGCTTGGACATGGTGCATGTGCCGTTCAAAGGCGGACAGGCAGCGCTGGAAGCGGTACTGGCTAAATCGGTCGAGATGCATTTCGGCAATTCATCGGATCTCGTTGGACCGGTGAACGGCGGCGCCGTGAAGGCGCTGGCCGTGTCCACGCCCCGACGTATGGCGCAACTGCCGCAGGTGCCGGCGGTCGCGGAGACGATTCCCGGCTTCGAATACGTTGCTTGGAACGGTTATGCCGTCACCGGCGGCGTGCCGCCGCAAGTCACACAGCGCCTGGCGGAAGCCTTGCAAATCGTCGCGCACGACCCGAGCGTCGTCGCAGCCTTCGCCAAGCTTGGAATAGACTCGGCCGGTACGACGCAGGAGCAAGCGATCGACAGTATCCGCAAAGACATGCCGATCTATGCGCGCATCATCGACATGGCCGGCTTGCCCAAAGTGCATCATTGAAATTTGCGTGTACTGCGCACGTCCGGCGGTTGTGAAGGCTCGATCGCCAGACGTCGTGTGTGTAGCGGTCTGCGGAAACGCCGACCGCCCGATATTGGGACTTCCTAAAGCGCAAAAAAAGGATTGGAATGGTGGGTAACCAGACCAATCGGGGAGGACGCCATAATGTTGAGGGCCTTTCTTGCGGCCTTGCTCTGCGTCGCATGCACGCTTTGCGGCGCCGACTCCGCCAAGGCACAACCTTATCCGCGCAAAGAGCCCATCAAGGTGGTGGTGCCGTTTCCGCCGGGCGGCCCGACCGACGGCATGGCGCGCATCATCTCCGACCGCCTCGGCAGGGTACTGGGGCAGGTCATCGTCATCGAGAACCGTGGCGGCGCGGGGGGCGGGGTTGGTGGCAAATTTGTCGCGGAAGCCAACCCCGATGGCTACACTATTCTGATGACACCGGGCGGTGCGCTCACTACCGGCCCGATCGTCAACCCCCATATCGGCTACGATCCCGCCAAGGTGTTTGCGTCAGTCTGCGAGCTGATCGAAACGCCGCTGATCGTTTCGGTCCGGCCCGACCTGCCGGTGAAAACGCTGTCGGAAGCGGTGGCTTATGCCAAAGCCAATCCAGGCAAGCTCCGCTGGGGCTCGCAGGGATTCGGCACCGCGCCGCATCTGCTCGCCGAGATGTTCCGGCTCCAAGCCGGCATTAACATGCTGCATGTGCCTTATCGGGGCACCGGCCCGCTGCTCAACGCCATTCTGGCCGGCGAAGTCAACATCATTGCCGATCCCAGCACGACCAGCCTGCCATATGTCCAGGCTGGCAAGCTTCGTCCGATCGCAATCGCCGGCAATGATCGCGATCCGAAACTGCCGGATGTTCCGACCACGGTGCAGGCCGGCTTTCCCAATCTCATTTCGCCATTCTGGCTGGCGGTCGTGGCGCCGGCCGCGACGCCGCATGACATCATCAATAAATTGAACGATGCATTTCACCAGGCCCTCGCCGTGCCCGAGACGCGTGAACGTCTCGCGACGCTGGGCGCCGAGATCAAGACGGGCTCGCCGCAGGATCTCGACAAAATGCTGAGCGCCGAGCGGGCGCGGTGGACGCCCGTGGTGCAAGAAGCCCACATCAAGATGGAATGACATTATGAGTCTGTGCGCCCCAAGGCTTTTTGGCGAAGCGTCATCCTCCACTGGTTCAAAGTTTTCATTCAGGATTTGACATCGTGTTTCGTCACGACACGCCTGCCGAGGCGCAGTTTCGCAGCGAAGTGCGCACGTGGCTGGAGGTCAATCTGCCCGCCGCGTTGCGCTGGCGCACGGCACGCCCGGAGCCCGAAGAGGTGATGCCCTGGTATCGCACCCTCTCCCATAAGGGTTGGATCGCGCCGCATTGGCCGAAAGAGCACGGCGGCATGGGCGCGACGCTGAACGAGCAGATCATCATGACCGAAGAGATGGCCCGCGTCGGCGCGCCGCACTTGCCGGTCCAGGGCCTCAACCACATCGGTCCCATCCTCATGGAATTTGGCAATGCGGCGCAGAAGGCGCG